>Ga0114921_10000268_pt1 | contig 21770 bp, 26 predicted proteins | sample BentaG_FD_87016 | JGI IMG/M metagenome (GOLD analysis project Ga0114921, IMG submission 87016) | Deep subsurface microbial communities from South Atlantic Ocean to uncover new lineages of life (NeLLi) - Benguela_00093 metaG | ecosystem: Environmental > Aquatic > Marine > Oceanic > Sediment ... | reverse complement strand
TCACCAAAGCGATTGGGGCATAGCACATTTCCATTTCGCGGGCCAGCACAGCCTCCGGGTAGCCGGTCATGTTGATCAGGGTGAATCCCTGAGATGCGAACCACCGACTCTCGGCCCGGGTGGAGAACCGCGGTCCCTGGATCACCACCACGGTGCCGCCGTCGATCACTCCCGGCAGTTCGGCGACGGCGACGCGCAGCGTCGGACAGTACGGATCGGCGAACTCGATATGGACTCCGCCGGAGTCGAAGTAGGTGTCCTTGCGGCCAGAGGTGCGGTCTACCAACTGATCAGGCACCACGATTGCCCCGGGCCCCAGATCCGGGGTAAGGCTGCCCACCGCGCACGGCCCGAAGATTCGCCGGACCCCGAGTGCCCGCAGCGCCCACATATTCGCCCGGTACGGCACGGCGTGCGGGGCGAATTCGTGGTTGGCCCCATGCCGCGGCAGGAAGGCCACCTCGTGCTGGCCGACGGTACCCACCGTGATCGCGCCACTGGGCGGGCCATAGGGGGTGTCGACATTGATGCAGCGCGCATCGCATCCGAAGAACGAGTAGAAGCCGCTGCCGCCGATGACTCCGAGCATCCGACCATTGTCGGGTATGGCGGCAATGTAAGGATCGAACCGTGGCAAATTTCGCGCAGTGGGTCGAAGGCGCCCGCCCACGCACCCTGCCGAATGCGGTAGCCCCGGTCATTGCCGGAACCGGCGCGGCGGCCTGGTTGCACGCCGCCCTCTGGTGGAAGGCGCTGCTGGCGTTGACCGTAGCGGTGGCGTTGATCATCGGCGTGAACTTCGCCAACGACTACTCCGACGGCATCCGCGGCACCGACGACGACCGGGCCGGTCCGCTGCGGTTGGTGGGTTCGCGGCTGGCCACGCCGCGGTCGGTGCTGACCGCAGCCGTGGTGAGCCTGGCCGTAGGCGCGGTCGCGGGTCTGGTACTCGCCCTGTTCAGCGCGCCGTGGCTGATCGCGGTGGGCGCGGTGTGCATCGCCGGAGCCTGGCTGTACACCGGCGGCGCCAAGCCCTACGGCTACGCGGGGCTGGGCGAAGTGGCGGTGTTTGTCTTCTTCGGACTGGTCGCGGTGCTGGGCACCCAGTTCACGCAGGCACTGCAAGTGGATCGGGTAGGTGTGGTTTTGGCGGTGGCCATGGGCTCGCTGTCGTCGGCGGTACTGGTGGCCAACAACTTGCGCGACATTCCCACCGACGCGCAATCCGGCAAGATCACGCTGGCGGTCCGGCTCGGCGACGCCCGCACCCGGCTGGTGTATCAGGGGCTGCTGATTGTTGCCGGTGTGTTGACTTTGGTGCTGACGGCCGCAACGCCATGGTGCGCACTCGGTTTGGTGGCCGCACCGCTGGCAGTGCGGGCCGCGCTGCCAGTGCGCAGCGGCCTTGGCGGGAAAGACCTGATCCCGGTTCTGCGAGACACGGGGCTGACCATGCTGGTCTGGTCGATTTGCGTCGCATCCGCGCTGGCGCTGGCCTGAAACCTTCGGTGCTACCGTGGCTCCCGAAACGGACGTCCACGTCGACGAAGGCCAGAGCCGATGAGTGAGAGCCATTTCAACGGATTCCCAGAAGGCCTCCAGCGTCTCAACGCGATCGGTCGCGGTGACAAATCTGAATTCGCGCGGCAGAAGGCCCGCCTGGGACTCGACGATCATGAAACCGACCCGGGAGCTGGTCGTGTACGTCGGGAATCGGCTCCGCACAGCCGTCTCACCCGGGATCGAAGCGGTCCCCAAGGTCAACGGTTCCATCTCACCGATCACCCGCGACCTACGCTTCGCGACCGACAAGAGCCGCCCCTACAAGGACCACCTGATGATCAACTTCTGGGAGGGAGAGTCCAAGAAGACGGCGCCGACTATGCGGATCCGGATTTCGGACTCCGACGTCGGCTTCGCAGCGGGTTCGGCGTTTGATGCCGACGGGTTGACGCGGTGGCGCAAGGCGCTGCGCGGCGCGCCCGGAAAAGATCTGGCCGAGATTCTCGCCACCGCGCAGCGCAAGGGAAGCGGGCTCTCCTTCATCGACCCGGATCTGAAGCGCCTGCCAGCCGGGCTTGAGCCGGCGGCGCCCGCCCTGGAACCGCTCTTGCGCTCCAAGACCTTTCAGGTCCGCTTCATCGATCCGACACCCAAGTCAGTCCGGTCTTCGGCGTTCGCCGACTGGGCTGCCGAACGCCTTCTGCGACTCGGGACCGTCCATCGCTGGTTGCTGGAGCACACCCGATGAGCGACGACCCGTGGACCGCGTTCTGGAAGCTGGCGCCGCGCTGGCTGGCTGAGCCCGATGTTGAGGAAGGAACACTGATGGGTTCGCGCTGCCTGCGCGCCGGTGGAGCGTTTCTGGCCACGGTCCACCGCAAGTCGGGCCAGTTGATCGTCAAGCTGGACGCCGAACGCACTCAAGGGCTTATCACCGACGATGTTGGCGTGCCGTTCGCCCCAGCTGGGAAGGTCTTCTCGGAGTGGATCGCGATCCCGAGCGACGACCGCAGTTGTGGGCCGAGGTCATCGCCGAAGGATTGCAGATCAGCCGCAAGCGGTCATGATCACTCGGCTGGCGGCGGTTCGCCACGCAGCCTGGCCTGCAGCTGCTCGCGGTCACGGCGGCGACGTTCGCCCGCGATCGCGAGGCTGGCGGTGGCACGACGGCGCAACGGGGCGAACACCCAGATTCCCAGCGGCAGGGCAATGACGAGCGCGAACAGCACGGCGACCACCAACGGGAACTCAGTCACGCCCCATAGCCGTGCTGCACCGTAGATCGCGGCACTGAGCGCGATCACCAGTAGCAACCGTGCAGTCGCGTAGGCGAGCACGTCAACCGCAGCCCGGCCGCCCGGCCGACTTCCCGACACTGCCTGAGCCTACCGAGGCGGGTATATTCGAACCAAGGAGGTTCTGCGTGCTATATCTGCTCCTCATTCTGCTGCTGGCGACGCTGATCTATGTCGGCTGGCGGGTCGCGCGGTCGCAATCCGACCGGACTAGGACCCGCGTGATCGGGCCCGACGACGATCCAGAGTTCCTGTGGCGATTGGGCCACGGCGACAACAATCCGCGGTAAACCCCGGGTACGGCGTCAGACGAATAGTTGTTTTGAGCGGTCAACGCCGGGAAATTCGTCGGCGACCACCGCCGCGAGTTCGATGAGCGCCTCCCGGGTTTCCCGCTTCAGCCGGTCCAGGCTGATCTCGGCCCCCTCCTCCAGATGCGGGTCAAATGGCACCAGGCGCACTGCGCGACACCGGCGAGAGAAGTGATCGACCACCTTCTCCATATCGACCTTGCCTGACCGTGGTCGTACCGCGTTGATGACCGCTACCGACTTGCGCACCAGATCCTGATGGCCGTGCGCGTCGAGCCAGTCCAGCGTCGCCGAGGCGCTGCGGGCGCCGTCGACGGATCCGGAGCTGACCACGATCAACGCGTCAGCCTTCGCCAGCACTGCCGACATCGCCGAATGCATAAGCCCGGTGCCACAGTCGGTCAGCACTAGGCTGTAGAACCGCTCCAGCACCTTCAGGGAGCCGGCATAGTCTTCGGAGCTGAACGCCTGCGACACGGCGGGATCGCTCTCCGAGGCCAGCACTTCCAGCCGACTCGGACCCTGCGAGGTGTAGCTGCGGACATCGCTGTAGCGCTCGATGCCTTCGGCATCGCGCAGCAGGTGGCGCACAGTGGCCGGAGTCTCCAGCGGAACCTTCTGGCTCAACGTGCCCCGGTCGGGGTTGGCGTCCACCGCCACCACCCGGTCGCCGCGGATAGAGGCGAAGATAGCGCCCAGGGCAGCGGTCATGGTCGTCTTGCCCACGCCGCCCTTCAACGACAGCAGAGCGATTCGGTAGCAGCCCTGCAGCGGCTGATTGACCTGCGCCACCAGGTTGCTGTGGTGAATGGTTCGGCGGCTCTCCCCGACGTTGATCAGCTTCCCCGACAGCATGTAGAGCGCCCTGCGCCAGCCGGTCGATGGCGGCGGCTTGACTTGGCGCAGCAACGCGCTGGTTGACAGGTCCGGGTATGGCGTGGGCGCCACGGTCGGGTGAGGCGATGGATGGGCGGGTGTGCCAACCGGTCCGTAGTTGCCAGGCAATGACGGACCCCCGGCCTGCGGTATCCCGGTCGGCGGAGTGGACGCCGTCCACCCCAGCGGCGGCCCGGCGGGCGCGGGCGGGCGTTCACTGGAATGCTGTTCGGGCCGGAAGCCACCGAGGTGCCGCGGATCTGACTCGGGGCGCTCGGTTGCGGGGGCTTGGACATTGGACGACCCGACTCCAGGTCCGTCCAACGGGCCGGGAACCGGGCCGGTGTCCTCGTCGCCGATCGACTCACCGGGCTTAGGTTGCAACCACTCTGGGGTCTCGGCGAATTCGCCGCCTGGACGAGACTCAGCGTCGTGCGCCGCATGGTCAGACACGTGTGATTCCCCTTGATGCAGTACTCGGGTCGGATACCTCCCGACGATAGCCCAGCAACCGTTGCGGCCGCGGGATGCGCGGTCAGCCCACCCCCGCGTAGGAGTGCAGGCCCACCGTCACCAGGTTGATGAAGAACAGGTTGAACACCATGGCGACGAAGCCGGCGACGTTGATCCAGGCCGCCCTTTTGTCGCGCCACCCCGCAGTTGACCGGGCGTGCAGGTAGGCGGCGTAGGTCACCCACGCGATGAACGCCACCGTCTCCTTGGGATCCCAACCCCAGTAGCGGCCCCAGGCCTCCTCGGCCCAGATCGCGCCGAAGATCACACCGAACCCGAACACCGGGAACGCGAAAATCGTCGTTCGGTAGGCGATGCGGTCCAGAGCCTGCGCATCAGGTAGCCGCCCCACCACACGCGCCAGGGCGCCGGGGGTCTGGGCGGTGGCCGTGGTGCCGGGGGTGCCAGAGGTGCCGGGGGCGTCAGAGGTGTAAGCCGCGCTCAGCGGTGACATCTTCAGCAGGAACAAGATGCTGGCCACCCCGGCCACCAGGAACACTCCGGAGCCCAGGCTCACCACCGATACGTGAATGGGCAGCCAGTAGGACTGCAGCGCCGGCATCACCGGGGCGGCGTTGGTATACAGCCAGCGCCCAGACACCGTCAGCAGGATCAGCACCGGCACCAGGACAAACACCCACAGCTGCCGGTACTGCCCTGTTCGACCCACCCGGCCCGGACGCAGCACGATCGCAGCCGCGACCAGCCCAGAGAGGCAGGTCAGGTTGATGAACTCGTACATGTTGCCCCAGGGCACCCGCGCGGTGGCCAGACCGCGCAGCACGATGCACACCAGGAGCAGGCCGATACCGACGTATACCAGGGCTAGGCCGGCCCGCCCGACACGCTCGCCGACCGACCGGGGCGGCGTCGGCACGACTACACCGGGTGTGGCGCTGTCGACGGTGACTGTTCCCTCGGATGTGCCCGCTCCCTCGGATGTGCCCGCCCCTGGGCCTGCCGAGACGAGCCCCCGCTCGTGGACGCGGGCCGGGCTCCGCCGGGCGCGCGTGGAGGCCAGCTCGAAAGCCAGCAGCAGCATCGCCGCCACCAGCACGACTACCGACGAAGTGAACGCCCAGTCGGAATAGGTGGCCAGCCCGACGTCGACTTCCTCGGCATTCATCAGATCGTTCCTACCGTCTTTGCTATCGCTGCCGTCTTTTCGGTGCTCTTACCGGGGCCTGTATTGGGCCACTGTGCAACAGTCCCGAGGCCGGACAGCAGCCGCTGCGTCAATCGTTCGAACTCGTCACCCCAACCGGAGTTGTCGGTGCGTGCAAGGCCGCCCAGCTCGACATTTACCGTACCGGGCAAAGGCCCCGGTTCCCCGGCGGGAGTGATCCGGACCCAGATCCGCCGTCGACGCACCACCAGCGACACCACTAGGCCGCCCATCATCGTCACCGCGAAGACCAGCACCCACACCTGACCCGGGTCGTGGGAGACCTGCAGGTTGACGAACGGCACAGCGCCGTCGAACTTCACGGTGGTGCCATCGGGGCTGCCTGGGTCGAGCCGAACCTGTTCACCGGCCCGCAGATTCACCCGTTCGACCTTGGTCAGCCGACCCTGGTCGATCAGCCGCTGGTCGAGGGTGAACAACGACTGCGGCCGCCCGGTGTCCAGCCCGGCGTCACCGCGGTAGATGTCGACGGCAACGGCGGGAGCGCGCAGCGCCGGGAACCCGGACGAAAGCAGAGTGCCGTCGAGCTGCTCGGTCGGCGCGAAGAGACCCTGAATGGCGATCTGATGCTTGCGGCGTGCATCGGCATCGGGGTAAGTGCCTGCGGGCGGGTCGAAGCGCATCACCCCGGAGGACAGCAGAGTCAGCGCGTCGTCGGGCTGCCATTGCACGGTCGAGGTGCGGGATTGCCCGTCGGGGAAAGTCACGGTGAACGTCGGCGCGTAACCATGCCCCTGCAGGTACACCCTGTCGCCACCGACCCGCAGCGGGTGGTTCACCTCCAATCTGTACGGTCGCCAATGACCCTCTGAACCGGAGATCAGGTCGTAGCCGGCCTGGTAGTCAATGTTCGCAGCGAATGATTTCGCCTGCCCGGACGGCAAGTAGTGCGCCTGAAAGTCGTTCACCCGCACACAGATCGGGTGCAGCGAGGTACCGTCTACGGTATTGCCGGCGCGGAACGAGTCGAACGCGGCCGGGGACGCCGAGCAGAACCCGGGACCGCCGTCGGCGATGACGATGACGTTGCCTTCGTAGCCGAACAGCTTGCCGAGCGCCACCGCGACCAGCAGCCCCAGCAACGAGAAGTGGAAGACGAGGTTGCCGAATTCGCGCAGGTAGCCCTTCTCGGCGGACAACTCGGCACCCGTCTCACGCCCGGGCCGGATGATTGTGCGCCAGCCCCGCAGCCGGTCCGCCATGGTCGCCGCCACCACCTCGGGAGTCTGGCCGGACTCGCCCGTCACGACACAGTTTTCATGCTTGGGCAACCTGGCCAGATTGCGCGGAGCGGCCACCGGCACAGCGCGCAGACTGCGCGCGTGCTCGACGATCCGCGGGGTCAGGCAACCAACCAGCGACACGAACAGCAGGACGTAGACAGCGGTGAACCAGAAGCTGGAGAACACGTCGAACGCTTGCAGCCGATCCAGCCACGGCCCCAGCGCCGGATGCCGCGCCTGGTACTCGTCGACCTTGGACTCATTGAGGCTGCGCTGCGGCAGCATGGCCCCGGGTACGGCGGCCAGCGCCAGTAGGAACAGCAGCACCAGCGCGGTGCCCATCGAGGTCAGCGTGCGCCAGGTGTTGCGCGCCCGTTGCGCGAGTGAGCGCATCAAATCGGCAGCCTAACGTCGCTGACGAAGGCGTCGCGCACCCAGGAGACGAACTCGTTCCACACCCCGGTGACCAGCGCGAGGCCGACCAGGATCAGCAGTACGCCGCCGAAGATCTGGATTGCCCGGGTGTGACGGCGCAGCCAGCCCAAACCTTGCACCGCCCAGGTGGAACCGAACGCCAGAAGGACGAACGGGACACCCAGACCCAGGCAGTAGGCGATCACCAGGATCACTCCTCGCGCCACGTTCGCCCCGTCGGTGGCCGACGCGACGGCGATCACCCCGGTCAATGTCGGCCCCAGGCACGGTGTCCAGCCCAGGCCGAACACCGCGCCGAGCAGCGGCGCCCCTGCCACGGTAGACAGCTGACGCGGCGCGAACCGGGCCTCGCGCTGCAGGGCCGGGAAGAAGCCCACGAACACCAAGCCCATCGCTATCGTCACGACGCCGCCAATGCGCTGCAGCAGAAGCTGATTCGTGACCAGCGTGGTGGTCATACCGAGTACGGCGACGGTACCGAGTACGAACACCGCGGTGAATCCGGCGACGAATAGCGCCGCCGACGCGGCAACGCGTAGCCGCACCGAGCGCGCGACCCGCACCGCACCGGGTTCTGGCCTGTCCTCGACACCGACGACCGCCGCCAGATAGGACAGGTAGCCGGGCACCAGTGGCACCACGCACGGTGACCCGAACGACACCAGCCCGGCGAGCACTGACACGCCCAGCGCCAGAAGCAGCGGCCCTGTCGCGGCGGTCTGGGCGAAGCCGGTCATGGCCGCCCAGATGTAGTGGCCGGCTTCGGATCCTCTGCTGCCAGCCGTTGCACTACCGGCAGTAGGTCTTCGGCGAGTAGTTCACGCAGGAAGATCACCGCAACCCGGTGCCGGCGGTCCAGAACCACGGTGGACGGGATGACGGTGGTCGGGTACTTTCCACCGAACGCGATCATCGTGCGCATGGCGGGGTCGTAGATCGACGGGTACGTCACCTTGCGGTCCAGCACGAAGTCGCGAGCCGCCTGACGGTTGTTATCGCGGACGTCTATGCCGAGGAACGCAACCCCGTCGGCGCGGGTGGCGTCGTACACCTGCTGCAGCTCGCTGACCTCAGCGCGGCACGGCCCACACCATTGTCCCCACACGTTGATGACGACGACCTCACCTGCGAAGTCGTCCAGCGACAAGGTCTCCGACGGGTCCATCAGGTCCGGTCCGGCCAACGGCCCTGGGCGGCCCCGACTTTGGGGCGGATCGTAGACGATCTCGGTCTGGCCGCCGGGCGCCACGAACTCGAATGTGCCGCCGCGAGCAACCGCGTCATCCCCGGTGGCGCAAGCGGTGGCACCAGCAGCCAGCAGGGCGGCAAGCACCCCCCTGGCGACAATCGTTTGCGCGAAGAGGCAAGAAGTACGCGCCGGCCGCCACATCGCTCAGGGCCCCACAGGCTCGGAGTAGAGGACGTCAACTAGCCCTTCGCCGTCGAACACGAACGAGGTCACCGAGGCCACCGCGCATTCCCGCCGGCGTGGGTCGTGCCAGAGCCGCCGACCGGTCAGCGACATCCGCAGCGTCCACACCGGCAACTGATGGCTGACACACACCGCCTCATGCCCGGCAGCACGCGCCCGGGCCTTGTCTACCGCGGTCGTCATGCGGACCGCGATCTTTTTGTAGGGCTCGCCCCACGACGGGGTAAACGGGTTGCGTAACTGCCACCACGCGCGCGGGTCCCGCAGCGCGCCGTCGCCCGGCCCGATACGCCGACCCTGGAAGAAATTGAGTGACTCGATGAGATCGGGGTCTTCGCCCACCGGCAGATCGTGGCGGGCAGCGATCGGCGCCGCAGTCTGTAGGGCGCGCTGCAGCGGCGAGGCGATCACCGCGACGATGTCGTTGTCAGCCAGCGCATCGGCGACCGCGACGGCCTGCGCCCTGCCCTTCTCCGACAGCTGATATCCGGCCAACCGTCCGTACAGGATCCCGTCTGGGTTATACACCTCGCCGTGGCGCACCACGTGCACTGTTGTCGCAACTTCAGTCCCCATTTACGTCCTCTTCTCACTGGCGGCGGCCCGTGCCGCGGCGGGAAGCGCGTCGGCGATCCGGTCGAACGCCGCGTCGTCGAGGGCAGCCGAGACGAACCACGCCTCAAAGGCACTGGGCGGCGGGTAAACCCCGGCGTCCAGCAAGGCGTGAAAGAACGCCGGGTAGCGCCACGTCTCGGATGCTCGGGCGGCGTCGAAGTCGACGACCGGTTGGTCGGCAAAGAACAGGCTGAGCATGTTTCCGGCACGTGGAATCCGATGTGGTACACCGGCATCCGTCAGCGAAGCGGTGAGCAGCGTAGCCAGCCGGTCAGCATTGGCGTCCAGCGCCGCGTACACCGCGTCGTCGGCGGCCCGCAGCGTTGCCAGGCCCGCCGCGACCGCCACCGGGTTGCCGGACAATGTGCCGGCCTGGTACACCGGCCCGAGCGGCGCCAACCGCTCCATCACGTCTGCGCGTCCGCCGAAGGCCGCGGCGAGCAGCCCGCCGCTCATCACCTTGCCAAAAGTGAACAGGTCTGCGGCCACCGGATCGACCCCGTACCAACCACTTCGGCTTACCCGGAAGCCGGTCATCACCTCGTCGAGGATCAGCAGGGCGTCATGCTCGGCGGTGATCGCCCGCAACGTCGCGTTGTAGCCGGGCAGCGGCGGGACGACCCCCATGTTGCCCGGACTGGCCTCGCTGATCACGGCCGCGATCTGATCACCGAACTTGGCGAACGTCTGCTCTACCGCACTGATGTCGTTGTACGGCAACACAATTGTATCGGCAGCAGTGGCGCCGGTAACCCCCGGCGAAGACGGCAAACCCAGCGTCGCCACCCCAGAACCGGCGTCGGCCAGCAGCGCGTCCACATGGCCGTGATAGCAGCCGGAAAACTTGACGATCTTGGCGCGCCCGGTGAACCCGCGGGCCAACCGGACCGCGCTCATGGTTGCTTCGGTGCCGGAGTTCACCAGCCGTATCCGCTGCACCGGGTCCACCCGCCCGATGAGCTCGGCGGCCAGCTCGGTCTCGGCGGGGGTCGGCGCGCCGAACGACAGCCCCGAGGACGCGGCGCTAGCGACCGCGTCGACGACCGCCGGGTAGGCGTGGCCCAGGATCATCGGCCCCCACGAGCACACCAGGTCGACGTAGCGGTTGCCGTCGGCATCGGTGAGCCAGTAGCCGCGCGCCGAGGTAATGAACCTCGGTGTGCCGCCCACGGCGTTGAAGGCCCGCACCGGCGAGTTCACCCCGCCGGGGATGACAGCGCAGGAATCGGCGAACAGCCTCGCGGACGCGGCCGTCTCGGCGGGCATCCCGTCAGCGCTGCTCATGGCGACCAGTGTTCCAGCCGCCGCAGCGCCTTGGACTACAGGGTTGCAGGGCTACTGCGGTGCAGCCGTCAACGTGAAGACCGGGTGGTCGGCCGGATCGGGCAGCTTGCGGAAGTAGCCGTCAACCGTCTTGCCTGCCCTTTTCCGGAAGGCAGCCAGGACCGGCGCTCGCTGTTCGACCGGGATTTCGGCCGCGGTGTACTCCACCGTGCGGCCTGAAACGCTCAGAGTGACCTGGGGACGAGCCCGCACGTTCTTCACCCACTGCGATTCGCCGCGGGTGGAGACCAGGTACTTGGCGCCGTCCACATCGACTGTGAGGACGGGGATCTGCTGCGGTTGGCCGCTGGACCGCCGCGTGATGGTCAGCGTTTTGGTACCGAACAACCCGGTGGTCATCGCGAACTTGTTAAACACTTTCGCGGTAAACCATCTTTGCTTGAGATACGCCATGGCGACGAGTTTGATGGATGCATGCAACTACCGCAATGGCTGGCCCGGTTCAACCGCCACGTCACCAACCCAATTCAGCGACTGTGGGCCGGCTGGGCGCCCACGTTCGGCATCCTCCAACACGTCGGGCGCAAGTCGGGCAATCCGTACCGCACACCAGTGACTGTGTTCAGCACCGATGAAGGCGTCGCGATCCTGTTGACCTACGGGCCGAACCGGGACTGGCTGAAGAACCTCACTGCGGCGGACGGTGGGCGAATGCGGCGCTACGGCAAGACCTTCACCGTCACCGATCCGCGGGTGGTGGCCAAGGCCGAGGCAGCGTCGCACGTCAACGCCGGGTGGCGGCCGATCTTCGCGCGGCTACCATTCGAGCAGGCAGTGCTGTTGCGGCGGGAAGGCTGAGGGGTGCAGTTCTCGCAGCGGCGAGCCCTGTTCAACCGCCGGGTGACCAACCCACTGGTTCGGCCCCTCTCCGGCTGGGTGCCGTTCTGGTCACTGGTCGAGCATGTAGGCCGCCGCTCGGGCACGACGTATCGCACTCCGGTGTCGGCGTTCCGCACCCGCAACGGTGTGGCGATCCTGCTGCCCTACGGCGCCGACCGCGACTGGGTGCGCAATCTGCAAGCTGCCAACGGCGGACGGGTAAAGCTGTCCGGCAAGACCTTTGACGTCACCGATCCACACACGCTGCCCACCAAAGAAGCGGTCGCCTCCTTGGCGCCGCCGTGGCGCCAGTTGCTGGCGCATAGCGGCGTGGAATCCACCCTGCTGCTGCGACGCAGATAGGTTCACGCAAGAACGGGCACGCGGCGCTGCCAGCTCGCCCTAAACCGGTACCACCCGAAGCACCACTGGCAGGCTGGGCAGAAAGTGCGTCGTCGCGAAGTCCCGGATGTCGTCGGAACCGTCCAGACCGGTGGTGTTGGGCAGCAGTAGTACCACCATTGCGTATCGCAGGACGTTCTCAGCCAGCTCGGTGACTGTCTTATCGCCCACACGGTCGGCGAACCCGGCCGGAAATACGGCCCGCAGCGCATCGACAGTTCGCTCTACAACCGCGCCGTAGTGTCGGCCGACCAGTTCCAGCATCAGCCCCGGCTCGTCGCTGATCATCCGTTCCAACACCCGATGCCGGCGGAACCGCATGATCGCCGAAGTGAACGCCTCGACGTAGTAATTCGACTGCGGTCCGGCGTTCGTCAGCTCGTCTGCGATGTCACCGAACAGCGCATCGTTCTCCCGGTCCAGCACCGCGACCACCAGCTCGTCGCGCCCGCCGAACCGCCGGTAGATCGTGGTACGGCTGACTCCGGCGCGCCGCGCCACATCGTCGAGCGAGACCCGGCGAAAGCCGTGCCGCTCGTATTCGACGACGGCGGCGTCAAGGATGGCCTGTGCGGCCGGGTCAGCCGCGGGCATAGCCGGCACGGGCAATCCTGTTGTAGCGCAACCGCATTGGCAGCCGGTTCCAGATCCAGTTGACAGGCCGCGACCGGCACGCTGCTGCGAATCGCTGATAGCGCCGCTCCCGCCCATCGTCCCACGGCAGGCCCAGTAAGGCGCGGGCCCGTGGCGGCAATCCGCCGGTGGTCAGGAAGGCCGCGACCGGATTGAACACCGGCGCCACCATGCGCCACAGCAGCGGCGGAACACCCTTCGGGCACGGGAATCCCTTGATCACGTAGCCGACGCCGTACTTGGCGGTCGGGTGCGCCACGATGACCCGATCCAGCATGTCCTGCCAGTACCGCTCGAATTCGGCGTAGTCCGCCGGCATCGGCCGGTCGCTGACGCCGTAGCGCCGGTACCAGGTCTTGGATTCGGCGTAGATCTGCTGCCGATCGGCATCAGAGAGCCGGGTGACGAAAGTGTCGGCGAAGTACAGCACCTGCTCGACGAAGGTGGCGTGCGCCCAGAAGTAGGTGTCCGGCTCCAGCGCGTGATACCGGCCTGCTTTCCCGGTTCCGCCGGGCATGTCGCCTTTGATCTGGTGATGGAAGTCGCGCACCTGCTGGCCCGGGTTGTCACTTTCGGAGCCGTAGACGGTCATGAATATCGGCGGCAGCGAGCGCTTCAAGCGTCCGGAGGTGTCCTCGAAGAACACCGAATGGTCCAGCACACCCTGGCCGAGTTCGGCGAGCATGTTCTGTAGCACCCCCGGCCGCGGTCCGATCAGGAACATCCGGTTGTCGCCGAAATAACGCCAGACCAACGATTGTGGGCCCAGCGGCGGCGCATCATCCGGCGAGCCGGTGCCCGGCGTGCGTTCCGAAAGCTCAGCCATTGGCACAGTGTTACATATTTCGTACTTTGTACCAACGCGTGCATCGTCGACCTCGGTGCAATACGGGGCGCCCAGCGCCACTGATCGCGCCGAAATCGCGCTAGCGGTGGCGCAGGCGACTCAGCCGGGCTCCCCCGGCCACCGCCAGTACCCCGGCAACCATGGCCAGCAGCATGGCCAGCAGCAGCATTGGCGGGTCATAGGCTACCGAGGAGGTGGCCGGCTGCCCGTCTGTGATGGGCGCGACGGCCAGGATGGAGCGCGCTTGCAACCAGCTCAGCGCGCAGCCCAGGACGGCGGCGGCGGCCAGGGTCAGCTCGACGGCGGCGCGCCGCCGTGGTGTCACCGAGCTGACCGGTCGCCGTTGGAGTCCGGATCGGTTCGCTCGTGCACCAGCGGAGCCAGTGCCGAGCGCAGCGCTCGATGGCGACGCGCCCACGCCTGCGCGGTGCGTCCATCGGTGAGCTTGAGGCCGATTGCGACCCGGTGGCGCGGCACCCCATTGAGTTCGCCCAGTGAGCGCGCCGACTGCCACTTCTCCACCGGACGCTTGGAGCGCGGGCCGTCCTTGGGCTCGGGATACACCTTCAGGATCTCGGCCACCTTTAGGGTCTCGGTGCCCTGGCGCAGGTGAGTAGGGGTCAACTCGACCGAGGTGTGCACGCGCGCGGCCTTGATCTGCAGCGCGAGGAAACCCGAGACCACCACCAGGAAGATGGCCGGCACTCCGAGCTGCGGACCCATACCTGCGTAGACCTCGACGAGCAGCATCACAGTCGCGGCCAGCGGGCCGAGAAGCACCCAGGCCCAGCTAGCGCCCTTCTCGACCAACAGCGGCGCGGGCAACGCGTCCGCTGCCCCGCCATCGTGCACTTCCGCGGGCACACCTTTGGGCGCATCTTTGCGCGCGCCTCCTCGCCTGTCTCCCTCCGCCTCATCCATTTCCATAGCCCTCCCCGCCGACAGCCGCGTACCAGTCCTGCGTCGTGGGGCGTGTCAGCAGCACGGTTCCGACCAACAGGGGGATCAACGAAAGCAACGCCAACCCCTGGATACCGAAGATACCGACGAAGACCGCGATCATGCTCACCACCACGACGATTGCCAGCGCCAAGGCGATGGTCGCGCGCCGGAACCGGGCGCCGCCAGACCGGGTCCGGCCGGTCAGCAGTGCCCAGAAAGCGCCATCAGCCATGCGGGGCCTACGGAGCGGTGCTGTCATGGTCGAGCCAGCCTATCCGGGCGACGATGCGCGCCACGCAGCGGCGCGAGAAGGAACCGGGCAATCCAACCCAGCCCGGCGACGAATCACCTAGTGAAGTAGGCGGTCGCGTCCTTGCGATGCAGCAGAAACACGCCCCCGGCGATCAGCACCGACCCGACAATCCCGGTGACCGCACAAATCACCGCCGCGACGGCAGGGCGGTCGGCGGTGAACAGCCCGGTGGCCGTGTACACGATTGAGGCCAGTCCCCCAGCGGTCAGCAGCGTGCGGGTCCACCGATAGCCGGACCGCATCAGCAAGAGGAATGTCACCACGATCGCGCACAGCACCCCAACGAAGAGCGCCGATACGGCATAGAGCACCGCCGACCCACCGCCGGTGGGGGACGTGCCGACATCGGCGGCATACCCAATGACCATGAGTGGCAGTGCCGCTACCCACAGCCAGAAGCCGGTGTCCACGTCGATCGGCCGCTCCGGCGGACGGGGCTCGGTCACGCCAGCCAGGCGGCCGCTTCCGCCGCCCAGTAGGTCAGCACGATGTCGGCGCCGGCGCGCCGGATGCTGGTCAGCGTCTCCAGAGCGGCGGCCTGCCCGTCGATCCAGCCGTTGGCGGCTGCGGCACTGATCATCGCGTACTCGCCGGACACCTGGTATGCAGCTACCGGCACCGGCGCAATGTCCGCGGCGGCCGCAACAACGTCGAGGTAGGCCATCGCAGGCTTGATCAGGATGATGTCGGCGCCCTCGTCGATGTCCAGCTCAATCTCGCGCAGCGCTTCACGGCTATTGCCGCTGTCCTGCTGATAGGTACGGCGCTCACCGCGCAGGCTGGAGCCCACCGCCTCGCGAAACGGCCCGTATAACGCCGAGGCGAACTTGGCGGCATAAGCCAAGATGACGACGCCGGAGTGGCCGGCGGCGTCCAGGCCGTCCCGGATGGCGCCCACCTGGCCGTCCATCATGCCGCTCGGCCCGACTACATGGGCCCCGGATTCTGCTTGCGCCACAGCAAGTTCGGTGTACCTCGCCACGGTGGAGTCGTTGTCGACTCGGCCCGCGGCGTCCACTATCCCGCAGTGCCCGTGATCGGTGAACTCATCGAGGCAGGTGTCCGCCATCAGCACGGTGGCGTCACCGAGATCGGTGGCCAGGTCGCGCAGCGCGGTGTTCAGGATGCCGTCAGCGGTCACCCCGGCCGAACCTGTTGCGTCCTTGTCCTCCTCGCGAGGCACGCCGAACAGCATCAGCCCGCCCACTCCGGCGGCAACGGCGTCGGAGGCCGCTCGCCGCAGTGAATCGCGGGTGTGCTGCACCACGCCGGGCATCGATTCGATGGGCCTGGGTTCATCGACACCATCCGCCACGAACATAGGCAGCACTAAATGCCTAGGCTCCAGCGACGTTTGGGCGACCATACGTCGCAGTGCAGGCGTCGAACGCAGCCGGCGCGGACGCTGCCGCGGATAGCCCACTAGCGCCTGCGGCTCTTCTTACGCGGCGGTGGCAGCGCGCCCTCGGCCCGTAGCCGGGCGGCATGCTCTGCCAGTGCCTCGACCAGCGGGCCGACCGCGGCAGTCTCCGGCTGAACATCGACGCGCAGGCCGAACTCAGCGGCCGTCTCAGCCGTCTTCGGTCCGATGCAGGAGACGATGGTCCGAGCGTGCGGCTTTCCGGCAATGCCAACCAGGTTGCGCACCGTCGAACTGGACGTGAAGCACACCGCGTCGAACCCGCCCGTCTTGATCATCTCCCGGGTCGCGGCCGGCGGCGGCGCGGCCCGCACGGTCCGGTAGGCGGTGACGTCTTCGATCTCCCAGCCGCGTTCGCGCAGTCCCTCGGCCAGCGTCTCAGTGGCGATATTGGCACGCGGCAGCAGCACGCGGTTGACCGGATCGAATACGTCGTTGTAGGGCGGGAATTCGTCGAGCAGGCCCAGCGAGGACTGCTCACCTGAGGGCACCAGTTCGGGGCTGACCCCGAAGGCGCGGACCCGGTCCGCGGTGGCCTCGCCGACACAGGCGATTTTCACCCCGGAGAATGCACGGGCATCCAGGCCGAATTCACCGAACTTCTCCCACACCGCGCGCACCGCATTGATGGAGGTGAACACCACCCACTGGTAGCGGCCATCCACCAAACCCTTGGTGGCCCTTTCCATCTGCGCCGGGCTACGCGGCGGCTCAACCGCAATGGTAGGCACCTCGATCGGCAGCGCACCATGGGACACCAGTCGCTCGCTCATCTCGCCGGCCTGGTCCTTGGTCCGCGGCACCAGCACAGTCCAGCCGTAGAGCGCACGGCTTTCCCACCAATTCAGCTTGGCTCGGTTGGCGACGGTCTTCCCGATGGTGACCACTAGCGGTCCGGTCTGGGTCCACACGCCAGTAGGGGACGGGCCGGTTGGATCGGTGCCACCGAGGGCGGCGGGGTCGGTCAGCGCTTGCAACGTCGCTTCCACCGACCGCTGAGCGCAGGTTGTGCCGGCGCCGGTGACCACGCACCGGGTGGACTCGGCCAGCCCGTAGTCGATCAAGGTGCGGGTGGCGTCAGCCAGATGGGTGGCTGTGGCCTGGAGGATCAACGGTCCAGGGGCCGCGGCCAGCGCTTCCCAGTCCACGTCGCCGCGGACGTCGGCCACTGTGTGCGACGAGCCCAGCGGCAGACCAGCGTAAGTCGGCACCGCGGCGGTGGGCGGCAGGCCCGGCACGATCTCGAAGTGCAGGTGCGTGCCGGCCAGCGCGCTGATCTCGGTGATGACCGCATCTACCGACATCGGGTCGCCGGCTACCAGCCGGACCACGTCTACCCCCCAACGGGCCTCCTGAGCCAGCCTTTTCGCAACCTCGGCCGGATCGCCGAGTGCCGGACGGATGTCTGGGCCCGCCGTGACGACGGGCGGTGCATCCTCGTCACCCGTAGCGCTTTGGTTAGATCCCTTCGGGTTAGTCGCCTTCACCTGCTTGGCGTTGGGCGCAGGCCCGGACGCGGGCAGCATGTCAGTGCCGACCAGCGCCAGCACCGCTTCGCCAACATCGGGATCGGTAAACACCAGGGCTGCGTTGGCCAGCACGGTGCGGGCCCGCACCGTCAGCAGACCCGGGTCGCCCGGGCCGGCGCCCACGAACATGATGCGCCCCGGCTTTGGCTTACGCCCTCGCATGATCACCCACCACTGTCATCTACCACTCCCGCTTGTTCCGCTACAGCTCTACTGCTCTGGGTCGCGCTCCTCGCGCGATACTTCGCGCTCGTCGTACTCCACTGCCCTCTGGTAGCACTCCTCACGCGAGTTCCTCGCGATCGTCGTACTCCACCGCCATGAGTTCGCGCGCGCCCAGCTCGAACAGCTCCCCGGCCACCGAGAGCCCGAGCTCTCGTGCCCGACCGGGAGCCCCGAGCCCGGACGCGCGGATCACGTCGGATCCGTCCACCGCCGCCACGCAGCCGCGCAGCGACAGCTCCTCGAAGACACGGCCATCCTCATCGATGGACTCGACCACCTCCGCGATCGCGCCCACCGGCGCGGAGCAACCCGCCTCCAGTTCGGCGAGCAGGGATCGCTCCGCAGTGACCGCTGCGCGGGTGTCGGCGTCGTCCAACTCCGCCAACAGCGCTGCGAGCCCGGTGTCGCCGGCGCGGCACTCGACCGCAAGCGCACCCTGAGCCGGCGCTGGCAACATCTGCACCGCCTCCAGCGTCTCGCTGACATCCGATAGACGTCCCAGGCGGGCCAGACCCGCCCGGGCCACCACGATGGCATCGAGATCACCGCTGCTAACCCTGTTCAACCTGGTATCTAGGTTGCCGCGTAGGGGGCGGATTTCCAAACCGAGACCCAGTGCTCTAAGCTGCGCGGCGCGCCGCGGGGATGAGGTTCCGACCACGGAGCCCGAAGGCAGCTCTCCGAGCACCAAGCCGTCACGGGCCACCAAGGCGTCACGGGGGTCCTCGCGCCGCGGTACTGCGGCAATGACGAATCGCGGAACCGCCGCGGTCGGCAGATCCTTATACGAATGCACGGCGAGATCGACCTGACCGTCATCGATGGCCTCGCGTAGCGCAGCGGTGAACACCCCGACCCCGATCTCTGCGACCGCCGCCGACGATCGGTCGCCGTCGGTACTGATGATGACCAGCTCCGCGGCATGACCGTTGCCGACGAGAATGTCTCTGACCACACCGGCCTGAGTGGTGGCCAGCAGGCTGCCCCGGGTACCAATCCGGATCATCGTGTCGTCTGCGCGTTCCAAGCGTTACTCAGATTCGTCGAATTCGGTTGCGGCCCGCGGTAAGTCGCTGGCAGTGGCGACAGCGTCCACCGCCTGCGGGTCCAGCTCGAACAACTCACGCAGTGCCTCGGCGTAGCTGTCGCCGCCGGGTGTACTGGCCAGCTGCTTGACGCGCACGGTCGGCGCGTGCAGCAACTTGTCCACCACGCGGCGAACGGCGTGGGCGACCTCGTTGCGCTGAGCTGTCTCGAGTCCGGGCAGCCGGTTGTCCAGTCGCAGCAACTCCGCCTCGACCACGTCCGCGGCCCGCTGGCGCAGCGCGGTCACCGTGGGTGTCACCTCGGCTATCCGCTGGCCCGCCAAGTACGCGGCAACTTCTGTCGTAACGATCTGACGAGCCGCTTGCGCGTCGGCGGCAGCGGCACGGGCCGAGGGCTCACGCTGGACGCGATCCATGTCGACCACCCAGACGCCGGGCAGCCCGGCGACCGCGGGATCGACGTCGCGCGGCATCGCCAAGTCGCAGATCACCAACGGCTGGGCCACCTCGTCGCGCTGGGCGGTGGCCAGCACGTGGTGCACGTCGGCCAGTGACACCACCGATCGGACCGCACCTGTGCAGCTGACCACGACATCGACACCGGACAGCGCGGCGGCAAGCTCGTCGAGCGGGTACACCTCGACCCGCGCTCCCAACTCGCCAATGTTGGCGGCCAGCCACTGAGCCCGCGGTAGCGACCGGTTGACCAAACGGATGTGCTCCACTCGGGCGTGGGCCAGGTGCGTTGCAGACAGCGCGCCCATGGCGCCGGCGCCGATCACCGCTGCGGTCTTACCGGCCAACCCGCCCGGGCTCGCCGCGTCTAATTTCTTGCCGGCCATGCCCAGCGCAACGGATACCACCGATGCGCCGGCAGCGTCGATGCTGGTCTCGGTATGCACGCGTTTGCCCACCGAGAGCGCCTGCTGTGCCAGCTCGTGCAGCACCCGGCCCACGGTCTGATCGGCTTCGGCAGCGACGTAGGCCCGTCGCACCTGACCGAGCACCTGGCGTTCGCCGATCACCGCCGAATCCAGACCGCTCGCGACGGCGAACAGGTGCTCGACGGCAGCCTCGGCGTAGCGCACGTAGGCATGCTTGGTGAGCTCGCCCAGCGGCATCCCGGAATGCTCGGCAAGCACTTGCCCGATCACCGACAAACCGCCGTGGAAAGCATCGACCACCGCGTACACCTCGACGCGGTTGCAGGTGGACAGCACCATCGCCTCGGTGATCAACGACGATTGCAGCACCTGATCGACGATCTTGACCTGATCGGACTCATCGGTGCTGAGCTGCTCCAGAATGGAAACCGGCGCGCTGCGGTGCGAAACCCCGAAAAGCAGGACGCTCACGGAACAATCACCCGGCCCGCTCCCTTGTTGCTACCGGTGAACGAAGAAAACCGCCATTCACGGTAGTCGTTTACCAGGTAGGGAGCCAAATTCGCCGACCGTTCAGAGTTCGGTCCGGCGGGCGGCCAGGTCGGCACGCAGCCGGGCCTCGTCGATCTCCCAGTAACTGTGCTCGCGGCCATCGAGCATCACCACCGGTAGCCGGTCGCCGAACTCTGTCCGCAACCCGGTATCGCCCGATGCTGCCGCCGTGTCGACGTCGGTGGCGGTCAGCTCGAAGCCCAGCTCTCCTGCCAGCTCGACCAACCGGGCGTGCAGCCGGGCGCAGATTCCGCAGCCACCCCTGGTCAGTAACTGCACCTGTGGCCGGTTCATCGCAACAGTGTGGCACCGAGATCCGGCAGGTACTCCCACTAGGGTTGAGCACGCAGGCCATGCCGCAGGCCACGCGACACCGCATGGCCCTCCGAACACCCCACAAGGCGCCGGCAAGAGTATCGGAAAGGAGATCCGCGATGATTTCCGCCGACGCAGGCAACTCGGGTCTCCCCGACAACGGCGCCGTCCCGGGGGCCCCCGGGACCCTAGCCGGTGAAACCAGCGCCCAGCGCGCGGTCGAAGAACTGGCCGCAGAAGCGGCGGTCACCGTGGCGCCCGGTCCCCGGCCGCCACCTCCCGCGGACCTGACCGCCGCGGCGTTCTTCGATGTCGACAACACTCTGGTACAAGGCTCGTCGCTGGTGCATTTCGCTCGGGGGCTGGCTGCCCGCAAGTACTTCACCTACCGCGATCTGCTGCGATTCGGCTATGCGCACGCGAAATTCCAGCTAACCGGCCGGGAGAACAGCGACGACGTGGCCGCTGGCCGGCGCAAGGCGCTGGCGTTCATCGAGGGCCGATCAACGGCTGAACTGGTGGCACTCGGCGAGGAGATGTACGACGAGATTATTGCCGACAAGATATGGCCGGGCACCCGCGATCTGGCACAGATGCACCTCGACGCCGGCCAGCAGGTGTGGCTGGTCACCGCGACGCCCTACGAACTGGCCGAGACGATCGCCCGCAAGCTGGGCCTCACCGGAGCGCTGGGCACCGTCGCGGAATCGGTCGACGGGGTGTTCACCGGCCGGCTAGTCGGCGACATCTTGCACGGCACCGGAAAGGCCCACGCGGTGCGGTCGTTGGCAATTCGGGAAGGCCTCAATCTGAAGCGCTGCACCGCCTATTCCGACAGCCATAACGATGTCCCGATGCTGTCGCTGGTCGGCACCGCGGTGGCCATCAACCCTGACGCCGATCTTCGCGACCGGGCCCGCGAGCAGGGCTGGGAGATCCGTGACTTCCGCACCGCCCGCAAGGCCGCCCGCATCGGCGTCCCATCGGCTCTTGCGCTGGGCGCAGCGGGCGGAGCACTGGCCGCTGCCGTGTCGCGCCGTCGCGAGCGCGGCTAGCGCGCGAGCAGCGGGCCGACACAACCAACCCAGCCGCGCCGTCGCGAGCGCGGCT
>Ga0114921_10000267_pt1 | contig 21795 bp, 24 predicted proteins | sample BentaG_FD_87016 | JGI IMG/M metagenome (GOLD analysis project Ga0114921, IMG submission 87016) | Deep subsurface microbial communities from South Atlantic Ocean to uncover new lineages of life (NeLLi) - Benguela_00093 metaG | ecosystem: Environmental > Aquatic > Marine > Oceanic > Sediment ... | reverse complement strand
AAGGGAAGAATATATTTTCAGATTATAAGGCAAAACAATATTTTATGTGATAAATCAAGAAATCAACATAAGATTATTGGCTCATTGTATAATGGATAGTCATTATCACCTGACATTGCAGAACAGTTCAGGCAGATTGTTGGATTTCATGGAAAATGTCAGAGTCACAGAGTCAAGCAGCGTCCCCAAGACAATAGGCGTTCAAGGAGGGAAAGAGAATGCGTAGGTGGGGATTTAGATTATCTCTAATACCTTTTCTATCTCTTCCTCAGTGTTGTAAAAATGAGGGGAGAAACGGAGTGCATTGTTTCTGAGTGAAATAATGATGTTGTTTTCCTTCAGTTTCTTATAAACTGACTCCGCTAAAGCGCTTTTAGTCCTTCCGGTAACAATACCGGCCATCCTATTTTCGGGTGTGATTATTTCAAATTTTTTTCTTTTGAGACCTTCCAACAGAAGAGTATTTAGTTTTCTTATTCTTTTTTCTATTTTTTCTAGACCATATTCAAGAAGTATACTGATACTCTCGGAAAGCCCTACAATTCCAATAAGATTCCTTGTTCCCAGTTCAAATCTTCTTGCATCCTCAAAGGGCTCTGGAAGTATGTCAAAACTAATATAGTTTTTCCAGGGTGCACCAAGCCATCCCGTATGGATTTTTTTTAACCTTCTAAAGGCTTCAGGATTTGTGTACAGAAATCCTGTTCCCTGTGGGCCATTGAGCCACTTCGAACCACCACAGGCAAGGATATCTATTCCTTCCCTTTTAACATCTACATTTATACAACCTACCGCCTGTATTCCGTCAACAATAAGAAATATCCCCTTTTCTTTTAAAAAGTTGGATAGAGCCAAGAGTGACATTCTCTCCCCGGTAAAGTACTGGACGTGATCCACTACGAGTGCCCTTACTCTGGAGTTGAGAACCTTCTTAATAACTTCTACGGGGTCTTTTTGGGCAAAGTTGACATATTCAACTTCGATGCCCGGGAGGTTGTATTTAACTACATATTTTGCTGCGGGGAAACATTCACTCATTACTACAACCACATCACCTTCACCTAACGGGATGTTTGTCAGGGCAATATAGATTGCATGGGATGTATTCATCGTAAAAGCAATGTTTTCAAGTTCTCCGTTTATCAGTTGAGCAACTCTCTTTCTGGCTTCTCTTAAAATTACATCTTGATATTCCTTTCCAGGGTCTCCTTGTTGGGCAAAATCATCGATGACTTTATTCATTTTTTTGACGGCGGCTTCAGGTATTACGCCTGTAGATGCGTGATTAAGATAGATGAAATTATCTTTTACGAGAAACATTTTCCTTATATTCACAGAGTGATTATAGTAGACGTAAAATGTATGTCAATATTTGTTTTATTAAGGTTTGCCCTACGATTATCTTGTGGCTTGTGACTAATATCATCCTCTGTGCCTTTTTATACAATTCCTAGTTTTAAGGGAGATGGGTTTGGGTTAAAATTTGGCCCGAATAATCTTTAGAGACCCAGCAGGAAGAAATTAGATAAGATTGCTAATGATATTAGAAAATTTCTGAAGAATTGCATGTCTTATTTTTTAGTTGACAAGTAGTATAAAGTTATGCAGTCATATTGGTGAGAACAGTATAACACTATAACACACTTTTTCAGCACGCAACTTCGCAAACACGCAGGTCGTTGTGCAAAATTGCTCGGCGGTATACATAGATTTATACATGACTTAATAATTATATCTTTAGGAGGAGAAAATGATTACCTTTGATGATTTCAAAAAGTTAGAAATAAGGATTGGAAAGGTTTTATCTGCTGAAAGAGTTGAGGAGACCGATAAACTACTAAAATTAGAAATTGATTTGGGAACAGAAAAAAGACATATTGTTGCAGGGATGGCCGAATTTTTGGAACCCGCCCATTTTATTGGAAAGGAAGTTCCAGTTCTTGTAAATTTAGAACCAAGAACAATTAAAGGCATTGAAAGTCAGGGCATGGTTCTTGCAGTGGAAGTGAATGGGAGACCAATTCTTTTACATCCAGAGGAGGAAGTTCCTCCTGGAAGTATTATAAGATAATCACATGCCGCCTCGCAACTCTCGTTCGCTGGAGGAGGGAGAAATGGAAAAGAAGATTGAAAGTCTGAGATGGAAATGCATGTGGGTTTCGCATCTCGGCTGTGTTAAGGGTTGTCTCGAATATTTGAATATAGATGTTTCCAATGGATGGTTGTTTGGTGCAACCGGGCATGCGTTTATCATCAATATCCATGAAGTCGTCTGCCCGAGCGGACCTACAGCATGGGACACCGAGATGCTTTTCAAACTCGGAAACAACATCGGCTATACCATCGACGGAGTGTTTGGCTCGAAATCAGATAGTGATTTTGACGAGAAGCAGAAACTTGCTTGGGAAAAGACTAAGCACGCTATTGATGAAGGTTTACCCTGTTACGGCTGGGAGTTGGATATTCCGGAATTCTATGTTGTCTATGGTTACAATGATAAAGGATACTATTTCTCAGGTCCGAAGTGTGATTCAGACAGAGGTCACAAACCATGGAAGGAGCTTGGTAATTCTGAAATTGGTGTATTGGAAATGTATGCCATGAAACCCAAGCAGCCTGCAGATGATATCAAAACTATTAAGGAGGCTTTTGAATTCGTATTGGAGCACTCCAAGAGCCCTGCAAAGTGGATATATCCTAAATACAAAGCAGGTTTAGCTGGTTATGACAATTGGATTCACGCATTAGAGACTGGCAAAGCCCATGGATGGGGCATGGCATATAATGCTGTTGTGTGGAGTGAGTGCCGAAATTTTGCTGTACAGTTCTTAAAAGAAACCAAAGAGCAAATTGGTGGCAAATTCAGTTCATTGTTTGACGAGGCTACAAGTCATTATGAAGTAGTTGCACAAAACCTAAATAAAGTATCTGAAACATTCCCATTTCCACCAAAGGGCGACGAAGTTAAGGATATAAATCGCTGCAGGACTGCTCTAAAATACCTGAAAGATGCTCGAAATGCAGAGGAGTCTGGACTAAGAGCATTAGAAAAAATACTTGGTGAACTCTGATACAAAGGAGGCCATTATGTTAAACGTAAGACTTGATTTAATGCATATATTTAAGGGAAAAATGAGAAAAGTTAGTTTGGCTTGCTTAGTTGTGATAGTCTCGACTCTATTTGCAGGCTGCGCATATAGGTATGCAAAACCTCCAAAGATGATTGAAGAGTATCCTATGCGGTTTGCAGTGATTGGGGATCGCACCGGTCGTCATGAGCCAGGAATATATGGACAGATTGTTAAAGAAATTCAAAGGATGAAGCCAGATTTCGTTCTGTCTGTTGGAGATATGATCGAGGGATATACAGATGACACACTAGAAGTTAAGCGTGAGTGGGAGGAGTACAAAGAACTGCTTGAGCCTTTGACCATGCCTATTTATTTAGCTCCTGGAAATCATGACATATGGGATTCTACCTCTTTCAAGTTATACAACCGATACATTGGTGAACCGTATTACTCGTTCGATATACGGGATGTACACTTTATTGTACTCGATAACAGCCGTTATGATACAGTGGGTGCATTCCCAAAAGAACAAATCGATTGGCTTATAGATGATTTAGAAAAAAATAAAGATGCTATCTATACCTTTGTAGTTTTGCACATTCCTTACTGGATTGAGACGGTAGCGTGCAGCAAAGTTGATACCCTTCATACGCTATTCGTCGAATATGGTGTAGAAGCAGTATTTACAGGACATTATCACATCTACTTTAGTGGAGAATTTGATGGCATCATCTATACTGGTGTGGGAAGCTCTGGTGGCGGATGTTCGCCAGGTCCAACAGGATTAAAGTATCACTTCATGTGGGTCACAGTTGATAGAGATGGGATCTCAATTGCACCAGTGAAGATGAGTGCAGTATTGCCGTGGGATGAGGTAACTGCAGCAGATTATAGACTTGTGAATAAGATAAAAGATGAAGTGATACAAATTGAAAAACTGTCGGTTAGAAAAGATCTCACTGTTCCTAAAACGCATGTAAGAGCCACTATAAGAAACCTTAATAGCCGCTTGACGCTCAGAGATACCCTACGATGGAAGGTACCGACTGGTTGGAGTGTAACGCCTCAGAATGTACCTGTAGAAATTGGGCCACTTGAAAGCTCTGGTGCTGATTTTACTATGAAATGCGTGGGAGCGCTTTATCCTGCACCTACACTCTCCATTCAATATCCTTATGCTGAGGGTAAGAAATTTGAATTAAAAAAGGCAGTACCGGTTTCTCGTACAGTGTATGCCTACAAGGCGAGTAAACCTCCGCTAATCGATGGTAAATTAACCGAAGATATCTGGAAAAAACCGACAACTAAATTCTTTGCACCAGATGGTTCTCCTATGGTTACCGACCCGGTTAATTTCTATTTTGCATGGGATAAAAATAACCTCTACATTGCGGTTAAATGCATGGAAACAAAGATGGATTCAATAGTAGCAACTGCTACAAAACATGATGGTGCAGTTTACGCTGAGGACTGTGTTGGCTATTTCTTCCAACCAGAACGTGCAGATGGCTCTATCTATCAGATATATTTTAATGCCTTGGGCACACCGTTCGATCAGAAGATAATCGTTAAAGGAAAAAGAGCAATCGCTGCAGATAGGGAGTGGGATGGTATCTATGAAACATATACCTTTAAAGGTAAAAACTATTGGAGCATTGAGGTAAAAATACCTCTAAGTGAACTGGACGCAGAAGGAGGATCTGGAAAACCGTGGGCAATCAACTTCCGTCGTAAGCAAAAGAGACTAAACAGTGCCGCTGATTGGCTGGTTCCGATAAGTTATCATCCTGAAGACTACGGTATTCTTCTGATGAAATAGTTCATATAAAATAATGATTTTGTCAGTGCATTTCATATTACACAGTAGACACTGATTTACCCCGTTAGACAGTAAACATCTAACGGGGTTTACACTGATGGCCGCAGAAGAACATGGAGGATAAAAATGAAAACAATAAAACAGGTCCTTAGAGAGTTTTTGAAGGAACAGCAGGCCCGATTCAAGCCGAGAACCTATAGAGGGTATGAGAGCGCAATATGTCTCTTTGAGCACTGCTTAAACGGTTATGCTTCCCAAAATCTAAACGAAAAGGACAGTAAACTCTTTGATGAACTCTATAATGAGGAAAATAAAGAGTTCTGCGAAATATTTGGGCCTGATAAAATTGGATCTTTTGAAATTAGTGAATTCCTCGATTACTTCATGATCAGAAAGGTAATGGGCAGTAAAGAGTTCATGAAAACAGTAGGTAGAGTTATGCGGAAATTTGTGAAATGGATGAATGAAAAAGGATACATGAATGAAGAGGAATATGAGAATACCGCTGAGATTGTTGATGAGCTCAAGGATGAACTCCCAAAGGTGGAGGAACTATCCAATTTGATATATGATTATATTTAGAATAATCCACCCAAAGATTTTACTGAGACTGTAGAGGGATATTTTATGGTAACAAAGATTAAACCTGGTGAATTGTGGTTTGAAGATTATATAGGTCCTGAGGAAGAGATAGGTCCAGTTTTCGTTTTTACTGAGATAAGTTCAATGTGCAAAGTAGGGTGGGTAATTTCTCTTGAGTTGGGCAAAACTATCAAAGGTTGGCAGATGCTGGAAAGCGGAAATGCTTATCCAAGTTAGGAAAACAAGCGATAGATCTTCACATTAGACTTTGAAGAATTTGGGGTTGGATGGAAACTCGCTCTTACCAGCAAAGTGTAATGTTGTTTGTATCTATCCGACTTGACAAAACTCTATCTGTATTGTATATTCTAAAATGTGGATTTAATGTGATGGAGGTAATCGCAATGGGGCATTTACATACAGATATGGTGGTAAGAGGAAACAAGGCTAAAGTAGAAAGGAATGACTCATTTCTATCGGGCTATTTCATTACCTCTTTTCTACCAAAATCTCTTGTAAGAGAAAACTCGTCTATGGGGATTGATGTCTTCCCTGTTGTTATCAGTTCTGCAACGAGTTTTCCAAGAGACGGTCCGAGCATGAACCCATGTCCGCACATTCCACCTGCAACATAGAAACCGTCTATCTCTGTTCTGTCAATTATGGGATTTCCATCGGGTGTCATCGTATAACTTCCAGCCCACTGACGGATGACCCTCACATCTCTTAAAACAGGTAGCAAACGAATCATCCTTTTTGACATCTCTTTTATGAATTCGAAAGAAGAGTCAACTCCGTCCCCAACCACTTTTGGGTCTGGTGTATAACAACCGATGAATTGACCCGTATCGATCTTCTGGTTAAAATAACACCCATCAGGACGGTAGTCTACAAGCATGGGCTCAAGTATCCTCTCAACACCCTCTGTGATCAGTGCTTCATGCCTTTCAGGTTCTGTTGGAAGATCTATATGTACTAATGTTCCGACCTCTTTAAACGAGGGTCCGGCGGCGTTCAACACGATGGGCGCAAAATACTCATCGCCATTTTCGGTTTCAATGGATACTACCCTGCTATGTCTCACATTGATTTTGGTCACTCTGGTATAGGTGAAGATATTTCCTTCCAATCTCTTTATCATATCTGTATATCCCTTGACTACCAGGAAAGGGTTTGCCTGTCCATCACTTTTACAGTATGCCGCTCCAAGAATCCCTTCTGGGTTCAGAGACGGAACTATGTTCATAGTCTTCTCAGGGGATATGAACTCTACACCAAGTCCGAGACTCTTCTGCAATTCGATTACACTGAGATAGTTCTGTTTCATCTCCTCCGAGTGTGCTAAGAAGATGTATCCACCAGGATACCAGTCTACTCCGATACCCAGTTCTTCTTCCATCTTAGTGAATAGATTTACACTCTCCATTGCCACCCTGATCGTAGTTTCTGATGAGAACTGTTGACGAATACCACCGATACATCTTCCAGTAGAGCCAGAGCACAGATATTCTTTTTCAAAGAGCGCTACCCTCATCCCCTGTTTTGCGAGGTAATACCCTGAGGCAGGACCTACTATGCCTCCTCCAATGATGATTGCATCTGCGGTCTTATACATTTTTATCTTTTGCCAGTGTATCGAGTAATAGTGGTTTGAATGGTGGTCTTGTCGTTGGTGGCTCAATCTCACTCATATTCTTTCCTGTTTCTCTTGCGATAATCTGTGCTATAAGGGTTCTGCAGATCTTTCCCTGACAGTGTCCCATACCACATCGTAGAATCCTTTTTATCTCATCTAAGGTAGTAAGTCCAGACCTGACCGTTTCTACTATCTCTTTTTCAGATACATCCTCACATCGACAGATAATGGTATCCTTTTCCATAACTATGCCTTTGTTACCCGTATGTTTCTCACATCCATGACAAATTTTCTTGGCACAGCCATGCTTATGATTGCGGTTCTATCCTGTGCCTTTTTATTTAATACCCTGACCACCTTCGCATCACATACCTTTTTCCCCCTTCTGTCTAACCCCTCGACAATATCTCCTTTTTTGGGTAGAGGGATGAACTCGTAAGGTAACATCACAAGAGATTCATTTTCAGAATAATACTTATTTATTACAAATATTGCGAGTCCAGGGCATTTACTTATGCACAGACCACACCCATTGCATAATTCAAAATTTACTTTTGGCAGTTCGTTTATACTCCCATCTATTGTGATTACACCTCTTGGACATGCGTCCACACATGGATCACAAGGTATCCTCTCAAAACATTCCAGAAGGACGACACCTCCTTTTTTGAGTCCATCTTCTGGAGGTAGGATCTTGTGCAAATCTTTCTCTGTTGCTATACCTGTTTTTCGCATGGGTATTATCCCAGATTACATATTAAACACCGAGAATCACAGATTCAAATCAAAATTAACAATTATCAATTAGTCCCGCACATAAATTTATGTGCGGGAATTTCTCAGAGCAGTTACCTACAGAATGAATTGATATTTTTGCATTGCTAATCGATAATTTTAAATTGTTATTTTTAAATGGTGCTCTTCGGTCATACGATCCCTACGGACCCGTATGGGTGTTTTTACGCATTGAGATTATCAATTTTCTCCTTACCTATTCTTGCTTCTTCCCCGAAAGGTCCTGCACGAAAGACCCTCAACTCTTCTTTTGCTCGCTCTTTTACTTTCTCTGCTTTGGGTTTTATTTCGGGGAAGAGGGAGACTGATGCCTGTGCGCCTGCTATTCTCCCCTCGAGCATTGCAGTTACTGCCTCTTCGATGCCCGATACATCACCCGCAAGATATATCCCTTCTTTCGTGGTCTCCATATCATCGTTGTGGACTGCGACATATCCACCCAGTTCTTTCACATAGACGAGTTTACAACCAGCTGCCCAGAAAAACTCGCTCAGAGGCGATAAACCCACTGCGAGACAGATTGTGTCGCATTCTATCTTTTTTTCTGTTCCTTTTATGAAATTCCATCTCTTATCGAGTTTTGCAATCACAGCGCCACTCACTTCTTCTTCACCGAGTGCCTCTTTTATCGAGTATGGGATATAGAAAGGGATGTCGCATCTGGCGAGTTTCGATGCATGGACCAGGTATCCACCTATGTGGTCCATCGCTTCAACCAGACCAACCATCTCGACATCCGTCTGCATAAGCTGATAACTCACTATCAATCCAATATTACCAGAACCAATCATCAAGACCTTTTTACCCGGTCTTATGCCATACACATTCATCAGAGTCTGGACTGCACCCGCGCCGTATATCCCGGGCAAGTCATTGTTAACGAAGGCAAGAATTTTTTCGTTTGCACCGGTGGCAACGATGATTTTTTTAGCCTTTATAGAAAAGAAGTTTTCATCACTATTATCAAGTTGATGAACTCCGATTGTCAGATCACCATAATAACCCACAACCGTTGTATTCAATAAGGTCTCAACATTCTTCTCTTTGACTTTTTTTTTCAAAATATCAGCGATGTCTACTCCTCTCACCCCGCAGTAATGTGATGCCGAGCCGAAGAACATATGGGTCTGTTTTATAAGTTGTCCACCTAATTTTGGATTCTCATCTATGACTATGATCTTTGCCCGTTCACCCAAAAGTTGTGCCGCTGTATTTGCCGTTGAAAGTCCTGCTGGTCCGCCGCCTATAACTGCAATATCATACTTGTGCATAAACTCGATAACTTTTAAGTTTTCCTCTTCCACTCTGGGTCTCTACGACTGTGCCTTCTTTCAGTGGTGTGATACATACCATAACATTCACTTTACCATTTACCTTCATAAGACAGGAAGAACATTTGCCAATAGCACAGAAAAAGCCTCTCGGTCTATTCAGTTTTATACTTCTTCTCAGAACTTTTATGCCTGCAGCATGGAGTGCAGCTGCTATCGGTTCGCCCTCGTACCCCTCCAACTCTCTACCATCGAAAGTAAATTTCACTCTCTGACCTTTTTTAAATTTGAGTATCGGATGATTTTCTATCCTATAGTGGAAATTCATATTCTGGTGTCCGCTAACTCCCTCTGTTTTTCTTTGCTTCTTTTTTGGCGTTCAGGTGTTCTTTTAGATGGCGTGAGAATATGTGAGACCCATCGCCTTTGGCTACAAAATATAGATAGTCACGATCGGCTGGATATAAGGCAGCTATTAAAGACGCCTTTTCTGGACTGCATATTGGCCCTGGGGGTAAACCCTTGTGCTTGTATGTATTATACGGTGAGTCTATCTGTAGGTGTTTGTATAGTAACCTCTCTCTGTGTTTTGGTAAGATGTATTGAATTGTAGGGTCCGCCTGAAGTGGACGACCCAGTTTCAACCGATTGTGAAATACAGCGGATATTATTGGTTTCTCATCATCGAACGCTGTCTCTTTTTCTATTATAGACGCAAGAGTCACTATTTCACCTACCTTTAAACCCAATTGCTCTGCCCTCCTTTTAGAGTTCTCAGTGAAGATTTCTTTGAATCTACCCACCATAGTTCCTATGATAGCAGACTCTTTCATCTTCCAATAAAAATTGTAGGTATCAGGATAGAGGTAACCTTCAAGCGATGTGCCATCTATCCCTAACTCTTCTATAAATTTCTTATCATTTGTTAAATTTAAAAATTCTTCTTCATCGATGTCTGTATATTTTTTCAATACGGCTGCCACCTCTTTTATTGTGAGACCTTCGGGTATAGTAACATTACCCGAGATAGAACCGCCTTTGTTCAATATCTTCACCGCATCCAACTCGGGAATATTGAGTTTTAATATGTACCGTCCCGCCTTCAGTTCTCTTTCGACGCCTCTTATCTTTGCAAGATATACAAAACTCTTTGCGTCATCAATTATTCCCTCTTTCAGCAGAAAACCTCCAATCTCTGCAACATTCATCCCTTGCCTTATACAGATTTCTTTTCTCTCAGCTTTTGAGATAAGAGAAGGTGGTGCCAGAAATATATGGTAGATGGGCAATAGAACAATTGAAGAGGAGACTATGATTAAAATATCAAATTTAATTTTCCATAAATCTCGATTTATAGAAATTTTTCTCATACACTAATAGTTTATACTCTGTAGGTAACTCTGAAGGATTAAAATAGCTGCAACTTTGTTTACATTCTCCTTCTCGAGGGAAGGCTTTTTGCCTGCTTCCCTCATTATCTTTTCTGCCTCTTTGGAGGTCAGTCTCTCATCCTGAAGAATAACAGGGAGTGAAAATCTCTCCTTCAACTTGGACACAAATTTTTTAACCGATGCAGACTTCTTTCCTTCTTTTCCGGTCATTGTTAAAGGATTGCCCACAACTATTTCAGAAACATCGTATTTTTCGATCAGGTTTTTTATCTCCGCAAAGGTCTCTTCTTTACTTTTAACCTTGATAGTATCGAGTCCCTGCGCTGTTATATGTAGCGGGTCGCTCGCTGCGACGCCGATCCTTGCTGTGCCAAAATCGAGACAGAGTATTCTATCTTTGAATTCATCGTTTATCAACTCTTCTGCCTTCTTCTTCTCTTTTTCACGATAGTAGATTTTATTTGAATGCTTGACTTTCGTAAAAGGTTTTACTTTCCATTTCCTTCTCATTGCCTTTTACCTCTCCATATGGATTGTTCGTTGTTCCATATTGGTTTTTATAAATGGGATTTTTTACGATTCTGGAGCGATGCCTTGAGGGCATCGTCTATCGTATCGATAAATATGAATTTCATATCTTCTTTTATATTTTCCGGTATCTTTTCAAGGTCTTTTCGGTTCTCTTTTGGGATGATGATTTTGTTTATACCAGCTCTTCTTGTAGCCAATACCTTCTCTTTTATTCCCCCAACAGGGAGTATCTTTCCTCGTAAGGTTATCTCACCTGTCATCGCAATGTCGGATTTTACAGGTTTCTTTGTAAGTAAGGAGGCAAGGGATACTGTAATCGTTATTCCTGCAGATGGGCCATCTTTTGGTATGGCACCAGCAGGAACATGGATGTGTATATCAGAGCTATTAAAAAATCCTTCCTCAATCTTGTATTTCTTTGTTTTAGACCGTAGGTAAGAAAGGGCTGCCTGTGCAGACTCCTTCATCACATTGCCGATACTTCCTGTAAGTGTAAGGGATTTTGTCCCTTTCATTTTAGTTGCTTCTACAAAGAGTATCTCTCCACCTACAGGTGTCCACGCAACGCCTGTTGCGACGCCAATCTCGTCCTTTTTCTTCCTTACCTCCGAGAAGAACTTGGCAGGACCCAGATATTCGTGCAGATCCTTTCTATCTATATTGAATTTACCTTTCTTCCCCTCAGCGACTTTCTTCGCCACTTTCCTGCATATCGAACCGATTTCTCTCTCGAGATTTCGCAATCCTGCCTCCCTTGTATAATCTCTTATTAAAGTATGGATCGCCCTATCAGTAAAACTTATGACTTTCGCTGTCAATCCATTCTCATGTAACTGCTTGGGGATGAGATACTTCTTTGCAATGTGCAATTTTTCTTCTTCAATATACCCGGGGAGCCCAAGAGTTTCCATTCTATCTTTCAGTGCAGGAGGAATTGGGTCGACGATATTTGCGGTGGTTATGAACATAACTTTTGAGAGATCAAAAGCCACATCCAGGTAATGGTCTTGAAATGTGTGGTTCTGCTCGGGGTCTAACACTTCTAAAAGTGCGCTCGCCGGGTCACCCCGAAAATCTACCCCAATTTTATCTACCTCATCGAGCATGAACACTGGGTTTTTAGAACCTGTCCGTTTTATACCCTGAATGATTCTTCCGGGAAGGGCTCCGATGTATGTCCTGCGGTGTCCCCTTATTTCTGCTTCGTCTCTAACACCCCCGAGTGATAGCCTTACAAACTTTCTACCCAATGCCCGTGCTATTGACTGTCCTAAAGAGGTCTTTCCTACTCCTGGTGGCCCAACAAAACATAGTATCGGTCCCCTTGCCTCACCTTTTAGTTTCCTTACCGCCAGATATTCTAATATTCTTTCCTTCACATCTTCAAGGTCATAGTGGTCTTCATCGAGGATTCTCTTGGCATCCTTCACATCTATATTATCTTTTGTCTCAACTGACCAAGGGAGGTCGACGAGCCAGTCTAAATAGGTTCTCGATACCGTATACTCTGCAGCCTGTATCGGCATTATTGCTAATCTGTCGAGTTCTTTGCGTGCAGCATCTTCTGCCTCTTTAGGCATATGTGCAAGTTCAATCTTTTTCTTGAATTCTTCAATCTCTACAGTCTTTTCATCTTTCTCGCCTAATTCTTTCTGGATAGCACGTAATTGTTCACGGAGGTAGTATTCCTTTTGGGTCTTATCTAACTCGGTTTTGACCTCCGACCTTATCTTCGCACCTATTTCCAGTATGTTCAATTCCTTTGTGAGGATTGGGATGAGATATTTTAGCCTATCTTTGGGGTCAAAGGTTTCTAATATCTTCTGCTTTTCTTTGAATTCGAGGTCTAAATTTGAAGTGACAAAATCTGCGAGTTTACTCGGGTCGTCAATGTTTATTATGATTACTTGAAGTTCATCAGGAAGATGGGGAGAGTTCTCCACGATCTTCTGAAATAGTCCAGAGACATTGCGAATGAGTGCATCGAGTTCAACACTCTTTTGCCATTTCTCTTTAATAACCTCAATCCTTGCCTTTATGTAAGGGTCGACAGTCTCAAAATCTATAGTTCTTATACGCGCAATCCCTTGAACCCAGAGTCTGATACTTTCATCAGGAAGACGGAGCATCTTCATTATAGTGACCGCGGTCCCTGCCCTATAGAGGTCTTTGGGACCCGGGGATTTAATCTTTGATTTTGGGGCAACTATGCCCATCAGCCTATCTCCCTGCAGGACCTCGTCAATGAGATGTACGAGTTTCTTTCCTTTGATGACTACAGGAGCTACAAGGTAGGGAAATACTACTACTCTTGTCGGCAAGATGGGGAGAACCTCAGGGATTTTTACCTCTTCAGCCATTTTTGTCTACTTTATCTCGACGGTTACTGGCTCAGGTTTTGACACTCGGATCTTCGGCAATTCTATCTCTAAAAGTCCATCTATGAACTTGAACTCTATATGTTCAGGGCCGACTCGGGAGGGAAGAACAATCTTCCTCTCAAAAGGGCCAAATCTAATTTCCATTGAATGGTAGCATCTACTTTCGGCTCTATCCTTTTCCCTTCTTATACCGTGGATGTGAATTGTTTTTTCGGATGCTGAAATTTCTATATCCTCTTTTTGTACCCCTGCAAGTTCGACTGCCAACACAACCTTATCCTTTGTCTCGTATACATCCACCGATGGATGCCATTTACGTTCTGTAAGTGAAAATGGATATTTCACCTGGAAGAAATTGTCAAAAAGGAGCTCCATCTCCTCATGAATTCTTTTTACCTCATCAAATATGTCTCCCTTCATCTTTATTTTACTATACTATTTTTATCAAAATTGTCAAGAAAAAAGAAACTACTGAGAACATTTCAGGATCCGTATGGACAGAGAAAAAAGAAACCACATGTGGAAAGAAGGATGAAATCTGTGGTTTAATTCATATTTTTTTAGAGCGTAAAATTTTTCCAACCAAAAGTATTGCAAGGGCTATGGCGACCAGAAAGCCTATCCCACTTATTACAGGTATTCCAAGCACTCGAGGACCCCTGTCAATTAGAATAATCGAAACATAAGCAGTAACGAATATTACTACAGCCACTGCTATTCGATTGGCCAACTTCTCCCATATATCCATAAATTCATTGAACTGGTGCGACCTCACTTCAATACTGCCTTTTCTAATCTTTCTTGAAATCTCAGAAAATTCATCAGGAAACCTTTTCATCAGTCTAAAATATTCTCTAAGAATAGTTACATTCCTCTCTATAATGGATGTTGGGGACGTTCTCTTTTTCACCAATTTCTTCACATAAGGACGGGCATGAGAAATTATGTCGAAAGATGGGTCCAGATTCCTACCAATATTTTCGGCGGTGGAGAGGGATTTTGCGAGCAGAACCAAATTCGTAGGAAGTCTCATCTTGTATTTTCGTGCGAGTACGAAACCCTCATCAGCAGCTGCTTTATAATTTATCTTATTCAGAGGTATATTGGTGTACTCATCGATCAACCTCATAATGTCGAGTTTTAATTCCGAAATGTTGGTCTCTTCATCTATTGCACCGAGTGCTGTAGATGTGTGAATGATCTCATCAACATTCCTTTCTACTACCCCGATAAAAAGGTCGGTTAAGTTATCGAGGGTCTGCGAGTCGAGTTGCCCGACCATCCCGAAATCCAATAGGGCAATCTTTCCACTCTTTGTTACAAAAATATTACCGGGGTGCGGGTCGCCGTGAAAGAACCCATGTTCAAAGACCTGTTTCAGTATCAAATTCGCCCCCCTTCTCGCTACCACTTTACAGCCCAATCCTGACCTCTTTATTCTTTCTATATCTGTAATCTTGATCCCATCTATGAGTTGCATAGTTAGAATATTTGAAGTGGTGAGGTCCCAGTAAACCTTTGGTATCACCACAGTATTATCATCCTTGAAATTTTTTCTGGATCTTTCAATATTCTTTCCCTCATTTATAAAATTGAGTTCAGCGGTCAATATCTTCCTTATCTCATCAGCCTTTCCTGTGAGATCGTAGTCTTTAAGTTCGGGTATTCTTGTTTCTGCTATCTTTGCCAAATCTGATAATATTTCAAGGTCTGTTCTTATTACCTTTCTAATTTTCGGACGCTGAACCTTCACTGCAACTTTATGACCATCTATGGTTGCACGATGGACCTGTGCCAGAGAGGCAGAAGCGATTGGTCTTTCTTGGAAAGAAGAGAAATGTTTTGATATTGGTTCTTTCAACTCATCCTCTATGGTCTGTTTTATTATGGAAAAGGGGAGAGGAGAGACCTCATCTTGAAGTTTACTCAATTCAACGATATAACTTTGTGGGAGAAGGTCCGGTCTCACACTCAAGAACTGGCCGAGTTTCACGAACGTTGGTCCGAGCCCTTCGAGTGCCAATCTCAGTCGGTGTTCAATACCACTTTTTTGCAGTCTCTTTTTTTTAAAGGAAAATTTGAAAGCGAGCCTATCTACTATCCATCCAAAACCATATTTTGCAAAGACAGTAAATATCTGGTGGGTTCTCTTAATATTTCTATACCGCCCGTAGAGATTCAACATTGGTTGAGAGAAACGGTTGCAAGTGAGGGAGAGAGATAGGGGAACAGCCTTAAGGCTGTTCCCCTACCACTTATTTGAGTTTCTTTGCTATCTGATCAAGTTTCTTTTTGATCTCTTCTATATCAGAGCGGGTTGGTAGATTCACTCTGTTGATAGCGCGTTCGATCGCATCGATTATTCTACGATCCACTTCCTCACCTCGCTCGATCAACTCCTTTACAAAACCGGGCGCTTCTTCCCTTGATATCTCTCCCTTCTTCACCAGATCGTCGACGAACTTTTTGGTCTTCTCTTTTGTCAGCGCTATTGCCCCGATGCTTGCTAAAATAGCCTTCTTAATCATACTTTCCCTCCTTGAACTGGAGAGTCCATCTTTTCAGCCTATTCTTCCAGACAGGATCGCTCAAATACTCCTCTTTCCAAACTCTATCGGCTATCTTGCCATAACTTTCAGTATATCTGTCTACCTTGGGAGCAAGGGTGGTTATCAATTTCTCCGCACCTTCATGTGTAGGATGGGCGCCGGTCTCTGCAACAATATCTCTTAAGAGTTGTGGATTATCCACTAATATGCACGGTCTGAGATGGTTCTCATTGAATGGCTGTTTTTTCTGGATAGATTTAAAGAAGGAAGAGGCGAGTATTTCGCGCAGAGATTTCTCTTTTATATTATCTACGGCGAAATGGCAGAATACACAGGGTTCAACATCTCCATTGGGAATGATGTGAAGGTATTCTCTCCCAGCTGAGATGCATCCTCCAACCCAAGGACCATCGTTCCAGAAATCTCCGATAAAGATGGGCTTATTATTACGCGCATACTCGACCCATTTTCTCAATCCATCCCTCTGTTCTGGTGTCATCATCGCTTCCACACTCGGTTTCTTGCCAACAGGAACATACATAAAATACCACCCGAATGAAGCGCCTTTTTCTATCATCTTGTTGATAAAGTCTTCACTGGCTAAGTCATCAACATTATACTTCCCGACCGTTGCAGAGAAACCGAAAATCACACCCTTTTTATTCAGATTGTCCATTGCGTTCATAATCTTTTGATATACACCCTTACCTCTTCTTCTATCCGTATCCTCTTCTGTACCCTCTATACTTATTGCAGGGACTGCGTTGCCCACTTCGGCTAATTTATCCGCAACCCTCGCATCTATGAATGTCCCGTTAGTATATATCTGGAAAGCCACATCGAGATGGTTATTCAAGATGTCAAACAGGTGGGGCCAGAGAAATGGCTCCCCGCCGGAAATCGTTATAAAATGAATGCCTAACTCTTTTGCTTCAGTGATGATGCGGTTCATCAAATCGAAGCTCATACCATCTTTTTTTGAATAATCTCCGGCATAGCAACCCTTACATCTCAAATTACATCTCATACTTGGAGATATGACCAGCAAGAAGGGGATATGGAACCCATTATTCTGGTTATGCAATCTTCCCCTCACCTCTGAACATTTCATCCCACCTATGAAGAAGTTGACGAGAAATCTATCTCTGCAGTTTGGATTGACACCTTTTGAGAGTCTTTCGATGAGTTCAAGTTGAGGATGACCGGTTTGGACTTTCTGTCGAAGGTCTTTCATCATCTCCCGTTGTCGAGCAGAAAGGGCCACCTTGCTTGCGATCGAGAAACTCCTTTTTAAACCTTTCATAGAACCATTAGCGAAGTCTGACACCGCCTTCTGCAGCAGCCTCTTTACTAAGAACCCCTTAATTGGATTCATCTTTTAACACCTCCTTTCTTTAGATTTTTTAAAAAAACAATTTAATTTAATCTATAAAAGAGACAAAAGATGTCAAGTAAAAAACAAAACCAAAGGGATAATGAACCAGATTCAGCATTTCCTACATTATCCTTAAGTAGACACTGATTTACGCAGAAGAACTACATTAGTGAGAATAAAAGCACCAATGACCAACCACCAATGACTTGCAATGTATATCTGTCCATTCCATACGGATGCTGCGCAACGGATCCTGAGATGGTAATCAGTGTCTGAATTACAATTTATTTTTTTATGAAAATTTTTTTATATTGTTCGTGTGATTCGTGGGTTCTTTTTTCTTGACTTTTGCACATTTTCTTTTAAAATCGCTTTAATGAAAATTGCCGTAATTGGCGCAGATGGGCAACTTGGAAATGATATTGTCAGAGTACTAAAAGATGAGGAGATTGTTCCTTTGACTATTCAGGATATGGATATAACAGATTTTGAATCCGTCAACCGAACTCTTGGAAAAATTTCCCCTGCACTGATTATCAATACAGCTGCTTTTACTAATGTAAAAGAATGCGAGAAAAATGACAGAGAGGCTTATGAGGTGAATGGTATAGGTGCTAAAAATTTAGCTATCGTATGTAAGAGACTGCATAATACCCTTTTCCATATAAGCACAGACTATGTCTTCGATGGTGAAAAGGGGAGTCCATATATAGAAACGGACATACCTTGCCCATTGAATGTATATGGGCTGTCCAAATTGGTAGGAGAGTATTATATCAGATACATTCTTGAAAATTATTTTATAGTCAGAACATCGGGATTGTATGGTATCCATACCTGTATTGGTAAGGGAGGTAATTTCATTGACACAATGGTGCGTTTATCAAAGGAGAAGGACGAAATAAAGGTGGTGGACGATGAAGTTCTTACCCCTACATATACATTAGACTTATCGCAACAGATTAAAGCACTGATAAAGACGAACTTTTATGGAATATACCATATAACGAATGAGGGTGAATGTTCGTGGTATGAATTTGCGAAAGCGATTTTCACATTTTTGGACTTTAATGTAAATTTGAAAAGGGTTAACTCGAAAGAATTCCCATCTTCGGTGAGAAGGCCGAGATACTCTGTATTGGAGAACAGGGCGTTAAAAAAATTAAAGTTGAACAGAATGCGACCGTGGCAGGAAGCACTCAAAGATTATATAGAGGAACGTAAAGAAAAGGGAATGGTATGAGAAATAAGATTAAAAAGATTATGCAAGAGACAAAGGAGGTAAGGCTGACATACCTTTTTGGCTCCCGAGTGGGTGGTAGAACAGAACCTTTGAGTGATTATGACATCGGGGTAGTAGTAGATAGGAAAATGCCATACGATTTCAAATACAGACTTGCCAGCGAATTACGCCAAGCATTGAACACTGAAAGGGTTGATGTTGTGATTTTAAATTCTGCCCCCATTGAACTGGTGTATAATGTCATAGCGGCGGGAAAATTAGTTTATGAGAAAAGTGTTTATGAGAGAGTTGAATTTGAGGCAATTACTTTAAGCAAATATTTTGACTACCTTCCTGTCTTGAGAAAACAGAGGAAAGAAATATTGGAGGAAACAAATTATAAAAGAGGAATTCAGCGGCATAGAGAGGCATTTAGAAAAACTGAAAGAATGTTTACTGAACTTAGAGCCACTCAAAAGAAAAAGGTTTGATGATTTTGTTGATGATGCAAATTTACGAGCCATGACCGAGAGGTGGCTCGAGATCGCAGCTCAGTGTTGCATTGATATAGCGGGAAGAATAATCTCATTAGAGCAAGCTGAAAAGCCTAAGGATTATAAAGAGAGTATAATGCGATTAGGAGAGTTGAGAGTAATTCCTGTGAGATTTGCTCAAAAATTTGCTCCCATTGCTGGTTTCAGGAATATTCTTGTTCATAATTATCTGGAGATAGAGTAGTGGGAAGAAGTCTACGAAAATCTTCAGAAGATTTCGGATATTTACGAGTTTATGTGGTATGTAAAAGACTGGCTGAAAGAAAGGATTAAAGAATGAGAGTTTTATATATAGTAACTGCTTTTGCGAGGTATAAAGGTGATGTAATTACACCCTGGCTTACTGAAACCATAAAACGACTCAAAAACAAAAGAGTAGACATTAGTGTATTTGTATCCTCATATAAGGGACTTGGAAATCAAAAAATATCAGGTATAGATGTTAAAAGATTCAGATATTTTTTCAAAAAATGGGAAAATCTGACACATGAAGAGATGACCGTTGAAAGAATCGAAAGGGAACCGAAATTTCTTATGCTTGTTCCATTTTATATAGTGGGAGGTATGATAAAAATATACCAAATTTGTAAGAGAGAAAAATTCGAGATAATTCATGTTCATTGGCCATTCCCACATGCCATTTTTGGATGGCTTGGCAAAAAGGTTGGTGGGGTAAAACTTGTATATACCTTCTATGGAGCAGAGGCGTTGTTGATTACAAAAAAATTAAATTTCTTGCTGAAACCAATGAAATGGACGTTGCAAAAGGCTGATGATATTATTGCGATCTCTTCATTCACTGGTAGAGAGATAGAGCAGATTTGCAGTAAGAAAATAAAGGTAATTCCTTGTGGTTCTGGATTTGAGAATATACAATCGAAAAAGAACACTAGCGAATCTAACCAAAGAGCAAGGATTCCTAATATCTTGTTTGTAGGCAGACTCGTGGAACGGAAGGGAATAGATTACTTGATAAAAGCTATCTCTATGGTTCGTAAAGAGAGGGAAATTACACTGACGATTGTAGGGGAAGGTGATGAAAGGACTAAACTGGACAAATTGGTTCGTGATCTAAATCTTAAAAATTGCGTGGAATTTACAGGATTTGTCTCACATGAGGAACTGGACCCATATTTTCGACGATGTGCACTCTTTGTACTACCTGCTATTGTTGATTCAAGAGGAGATACTGAAGGTCTTGGGATAGTACTTCTGGAAGCAATGAGTTACCAACGACCCGTTATCGCCTCAAATGTTGGGGGCATTGTCGATATTGTAAAAGACGGAAAAACAGGGATGTTAGTGAAAGAGAAAAACCCAAAGGAGTTGGCAGATGCCATAGTGAAAATCCTTTCTGATAGATCTCTTGCGAACAGACTTGCAAAAGCTGGGAACCAATTCGTCAAAAATAGATTTAACTGGAATGCTACAATTGATGAATTGGTTAAAGTATACAAAAACCTGGTGAAGGAGTTAAGATGAAGATATTAGTTACTGGAGGAGCTGGTTTTATTGGCTCACACATAGCGGAGTACTATTCAAAGAGAGGGGAGGAGGTAATAGTTTACGACAATCTATCACGTGCTGAAATATTAGGAAAAGAGATGAAGAACATTACCTACATTTGGGATTATCTTCGGGAGAAATACCTTGATATTACACTCCTAAAATACGATATAAGAGATATTGAGAGATTGAGAGAAACGGTTGAGGGTGTGGATGTAATATTCCACACAGCTGCTCAAACAGCTGTTACCACATCAGTAATTGACCCACAAATAGATTTCTCGGTCAATGTTGGGGGAACTTTCAATGTTTTGCAAGTAGCAAGAGAGTCTAAAAAGAAACCCGCGATTATTTTCTGCTCTACCAATAAGGTTTACGGCGATAATGTCAACTCAATCAGAGTTATTGAAGAAGAAAAACATTATAGGTTTGAAGATAAGTATGATAAAGGCGTTCTAGAAAATTTTCCTATAGATTTATGTGAGCATACACCTTATGGGTGTTCTAAATTGACAGGCGACATCTACACGCAAGATTACGGTCATCTATATGGATTAAAGATTGGGGTTTTCAGGATGAGTTGTATTTATGGGGAGAGGCAGTTTGGAGTGGAAGATCAGGGATGGGTTGCACATTTTGTTATCTCTACCTTATTAGGCAGACCGATAACCATTTACGGTGATGGAAAGCAGGTTCGTGATGTCTTATATGTTACTGACTTGATAGAGGCTTATGACAGGTTCTTGACGAGTGACTTGAAACTGGGTGTTTTCAATATTGGAGGTGGACATAAGAACAAAATTTCTCTTCTTGAACTTTTGGATATTATAGCAGAGAGTACCGGTGAAAGAAGCGATATCAAATTTGCTGACTGGCGTCCATCAGACCAGAAAGTTTATATTTCAAACCTGAGCAGGATTGAACAAATATTAGGATGGGAACCGAAAACAGATATTAAACTTGGAATCAAAAGTCTTATCGATTGGGTAGTAAAAAATAAGGAAATATTTTAAAGATGTGAAGCGGTCTGAGTTCAAAATGGATAGTACCAAAATCAGAGATTATTATAATCGAGTCTATCATTTTGAACAAGATGCGAGGTTGCTTGATTT
>Ga0114921_10000266_pt1 | contig 21871 bp, 16 predicted proteins | sample BentaG_FD_87016 | JGI IMG/M metagenome (GOLD analysis project Ga0114921, IMG submission 87016) | Deep subsurface microbial communities from South Atlantic Ocean to uncover new lineages of life (NeLLi) - Benguela_00093 metaG | ecosystem: Environmental > Aquatic > Marine > Oceanic > Sediment ... | reverse complement strand
TCCCCAGAGCATTAATTGCAGTATTGGAAACTGCCAGGAGAGGACAGAGCCCGAGTACTAACACTAAAACCGGGTTCTCCCTCAGAACCCCATTAGTAAAACTTTTCAACTTAGCCATACCACTCACCATCCACCGCACGATTTGAAATCGTGCCTACACTGTCTTGAACTCGCTTCGTTGTAGGCACAAATTCAATTTGTGCATAATTCTTAAAACAGAATATGCGCTTGAACTATGCAATTAACTGCACAGTTACTCTATCTCCTACTTTCAATGCTTTGGTGTTCTCCGGGATAATGGCAATACCGTCACACTCTATCATTGATTTAAGAATTCCCGACCCCTGAGGACCTGTGAGGGAAGCAAAATATTTGTGATTCCTGTAATCCAATTTCACCCGGAGGAAATGTCTCCTATTATCCTTTTTCACTATGGGAGTTTTTAGAAAAGCAGAAATTTCAGGTAAATCTACAGCTCTATCCACGAGCTTCATCATAAGGGGACGCACAAACTCCAGAAAGGAGACCATCGAAGAGACAGGATTGCCTGGCAAACCAAAAACTGGCATCCGCCCGATATAGCCAAAACTGATTGGCATCCCTGGTTTCATCGCTACCTTCCAGAATCTCTCTCTATATCCCAGAGAAGTCAGAGCCTCACGCACAAAATCGAACCTCCCCATAGAAACCCCGCCGGAAATAAGCATTATATCGGAATTAAGGCCCTTTCTCATTTTTCTCAACAGTTTAACTTTCTCATCGCCAGCTATTCCCAGAGGAAGCGGAACACCACCAAATTTTTCCACAAGACCACGTAAGGAAAATGTGTTTATATCTCTCACTTTGCCCGGACGCAACCTCTCCCCAGGTTCAATGATTTCATTACCGGTAACTAATATAGCCACCACTGGTTTTTGAAAGACCCTCACTCTCTTCCTCCCCATAGAAGCGAGCATCCCCAATTCACCTGGACCGAGAGCTGTGCCTTTCTCTAAAACCACCTCTCCTTTTTTCACATCTTCTCCTGAATAGCGCACATTTTTACCAGGTTTAATCTGGCGAAGTATTCTCACAATTCCTGAGGCAACTCTCTCTGTATCCTCCACGGGAACAACACTATTACAACCTTCTGGAATCGGAGCACCTGTCATTATAGCCATAGCCTCACCCAGTTTTAATCTCTTGTTAACAGATTTCCCACAAGCCACAACCCCCACTACTTTCAACTCTCGAGGAACGCTCTTCAGATCATCTGTATCTATTGCATAGCCATCCATTGCCGAATTATCTGTATAGGGAACATTATTTTGAGCAGTTACATCTTCAGCAAGCACCCTTCTATGCACGCGAGAAAGAACTACCCATTCCCATTCCATCGGTTTGGTATCTTCAAGCACTATCTTTAAAGCCTGCCCAAACTTCAACATTTTATCTCCGCAAATCACGGGTTCGATAAATCAAACCCCTACATTCACCTCGTCCCTTTCTCCAGAGCATTAGTTATTGCCTCAATCAATCCCTTGCTGGAATAAGTCGCTCCACTAACTATATCCACATCGATATTCTGTTTTTCCAGTATTTCCTGAGGTATTTTCCCTCTAACCTTAGACCAGTATTCTACTACCTCTTGTCGCTTCAGAATAGCTATCTTTATTATCCGATGATTTTGCACAGTAACCCTCACCCTAATCGGTCCACTAAAGCCCCCTCCTTCGCCAGTGTAGCTCCCATCACGGATATATTTGAGAATCTCTATTTTCTTTAAATATTTCAAGAAGTCACCATATAAACCGAATAGTTCCTTAGCTCCCTCAAGTGCTGCCCGGGAAGAAATAGTCGCTGCCGTAATTGCCTCTACTTTCCCTTGGGGATCTTCCTTTGTAAAGCTCAAATCCTCTGCTTTCAGTTTAATAAATTGTTTACTAAACCAATCCTCCTCGATCTTAGACCCCAGACCGGGAGTCTCAATCTGGTTCAATATTTTCAGCCCGGTTATTTCTCCTTTCATATCGAATCCCATAATCATTTCTATTGGCCCAGAATAACCCCGCGTCTTTGTCTTTATACTCACTCCCACACGTTTTCCTCTCTCATCATATCCAATAAAGTATTCCTGTTCCCCAATATTTACAAGCTCAAATTCGCTTGCCTCGGGTAGAACTTCTTTCCGAGCTTTCTTTGCCTGCTGTTTAGCATAAGCATCTATTATAGGCTTTGTGTTCTTATAAGTGAGACTAAGCACCCAAGCTGCTAAAGAGGCAACAATCGCTAGCAATAAACTCCTAATTATAATTTTTTTCATCAGAAATCCTACAAGTAGTTACGAATTACGTCAAGACCTTGGTCTGGACTATTTACAGTGCCCTGTATCAGCTCCTCAACTACCGAAGACTTTTGGTTCAGTAATTTTATCAATTATAGGAGTTAACATATTCATAATCAGAATAGAGTAACAGACTCCTTCAGGAAACCCTCCGGTGAAGCGAATTAATACAGTTAGAAGCCCACAACCTACACCAAATACCAGCTTACCCTTCTTGGTTAAAGGTGAGGTAACCAGATCCGTTGCCATGAAGAAAGCCCCCAGAATAAGCCCACCAGCCATGATATTGAACAAAGGGTCTCTCTTAAACAGAAAACAGACTAAACCAACCGTTCCAATAAAACTTACTGGAATGTGCCAGGTAATTTGCTTCTTATATAGAAGGTATACTGCTCCAAGTAACAGGCTAAAACAGAAATTTCACCTAAACAGCCAACTCTGTTACCTAAAAACATCTCTAAATATGATGGCAACCTCTGGTCTAACTCCATCTTCACTATTCCCAGAGGTGAAGCAGTAGTCACCCCATCAAAGGGTCTTGTCCAGGTAGTCATATACACCGGCCAGGAAGCTAATAACACAGCTCGCGCCACCAATGCCGGATTGAATGGATTGTATCCCAACCCTCCAAAAATCTGCTTCCCCAAAGTAATTGCAATAAATGCACCTATTGCCACCATCCACAGAGGAGAAGAAGGAGGCAAGACAAAAGCTAAAAGCATTCCCGTAACAACAGAGCTTAGGTCTCCAACTGTAATCTTCTTTCTCCACAGCCTCTGCCAGAAAAACTCGCTTGCCACAGAAAAGAAAATGCTTACCGAAACAATAAGAAGTGCCCTCCATCCAAAAAAGATAATGGAAACGACTAGAGCCGGAGAAAGGGCAAAGATTACATCAGACATTATTGTTCGGACATCTTCCCTTGCTCTGATATGTGGTGAGACAGAAACAATTAACCTCTGAGAAATAACTTCTTCCATTTTCCCCTCTACAACTCCCAACAATTAAAAGATAGTTTGTAAAAGAAAATGGGGTCAGTTCTATTTTTAGCCCTATCACAACTCTATTTAACTATTTTAATGAATCAAAAATAGAGCTGACCCCATTTTCTTCTTAGCGTTGAACGAACTATTTTTTAATTGCTTTCCTTTACCTCTTCTTTCCCCCATTTAATATACTGGACCAGTGGAATCTTCGCCGGGCACACATAAGCACAAGCCCCGCATTCTATACAGTCGAAGGGACTGTATCTTCTTACACTCGCCCAATCCTTATGCTGCACATGTTGGGCTATCACCGTAGGCATTAGGTTCACAGGACATACATCGATGCATTTGCCGCAACGTATACAGTCTCCTTCAGGAAAGGTTTCAGCTTCACTTAATATTAATATGCCGGAAGTCCCCTTAATTAGTGGGATGTCGAGAGTATACTGGGCTATCCCCATCATAGGACCACCAGCAATTATCTTCTCTGGATTTCCCAGTAATCCGCCGCACTGGGAGATTACATCCGCAAATAGTGTCCCTAAACGAACCCACAAATTTTGTGGTTGTTTAATGCCTGAACCAGTAACTGTAATAACCCTCTCAATCAGTGGAATTCCTCTTTTTACCGCCTGCCTTATGGCCAGGGCTGTCCCCACGTTATCCACCACTACACCAACATCGAGTGGCAGTTTACCCGAAGGAACTTTTCTCTTTAGAACAGCATCAATCAAATGCTTTTCCGCGCCTTGAGGATATTTTACCTTGAGTACTGCCAACTCTATACCGGGCTCTCGCCGTAGCTCCTTTTCCAAAAGAGAAATGACATCAGTTTTGTTGGCTTCTACTCCTATAATTCCTCGATCAGCATCGATTGTTTGCATGATTATCCTAAGTCCCTCGAGTATTTCTCGAGAGTATTCAAGCATCAACTTATGGTCGCAAGTCAGATATGGCTCACACTCACAACCATTCAGTATCACGGTATCGATCTCGCAACTTTCCGGTGGGGTGAGCTTAACATGGGTAGGAAAAGCCGCTCCTCCCAGCCCCGCTATTCCAGCACTCTTAACAATTTCTCTTAGCTCCTCAGAAGAGAGGCGAAAATAATCCTCATGCGCTGTTAAATCACTCATCCATTCGTCTTTTCCATCAGATTCAACTATAACCGAAAGCACGGTATGACCCAATGGATGAGGCCAGGGTTTGATATCGAGGACTTTCCCGGAGAGACTACTATGAACGGGTAAAGAGATGAATCCGTCACTTTCACCGATGAGTTGTCCGGTCTTAACTTCATCGCCAGCTTTCACTATTGGCTTTGCCGGTCTACCCGTATGCTGAGAGAGAGGGATTACCACTTTCTTAGGTAGGGACGCCCTTCTTAAGGGTTGACCGGAAGTAAGTTCTTTAAAGTATGGAGGGTGGACTCCTCCTTTAAAACTAAGCAACCTTTTCACTTTTTTACCCTTTCCAATCTAAAGCGAAGGGATTTGGTCTAGCGAGCATTAGAATTTTTAGCCAAAAATCGAAGAAAAAATGTCATTGCGAGGAAGCGAAGCGACCTGACATAAAGTGTCATTGCGAACGGAGTGAAGCAATCTCGTAGTTTATAACGAGGTTGCCACGGGCTTCGCCCTCGCAACGACCCTTCGGGTCGATTGCCACGCTCCTTTCAGTCGCTCGCAATGACATCTTTTAAATTCTCAGCAAGCGAATCAAATCCCGAGTATACTTATTCTTCTCTTATAATAAATCCCTTACGATAACCTGCTAAGAACGCCTCTACACACGCGGGATCCAATTGCGTACCTTTTACAACCTCCATCTCCTCAACTGCTGCCTTATCTGCAAGACCATTCCTATACGGACGTTCAGAAGTCAAGGCATCAAAAGTATCTGCCACGGCAAGTATCCTTGAAATCAAGGGAATATCCTCGCCTTTCAACTTATCGGGATAACCTTTTCCATCATACCTTTCATGGTGGTGACGAATATTGGGAATAAGTTCTTTCAATTGTGCAATTGGGGAAACTATCTCCGCTCCCAAAACGGGATGGCGACGAATGTACTTCCAATCCTCATCTGTTAACTTATCTTTCTTTCTCAGAACCGAAATGGGAACACCTATCTTACCCACATCGTGAAGTAGCCCACATAGTTGCACATTCTTCTGAGTTTTGTCGTCTAGACCTAACTCCTTAGCTATTAACATTGAAAATCTCGTTACTCTCTCAGAGTGGCCACGAGTATAAGGATCTTTAGCATCAATAGCTGCTGCCAATGATTTTACTGTAGAAATATACATATCTTCCAAATCTTCGTAAAGCTTCGCTCTCTCAATAGCCACCGCCGCCTGAGCCGATAGCGGCTTAAATAAAACCATATCCCTCTCGGTAAAAGTTCTATCACCTCTTTTATTCATAACTTCCATTACACCTATAGTTCTCTCTTTAACCTTAAGGGGAACACAAATTAACGACTTGGTCTTTTGTGTTAAAGTCTCATCGATTTTTTTTGAAAAACGGTCATCCTTGGAAACATCCTCAATTAACAGAGGCTGGTCATTCTGTGCAACCCAACCGGCTACACCTTCTCCCATATCCAGGCTTAACTTCTTTACCTCCTCTTTCTTTGCTCCGCTGGCTGCCACAAACTGTAACTTCTTCTCTTTCTCATCGACCAGAAGCACCGAACAGCCCTCGGCATCCATTACATTCATCCCCAGTTCCATAATCGTATCCAGGAGAGGGTCCAATTGCATAGCTGAGGCTATAGCTACAGTGGCTTTCAACAGATTATCTAACTCTACAACTTTTCTTTCCCGTTCATTAAATAACATTGCATTCTCAATAACCATTACTATTTCATTGGAAAGAGAGACAATAAGTTTTTGGTCCTCCGCGGTAAAAGGTGCCACACCTTTATCGCCTTCTTTTGATTCCTCTGTTGAAAGTTTCTTATTAAATACTTCTAAAACTCCTAAGGTTTCACCTTTCCTTTTTAAGGGAACGCACAACGCATTTATCACAGTGCATCCTATAGCTTTACTTATCTCATCCCGAAATATAGGATACTCTGAAGCATCAGAAATAATCGCAGGTTCACCTACTTTCAAAATTGCCCCCATAACTCCTTTATTCAGCTTCCACTTAGGTTCTTTTCCCAATTCTTCTCTGGGACGACCGCCGATAGTGATGTGGGAGGATAATTCTCCTGTCGTCTGGTCAATGAGAATAACAACTCCTGCCTGAGCATTAACCAGTTCAATTGTCAGTCTCATCACCTCGTCTAAAACCTGCTCAAAGTTGCTGGCTAAATTAATTAATTGAGTAATTTTCTGCAAAGCTTCGAATCTAAAGTTCAACCTGTTTATAGTCTCTTCCAGGACAGAAATATCTTTTTCCATAGTCATTCCCCCAATTCTTTAAAGCTCGAATTTAATTATATAAGGAAAAATGGGGTCAGCTCTATTTTTGATTCATTAAAATAGTTAAATAGAGTTGTGATAGGGCCAAAAATAGAACTGACCCCATTTTTCTATATATCAATTTAGCCTTAAAATTAACATTATTCCCACTGCTATAGCAGTATTGAAAATTAAGTCGAAGAAAGAAGAAAGACGAAATCGCTCTTCCCTTCTCTTTTTGAAGATGACATATCCACCGTGAATTATCCAGATTCCAGGAATTGCAAGATAATAATATCCCTTCAGTAACATTAAGCCCACTATCAGCATCCTCTCTGCAGCTTGAATATATCTCTTAGGTGAAGTTAAATCTACTTTTTCACTACCATAGAACAAATTCTTAATATAGGAGATTAAAATACCTCCACCAAATCCAATAGCTATAAAGGCAATTGCATATATTACTGCATTGTTATCATTGTATAGAGAAACCAATTTTGAAAGAACTTCCGGTGGAGTCAATTTTGCCAAACCGAATGGAAAGAGCATACCGATAAAACCTATATGTAGAGCTTGGTCAAGGAGAAATACCCAGGTATTATTCAGGTGGTACTTCTCAAAAATCACTACTTTTATCCAGTCCTGTATGCCGTGAATCAGCCAGAGGAAGAATATAAATTGCCACATTCTGGTTAAATTCCAGTAAGGCCAGACTAAAATAACCGCCAGTAACCCAAAGATGCCACTGTGGACAAAAGAGCCTAAGGGAGATTTGGTTTTGAACCGATATATGCTTGTAAATTGCAAAGGAAAGTCAGCAATTACATGCGCCAAAAGTAACCTATAAAAAACGAACATTTTTTAACCCTTTCTCCCGAATTGTCATTGCGAACGGAGTAAAGCAATCTCGAGCAAAAAATGACTCTGCCCCCTTTTCTCTAGGAGCTTCAAATCCGCCAGGTTTTCTGTAGTGTAGCCCTTTATGGGCGTAATTCTTACGGGCATAAAGCCCTACACTACCGAGCGACTCCGAAAACTATCCCTTCATCCTCTCTTTAACCCCAAAACCTCATATACTTGAACCAATTCATCTTTTCCTCTGATAGCCATCGGTTTCAGAACTTTCGCCTTGACGATATTCTTCACCATTCGATAAGTGTTTTCACTGATTAGAATCTGGTCAGGCTTTGCTACTTCTTCCAGACGAGAAGCCAAATTCACAGAATCGCCAATAGCAGTATACTCCATCCGTCGAAGAGAACCGATATTCCCAATAATAGCTTCCCCTGTAGTAATACCTATACCTATTTTGATTGGTTCAATTCCTCGCTCAAGAAATCTCTTTTCCAATAATCCCATCCTTTTCTGCATCTCCAGCGCAGTCTCCAATGCTCTCTCAGCATGATTCTCCTCTTCGATAGGAGCACCATAAATCGCCATAACAGCATCCCCTATATATTTATCTAAAGTTCCATTATACTTAAAGATTACTTCAGTAATCATAGTAAAAAATTCGTTCAAGATACTGACCACTTCTTCTGGAGCCATACGGCTGGCCATCCCGGTAAAGTTTCGGATATCAGCAAAAAGAACAGTAATCTCCCTCCTTCTCCCACCCAGAACAGCCCTATCGGGACTCATCAATAACTCCTCCACAACCTGAGAAGAAACATATCTCTGAAAAATGGATTTTATTCTCTTCTTCTCCTTCTCTTCAGTAGCATACTTATAAGTAATAATAGATAGATAACTGAAAAAGATTGTAGTCCCTGGATAGACAACAGTTAAGCAGAGAGACTTCTGGCTAAAAGAGTAGAAGACTAAAAGCAAATAAAATATTAAAAGAGTGAAGGTAGAGAGTGCTCCGTTTAATGGTCTCATACGAGGAATGGAAATTCCCATTATTATTCCCAGCACCAAAAGGAGGAGAACATTTGTTCCTCTGGAGACAGGAATCAAGAAGTCCTGATTTAGAACACTATTTATTGCACTCGCCAGGACTCCCACCTGGGGATAGAGAGGAGCAAAGGGAATTGCCCTCAAGTCAGCCGAGCCAGTAGCAGTAAGACCAACAAGAACTATCTTGTCTTTAAAATCGGAAAGCCTGACAACAGGTTCTTCGCCGATTTCTACCTGCTTGTATGATTGCAAGACTTGAATGAAGTCGCTCGTCCACAGACTTCCAATATTACCAGGGTAGTTTACTAACATCTGCCCTTCCCTGTCCACCGGTATCTTTATATCTCCCAGCTGAGAACCTTTCAATTCAATGTACTGTCCTGGGATGACCCTGATGTTATTCTTTTCCACACCCAGGTAATCGGAAACAAGTTTCAGACTCAAGGAAGGATAGAGCCTCCCCTGGTATTCCATTACCAGAGGGACTCTACGAGTAGTTCCATCCATATCGGGTCGCACGTTGACAAAGCCTGTTCCTTTCATATTGGCTGCCAAATCTATTATGGGAAGCGTTGCTTCGCTTGCCTGAATGAAGCGGTCTTCCTCTCTTATTTGATAATTTAAGGCAAACTCTTCTATATTAAGCTGCGGACCTGTTTCACCCCTCACTTCTTTCTTCATAGTAAAGAAGAAAGGGTAATAGACATTACCTGCCTTCTTAGTAGCCTTAGCAAAAAAGCGGTCATCTTCTGGAAAATCAGTAACAGGCTCTGTGAACAGCACATCGTAACCAATAACTCGGGGCTTATACTGAGAAAGAGCGTGAATTAGAGCTGCGTGGTATCTCCTTCGCCAGGGCCATCTTCCCAGGATTTTAGTCGACTCATCTCCCATAAAAACAATCTGTATCACAGGGTTAATCTTCTTCTCCCCCCTGAGCTGGAAGCGATAATCCTGAGTTCTCAATTCAAAAGACTCACCCACACCCAACAGATAAAGAACAGCAACTACTCCGGCCACAGCTGTACTAAGCAATAGCCCAATGCGGTGAGGAAAAATTAGACCCCAAATTTTTCCCATAAATTTTTTGAAATAATTGTTCAACATATTCCCTTGCTGTAGCAGCTCCGATTAATCGGAGCTTCCTCTTAATCCCGATTCATCGGGACAGCTACAACCTATTTGCCCACGCTCCGAACGATTGGCAGTTACCGGTTTTAAAAACTGTAGCTAAGCCTGGTGACAAATCCATGACCCTTGTAGTTATTTGAAGAATCCTCTGCATCTCTATAAGCATTCAGCTCGTAGCCTAAATTTAAAGTCAGTCCCGTTCTAAAACTGTAACTAAATTCAAGGCTGGCATCTGTAGTAACATTATCTACCGGCATTAATACATCATTACTCTTTGCCACAACCAGAGTTCCCCATGTGGAGATTGTAAGCCTCTGGGGAATAACCCCCCAGTTCACACTAACACTATAAGATTGGGACTTATCTATTGATTTGTCATCCAGGTCCTTTGTCCGAGTAAGAGTAATCCCTGAAGTAATTGAGAGTGCCTGAGTCAGGCTACTCGTCAAACTGAAGCTTCCTGTGAGAGTAGAAAGGTCGTGAGAAGAATCAGTCTTGTCGCGAAAATCGGACAACTGCCCGCTGGAGGAAAGACTGAGATTTTGCAGGCTCTGGGAAAGTCCCAAAGAGAAAGTTTGAGTGTTGTTTTCCAGTGCAGAACGAGGCTTACCCAGCATTTGATTCAAAGAGTACCCTATAGTTATATCTGGCAAATTACCTATATCGAAATCTACAGCTCCTGTAAGAATGGACTGGGTGGAAGTGACCTCTGACGGGTCTCCAGCGAGATTATCTCTGTATTCGTTAAAGCCTAAAGAAAAATTGGCAAAACTTATACCCTGGTAACCTGTAAGAAGTTCATAACCGGCTCTATCATTGGTAACCACAGGACTGGCTAATGAGAAAAAATTGGGTTCAATCCTTTCATAAGCTGCCTCAAAAGAGAATTCTTCCCTCTCTAATGATGAGCCGAACTTAAAACCATAATCCTTAACTTTCGCCGTGTCCTCCCAATAATTACTGTAAGCATACTCACCATTCAATTCTATTCCGCCACCCGATTCCCAATCAATACCTATTCCCCATACTCCATTCTTCACCGGAGTCAAAGTGGGCCCCCATTCGCTCTTATCCTCATCCAGGGATTTTTCATTATCGTCACTGAAGATATAAGAAGTATTAATAGTAAAATTTCGTGACAATTCCACCTTCTCCTGTATCCCATAGACATAGCGAGAGAAAGTCCCATCTGTAGAAGTTGAGCCCTTAATTGCCTCTTCTGAACGGGCAATGACCAGACCAGTGGAGAACCTCCCCTCAGTAACTATAGCCCCTCCCAGCGCACCCAGTCCATATAGAGTGAGCGAAGAGAAACCGGGCATAATATCCCCTGCTGATAAGGTAAAAAGTGGACTGTAATAGTTGAACAGGATTGTATCCAGGTCAAACCTATCATCAACGGTATGGTATGTATAAACATTTAAGGAAAAAGCCCGGTCAAAGAACCGGCCAATTAAATTCAGGCTGATATTACCTGTATAATCTTCCCGCTGTTCACGAGAAATGTTTTCATAAGAGGTAATAAAATTTCCACCAATTTTAAATGGCAAAGGCGCCTTGGGAGCTACGGTAATGGGCATAACGCTAAAATCGTAATAATCGCTGGAGAAGATAGTCTCTTTCAAATAGGTGAGAAAAATTTTCCAATAGTAGGTGCCAGAATAGTTGCCTGGAACCTGAAAGGGAATGTAAAGGGAAACAGTCCCCCCAGCCTCAACATCCACCCTGCCCTTTATAGAGTCAGTCTTTGTCAGATAGTTCTTCTCGGCATCATAGATTTCGGCTCGCAAAAAGTATTCCCCTGCTGTCCATTTTTTTGTCCCTGTATTTATCAGGATTAGCTGAAAAGTCAGTTTCTCTCCTGCTTTAACCGGGTGGGGCGAAGGGACTGCTAACTGAACCTTTCCCACATAAGAACCATAGGCGTGGGAAGGCAAAAGGGACAAAAAAATAGGAAAACATAGAGAAAAGATAAGAAAGTGAAAAAGCAAATTGTATTGCTTCAATTTTATTTATGGTCGAACATCCCTGCCTGCTGGCAAGAGCAGGCAGAAGCAAGTTTTATCTGAGAATAACATTGTGTTATTCTCCATTTTTTGTTTTAAATTAACATATTTTATAGATTATGTCAATAAAAAACCCCTGTATTCACCGAATACAAGGGTTATTTTTCAATAATGGAGTAGCGAAAAAAAAAGGTGCCTGTCCCCTTTTTAAACTATCTTTTAAATTTTAATCTCAGAGTCTTCTCTCCCTCCTCATCCTTAATCTTCAGAATTAAATCTTTCTCCTTTGCTGGAACTATATTAATATCAGTAATTGCTGAATCCAGGTCAGAATATGTGGCTAAAACAGTCAATTTCTCAGAACGGGAATCTTTCAACATAACCTCTGCCCAGCCCCTTTTCAATACCACTCTTGCCGGGAAAGTTCTCCAGCTCCTCCCCTTGTCCAGAGAGAACTGGACTGTCCCTGATGTAGAAGTGAGGAGAATCCCCTCTTTAAAGTCTAAATTTCGATCACCATTCCCATCCAGAGCCTCAATAGTAAGCCAAAAGGGAAGCCTCGCCACCTGTGGAGAAGATTCCAATTCTATCTTTAAACTTCCTTTTATCTCCACTTCTTCCTCCCACTTAGGTTCAAGTTCAAGGTCGACTTCCTGGGGTGGCTGTGGAGCCTGGTTCGGTTGCACCACTGTCTTCTTAGCCTCAGTTAATGTCACACTTCCCAACTCATTCCACACCTCCACAATCCCTTTATATACCAGAACAGTAGTAAGTCCACTCTTCCTTACATTGGTATTAAATTCCGTCCCTCTCACAGCAGCCACTGCCACCGGCGTATGCATCTCAAATTTAATTCCCTCTATCATAATTTTTGAGAAAATCTCACCAATAAGCAGGTCAATAGCATTCTTCATCTCCCTCTCTTCTGTTATCTGGATAGTAAAAGTAGAACTCTCGTTAATCTTCAATTCTATACCATTGGCGAAAGTAATCGCTGCTTTAGAATTTGCACCTGTCTTCAGCTGGTCGCCCTCGTAGAGGAACATCCCTTTTCTCGCCTTTACCCACTTCTCTGTTCCATGAGGAAGAACCTCCAATGTCCCGGAGATAGAAGTAACAATAGCCGCCACATTCGTCTTCTCCTCGGCACGACAAGTGGGAGTATAAATATCAAAAAATGAAAAAACCAAGAGAGATACCACCACTATGGCGAATCCCAAAAATACTTTTTTACTTTTCCACCCGTTCACTTTTTCCACCTCTTTACCATTTTACTTGTCTGGTTGGGTACTCTTTGTAGCGGCAAAGCGTAAGCTTTGCCTCACGCAGGCTGAAGCCTGCGACTACCTTTTAACAGAGCTATCGCTCTGCAGCTACATTTATCTCTATTTCACTACTTCTATTTCCACACCAACAACCTTTGCCTTCCCCTGTTCAAGCTTCTCCAACTCCTCACCAATATCTCCTTGGGGAATAAGCGTTACCTCCCTAAGCGTGTAACCCTCCAGCTCCTTTAAAATCTCCAAATCCCTTATGAATCTCTTAATAATTTTCCACACTTCCCAGGGTTCATAGTGTCTATACTCCGGGGTTAAAGTAAACACTTCAGTAAGCATATTATTCTTTATATTGTCATCGGGAAAATCTATTGCCGCACTTACAATGACCATCTTTTGTTTAACCGCTCCACCCAGAAAGGTCAAAGTTTCCTCTTTGCCAGTGTTAATGAAATTCAATAACTGATAGGGAATAACCGGCACGCCATTAACGTAGAGATTAACACGAGTATTAGAAATCGCCATCCCTCCCTGATTCTTCACTAAAACATTAAATTTTAGCTCGCTTGCTGTGCTTTCCTCATCCAGGATAATGTCAGTCACAGCTAAATCTTTTGTAGTGACAGAAGGAGCCGTCTCCTTGAGAGTAAAGGAGAAGGGAACAGGTGTTTTGGCAACCACGTTTCCCTGACTATCCAGTCCCTCCACCTTCCACCAGTAGACAACACCTCCTGCCAGTTTCTGGCGCGGGTCCTGGGGACTGGTAGGATACTGGGAGTAGGTCGTAACCGGGTCGGGATATTCGCCTTTCCCCGTCTGGAAAAGAGTATTATAGAATCCCTTGTCGTCATCAACATAGACCCTATACTTTGTAGCGCCAGAAGAGACCCACCTGAAAGTTAAAGGTTTATCAATCAGGTCCCTGGCTCCATTGGCAGGATATGAGAGAGTAATCGAAGGCGAATAGATATAAAAGACCTTATATTTAGCTGCAAAATAGTATTCGGCACCACCAATTACTCTTGCCAGATAGAAATACTTACCGGGACTTTTATAAAACTGGCTAATCGGTATATTTCTTATGCTGGAACTGCCCTCTCCCACATTTCCCGCTGCAGAATTCCCTGTATGTTTGAAGATTTGTTCGCCCTTTGAACTGTAAACATAAAACTCAAAATATATCCTATCCACGGATTCCTGGTTATCACAAGTAACAGAAAAACCAATCTTTTCACTTGAGGAGTAAGTTGTCCGTTCCCTACCAGCAGAATCGAAGACCGATATATCTTTAATTTGTATATTTTCTGAAGTTGTAGTTATTGGTTGTGCCCCTGTAAAACCCTTCAAAACTACTACAAGCAGAATAGACAAACCAATAGTTAAGCCTCTTCTATTTACCATTTTTTCACCTTACCACTGCCATTCTTTTTATTACTTTCTTACTCCCACTGCCACTTTTATCTCTCACTTCCACAATGTAGATATAAACGCCACTGGCAACTCCCTTTCCGGAATCGTTCTTACAGTCCCACAAAAACTTGTAAATAGGCGCATCCGTCTCATCTATCTCTCTATCTCCAACCTCTCTCGCCAGTTCACCGGCAATATTATAAATCTTAATCTCAGCTTCCGGGTCGCTATAACCACAGTAGTATCGTATGGTAGTTGAGCCACTTTTTGCCGGGTTGGGATAATTGAACACTGTCTCTCCAGGCATTATACCAAATACGAAGTTGACTTTAAAAGTCTCGCCTTCTTTTAAGTTCACCATTCTGGGATTGCTATAAATAGTCCCATTATATGCTCGGGCAATAAATCTTCCGGGAAGGAGATTCGGTATACTATAATCTCCTTTCATCTCTACCGGAACCCTTACAATGACCTTATCCCTCTGTTCCAGTTCCACAAAGGCAATACCACTACCAGGGGATAAAATCTTCTGAAGCTCTGACCCACTCATTCTCTTCGATTGCGGACAAGAAAGACCAGCTATATATTTCTTCTCTACTCCACTAACACTTCCCACAATTGTCCCCAACTCATAATCTATCTCCAAAGTGAAGTCGAAGTTATAAGAAGGGGTAATAGTCTGCTTAGAGACACTCGACTCAATATCATTCTCTATCCAAGTTGCCCGTACCATATAAGTATCGACAGCCGGGACGGTTAACTCATAATATCCATAAGTATTGGTGAAGTCACTGGAGACCACTTCATCATCGATCAGTGCCTCTACTTCTACACCGGTGATTGGTTCTTCCTCATCGGAACGAGTCACCCTGCCAGAGATAGGAGCAGACACCGTAACCGAATCATCAATTACCCTTTGGGCAAAGATGTCGAAATCACCACCCGATCCTAAAGCCACCCAGGCAACAATCGCTCCACCATAACCATCGCTTATAATCTGAGAATCTATTATTATTCCTGTGCCCTCACAAACAAGAACCCCGGGATAGGAGCTCCACACTAACTGACCATATTGATCTCGCTTCTGCGCAAAAATCTTACTACCATTGTCTATAGAGGTACCAATTCCTCCTCCCTGATTATCGCTGACCAGACGTGGAAATAGTTGAGGACCAAGCCCACCAGCTATAAATATGTCCTCTTCATCCAAGACAGGAGGGTCATCACTATCTACCCCCTCGGCATAGATATCACCCATGGGGTCATCCCTCATATCCTCCCACATAATGATGGCTCCTTCAATGCTTCCAGCAACAAGGTTATTAACAATGACTGGGTTGCTCTGTGGCTCGTCTTTAGTACAGATAGGTACTCCGTCAGGAGTCCAGCCCGCAACTGGCGTTCCGGTAGAACTTATCCGCTGGGCATAGATGTCGGGCTCTGTGGTCGTCTGCCGATAGTCTGTCCAGGTAATGATTGCCCCTCCAGAACCATCGCTGACAATTTGAGGTTCTACCTGGTCACTACCCGCTATAGTCACCGTGGACCCATAAAAATCCCAACTTGGGTGCAACGAACTCGTATTAATATCTCTTCGTTGTGCATAAATGTCATAATTTCCATTTCGTTGATCCTGCCAGGTAACAATTATATATCCTTGGCCATCATCTATAATTTTTGGATATTTCCTATCAGCTGTCCCTACACCACCCACGCCTACTCCCGCTCCCCACAGGAGATTCCCAGACTCATCTATCTTCTGTGCGGGAATCTTGTAGGTACCACCGCCCTTTTCTTCCCAGACGACAACAGCCCTTCCTTGTCCATCGCTCACAATTTCTGGTGACAATTGTTCATATCCCATCGCATCCCTAAGCTTTACCTCACCCGGCCATGGAGTAACACCATTGCTACTTATCCTTACAGTATATATTACGACTGGATAGGATGGGGCGTCTCGATAGTCTTGCCAGGCAATAAATGCTCCGCCATCGCCATCGCCAACAACTACTGGATGTTCTTGATACGCCAGGTCAGTGCACACCGCCATACCATCTGGGTCCCAGAGCGGCACTCCATTTTCGTCTATTCTTTGTGCATAAATATCTGCAATACCACCGTTACGATAGTCCTCCCAGACAATAATTGCACCGTCAAAGCCATCGGGAACCATTCTCATATTCCATTGGGTTTCAGATGCTTCACAGATGGGCACGCCCTGAGGGTCCCAGGCTATCCCACCCTCAGCAAATGCTATCTCTCTGGAAGGAACCAGGAAAGCAAAAAAGGCTAAAATTGAAATTAAAGTAAATCTTTTCATCTTTTTAATCCACTACTAATTTATATTTACTCTACATCCTTATAGTCAAGGATATCCTATGGGTATTCCCTAAGTCACCATAGGGAACCCAGACATAATCTACTGCCATCCTCTTCCAGACAAAGCCTGCTCCTGCCGAAAGTCCCGACAGAGCATTCAAGTCCTTAATGGTATTAGTCTTATATCCTGCCCTTGCGGCAAGTGCAATATCTTTCATCTTCTTATAAACGAACTCCACACCAAAATGTCCATTGGGAACATTATCTATGGGAGCATTGACATCACAAGCTAAAATGACCTCAGATTTGATTGACCTCAGGTCATAAATTTTAGCTATACCTGCCCTTATGTTGAGAGGCAATGGGTCGCTCTCTTTAACAAACTTTATCGGCGGACCAATATTCTGCACTACAAATCCCACCTGTAATTTCTCTCTGGAAGATCTTCGTCCTCTGGAAAGTCTTCGTCTCGGACTAGGAACTTTATAGAGTAGCCCTATATCTATTGCTCCACCCCACGCTGTCTCATTTTCTATCTTCTGGTGGATTAGTTTCGCATTGGCGCCAATGGAGATTGTCCTGCTGATTTTACAGGCATAGGCTCCTGCCACAGCAATATCGTATGCTGCAAAAGTTCCTTCAGGCTCTGTGGTCTCAGTGCTTCTCTGTTCAAGACCGGTCGTATAAAGAGCCATAATACTGGCTCCAAAACCGTGAACTCTTTTTTCCGATTTGATAGGCTGTACATATCCCAAAAATTCGTACCTCATGCCCTCTATCCACTCATTGTGCATAGCAGTAATCTCTCTCTCTTCCAGATAAGCCAGTCCAGCGGGGTTCCAGTAAGTAGTATTGGCATCATCAGCCACAGCTACAAAGGCGCCTCCCATTGCCACAGGACGCGCGCCTGCCTCAATCTTCAAGAAAGTTGCTCCAGTTGTGCCTACTTTCTCTTTGGAAAATATTCCTGCTGAGCTTGTAGAAACAATCAACAGAAGAGAGATAGCAAGGAGCAGAAATAAACCGATTACCTCGCTTTTCCTTTCCATTCTTCCTCCTTTTCAATATTAAGTATACTATAGGTATTATAATATTTCAGTGATTAAAGTCACAATTTAGATGTGATTTTAGTCACAAAAATAAAGGGCGGACCTATATTTACTCCGCCCTTATTATACCATAAATATTAAAATATGTCAGTAACTAAGGTCACAAAAAAGGGGACAGGCTACTTTTTAATAGAGCATCTTTTTCAATTCTTCTTTATCAGTTATCGTTATATAGTGTTTTTCAATCTCGATGCAATTGGTCTTCCTGAAATCATTCAATATCCTACTCACTACCTCCCTTGCAGTTCCCACCATTTCAGAAAGTTCCTGGTGGGTTAATTCCATATCAATCTTTATCCCTTTCTCTGTCTGGACACCGTGCTTTTCAGCCAAATCCAGAAGGGCAATCACTAACCTTCCGGATACGTTCTGAAAAGTAAGTGATTCAATCTGCTTGTCAGCATCTCTCAGGCGAGCACAGAGAGTCTCCATTATCTTAAACGCAATCTGGGGATTAGTTGTAAGGCTTGCTTCAAAATCTCTCCTGTTAATTACTAACATCTCGGCATCCTCCACCGCCCTCACGTTTGCCGAGCGTATCTCCTTCTCTAATATAGCCATCTCCCCTAAAAAATCTCCCTTTTGTAAAAGTGCCAGGGTTTTTATTCTGCCATCGGAAGACGTCCTGAAAACCTTCACCACCCCTGAAACCAGGATATATAAAGCATCTCCAACTTCACCTTCAGAAAATATGTCTTCGTCCTTCCTGTACTTTTTCAAATGGGAAATCTCAGTAATTTTCTCTAGTTCCTTATCCTCAATCTTACTGAAAAGCGGTACTCTTTTCAAAACCGATTTTTTCTCCATGTCCCCTCCATTGCCTGCGGGTTCGATGAATCGAACCCCTATAATCCCGTAGGGGCTCAATTTATTGAGCCCGTTTTTGAGAAAAAAGATTAATTGCCATTCCTATTGTGTTACAGTGAATATCAACGGTATCGCTAACTTAAATGCATACCCGCCAGCCAGAACTATACAGAGCGGGATATTTGAATCCTTTGCCCAGCCGATTACAAGTTCATCTCTCTTTTTTAATCCCTCCATAGTCAATGAAAGCCCTCCAATCTGGTCTCTCTCATACGGGTCGGCACCAGCCACAAAGAGAATCAGTTCTGGCTGGAAAGAACTTATTATCTCAGGAATATTCTCTTTTAGTTTTTCTAAATACTCCTCATCACTCGTTCCATCAGCCAGTCCTATGTCCAGGTCGCTGGCAGGCTTAATAGCAGGATAATTATTCTCCTGATGGATAGAAAAAGTGAACACGTTTCTATCTTCTTTGAAAGTATACGCTGTCCCATTTCCATGATGGAGGTCACAATCAACAATCAGGGCTTTCACTATCTTCTTAGCTTTCTGGAGATGCCTTATCCCGCAGGCTATATCATTCAACACGCAGAATCCTTCTCCGTGGTCGGGAAAAGCGTGGTGGAATCCGCCGCCGATATGTATTCCCAAGCCACTTTCAATTGCATTCCTGCAAGCCTGGATGGTTCCACCAACGCAGAGAAGAGAAGCCTCAAGGAGTTCCGGCGAGTAGGGAAGCTCCATCGTCAGTATCTCCATCATTGATAGCTTTCCCTCTTTGAGTTTATTGAGATATTCCTCAGTATGGACTGATAAGACGTCCTTTTCATCAGGCATTGGTGGCGAAAGGAAATCATCCTCTTTAAACAGTCCCTGTTTAATCAATTTCTTTTTAATCAACCCATACTTTTCGGTAGGGAATACATGCGCACCAATGTCTACTCTATATTTCTCTGAATATATCAGTTTAGTCTTTCCCATTGTTTTATCCTCTGCCACTTCTAACGCGGAGCTTACGCCTAGCCTCCCTTTCGGGAGGACTCCAAAAGAAGAAAAATAGAGTTGACCCCATTTTCTACATGAGGAATTCCAATATTGCCTTTTGGACGTGGAGCCGATTTTCCGCCTGGTCAAAAACAATAGAATTTGGTCCGTCGAGCACTTCATCAGTTATCTCTTCTCCCCGGTGAGCAGGAAGACAGTGCATAACCAGGACGTCCTTCTTCGCTTTACCGATGAGTCGTCCATTAACCTGGTAAGGATTAAATACCTTCAGTCTCTCTTCTCTCTCCTTTTCCATTCCCATACTTACCCAGACATCAGTATAAATAACGTCAGCTTTCTTGACTGCCTCTTCTGGCTCATGCGAGACCTTAATATCTGCCCCGGTAGCTTTTGCCAATTTCACGCCTTCTCCGAGAACCTTCTTATCCGGCTCATATCCAGGCGGAGTAGAGATAACCAATTTCATTCCCAATCTTGCTGTCCCATTAATCCAGGAATTGGCTACATTATTACCATCACCAACAAAAGCAACTTCTATCCCGGATAACTCTTTAGATGAGAGACGAGAAAGTATGCCTTTCTTCTCGGCTATGGTGAATATGTCTGCCAATACCTGACAGGGATGCAACAGGTCACTCAATCCATTTATTACAGGAATAGTAGACTCCTTTGCCAATTCTACGACATCCTGATGCTGATATGCTCTTACCACTATCCCATCAACGTATCGGGATAGATTCTTTGCCGTATCTCGTATGGCTTCTCCACGACTCAACTGGAGATCCTGGGCATTCAAAAACAGTGCGTATCCCCCCAATTGGTACATTGCTACTTCAAAGGAGACCCTGGTTCTCGTAGAAGGTTTCTGGAAAACCATTCCCAGAACCTTCCCTTTTAAGGTGCTTTTAGGTTCCTTTCTCTTCTTCAGTTCTCTTGCAGAAAGAAGAATCTCTACTATCTCATCTGAAGTCAAATCAAGGATTGAAATTAGATCTTTTTTCCCTTTATGGCTTGTCAATTTCATCCTCCTAAAAAGTGAATTAACAAAAAAGCTCCCCTTTATTGAAAGGAGAGCACAAATAAAAAAGAAATGAGAAATGGGGTCAGCTCTATTTTTGATTCATTAAAATAGTTAAATAGAGTTGTGATAGGGCCAAAAATAGAACTGCCCCCATTTTCTTTTTTATCTAACAGAATCAACTCCCTTTAATTGGATAAGTCCCAAACTCCTTGGCTGCCTCATACATTGCCACAATGTTCTGGGGAGGTGTCTCTGGTTGTACATCGTGGGACGGTGCAAGAATATAACCACCGCCGGGAGCAAGTATGTTAATCACCCTTCTTACTCCTTCTCTGACTTCCTCAGGTGTGCCGAAGGTCAAAAGCCGCTGAATATCTATTCCTCCCAAAAAACAAATCCTCTCCCCGAAATCTTTCTTGAGCCTTTCTGGCTCCATCTGATAAGCTAAAGGCTGAATAGGATTTAGTACCTCAAAGCCCACCTCGATAATATCATTTATCAGTGGGTAAATCGAGCCGCAACAATGGAGGAGAATTTTTGCTTCTGTATATTTCTTTACCTCTCTAACGAGTTCTGCCCAGTATGGTTTAATATATTTTCGGAAATCCTCAACAGACATAAAAGGCTGAGTCTGTGTGCCCATATCATCGCCAATACAGACTATGTCTATATACTTTCCTACCCTACCCAGGAACTCCCGCGCAAAAGTCTTCGAAGCTTTCAGGATCCTGTTTGCCAGTGCTGTAAAAAATTCGACATTTATTCTCATATCCATCATAAAATTATTGAATCCACGGACAAAAGCATACCGGTGAAAAACATTGGGAACCCAGGTAGATATGGCATAATCTGTATGCTGGTGAAGATGCCTTGCTTCTTCCTCTTTCCCCTTTATATATACAGGATTTTGATAGTCTGACCAGAATGGGTACTCCTCTATATCCTTCTCCGATATTGCATCCTTAAGAGGAGCAAGCGTATCGGGAATAGAAAAATATGGACCAGCCGGCTTACATATGAGCCCATGATTATCTAAATCTCTCAGAGTCCCATCCGAGAGTCTCTCCATTCCCAGTCCTCCGGCACCTAAATTTCTTATATCGACATTAAATTTCCTCAATATCCTCTCATCAATATTACTCACAAGGTTCAGAAGATAGACAATCTTT
>Ga0114921_10000265_pt1 | contig 21875 bp, 24 predicted proteins | sample BentaG_FD_87016 | JGI IMG/M metagenome (GOLD analysis project Ga0114921, IMG submission 87016) | Deep subsurface microbial communities from South Atlantic Ocean to uncover new lineages of life (NeLLi) - Benguela_00093 metaG | ecosystem: Environmental > Aquatic > Marine > Oceanic > Sediment ... | reverse complement strand
TTCAGGTCGTCTTGGACTCCATAGATGACCTTGAACTGCCTTAAATCTTGATGTTCCTGACGGTAAAGAATATAGCTTCTGGCGATAGAACTGTAGCCAGCCTCCATCAATACTTCTTCAACAATATCCTGAATCTCCTCTACTCGAGGAGTTTTGTCCTTGTAAAGAGAGGCAACCTTCTCCAGAACTCTTTGTCCTGTAATCTTTGCGGCTTGAAATGCCTTTTGTTCATCATTCAGGGCTTCAAAAGCAGCCCGATAAATAGCTCTTTTTATTTTACGAGGATCAAAACCTGCCTTGGAGCCATCTCTTTTTAATATCTTCTTGGGCAGAGCTTCCACCTTTACCTCCCTCCTCTACACACCGAGCTCAGTGCGAAACTGGATAAAGCGAAGAATATCCGTACGGCAGATAATCCCGGCAACTCTTTCGCCTTCCATAACTGGCACCTGGTGGATGTCTTTCTTGTTAAGGCTGTTAAGTATCTTATTGCCGTCAGTATCAAGAGAGACTGATTCCAGTTTTTCTCTGGGAGTCATTATTTCTTCCACTCTGGTGAAGGACCACTTCTCACGTGGAGTTACCTTTACATCCTCTAAACAAACAATTCCCTTTATAGCTCCATCATCTGAGACAAGAAAAACCCTTTCTTTTTCCTTGAGGATATAATTATCCACAAGATCCTGAACATACACATCACTTCTCACAGTTTTAAAATCTTTTGTCATCAAATCTTCAGCCTTCACTCCCTTTAACATACTTTCAACCATAACTTGCTTGTACCCTCGTACAGCGGCGCTGTGGAGAAACCAGCCGATGAAGACAAACCACAATCCTGAAAAATTCCCCCTAAGGAACTGAAGAATGCCGAGAAACATAAATAAAAAAGCAAACCCCTGACCTGCGATGGATGCGATCCTAGTAGCCTTTCTCAAGCTGCCCGTGATTTTCCAGAGGATAGCTCTTAAGATCCTTCCCCCATCCATGGGAAACCCGGGAAGCAGGTTGAAAATAGCGAGAACAGTATTGATTATACCCAGGTAAATGGCTGAAGCATAAAGAGGTTCACTCATTCCGCGGAGAAAAAAAGATAGAAAGAAAAACACCAAACCTAAAGCCAGACTCGAAAGGGGGCCTACGAGAGCCATAAAGAACTCTTTCAGGGGCTGTTTGGGCTCCTCAGTAATCTGGGCAACTCCTCCCAGGATGAAAAGGGTAATGCCCCGCACTTTTTCTCCCTGTTTTATGGCGACGAAGGAATGGGCAAGCTCGTGTAATAAAACCGAAACAAAAACAAGGAGGCTGGTGATAATCCCCATAATCCAATAAAGGCTCTGGGGCCAATCAGGATAATTCTGGGGGAAATAAGATCCAGCCAGAACCCAGCTAAACAAAACAAAAATAACAAGCCAGCTGGAATCGATATTGATATCGATCCCAAAAATTCTTCCAACTCGCCAAGCATGTCTCATTCTCAAATCTCCCTTAAAGTAGCCTTTGCTTCCCTAAACCTAAACAGTGTATCCAATTCTTTCACTCCTGTTAAGACCCTTCTATACCTGTGTTAGCCAGAATGTTTGTTATTTATTATAAGAAGGAAAGAGCAAAAAATCAAAACGATATCTTAAGCATTTTTTTCATCTTCTTACTTCCTTAAATTTGAACCATTCGTTCGATAGCCCCTCTTGCCTTTTGTCTAATTTCTTGAGGAACTTCAACTTTGTAAATCATTTCTTCTAAAGAGAGTAGCACTTTTTCTAAGTTTATTTTCTTCATGTTTGCACAGTAAGATATATCTTTCGCCGGATAAAAATTTTTGCCGGGATTCTCCTTTTTTAACCTGTAGATGATACCGGATTCGGTGGCCACAATAATCTCCTTCTTCCCTGTCCTCCTGGCTTCTTCAACCATCATCCCGGTGGAGAGAATTTTATCTACCAAATCTATAACCTCAGGTCTGCATTCAGGATGAGCCCAGACTTCTGCTTCAGGATAAAGCCTTTTTTTCTCTTTTATATCTCTGGCCAGGATTTTGTGATGAACATAACAGTAGCCATCCCAGGCAATTATCTTCTTCTTTGTTTGACGGGCCACATAAGCTGCCAGGTTTTTGTCAGGCGCAAAAAGAATTTCGTCAACAGTCAAAGAATTTACAACCTTAAGGGCATTTGAAGAGGTACAGCAGACATCACATTCGGCTTTAACCTCAGCTGTAGTGTTGACATAACAGACGACTTTTCTTCCCGGATAATCTCTCTTCCATTCTTTAAGCTCTGAAGCTGAAATCATATCAGCCATAGGACAGCCAGCTTTGATTTCAGGAAGAAGGATTGTTTTTTCAGGGGACAGAATAGCTGCTGTCTCGGCCATAAAATGAACCCCGCAAAAAATAATGATACCTTCTTTCACTTGGGCAGCTTTCTGACTCAAACCCAAGGAATCACCTATATAGTCAGCTACATCCTGGACCTCACCAATCTGATAATTGTGGGCTAAAATGAGAGCCTTCCTTTTTTCTTTTAACTCCCTGATTCTGTTTACAATTTTTTCCTTTTTCATTTATTTTGCCGATTTCACATTCCTAACATGGTCCGGATAAAAAGTGAACAATTTCTTTTTTCTATTTTTTTAGGGGGAAGCCGATTAATCATTTTAACTGCTTTCTCATCGAGATAGTTCACCTTAGAGAAATCAAGGATAACCTTCTTTCCCTCTTTTATGCCTTTCTCGATCTCAGCCTGAAGCTCTTTCACCCATTCCTGGCAAACTTTGCCTTCAAGAAATAGCACTGTTTTATTCTTGGAAGGGTTTTTCACAGTTATCCTCAACATTTTATCCCTTCTCTTATTAATTTTTCATCTTCCTCACATAAACTTTATAAATGCCCCCTTCTTCCTCTACTCCAAGATATTCATGCCCGGTGAGCCTGCACCAGGCGGACATATCCTCTTTAATTCCCTTATCTGTGGAAATAACCTCTAAAACTTCCCCTGTTTTCATCTCTTCAATCTTCTTTTTTGTTTGGATAATGGGCAAGGGACAGAGAAGACCGAAGCAATCTAATTTCAGATCAGCCTTCATTCTTTCCTTCTCTCCCTCCCTCTCTCTGTCTAATTTTCTCAATCTTATCTTTCTCTTCTTTTTGCTATTAATCAAAATAAATTGGTGAGCAAAGAAACTTCAAACTCTTACTCTAGTCGCTCCACAATGCCAGCATTTTTCCTTATCTTTTCTGATTGGCTCCCCGCATTCTGGACACTGTTCAAGCTCAATCTGGCAATTATCACAATAATTTCCTAATCCCTCCATAGGAGCATCACAGTAGGGACAGTAACATTTATTCTTACCCTCAAATTTCTTAGGTTTACGTTTTTTCATACTTTTTTTTCTCTCCTTATAATTTTCAATAGCTTTGTGTAGAGCATCTGCTCCTAAATTCGAACAATGAAGCTTGTTTTTGGGCAAACCTCCTAATTCTTGGGCAACGTTCTTATTGGTAATCTTCATGACTTCTTCCAAGGTCTTCCCCATGGCCATCTCGCTGACTATACTCGAGACGGCAATGGCTGCTCCACAGCCAAAGGTCTGAAACTTCACATCCACAAGTCGATTGTCCTTAACTTTGATATAAAAAGCCATCATATCACCGCAAATAGGATTGCCAACCTCACCGACTCCATCTGCGTCTTTTATGACGCCCACATTCCTGGGATTCTGAAAATGTTCCATGACTTTTTCACTGTAAATCATCTTTATTTCTCCTCTAAATATTTGGAATAAAGGGGAGACATCTTCCTTAACCTTTCTACTATAGGTGGGAAGACTTCCAGCAGATACTCGATATCCTCGGAAGTTATCTCCTCAATCAAACTAAAGACCAATGACCCTTGAGCAACAGCATGATCGATACCCATGGCTAAAAGAACATGAGAAGCTTTCAATGCTCTTGAGGTACAGGCTGAACCGCTGGAGGCAGCAATGCCCTGCATATCCAAATTTAAGAGCATAGCTTCCCCTTCAATAAATTCAATACAAAAACTTGTATGAAAAGGGAGGCGTTCTTCTGGATGACCGGTAAGAATCACATGCTCAACATTTTGAGGAAGTTTTTGGATGAGCATGTCTCGCAGCGGCCTCAGCTTTTCCGTCCTCTTCCCTATTTCCTTCCTGGCTATCTCGGCTGCTTTGCCTAAGCCAACAATACCAGCTACATTCTCCAGTCCTGCCCTTCGGCCACCCTCCTGAATACCTCCATCAATAAAAGGAAGTATTCTTGTTCCTCTCTTTAGGAATAAAGCTGCACTGCCCTTGGGTCCGTAGAATTGATTTCCAGCTAAGCTTAGGGCATCCACTCCCAACTCTTTGGCATCAACCGGAATATTTCCTACGGCTGCAACTGCATCAGTATGAAAAAAGACATTGTTCTCTCGGCAGAGCCGGGCAATCTCTCCAACAGGTTCTATGGTTCCAACTTCACTGTTGGCTAACATAACTGAAACAAGAATGGTATCCTGGGTAATGGCCTTTTTAACATCATCAGGGTCCACCCTTCCCTGTCTGTCCACCGGAACATTGCTTAGGGAGAAACCCAATTTCTCCAAACTCTTGGCTGAGTGAAGAACCGACTGGTGCTCAACAGCAGAAATGACGATATGGTTTCCTCCATTCTTCCTGGCAAGACAGAGGCCTTTGAGGGCGAAATTATTGGATTCTGAACCACTGGAAGTAAAGAAAATCTCACTGGGCTCAGCATTTATGAGTTGAGCCACGTTCTCTCTTGCCTCTTCCACAGCCGCTAAAGCATCCTGGCCAAATGAGTGAAGACTTTGAGGGTTACCATGTTTATCCTTTAAAAAAGGAAGCATGACCTCAAAAACTTCAGGATGAAGTGGGGTGGCCGCAATATGGTCTAGGTAAATCCTTCTCATCTTAATCAAGCTCCATTTAATATGAATATCTTCATCAAGGCAATCCCTTCAGCCTCAAATAATTTTCACCTCTCTTTAGACAGCAATAACTTCCTTGACTTCAGGAATTTCCTTTTTTAAATATCTTTCAATCCCCATTTTTAAGGTCATTTGAGACATGGGGCAACCTTTACAGGCTCCAGTCAGTCTTACTTTAACGACATTATTTTTAACCTCTACAAGCTCGACATCTCCTCCATCTGTCATAAGAGCTGGCCGAATCTTATTCAGAGCTTTTTTCACTTTTTCTTTCATTCTACACTTCTCCCTTTTATATTATATTATTACAAAATTTTTTCAAACTAGGCTGACACTTCCTTTCCTGATCTTCTTTGTTTAAGTTAAATATCATCTGCTCAGTAACTTCTCTTTTTACTATGTGCAATATAGATGCCAAATTAAATATATCTTTATATATATTCTAAGCTATTGATTAAAAAAGAAATACAGACGTACTGAAAAAGGAATCAAAATAATTTTTTCGACGGCCACCGAAATTTCGGTGCTTTTTATAATTTTTTCCAATAAATAAGGAAAGATTAACTGTTCTTGACCTTTCCTATATTCAATTTTTTCATTCGACTTTGCAGCGTTGAAGGCTTTAAACCTAAAATCCTGGCTGCCCCTTTTGGCCCATAAATTACACCTTTTGTATGTTGAAGGATTTCTGTGATGTATCGCTTTTCATATTCCTGAAGGGAAACAAGCTCTGTTTTTCCTTTCTCAATTGAGTCCCGAACAAAATAGGCCTCGGGAATTTCAAGGTAATCTTCCTGGGAAATTATCAAACCATGCTCGATAATATTCTCCAATTCCCTAATGTTCCCAGGCCATGAATAGTTCATAAAAAATCTCATGGATTCATCTTTCACTCTATCAACCTTTTTCCCGATTTTCCTCCCGTAGATTTCTAAAAAATAGGCAATCAAAAGGGGAATATCTTCTTTTCGTTCTCGCAGGGGATCTATTGCTAGGGGGAAAACATTCAGGCGGTAGTATAAATCTTGCCTGAATTTTTTTTCCTTGACCAGAAGCTCCAAATCGCGATTTGTGGCAACTATAGCTCTGACATCCACTTTAATGGTTTTTGAGCTCCCTACTCTTTCAAACTCACCGTTTTGAAGGACACGAAGGAGCATGGCTTGGGTCTCAAGAGGCAAATCGCCGATTTCATCCAGAAAAATGGTTGCTTTATCAGCATACTCAAAGCGCCCCAGTCTCCTCTGGATAGCTCCTGTGAAGGCTCCTTTCTCATGCCCGAAAAGTTCTGAAGTGATTAAACCTTCTGATAAAGCTGCACAATTGACTTTAACTAAAATTCTATCCTTTCTGGAACTGAGCTCATGGATGTATCTCGCTACTAATTCCTTTCCTGTGCCTGTCTCCCCTTTTATGAGAACTGTCGTATCTGTCTGGGCAACTTGTTGAATGGCTCTCTTTACATTTTGTATGGCAGAGCTTTTCCCTATCATCTCTTCAAAGGGATATTCTGATTTTATCTCATCTTTTAAGGCTGTGGCTTCTTGATAATACCTGTTTTTCAAGGCTTCTGTTCTGGCCTTCTTCAATCTTTCCTCTTCCAGCCTGATCCTATCCGTTATATCGCGGAAGGCTCCCCTATAACCTATAATATTGCCCTTAGTATCTTTTACAGAAGCAAGAGAAAATTCTAGATACTGTCTCTCCTCTCCAACAGAAACGGCAAGAGGATAATCACTCACTAAACCCTGAGCATCAATTTTTTCTATAAATTGTTCCCATTCTTTCCTATTCAGGCCGAGTTCGGTTATTCTGATGTTGTGCTCCAATAATTTCTCAGGTGAAGAATAACCTAATAAACCAGCTCCTTTTTTATTTATCTGAAGGAAACAGCCCTTGGTATCCAGTTCAAAAATACCAATAGATGCTGAATTAAATAAATCCTTTAGTTTTTTCTGAGATTCAGTCAATTCAGTATAGAGCTGGGAGTTTTGGATGGCAATCCCAATCTGGGTGCTCAGCTTTTCTAAGAACTGCACGTTTCGGAGAGGAAAGAGCCCCTTTTTTTCATCAGATAGATAAAGCTCGGCAATGATTTTTCCCTTTGACTTTATAGGAATCAAAGCAATAGACTCGTATAACAGGTCACTGCAAGTATTCCTTAAACGAATTCTTTCGATTTTCAGAGGCTTTTTTTCTATCATGAGCCTAAATTCAGACAAAGAATTAGTAAAAAAAGAACCGAAGTCAGTGATAAAGGGCAGAGCTTTATCCACTTTACCCCTGACAATGTATCCACACAAACAATCATCTACTTTAACCCAGTGCTCTGAATCCAAGAATTCCTTTTCTAACCCCAGATGCGCATAAAAGGGAATATTCCCCTGGCTGTCAATTATCCTGATGGCCAAATGATGACATCCTGTTACAACCTTCAAGATATCGAGGACTTCTTTCAAGATTGTTTTAAAATCAGTTAGCTGGCTTACCTTCTCTGATATCAGAGAAAAAATTTCAAAGTCTTTTGAATGGCCATGATTCAAATCATCCAATCTCAGAGAAACGGATTTTTTTTCCATATTATGCTTCTTTTATCGCCTTTCTGTATTCTCCTATTTTCTTAAAAGTGTTTAAAAAAGCTTTCACTAATAAGTATAATTTTTTTATCTCGAAAAAGGCTCCTCACCTACGGAATACAGTGACAAGTAAAAATTCAATTGATGGGGATAGCCCTCCTTGAATTGAAAATAAAATCTAGCGCTGGAGATTATTTTCCTTCAATCTTTAAGAAAAATTGTTATTTCTCTAAGGATCATATTTATGCTGTTTTTTTTGTCCTCTTCTTTTTCATCGGTTTTTCACAGCATATAAAGACGTGTTCTTCAACACAGCCACAGACTTTATCAACGACTAGGCGATAGCCACACAGACGACATTCATAAACTTGGCCCTTTTTTACTTTTGTAGGAGTTTTTTTCTTCGCGGCCGCTTTGGCTGTCTTCTTTGCAGGCATCCATGACCTCCAATTTCGATAGAAAAAATACTTTTACTAATAAATACTTTTACCATTTAGGAAAAATTATGTCAAGAAAAGCCCCTTAACCTAGACTCATCAGCTTTCATATACTTACCAGTTGGCCTTATCCCAAAGTAAGGTAATTATCTGTCACTTCGAGCCCATGTGAATTCTGGGGATACGACAATTAATTGCTGAATTCATTCGTTTATTATATGAAGATTTAAATGCTGCCTGAATAGCCAATTTTTTCATACTTAATAGCCCTCATAATATTATATAAATCGGCAATAAGGAGAGGATAAATTAATATCAACAGAAATCTCATTTTTTCCTTGATATAAAGCAATTTATATATTAGAGTTTTTCATATTTGAACGAAATCAGGATCAAGGAGGTAACCAGAATGGTCGAAAATGCAAAAGAATACGCAGGATTTTGGCGGCGCTTTGCCGCTTTCATGATTGATTGGGTTATACTGAGTTATTTTCTAAATTCGTTATACTGGTACATATTTAACCAAATAAGGCTCGGATCAGATGTGTTTAATCCATCAGACACTGCGGTAAAAATCATATTCATACCATTATCCATCATCATTACCTGGTGTTACTACAGTGGTATGGAAAGTTCTCCCCTGAAAGCAACAATAGGCAAACTCCTTTTGGGCATCTTTGTTACCGATCTAAGTGGAGTGAGAATCTCTTTCGCTAAGGCAACGGGTCGGCATTTTGGGAAGATAATCTCTGGAGCTATTTTTTTGATAGGTTATATCTTGGCAGGATTTACAGAAAAAAAACAAGCATTGCACGACATGATGACGGACTGTTTGGTCTTGAGGAAATAACAGGTCTATATCATTAAATTTAACCAAAAAAAGTAAAGGAAAAAATGAACGAGAGCAATCAAAATTATGCAGGATTTTGGCGGCGCTTTGCTGCCTATGGGCTGGATTGGGTGATATTGATTTTTGTTATTAATTCATTACATGGCAACCTTACTGCCCATCTAAGAAATTTCCTTTATGATTCTTCTTATGCTAAGGAACTGCTGCTAGGTATTTTTGAAAAACTCCCTTTTCTTTGGCTTGGTTTAGCAGCAGCCAGACGGAGGGATTATTATTATCTTATTGATCCGGTTTCGAACCGCCTGGCATTTTTCGTTATGATTCCCATATCATTTATTATTGTGTGGTGCTATTTCAGCGGATTAGAAAGCTCTCCGTTAAAGTCAACATTCGGGAAATATGCAGTAGGCATCTATGTTACGGATATCAAAGGAAACAGAATCTCATTCGGAAGGGCTACAGGTCGCTACTTCGCTAAAATCATTTCAGGAAGCGTTTTAATAGGGTATCTCATGGCAGGATTTACAGAAAAAAAACAAGCCTTACATGATTTTATAGCAGAGTGTTTGGTGTTGAGCAAATAGCCGTTTAAAATTAAGGGATATGAATTTCCTTTTTGGGGTTATGATGACTTTCTCTATTTTTGAAGCAATTTTGTATTGACTCAGCCCTGAACTCGACCAGATTGGGTCTGGGATCTCGCGCAACACCGCCACCAGGACGGAGAGTCCATCGGACTTCAAGTCGTCGGTAGCCGGCATTGCCACCAAAACGGCAAAGAACAAAATACATCAGACAAGCCGTCGCAGGCCTCGATTTGTACAACTCAAACGAGATTATGGGGCAGGTTGGGGTGACCCTCCCTTCCCGACCAGCTCTTCGATGGCCAGCACCCTCTTTTTGAGCTTTTTCTTCGGAATCATGGCGAGGGTGCCCTCCACACCCATCTCACCCAGGTACACCCCGGGCAGCAGGGCGAACTTGATCCAGGCCTCCAGGTGGATGTTGCCCTCCTTTGGCTCAAGAATGATGAACTGCGGGCCAATCATCAGGCCGAGGCCCTTCTTCCATACCTGGGCTCCCTTGTACTGAACCTGCCTGAATCCCTCGGAGGTCAGGTACATCTCTACATCGGCCAACGCCTGTTCCACTGAGGTGGATGTCTTGAGATCATTGGTATATCTGCCCATTTTTCCCTCCTTGTGTTTGCGGAATTAGTGATAAAAATTTCCTTTTGGAGTTGAAACAATTCTCTCCATTTTTTGGGTGAATCTCAATATCTACCTTAGGGTTTATATATCAGGAAAAAACGAATGTCAAACACGAAAAGAGGGGAAGAAAAAGCGTTGCCAATATCAGATAATAACTCGAGGAAGGAGAGGGTTAATGCGGGTCACAATTTCATAATTGATGGTATTGCTTAAAGTGGCCAGGTCATTCGCCGAAATAACTTCCTTTCCATCGGGACCAAGGAGCGTAACTTCATCCTCCAGGCTTACTCCGGGGATATCCGTGATGTCAACCATGATAAAATTCATACACACTCTTCCTCGAAGAGGTGCTCTGTGGCCCTTAATAAGAACATAGGAAGAATTTGATAAACTTCGGCTATAGCCATCAAAATAACCTGTTGGAAGGACTGCCAGAGTCGTTTCCCGGGTAGTTCGAAAAGTGCACCCATAACCGAGAAAAGCTCCCTTGGGAACTCTCTTGATTTGGGCAATTCTTGTTTTCCAGGAAAGGACAGGTTTCAGGGAAAGAGGTTGACGTTTTTGAAGAATACAGGAAAGATAGGTCTCTTTTGAAGGCCATAAGCCATACATGCCAATTCCAAGTCGAACTATATCAAAATACGTCTCTGGAAAAAGTATAGTCGATGCCGAGCAGGCTATATGTTTAACTGGAATTTCAATTTGATTCTTTTCCAGTTTTTGGATTATTCTCTTAAAATTTTCCAGTTGAAGTCGGGGATAACTGTGGTCAGTCGTATCCTCGATATTGGCAAAATGTGAAGATATACCTTCTATAACCAAAGCAGTTTAAGCTGTACGTTTTAGGAGATTTGAGCTTTTATCTTTTCCACATCCATAAGCTCTTTTAGCTCAGCTTCCTGCAAGACGGTATCTCTTCTTTCTGTTCCAGTTGAGATGATTGAAACCTTCACTTGGATGAGGTCTTCAATGAGCTTGAGATAATCTTTGAAAGCTTGAGGCAGAGAAGAAAAATCAGTCTTTTTTTGGGTAGGATACCTCCAGCCTCGAACTCTTTTATACTGGGGTATAACTTTTTCCAGAACCCAGCTTTCCGTTGGGAAGCTCCGGAGTAATTCTCCCTTATATTTATAACCCACACAAACTTTGATCTCTTCAAGCTCATCAAGAACATCCGGTTTGGTCAGGGCAATTTTGCGTATCCCGTTCAAACGGCAGGAGTAAGTTACACCCACAGAATCAAACCAACCGCATCGCCTGGGGCGGCCGGTTGTGGCCCCAAACTCTTTTCCTCTTTCCAGGAGTAATTTTCCCCTTTCATCAGAGATCTCAGTGGGAAAAGGGCCTCCGCCTACCCGAGTAGTGTAAGCCTTGGTCACTCCTAGGACTGAATCTATTTTATCTGGGCTTAGGCCCAATCCTGTGCAAACACCCCCCGCCGTTGAATTGGAAGAAGTGACATAGGGATATGTTCCGTGATCAATATCCAAGAGGGTACCCTGGGCTCCTTCAAAGAGAACAGATTTTCCTTCCTTAATCTTTTTATCCAAAAGAAGAGAAACATCTTTAACATATTTTTTCATTTTAGAGGCGTAGGCAGCGTATTCCTTAAAAATTTTATCTGGGTCAAGTGTTGGTTGACAATGAAAATCGAGATAAATTTTCTTTTCCGCTATATTTTCCTCGATCCTTTCCTTTAACACAGACATATCCAGTAAATCGCCAGCTCTAATTCCCCGACGAGCGGCCTTATCTTCATAAGCAGGTCCGATACCGCGGCAGGTTGTTCCAATTTTCTCAGCTCCCCGTTTCTCTTCGCTAATTTTTTCCATAAGAGAATGATAGGGAAGGATAAGATGAGCTCCTTTGCTGATAACAAGGTTATTGTCAATCACAGCCCCGAATTTTTCTAACTCCTCGACTTCTTCCAGAAATGCCTTTGGATCTATGACCACTCCATTACCGATGATACAAAGCTTGTCAGGATGGAGAATGCCAGAGGGAATAAGATGAAGGACGACTTTTTCCCCTTTAACACATACAGTATGTCCGGCATTATGTCCACCTTGATAGCGAGCAACCACGTCAAAAGCAGGAGCAAGAAGGTCTATAATCTTGCCTTTACCTTCGTCTCCCCACTGGGTACCTACAACGAGCAAATTGACCATAAAAATCCTCTAAAAAATGTTTTGTTTTTCCTGATAAAAAAGGCTTTTTGAATGAAACTGAATTTTAGCAGAACTTTACCTTTGAAACAAGGCTAAAAACTTAGGGCGACTTGAGCTAAAACAGTATTGTTTTTGAACTCCTGGATTTTTTCTCGGTTATAATCATATTCTAATTTAATGAGAATGGCCGGAGAAGGGAAATAAACAAGACCGAAAGACCAGCGGCTTTTCTCTTCTGAAATCCCTTCTCCCGGGTAAAGAGGCTCTACGAAGTTTTGACCATGAAAAGGATCTTTGTACTTGAGATATTGGTAACTGACTACAGGCCGAAGTCTATCTATCTCAAAGGAAATTTGAATAAAATAGCCTTCTGCTTTACCAGAGGCGTAAGGCTCAGGGTTTTCAAGACTCGCTTTAGAATACTCAGATAGAATCTGAAAACCTTCTGACTCCCAGGCTAAATCCGCTCCTTGAAGGGTCAGGTTCCTACTGCTGTTCTCATCATATTTCCCCCGGTAAAAAGAATATGCAATCATAAGCTCCTGACTTAGGAGCAAACCGATGCGCAGTCCCTTTGCTTTATCCTTATTGTTATCTTCAAACTGTTGCCCTCTCTCCAAATCCTCCCTTTCAGCCAGCCCGTTTCCAAGATAGGCTGCATAAAACAATGAACCCCATTTTCCCTCTGTCAAGACTCCTAAATCTCTCCAGCTCGAAGGGTACATTTCCTTCACATTAAGGGGCGGCTTTATCAGCATTGTTTGGTGAGGCCGGTTAAATTGATTGTATCTCCCAAAGGGCACTAGATAAAGGCCAAAACTCAGAGAAAAGGACTCCGAAGGCTTGAATCTTACCCAGGTTTGTTCTATCTCGACCCTGGCTTCCTGGAACCTTACTTCGGCTACATAATCGAATCCTTCAGCAATTTCTCCCGAAAAAATAATCCCTAACCGAGAATTCTTAAAGGTTCCTTGATAAGCTTCACTCTCCTTTTGGCCTTTAATGTATTCAAAAGACAAGTAGCCGGTGGTTTTTCCTAAAGCTACAGATAGGGAAGCAAAAAAAGCGATGAGTGAAAAAATAGCCTTAATTTTCATAGCAGAAAAAAAATGATTATAACTCTCATTTTTTAAATCAAAATGAGTTACAATTATAATGAATTCATCCTGTATGTCAACGCAAATCAGGAAGAAAAGCTAAGCAAACGTGTTTGTTTTCTTTCTTCCCTCACTTTTTAGAGGAGGAAAAATGATAGAGGATTCCTTAGCCAAAAAGGCCAAAAAACAATTATATAAAGCAGCTTTTGAAATTAAGCTTGATCGCAATCTTTTGAAAATTCTGGAAAAACCGATGCGAATCCTCAAGGTTTCCATTCCCATTAAATTGGATAATGGAAAAACAAAAGTTTTTACAGGTTTTCGCTGCCAGTACAATAATGCTAAGGGGCCAACAAAAGGAGGCGTTCGCTACCATCCTGATGTCACAGAGGACGAAATCGTAGCTTTAGCAGCCTGGATGACCTGGAAATGCTCTCTCCTGGATTTGCCCTATGGAGGAGCTAAAGGAGGAATCATTTGTAACCCAACAAAGCTATCTGAAGGAGAATTGGAAAGACTCACCAGGAGATACACTACAGAAATCATGCCTATTCTCGGTCCCCATATCGACATTCCTGCTCCTGATGTCTATACCACATCAAAAACCATGGCTTGGATCATGGATACTTTCTCTATGTTTAAGGGATACACAGAACCCAGCATAGTCACCGGAAAACCTGAAATTCTTGGTGGCTCCAAAGGCCGAAAGGAAGCTACAGGAAAAGGTCTAACTATTGTTACCAGGGAATTTTTCAAAGCCCAAAGAAAAAGCCTCAAAGGGACAAAAATTGCTGTTCAGGGATTCGGCAATGTAGGAGGACACGCCGCTCTCTTCCTCTCTCAGATGGGAGCAAAAATAGTGGCTGCATCCGATGCTTCAGGCTGTCTTGTGAACCCAGATGGTCTGGATATCCCTGGACTTATGGAATGCGTAGAAAAACACGCCTGTGTCATAAAACATCCTGGAAAACAAATTGATCGAGAGCAACTTCTTTTTCAAGATGTAGATGTTCTCATTCCGGCTGCACTGGAGAACCAAATTCACCAGAAAAATGCCCACAAAATTAAGGCGAAAATAATTGTTGAAGGTGCTAATGGTCCTACAACTCCAGAAGCTGATGAAATCCTGGAAAAAAGAGGTATTTATGTCATTCCAGATATTCTGGCCAACGCTGGTGGAGTAGTGGTGAGCCATCTGGAATGGGTTCAGGCTCTGAGTGGGATTTACTGGGAAGAGGAGCAAGTTATTGCTGAACTTGAGAAGAAAATGGTAAAAGCTTTCAAGAAGGTCTGGGAAGAGGCGACAAAGAGAAAGGCATCCCTTCGATGTGCGGCTTACCTTGTAGCCTTAGAAAGGATCGCCGAAGTCTATCATTATAGAGGATTGTTTCCGTAATCCGCAACGTTGTTGGAGCTAGACAGGCAAGACTCGCTGAATAGCCCTGATTGTCTCGATGGCCCCGATAGTCATGACAGCCTAGAGGATTTAGATCATTTCAAATAATTTCTTTTTACTCCTGACTCTTTACTTGGTTTACAGCTTTATCTTTTGAGATCTGAGTTTTTTTCTTTTTACTATACACCTTTTTTATGTTTTATTTATCTGAATTCTGCTGATTACTCATCACTGTTAACTGAGTTGCTGGTTTACTGCGCCACTGAATCACAGATTCGAAGTTGACCTGGAGGAAGAACAGGATATCCTTGAAACTCACGAACTTTCTCCCTTCTCCTTCTGGCATTGGGGACAGAAAAAGCTGCTTCTTCCACCAATACGCAAACGCTCAATCTCCTCTCCACAGCGTAGACAAGGAAGGTCTTTTCTTCCGTATACCTGATGGTAATTCTGAAACTTTCCTTCCCGACCTTCGGCATCTTTGAAATCGCGGATGGAAGAGCCCCCGTGTTCAAGAGCCCTTTTCAAAACAAGGCGCACAGCTTTCCATAATCTCTTTATTTCTCCCTCTTCCAGAAAAGAAGCAGAAAGCAAAGGATGGATTTTCGCTTCAAAAAGAATTTCATTAGCATAAATGTTACCTATGCCTGCTATTAAATTTTGGTCGAGGAGTAAGCTTTTCAGGCGTGCTTTCCGACCACGAAAAAGCCTTTGGAAGCGGGAAAGACTGATTTCAAGAGGCTCAGGGCCAAGGCTGAGGAATTTTAAAGTTTCAGAAGTTTGAAAGCAAAGGATGGAGCCGAATTTCCGAACATCTCTGAAGCGCAGTTCCTCTATCTGGTTATTAAAAGAGAGGATGAAATGAGTATGTTTATCTACTGGTTTTTGTGGCGAGGAGAGGAGCAATTGGCCAGTCATTTTAAGGTGGCAGAGAAGAGTTAAGTCGTTATCAAAGTTTAGGAGTATTACTTTTCCTCGTCGGCGAATCTTCACGATTTTCCTCCCGACGAGTTGTTCCAGGAATTCCCCACTTCTGTTTCGAAACAAACCAGGAAAAAGCACTCTATAAGAAGAAACCTCATATCCTGTAAGCTTTAGAGAGAGTTTTCGGACAATAATCTCTACTTCAGGAAGTTCAGGCATATTTTTATTTTACTTGAGAAAAGGAAGAAAGTAAAAAATGGCTTTGAAATTCTTCTTGATTTGCATCTTTTTTTCTTTTATTATGGTTAAACTAAAAAATGAATTTGCCAAAACCAATTTACTTTCTCCTGGGTTGGGTTATTCCTGGCCTGGGCCACATTTCCCTGAAAAAATATTGGCGCGGCGCTATCTTCTTTGCCTGCATAGCCTCGATGACTGGCATAGGGGTTTATATGGGAGGAAGGATTTTCCCTCTTCAGACTTTTCTCCGCTTACTTAATTCCCTTTTCTCATTAGGGCTTGATTTGGAGGCAACAAATCCCTTGGCTGTGCTCGCTTTCTTTGCTGATATGGGAAACGGATTTTTCTATATCCTTTCTCGTATTTTTTCTTTCGGCACAGGAAATATAAAAAATGTCACTTATGAATTCGGCACCGCTTATATAGCAGGAGCCGGGCTTCTTAATTATCTTGTTGCCTTGGATGCCTTTGACATTGCTTCAGGAAAGAAGAAATGATTTTCAAAAGTCATCTCCTTTCAATGGTCCTTTACTCGGTTTTTGTCTGTGTTGTCATAGCCCTTATCAGAAGAGAAAAAATAAAAGAACAGATAAAATATGGTCTTTTTCTCTTTCTTATCATGGTTTTAGGAGCTTTCCTTTTTGGCTGGTTCATGTATTTATTTACTGTCTAACCCCTCCAAGGCATTATCCCTTTCTGGGTGCATTTCTAATTCAGTGATATAGATATGGTCTCCGAAGAGCAATAAAGGCTCAGGCAGGGTGTTTGAGAAAACCGCTTGCTCTCTTTTTTCTTTGAATCCAAAAATAGGTGTGATATAATTTTCCCTTAATCAAGGAACCCCCTCATGTATGAACCTAACATAGGTCTTGAAATCCATGCTCAACTCCTGACAAAAACAAAACTTTTCTGCGGCTGCAGCAGCAAATACGGAAACCCACCAAATTCCCTCGTCTGCCCTGTGTGCCTGGGCCTCCCAGGAGCTTTACCTGTTCTTAATCACGAAGCTGTTAAGATGGCCATAAAGCTTGCCTTGGCTATAGAAGCTGGGATCCATCTCCACTCTACATTCAGCCGAAAAAATTATTTTTATCCTGATTTACCCCAAGGATACCTAATAACCCAATATCATTTCCCTCTTGCTACTGAAGGACATTTAAAAATTAAGGTGAATGGAAATTATAAATCCATCGGCATCGAAAGGATAAATCTTGAAGAAGATGCAGGGAAATCTATCCATGACGGCATGCCCGACTCTTCAGTGAAAACATATCTCGACTTCAACCGCAGCGGTATTTCCCTCTTAGAAATAGTGGGTAAACCAGAAATAAATTCGCCATCAGAAGCCGCCGAGTTTCTCCAGCTCTTCAGAACGACCCTCCAGTATCTAGAAATCTGCAACGGCAATATGGAAGAAGGGAGTTGGCTATGTGATGCTAATCTTTCAGTGAAAAAAAAAGCAGAGAGGTTTGAACAAGAATACCAGATACCTCATTATGACGCCAAGATCTTAACCTCCTCCAAGGACTTGGATGATTATTTCGAACAGACAGCCATCGCATCGAAGAATCCCAAGCAGTCCTGTAACTGGATAATAAGGGAAGTCCTGCAATACCTAAAAGAAGAAAATATCGAAATTACCCAATTCCCCTTGCCCCCAAATCTGGCCGAACTTATCCTTCTTGTCGAAAAAAAAGAAATAAGCCTCAGGATGGCCAAAGAAAAAGTTTTTCCTCGAATGATTAAGAGCAAGAAAAGGGCAGAAGAAATCGTGAGAGAGGAAGGACTGAGTCAGATTTTCGATTCTGAGAAAATCAGAGAACTCATCTTGAAGGTAATCAAAAAGAACCCTCGCCCAGCAAAACAATACAAAGAAGGCAAAGTTCAAGTCCTTGGTTTCTTTGTCGGTCAGGTAATGAAAGAGACAAAAGGCGCGGCTAATCCTCAACTTGTCAATAAGATTATAAAAGAAATTTTGGATAAGTAATAATGAATAGTTAATTTAGTTTATTTCGTGTGTTTAGTACAAATATAAACAAAAAGAATAAAGTAAGCAAAAAAAACTAAATAAACGAGAAAAACGAAACAAAGGATATAATGATAGAGTTCTATCATATCTGGAAGCAGTACCAAAAACCCCACTGGGCTCTCTCTGACTTGACGCTCAAAGTGAACAAAGGAGAGTTTTATTTTATTACTGGGCCGAGTGGTTCAGGAAAGACAACTCTTCTTAAAATTATCTTCAGAGAAATATTTCCTACCCAGGGGCAAATTATTATCGACGGCCGAAATACCCTCCGTATTCCTGACCACAAAATTTACAGGCTGAGAAGAATCATGGGCATTGTTTTCCAAGACTTTCGTCTTCTCTTCCATAGAAAGGTTTTTGACAATGTGGGAATAGTCCTCCAAGTCCTTGGAATGTCTCAGAGAAATATAAAAAGAAAAGTTTTCAATGCCTTGAGGATGGTTAACCTTCATAACAAAATGTGGGAGTACCCTTCCCGCTTATCTTACGGCGAACAGCAGAGAGTGGCTATTGCCAGGGCAGTAGTGAATAACCCCAAAATTATTCTGGCTGATGAGCCTACTGGAAACCTGGATCCAGAGCTTGCCTTTGAAATTATGAGCTTGTTTAAGGGAATAAATAAGCAAGGAACCACTATCATTGTCGCCACCCATGACAGGGAATTAATTCGTCACTTTGGATACAAGATCTTATTCCTCCACGAGGGTAAATTAATCGGAAAGGAAGGACACTAATTACTCAAAAATTAAGATACTTAATCCTGAAAACATTAAATAGTCTCTGGGAATACAGAGTTCGCAATATCTTCTCTATAACTATCATCTGCCTGTCCCTTTTCATCCTTGGCATTTTTCTCTCCCTTTCTAACAATCTTCAGTACACAGCCCAAGAGCTCTCCAAGAATATGGTGGCTGTCTTTTTTATCAATACAGATTCATCTGAAAAAGAGTTAAGCCAAATTGAAGTAATCCTAAAAAAATCGCCTCTTGTTTTAGACGTTCATTTCGTAAGCTCCGAGCAAGCTTTAAAAAAATTCAAGAAAAACTTCCCTGAACTACAGGAGATCATTGACAATTTGCAGATAAACCCCTTCCCACCATCATTTGAGGTTATTTTAAGCGAAAAATCCCTGACTTCTGATGAAATCCTGGGTTTTATCGATGAAGTGAAAAATATGATTGGCGTCGAGGATGTTCAATTTAACAGAGATTGGGTAGAAAAGATGCAATCCTTTAGCAGACTTGCAACTGCAGTAGGTTTCCTTTTAGGGGGGATACTGATTCTTGCTTCCTTTTTTATTATATCGAATGTTATTAAACTAAATGTCTTTGCTCGTAAAGGCGAAATCGAAATCCTGCGCTTGGTAGGAGCAACAAACACATTTATCAGAGCCCCTTTTCTTCTGGAAGGAATAGTGATGGGGATATTAGGAGGTTTGCTCTCACTCTTCCTTCTTTTTCTTCTGTCAAAGATTTTCCCCCTTTATTTAGGAACATCCTTAGGTGTTCTTAATGAACTCATTAACTTCCGCTATCTTTCTCTATCTCAAAGCCTGAGCCTTTTAGGAGGAGGTGCTATCATCGGTTTCTCTGGAAGTCTAAGCTCCTTGTCCCGTTTCCTGAAAATATAAATAAAGCTAGACTCTCTAGGCTGGAAAATACAGTAGAAACAGGCCAGAGATAGTCTGGACAACCTAACCAAATTAACCCAATCTCCGATTTCTGTCTTCTTACTACCTACTTAACTTGGATTATTGGTCTTGACCTTTGAGCTTTTCTCCATGTCGCCGATTCGGCGTTTCATCTCTCCTGTTTCCAATATTTTACAAACTGGCGACTTAAGGAGCTGACTACTAGATTTGGTCTGTGTTGTCTATCTAATCTGTCCAGCCTCTAAGAACATCCCTTGAGCCAATCTGTGAGCCTCTTTCAAGGGCTCTGGAGTTCTGAATTTTGAACAACGAAGCACTATTTTCATGGATGTCATAATATCAATTCTATGACCTGGTGAGACAAAAATAGACTTTACACCAGCTCTGGTTCTGAGACAAAGCCCCACTTTTTCTTTTCTATCATTCATAAAAAAAGTGTAAGCCCCTCTATGTTCAGGGGGAGAAAGAAAAGAGAAAAAAGGATTTTTAGCGCATCCTATAGTAACAATGTCCAAGATCACTCCTACAAAAGAAGCTAACCCCATTCTTCTTGGATGAGCAATTCCATTACCATCTATTAAAGTCACATCTGGCTTTTTCTTGATTTTTCGAAAGGCATCAAAAAAAACAGGGCCTTCTCGAAAAGCTAAAAAGGAAGGAATGTAGGGAAACCTTACTTCCTGTAGGGCCTGAGAAATTTCTACGATTTCAAATCCAGGGGATTTTGAAATAACAATTACTGCCCCTATATTTCTTCTTTCCCTGTCGTAGCCAAAGTCAGCTCCGGCTACCAAATTTACTTGCCTTATGCCCTGCTCAAGGCACAACTTAGAGGCCAATCTCTCTTGCCATTTTTCTAATCTTTCTAAGTCAAACATCATAATTGGTGTTAGCCATTTTGGTCTGTTTGATTGGTCAAGATGGTCCAGATAGTCCTAGTTGTCCTGACAATCTGGCTAATATAGACTGTCCACCTTGTTTCCTTTTCCATTTTTTCTAGCTTTTATTACCTTTCTCTAACATTATTCTAAACCATCTCAATTATCTAGACAATCTCGATTATCCAGACTATCCAGACTGAATATTATTTTTGAGCTATTCTCGTTTTTCTACCCCGTTGCGATTGACATGGCCATCTAATTGTCCTAAAATTTTCGATAAATGGCTTCTCTCGGGCAAGAACTCAAAAGAGAAAGAGAATTAAGGGGAATATCTCTAAAAGAAATTGCCAGTACCACTAAAATTAGCCTGCGATTCCTTCAAGCTTTAGAAAATGACCAATTAGAAGTTCTTCCCGGTAAATTCTTTATCAAAGGTATTCTCCGCGCTTATGCCAAAAGTATAGGATTAGAGGAAGAATCCGTCCTTAATAAATATTATGAGGATTCCTTCCTTAAAGAACAATCTTTGGAGAAAAAAGGGAAAGGGAATTTGAATATTTTCCAGAGTAAAGTTAATTTTCTTAATTTTATCTTATTTACTGTCTTCCTTTTATTAATTTCTCTTTCCATTTACCTCGTTTCAAGACCAGAAAAAACCTCAGTGCCCCCTCAGGAAACCCAAATGGCCAGCTCCTTTCAAGAAGAAAAAGTCACGCCAATCCAAGATACAGAAGAAGGAGAAGAAAACGAATTAAACATTGAGATATCTTTTCTTCAGGAGACTTGGATTCAGGTTTATGCCGACGGAGAGCTTGTTTTAGACAGCGTTAAAAAACAAGGGGAGGAGGCTAAAATTAAAGCTAATGAGGAGTTAATTCTCCATTTAGGTAATGCAGGGGGAATATCTTATTTTCTAAACGGCAAGAAAGGAAAACCCCTGGGAACTCCTGGTGAGGTTGTTAAGAACATTAAAATTACTCTAGATAAATACAATCAATTTCTCCTCCAAGAGGAAGAAGTAAAAAACGAATAAAAAAGGAAAAAGGGAAGATATGGAGAATTCAAAGAAGAAGGGATCCCGAATCATCGGGGCTGCCATTATCCTCCTCATCATTCTTTTTCTTGTCATTGAATTCTTCGTCCAAAAATCCCATGAATTCTCTCCGACTTTAATTACAAATATCCTCCTCTTTTGCTTGTATAATATTGTTTTCCTCCTCTTTCTCATCCTTCTTTTTGTCTTAAGCAGGAACCTGATTAAACTCTACCTCGAAAGAAAAAGAAAAGTCGTTGGGGCCCACTTTAAAACAAAACTTGTTTTATTTTTTATTGCTCTTTCCTTAATTCCCACTCTTCTGCTCTTTTTCTTTGCCAGCGATTTGATTGGCCGCAATATCGAACAGTGGTTCAAAACTCCAATCGAAAAAATATTAAGTGATACCAAAAGCGTATCCGAGGGATTTTATGTA
>Ga0114921_10000264_pt1 | contig 21931 bp, 21 predicted proteins | sample BentaG_FD_87016 | JGI IMG/M metagenome (GOLD analysis project Ga0114921, IMG submission 87016) | Deep subsurface microbial communities from South Atlantic Ocean to uncover new lineages of life (NeLLi) - Benguela_00093 metaG | ecosystem: Environmental > Aquatic > Marine > Oceanic > Sediment ... | reverse complement strand
GTGTCGGCCAGGGAAATGAGATCGCGCACCGCGACAATGCCTCTGCGTCCTTTCTGCTCGGCAGCCGCACGCCATAGGTCGGGCCGGGTGCAGCTGCCGCTACGCAGCGCCGCGTCGAGTGTGGCCAGGGCTCGGGGACGGCGCAGCGCTCGCCCGACCTCAACAGCCGTCCACGCGGGCGCAGTCACACGCCGACCGTTCCGCACAACCAACGGCGCCCCGTCGCGGCGGTGCACCACCAGACCGTCGGCGCATCGCAACGCACTGCCGGGCGGGTTGAGGACGTGCAGATCGGGCGGTTCCTCGGTATCGAAGCCGAACAGCTCAGCCGCTGTACCCAGACACACGGCGACCGACTTCCCGCAAGCCAGGTCCAGGCCACGCAGCCGAAGCTCGTCGGTAGGTTCGCCCTGGCAGTAGAGGCCGTGCCACATCCGTTCCAACGAACCGGAATTTACCTGCGCCTCAAAGCTGCGCCGGGTCAGGTGGGTCAGGATCTGACCGCTGGTGGCGACGCCGCCCTGCGCCTCCAGCAGCCGGCCGAGTTCGTGGCTCATGGCCGCCATCGTCTGCCACGATGACCCGACCGCAGTCAGTGTCTATGGTCATCTGTGGATCAGATGGCAGTTGTGCATAACTCGTCATGGCCGAGCGCGCGCAAAATGCCAGAAATTGCGGCGCGCCATTGTGCAGACACGCGCGCTCGCGGGAAAGGGGGACGTCAGCTGTGCTCGATGATGTTGACTAGCAGCCGAACCCCGACCCCGAGCGCAGCCTCGTCCAGATCGAAAGTCGGCTGGTGCAAATCCATCTGAGCACCCCGCCCGCTCCACACGCCCAGCCGCGCCATGGCGCCCGGCACCTCCTCGAGATACCAGGAGAAGTCTTCGCCACCGCCGGACTGCTGGGTGTCGGCAAGCACGGCAGGTCCGATCGCCTCGATCGCGTGGGTGAGGATTCGGGTGGATACCTCTTCATTGACCACCGGCGGCACCCCGCGTCGGTACAGCACGGTGTGCTCAATACCCAGCGGAGCCAGCAACGCCGTAACTGTTTCCCGCACAATACCTTCCAACGTCAGCCAGGTCTCGCGGCTGGACGTGCGGATAGTGCCGGACAGCGTGCCGGTCTGCGGAATCGCGTTGGCGGCCACACCCGCATTCACCGCACCCCACACCATCACTGTGCTGTTACGCGGGTCGATGCGGCGCGACAGCACACCGGGTAACCCGGTGATCACCGAGCCCAGTCCGTACACCAGGTCGCTGGTGAGGTGCGGCCGCGATGTGTGCCCGCCGGGCGAGTGCATCGTCACCTCGAGCTGGTCGGCCGCAGAGGTTATCGGCCCCGGTCGGGTCGCGACCTTTCCGACCGCCAGCCGTGGGTCGCAGTGCAGCGCGTAGATCCGCGTCACCCCGGTCAGCGCTCCCGCGGCGATCGCATCGCTGGCACCAACCATCAGCTCCTCGGCCGCCTGGAAGATCAACCGAACGCCGACCGGCAGTTCAGGCGCCGAGGCCAGCGCCAGCGCGGCACCCACCAGCACCGCAGTGTGCGCGTCATGGCCACAGGCATGGGCGACGCCCGCGACCACCGACGCGTACGGTGCTCCGGTCCGGTCGCCCATTGGTAGCGCGTCCATGTCGGCGCGTAGGGCCACTCTGGGCCCGTGTTCGGGGCCGAAATCACACGTCAGACCGGTACCGCCGGGCAGGACCTTGGGGTTGAGACCGGCGTCGGCCAGCAGCGAGGCGATGAACTGCGTCGTGCCGAACTCCTGGCACCCGAGTTCGGGGTGAGCGTGCAGGTGGCGGCGCCATCCGACCAGATCGTCGTAGTGGGCGCTCAGCCACGCGTCGGCAGACTCCGAGAGCCGGGTCATGACGCCCGCCTTCGCCACTGCTCGAGCACCCGGTCGCGCTCGATCGCGTTTTCGGCCAGCGCAACCACCGTGCGCGCCAGCATGATCGAACCCTCAACCACCGCGGTGTCTGCGCTCTCACTCACCGCCGCCGCGGTGAATGCAGGTTGGTGCAGGGATGCGCCCCCTGCCTCGACACCGACGATCGGGTGGATGCCCGGCATCCGATGTGTCACGTTGCCCATGTCCGTGCTACCCAGCGGCATCGACGCTTCGACATCCGCAGGAATCGGGGTACGCCCGAGACGGACCATCTCGGCCCGCAGCGTCGAGGCCAGCCAGCCATCGGGTCGCAATTCGGCATAGGGGGGCGCAGACTCGGCGACGACGTGCTCACAGCCGGTACCGACTGCACCCGCCGCGAAGCATCCGTCCATCCGGGATTGTAACTCGCACAATGACTCTGAATCGTTCGCCCGCATCGTGTAGCGCAGCTCGGCGTGCGCCGGGATGATGTTGGTCGCCTGACCACCGTCTGTCACCATCCCGTGCACCATCTGCCCGGGTGCCAACTGCTGACGCAGCAGCCCAACGGCCACCTGGGCGATCGTGACGGCGTCTGCGGCGTTGAGCCCGAGATACGGGGCGAGCGCGGCATGGGATTCCCGCCCGGTGTACTGGATCTCGGCCTCCGCCAGCGCCAGCGAGCGGGCAGCCGCGATGTCCAGCGGCCCGGGATGCAGCATCACCGTCGCGGCGATGTCATCGAACACACCGGCATCGAGCATCAGCACCTTGCCCCCGCCCGCCTCCTCGGCGGGGGTCCCCAACAGCACCACCGTCAGGCCGAGGTCGTCGGCGACTTCGGCAAGCGCCAGCGCGGTACCGACCGCCGATGCGGCAATGATGTTGTGCCCGCAACCGTGACCGATTCCGGGCAGGGCGTCGTACTCGGCACAGATACCGATGACCAGCTGGCCGCTGCCGTAGTCGGCGCGAAACGCGGTGTCCAGACCCGCCGGCGCCGGGGTGATCTCGAAACCCCGCTCGGCGGCCATCGCCATGGTCTTGGCGCAGCTGCGGTGCTCGTTGAACGCCAGTTCGGGCTCGGCGTGCAGGGAGTGAGACAACTCAAGGAGATCGCCGCGGCGTCGGTTCACCGCGTCTTGCACGCATGACGACGCAGCGGTGGGCATGCTGGCAGTATCTCACTGCTCTGCTGGACGCCGAACTAAGCTACCGTTCGTGGACAAACCGGCAGATCCGGCGGTCGAGGCTCAGCTGGCAGCGGTCGCGCTAGCCGAGCGGACCGGCGTCGACGCGCACGACGTCGCGGTGGTTCTCGGATCCGGCTGGGCCCCGGCGGCGAGACAGCTGAGCGAGGCCGATAACATCACAGCGATCGTGCCGATGGCCGAACTGCCTGGCTTCAGCCCGCCCAGCGCCGAGGGCCACGGCGGCCAGGTGCTGTCGTTACGGATCGGCGCACATCGTGTGTTGGTTGTGCTGGGCAGAATCCACCCCTACGAGGGGCACGAACTGCGCCACGTGGTGCATCCGGTTCGGACGGCCTGCGCGGCGGGCGCGCACACGGTGATACTGACCAACGCCGCTGGCGGCCTGCGCTCGGAATACACCGTGGGCCAGCCCGTGCTGATCAGCGACCACCTCAACCTCACGGCACGCTCACCGCTGGTGGGCGCACAGTTCGTGGACCTCGTCGACGCGTATTCGCCGCGGCTGCGGGCCATCGCGCGCGAGATCGACGCGACCCTGGCCGAGGGCGTCTATGCAGGCCTGCCGGGGCCGCACTACGAGACGCCCGCCGAGATCGCGATGCTGCGCACGCTGGGGGCCGATCTGGTCGGAATGTCGACGGTGCACGAGACCATCGCCGCCCGCGCGGCAGACGCGCGGGTGCTGGGCATCTCGCTGGTGACGAACCTGGCAGCCGGAATGACCGGCGAGCCGCTCAGTCACGCCGAGGTGCTCGAGGCGGGCCGTCAGTCGGCCGCCCGGATGGGTTCCCTGCTCGCGGCGGTGATCGAGCGGCTCTGATGTGGTGAGGCGATGAGAGAACTGCCGATCGCGGTGGCCGAGTGGCTGTCGCATGACCCCGATCCGGACGCCGCTGCCGAGCTCACCGCCTGCAGCGACGAGGAACTCGCAGAACGGTTTGCGCGGCCGCTGACCTTTGGCACCGCAGGCCTGCGGGGGCCGCTGCGTGCCGGGCCCAACGGGATGAATCTGGCCGTAGTGCTGCGTACCACCTGGGCGGTCGCCAGGGTACTGGCCGACCGGTCACTGGGCGGGAGGAACATCGTGGTGGGCTACGACGCGCGCCACCGCTCTGCGGAATTCGGCCGAGCTGCAGCGGAAGTGTTTGCCGCCCAGGGCTTTACCACAACGCTGATGTTCACCCCGGTCCCCACCCCGGCAGTCGCGTTCGCGGTCCGCAACTCCGGTGCCGTCGCGGGTGTACAGATCACCGCGTCGCACAACCCGGCCTGCGACAACGGCTACAAGGTGTACTTTCCCGGCGGGCTGCAGATTGTGGCACCCACCGACCGCGACATCGAGAGCGCCATCGCTGCGGCACCGGCCGCCGACGAGATTCCCCGAACGCCATTCGGCCAAGCTCGCGCCGAACAGGTGCGCAGCGCTGCCGGCGAACAGCTGCGCGGCTACATCGAACGCGCGGCCGCCGTCCGTCGCACTACCGGTTCCGCTCGGGTGGCGCTGACACCGCTGCACGGGGTCGGCGGCGAGTTCGCCCTTGATGCGTTGGCGCTGGCCGGTTTCAGCGACGTGCACGTCGTCGACCGCCAGTTCGTACCCGACCCGGACTTTCCGACCGTCGCCTTCCCCAACCCGGAAGAACCGGGTGCCGTCGATGAACTCCTCACTCTTGCCGCCGACGTCGGGGCGGAGATCGCCGTCGCGCTGGACCCCGACGCCGACCGGTGCGCGGTCGGCGTTCCGACACCGTCTGGTTGGCGGATGCTTACCGGCGACGAAACTGGTTGGCTACTAGGCGATTACATTCTTTCCCACAGCAAGGGGGCGAGCTCGGTGGTGGCCAGCACGGTGGTGTCGTCGCGGATGTTGGCCGACATCGCCGCCGACCACGGGGCACGCCACGTCGAAACGCTTACCGGTTTCAAGTGGCTGGCCCGCGCCGATGACAATGTCCCCGACGGGACGCTGGTGTATGCCTACGAGGAGGCAATCGGGCACTGCGTTGATCCTGCCGCGGTCCGCGACAAGGACGGCATCAGCGCCGCCGTGCTCCTGTGCGACCTGGTCGTTGCGCTGCGCCGGCGGGGACGCACGGTGCTCGATGCACTCGACGACCTGGCCCGCCGCTACGGCGTGCACAGCACCACCGCGGTCACCCGCCGAGTCGAGACATCCCAAGCCGCGGCAGCGCTGATGGCCCGACTGCGTGCCGATCCGCCGCAGCGCCTGGCTGGCCTCGCCATCTCGGTGACCGATCTGGCAGCCCGAACTGACGCACTCGTCTTCGCCGGCGCTGACGACACCGCATCGGTGCGGGTGGTGATCCGCCCGTCGGGGACCGAATCGAAGTTGAAGTCCTACATCGAGGTTCGTTGCGACGGCGAACTGCCCACTGCCCGCGACCGGGCCGCCAACCTGCAGGACGCCGTCGCCGCGGCTGTGCGACAGTGGGCCTAACGGGGCCCGAACTGGCGGTCCCCGGCGTCGCCCAGACCCGGAACGATATAGGCGATGTCGTTGAGTCCAGAGTCGATTGACGCGGTGAACAGACGGAGCCTGGGCGCTACTTTCTCCAGCGCCGCAAGCCCTTCCGGGGCGACGACAACGCAAACCACGGTGACTTCAACCGCACCGCGGGCGTAGAGCAACTCGATGGTGTGCACCATCGAGCCCCCAGTCGCCAGCATCGGGTCGAGCACCAGCACCGGTCGGCCACTCAGGTCGTCGGGCAGCGACTCCAGATACTGTGTGGGCCGGTGCGTCCCCTCGTCGCGGGCCACCCCCACGAAACCGACCTGGGACTCCGGGATGAGCCCTAGTGCCTGATCCACCATGCCCAGACCAGCGCGCAGCACCGGAACCAGCAGCGGCGGATTCGCCAATTTCGCCCCTGCGGTGTCGGCCATCGGGGTGCGAACCGGGACCGTCTCGATCGTCAGATCCCTGGTGGCTTCGTAGACGAGCATCACGGTGAGATCCCGCAGCGCGGCACGGAACCCCGCGTTATCGGTCCGCTCGTCACGCAAAGTGGTCAGCCGTGCCGCGGCCAGCGGGTGATCGACAACGCGCATATCCATGAATCCCGACCTTAACGGGAACCGGGAGCCGCTGCCCAGCGTCCTAAACGTATGTTCGCGCGCTTGTCTGCAGACACCGACCTCATTAGCGCCTTCGGCTCAGCTGCTGCCGGCCAGGTCGCAGACCTGCAGGCGGTCGCGGTACGACTGACTGCGTTGAGCGCCCCGTCCGCCTCGATGTTCGGACCGGCCGGAGCCCGCTTCGGCGCGGCGCTGACCCGAGCCGCCGAAAGCGAGGCCCGCCGCATCACCGAGCTGGGTGCCTCGATCGCGGCGGCACGCCCAGCGGCGCACAGCGCGGCACAGGCTTACGAGAGCGCCGACGCAGACGCCGGGACGCGGCTCACCGGTACCCGGTGATGCCCAGCGCTCTGGTCGCGGCGTTGTCGGCGCCGATCCGCGAGTTGCGGGCACTGGTCGGCCCCGGATGGTCGAGCGACCCGGCAGCAGACCCGGCCGCGCTCCTGAGCGGTGTTCGCCACATGTTGGTCGACGTCGCGAACTCCGTCGGACAGGCCTGGCAGCGCACCGGATCGGGCTGGTCCGGTGCGGGAGCCAGCGCCGCCGCCGAGTTCGCCACGACGACGACCGCCGCCCTCGACGATGCCGCCGAGCGCGCCGGGACCCTGGGCGCGACGGTTGACAGCGCCGCCGGTGCGGTAGCGCGGGCACACCGTCGCCTGCAGGCCATCGTCGACGAATTCGAAGCCAAGGCGAGCGCATTGGAGCAGGGTTTGGGTTCCCCAGGAGTGGCCGCAGAGCTGCTCGGCGAGGCGCGCCGATGTCTGGCGGAGGCGATCTCGGTGGTCGAGGAGTTGCTCGCCGAACTCGATGGCCACGCCACCGCATTGGACAACTCGGGACCGGCCGGCTCCCCTGCCGCGACGGCACCGGCCGCGACAGCGCCGGCGGGCTCCCCTGCCGAGACGGCGCCGGCGGGCTCCGGCGGCGCCGGATCGAGTACCGGCATGGACTCCGGACTAGGCGGTGGCGCGGGACTGGGCGGTGGCGCGGGACTAGGCGGTGGCGCTCCGCTGGGGACCCCCGCGAGCTGGAGCGGTGTTGGCGGGCTCGGGGAGCCGACCGGATTCTCCGAAGACTGGAGCCGATCGGCAGAGGAGACGATGTACGGCGACGGGCTGGCGGTGCGGCTACCCGACGGCACCATGGTGATGGCACCGAACGTGCTGGCGGCCAGCGCTGTGCGGCATGCGCTGACCCAGCTCGGAGTGCCTTACCAGTGGGGTGGAACCACGCCGGGCGTCGGACTCGACTGCAGCGGCCTGACCCAGTGGTCGTATCGCGAAGCGGGACTGAATATTCCGCGACTTGCTCAGGAGCAGGATATCGGTGCCGCCGTAGCCCCGGGTGCGCTGTTGCCCGGGGATCTGGCGGTCTGGGACGGCCACGTGGCGATGATCGTGGGCGACGGCACCATGATCGAGGCAGGCGATCCCGTCAAGCTGTCGCCGGTTCGGACCAGTAACGCGGGCCAGGGTTTTCAGGGGTTCTGGCGACCCACGGCGTGAACGCCAACTCCGTGAGACTGCAGCATCCGTGCGCGTGCGGGCGCTCTGCGATAGTTCGAGACGGACCTGCTGGACAGCGGTTTCGGCCCGGCTTTCATCGGCCGAGGGCGACACCCGTGAGTGCGGAATGGCCTCCTGGCTAGGCTGTGCCGCATGGCTGCTGACATCGTGCCGATCCGGCTGAGGCTGACCAAGGGCGACGTGTACACGCTGTGGGCGCCGCGGTGGCGCGCCGACGGCGACGAGTGGGAGGCCTTCCTCGGCAAGGATGAGGACCTCTACGTGTTCGAATCGGTCGCCGAACTGGTGGCGTTCGTCCGGACCAACCGTGACAACGACATCACCGATCACCCGGCGTGGCAGAAGCTGACCGAGGCGAACGCCCACGTACTGGAACCTGCCGAGGACCACACCCACGACCTGGCCGGATTCGAGGAACTGCTCGCCGAGAAGCCGACCGACGAGAGTGTCGGACAACTGCACGGCGCGCTGGCGGTGGTGTCATCGATCGGGACGGTGTGTGAGCTGCCGTCGGTCACCAAGTTTTTCAACGGCAACCCGATGCTCGGCACCGTCGGGGGCGGGGCGGAGGCGTTCAGCGGCCGTCCCGGACGCAAGCGCTGGGCCGCGATCGAGAAGATCATCGCGCGCAGCTGGGACAAGGTGGTCGACGCGATCGACGAGATCGTCACCACCCCCAAGGTCGACAGCACAGCGGTCGAGAAGGCCCAGGCCGAGCTCGACGAGCCCGCGCCCGCGCGAGACGACGACTCTGCGGTCGTCGTCATCGACGATATCGTCGATACCGACGAGGAGTCGGCCCAGCTGGCTGCCGCTGCCGAACACCGGGTGCTGGGCAGCGACGAGGATTTCTGGCAGCGGGTCGGCATCGACCCGGTTCGTCTCATGACTAGCAGTGGGACGTTCTTCACGCTGCGCTGTTACCTGCAGGACCGGCCGATCTTCCTGGGCCGCAACGGGCGCATCAGCGTGTTCGGATCGGAGCGAACGTTGGCGCGCTACCTCGCCGACGAACATGACCACGACCTGTCCGACCTGGCCACCTACGACGACATCCGGACCGCGGCTACCGACGGATCGCTGCGCGTCGAGGTCACCGACGACAACGTCTATGTGCTGACCGGCATCGCCGACGACCTGGCCGAGGGCCCCGACGGACTGGACCGGGATCAGCTCGAGTTGGCTGTGGAGCTGCTGCGCGACGTCGGCGAGTATGCCGAGGAGACCGGAGTGGAGGCCAAGCTCGCGCCCGACGCGGCGCTGGGCCGGCTGATCGCTTACGTCCTCGATCCCGGCTCGGGGGCACGCCCGAGCGCGCCGTTCGCTGACGCGGTCGCCCAGTGGCTATTCCTGGAGACGTTCCTTGAGTCCCGCCTGCGCCAGGAGTAAGCCACCCGAGCTCTGCCATCATCACGAGCGCGCACAAAATACCGACGCTAGCGGCGCGGCGCTGCACAAACACGCGCGCTCGCGGAGAAAAGGGACCGCTAGCCGACGAGCACCGCGTAGCGCGGCTTGATCACGTCGTCGATCAGCGCCAACCGCTCGGGGAACGGGATGAACGCCGACTTCATCGCGTTGACGGTAAACCGCTCGAGATCACTCCAGCCGTAACCGAACGCCTCGACCAGGCGCAGCATCTCCTGGCTCATCGTTGTATCACTGATCAGCCGGTTGTCGGTGTTGACCGTTACCCGGAACCGCAGCTTGGCCAGCAACGCGAACGGGTGCTCGGCGATGCTGGCGACGGCCCCGGTCTGCACATTGCTGCTGGGACATAGCTCGAAGGGCACCCGCTTGTCCCGCAGGATCGAAGCCAGCCGGCCCAGCGTCGCTTCCCTGTCCCCGTGCACCGCGATGTCGTCGACGATCCGCACCCCGTGGCCCAGCCGGTCAGCGCCGCAGAACGAGATCGCCTCCTGGATAGACGGCAATCCGAACGCCTCGCCAGCGTGAATTGTGAAGCGGGCGTTGTTTTTCCGCATGTACTCGAATGCGCCCAGGTGCCGGGTCGGTGGGTAGCCGGCCTCAGCGCCGGCGATATCGAAGCCGACCACGCCCTTATCTCGGAACCGGATCGCCAGCTCGGCGATCTCGAGCGAGCGCGCGGCATGCCGCATCGCCGTGACCAGACACCGCACCACGATGGCGCGCCCCGATGCGGCCGCGGCCTTCTCACCGTCGGCGAAGCCCGCGAGCACCGCGTCGACGACAGCATCCAGCGACAGCCCGGCGTCGATGTGCAACTCGGGGGCGAACCGGATCTCGGCGTAGACGACGTTGTCGCGAGCCAGGTCCTCGACACACTCGTGGGCCACGCGATGTAACGCCTCAGGTGTCTGCATGACTCCGACGGTGTGCTCGAACGGCTCCAGGTAGCGAACCAGCGACCCGCTGTGTGCAGCCGTCCGGAAAAAGCTGGTGAGCGACTCGACGTCGGTGGCGGGCAAGCCCTGGTAACCGCACTGGGCGGCCAACTCGAGCACCGTGGCCGGCCTCAGCCCGCCGTCGAGATGGTCGTGCAGCAGGGCCTTGGGGGCCCGCCGGATGTTCTCCAGATTCAGCGGGGTCGTCACAGCGAGTTCCTCACGTGATCCGGTCGATGATGAGCGGCCGGGCGGCCGGTGTCTGGTCACCGACGGTCCAGGCGCCGTCGAGCTCGGACATCGCCCCCGTGAATTGTTCCGGGGTGTCGGTGTAGAGGGTGAACAGTGCTTCACCCGCGGCGACGGGCTCGCCGGGCCTGCGGTGTATGCGCATTCCGGCACCGGCCTGAACGGGGCGGCCCGGCTCGGAGCGGCCTGCCCCGAGCCGCCAGACTGCCAGCCCCACTGCCATCGCGTCGATGTCTCCCATCGTGCCACCGCGGGTGGCCGTGACGGTCTCAGTGTGCGCACCGATGGGTAGTCCGCGGGCGCCCGCGTTGGAGGTGAGGGCGCTGACGTCACCGCCCTGGGCGGTGACGAGATTGCGGAACCGGTCCATCGCGGAGCCGTCGCGCAAGGTTTGCGCGGGGTCGACGGCGTCGATACCGGCGACGTCGAGCATCTCGCGCGCCAGGGTCAGCGTCAGCTCGACCACGTCGTCGGGTCCGCCGCCCTCGAGCACCTCCAGGGATTCGACGACTTCGACGGCATTGCCCACGGCTCGGCCCAAGGGCACGTTCATATCGGTGAGCAGCGCACGGGTTTCCAGCCCGTATTCGGCGCCCAGATCAACCATGACGCAGGCCAGCTCCCGAGCCTGCGCCTCGCTGGACATGAAGGCCCCGGACCCGACTTTGCAGTCCAGCACAAGCCCGCGGGTGCCCTCGGCGATCTTCTTGCTCATCACCGAGCTGGCGATCAACGGCAGCGAGTCGGTGGTGGCGGTCACGTCCCGCAGCGCGTAGATCAAGCGGTCGGCCGGGGCCAGTTCCCCCGCGGCGAAGATCGCCGCACCGAGGTCGCCCAGTTGTCGGCGAATCTGGGCCTTGGTGAGCTCGGCGGTGAAACCCGGAATGGACTCCAGTTTGTCCAGGGTGCCGCCGGTATGGCCGAGACCGCGACCCGACGCCTGGGGCACTGCGCCGCCACAGGCCATCACGATCGGTACCAACGGAATCGTGATCTTGTCCCCGACGCCGCCGGTGGAGTGCTTGTCGACCAGTGCCAGCGGCTTGCCGGGAACGTCTGTGCGACCGAGGTCGGTGAAGTCGAACCGCTCCCCCGAATCGACCATCGCGGCAGTCCAGCGGGCGATCTCGGTGGTGGTCATGCCACGCAGGAAGATGGCCATCAGCAGCGCCGACATCTGTGCGTCAGCGACTTGGCCGCGGGTGTAGGCGTCGATCATCCAGTCGATGGCCTCGTCGGACATGACCCCGCCGTCCCGCTTGGTGCGGATGATCGTCGGAGCATCGAAGGAGGTCATGATCGGCGAACCCGGGCCAGATCCTCAGGACCGAAGGCGTCGGGCAGTAGCGCGGACAGCTTGCGCGGGCCCCGGGGGTGGTCGACGAGCATGTCCGGCCCACCGTGTTCGAGGAGCAACTGCCGGCACCGCCCGCACGGCATCAAGGTGTGGCCCGCGCCGTCCACGCAAGACAGTGCGACCAACCGGCCGCCCCCGGTGCCGTGCAGTGCGCTCACCACGGCACACTCGGCGCAGAGCCCTAGACCGTATGAGACATTTTCCACATTGCAGCCGGAAATAATTCGGTAATCGTTCACCATTGCCGCCGCCCCTACCGGGAATCCCGAGTAGGGCGCGTAGGCCGCGGCCGATGCCTCGATCGCCCTGTTCCGCAATGACTTCCAATCAATAGCTCCAGCCATCACTGCCCCTTCAAGCATGCCATTGAGTGCCCTCGGAAACTTGGTCCACCGATGTCTTTTCTGGATAGGTAAGACTAATTTTGTGAATAGAGTTTCGCGATCGGCTACACGGTAGTTCGATAACCAGTATGAAGTGGGGTTAGATAGGAAGTGGGTTTAGAGTCGCCCCGAGGTTTGGGAAGCGGTCCAGTCCACGCCCGTCCGGGGCCTGCGGGACCTCCCCCGAGCGTCCACCGATGGCGTTGGAGGCCAGATGAGTACTCAGACATCGAGTCTGACACCCGGAAGCGGGGACCTGCCCGCTCCGCGAGCCCAATCGCGAAGACGGACCCTCTACCGTGGCGATCCGGCCATGTGGTCCTGGGTGCTGCACCGCATCACGGGTGCGACCATCTTCTTCTTCCTGTTCGTCCATGTGCTCGACACCGCGCTGGTGCGGGTTAGCCCGGAGGCCTACAACGAGGTCATCGACACCTACAAGACCCCGATCGTCGGGCTGATGGAGATCGGTCTGGTCGCCGCGGTCCTCTACCACGCCCTCAACGGCGTGCGGGTCATCCTGATCGACTTCTGGCAGCACGGTCCGAAGTATCAGAGGCTGATGTTGTGGATCGTCGCCGGCGTCTGGCTGGCGGTCTTCATCCCGGCGCTGGGCATCATCGGCATGCACATGGCGGAGCGGTTCCTGTGAGCGGGCCGGCGGGCAGCAGCGGTGGGCCCCAGCGCAAAGTGCAGCCGACGACCGGGGCATCAGATCCGGTCCGGGGAGAGAATCCCTACGATCACATCAGCGACCGCGGCGGTCCGGCCCCGGTCATGCAACGCAATTACGACCGGCCCGCGAGCCTGGACAATCCGCGCGCACCTCGGCGCGCCGCGGGGATGCCCAACTTCGAGAAATACGCCTGGCTGTTCATGCGGTTCTCGGGCGTCTTCCTCGTCTTCCTGGTGCTGGGACACCTGTTCATCGGGCTGATCTGGGATGGCGGTGTGTACCGCATCGACTTCAACTACGTCGCGCAGCGCTGGGCCTCGCCGTTCTGGCAGACCTGGGACCTGCTGATGTTGTGGCTGGCACAACTTCACGGCGGCAACGGGATGCGCACGATCATCGCCGACTACTCCCGCAAGGACTCCACCAAGTTCTGGCTCAACACTTTGCTGGCGCTGTCGATGGCGTTCACGTTGATTTTGGGTACCTACGTACTGCTGACCTTCGACGCGACAATCTCGTGAGCATTCCGATGACCTTCCCGATGATATTTCCAGTGATCTCTGCAAGGAGGCGGCAACCTTGATTCAAGAACATCGTCACGACGTCGTCATTGTCGGCGCGGGCGGGGCCGGCATGCGCGCAGCAGTCGAGGCCGGCCCGCGGGCACGCACCGCGGTGCTGACCAAGCTGTACCCGACACGCAGTCATACCGGCGCGGCCCAGGGCGGCATGTGTGCCGCGTTGGCCAACGTCGAAGAGGACAATTGGGAGTGGCACACCTTCGACACCGTCAAGGGCGGTGACTACCTGGCCGACCAGGATGCCGTCGAGATCATGGCCAAGGAGGCCATCGATGCGGTGCTCGACCTCGAGAAGATGGGGATGCCGTTCAACCGCACCCCTGAGGGTCGCATCGACCAGCGCCGCTTCGGTGGGCACACCCGCGATCACGGCAAGGCGCCAGTGCGACGCGCCTGCTACGCCGCCGACCGCACCGGCCACATGATCCTGCAGACGCTGTACCAGAACTGCGTCAAGCACGACGTCGAGTTCTTCAACGAGTTCTACGCGCTCGACATCGCGATGACCCAGACTGCGGCCGGCCCGGTCGCCACCGGCGTCATCGCCTACGAGTTGGCGACCGGCGATATCCATGTATTCCACGCCAAGGCGATCGTCTTCGCCACCGGCGGTTCGGGCCGGATGTACAAGACCACCTCGAACGCACACACGCTGACCGGCGACGGCCTGGGCATCATCTTCCGCAAGGGACTCCCCCTGGAGGATATGGAGTTTCACCAGTTCCATCCGACTGGCCTGGCCGGGCTGGGCATCCTGATCTCGGAAGCCGTGCGCGGCGAGGGCGGCCGCCTGTTGAACGGCGACGGTGAGCGGTTCATGGAACGCTACGCGCCGACGATCGTCGACCTCGCGCCCCGCGACATCGTGGCCCGCTCGATGGTGCTCGAGGTGCTGGAAGGCCGGGGCGCCGGGCCCGACAAGGATTACGTCTACATCGATGTACGCCACCTGGGCGCCGACGTGCTCGAGGCCAAGCTGCCCGACATCACCGAGTTCGCCCGTACCTACCTGGGCGTGGATCCGGTCACCGAACTCGTCCCGGTGTACCCGACGTGTCACTACGTGATGGGCGGCATCCCGACCACAATCAACGGCCAGGTGCTCAGCGACAACACCACCGTCGTGCCCGGCCTGTACGCCGCCGGCGAATGCGCGTGTGTGTCGGTGCACGGCGCCAACCGCCTGGGCACCAACTCGCTGCTCGACATCAATGTGTTCGGCCGTCGCGCCGGAATTGCGGCGGCCAACTACGCGCTGGGCCACGATTTCGTCGCCTTGCCGCAGAATCCAGCCACCATGGTGACCGGCTGGGTCGGTGACATCCTTTCTGAACACGGCAACGAGCGGGTCGCCGATATCCGTAGCGCACTGCAACGGTCGATGGACAACAACGCCGCAGTCTTCCGCACCGAGGAGACACTCAAGCAGGCGCTGACCGACATCCACGCACTGAAAGAGCGGTATTCACGACTCACCGTGCAGGACAAGGGAAAGCGTTACAACAGCGACCTGCTCGAGGCCATCGAGTTGGGCTTCCTGCTGGAGCTTGCCGAGGTCACCGTGGCCGGGGCACTGAACCGCAAGGAATCGCGTGGCGGGCACGCGCGGGAGGACTACCCCAACCGCGACGACACCAACTACATGCGTCACACGATGGCTTACAAAGTCCCGAAGGGCAGGGGCGATGGGACCGGGGTATCCCACGGCGCTCCCGAGCTTCTGAGCGACATTCGGCTGGACTACAAACCGGTGGTCCAGACGCGGTACGAGCCGATGGAACGGAAGTACTGATGACAGTTACCGATGTCCGGACAAAGGATTCGGAGTTGCCGCCGGTGCCCGAGGGTGCGGTGATGGTGACGCTGAAGATTGCCCGGTTCAACCCGGAAGACCCTGATGCTCACGCCGATTCGGGCGGATGGCAGAGCTTCCGCGTACCGTGCCTGCCGTCCGACCGGCTGCTCAACCTGCTGCACTACGTCAAGTGGTACCTGGATGGCACCCTGACGTTCCGCCGGTCCTGCGCTCACGGCGTGTGCGGATCCGACGCGATGCGCATCAACGGGGTCAACCGTCTGGCCTGCAAGGTGCTGATGCGCGACCTGCTGCCTAAGAATGCGAGCAAGCAGCTCACCGTCTCGATCGAGCCGATCCGCGGACTACCCGTGGAGAAGGATCTGGTTGTGGACATGGAGCCGTTCTTCGATGCGTTCCGCGCGATCAAGCCCTACCTGATCACCACGGGCAATCAGCCGACCCGCGAGCGGATCCAGAGCCAGACCGACCGGGCGCGCTACGACGACACCACCAAGTGCATTCTTTGCGCGTGCTGCACCACGAGCTGCCCGGTCTACTGGAGCGCAGGTTCCTACTTCGGTCCGGCCGCCATCGTCAACGCGCACCGGTTCATCTTCGACAGCCGAGACGAGGGAGCTGCCGAGCGGCTCGACATTCTCAACGACGTCGATGGCGTGTGGCGCTGTCGCACCACGTTCAACTGCACCGACGCCTGCCCGCGAGGCATTCAAGTGACCCAGGCGATCCAGGAGGTCAAGCGCGCGCTGATGTTCGCGCGCTGACTCCCCGGCGATATCATCCTCAGGTGCCCGATGACATGCGCCCGCCGCGTAGGCGGCTGAGCACGAAGGCAAGCATCGCCATCGTCGGGCTGTTGTACATCGCTTCCCTGGTCCCTAACTGGTGGGTCAGCGGCTCGGCCCCACCACTTGAGCCGTTCGACCCCCGGCCTGCCGACATCCCGGTGGTCGCCATCGAGATGGACGATATCCATCCCGCGACCAACGAGTTGGAGATTCGAGTCTGGCTCATCCCGCCGAAGCGCTACCTCGACGAACGACTGGGCGTTCTCAATACCGACATCGTCGTCCGCTTTTACCCGTGGGTAAATCTGGGCGGAATCCGGTTTGACGAGGGCGAGACCCCGGCGAGCACAGTTGCGACGATCGGCGCCCAGGGTGATGCCAACACTTGGCCTTTCGACAGCTATCGCACGAGACCGGTGACTGCCGACGCGCTTGTCGGGTCAGGTGATTCCCGTTTCGTGGAACCCGCCGAGATTCGCTTCAGTGGCAGGATCGGCGCTGGAACATCGACGTCGAAGAATCTGATTCACAACCCGCTGAGTCGGTCGTTGCGCTGCAGCGCAGCCGCGGCACGCTGGCGTTCGACCTGGGCATCATCCTGGTACTCATCACCTTGCCCGCGCTGGCGCTGTTCGTTGCCATCGAAACCGCGATGGGCAAGCGGAAGTTCCTGCCACCGCTGACGACGTGATTCGCGGCGATGCTGTTCGCCGTTGTGCCGCTGCGCAACTTCCTGCCGGGTGCACCGCCAACCGGTGCCTGGGTAGATCAGGCGATCGTCTTGTGGGTGCTCATCGGGCTGGCATCGGCGATGGCGATCTACATGGTGGCCTGGCACCGCGACTCGGAATGAGGTGCTCGGGCGCCGGATCTCCACGCAAATCGCCGCCCCTCCATCGTTTTCCCCGTACACCGCGCACCCCCGACACCGGAACCGTATATTGCGCGAATGGCACTCGCGGAGGAACCTGCGGCCCCTGCCGTTGGTGACAAGGGCCTGCAGGCGGGAGCGCTCGGCCTCGCAGGCAACATCGTCATCGGTCTTGCCGCCGTCGCCCCCGCCTACAGTCTGGCGGCCACGCTCGGCTACGTCGTGCTCGCCGTCGGCGAGAAGGCGCCATCGATGTTCGTCCTGGCGTTCATTCCGATGCTGCTGGTTGCGTTCGCCTACAAAGAACTGGCTCAGGACACGCCCGACTGCGGCACCACATTCACCTGGGGCACCAAAGCATTCGGACCGTGGATCGGCTGGATCGGCGGCTGGGGCCTGGCCGTGTCGGGGATCATCGTGCTGGCCAACGTCGCCGAAATCGCGGCGATCTACCTGTTCGAGTTCCTCGGCCTCGACGACCTGGCCGACAACCTCTTGGCGAAGGTCGGCCTCGGCTCGTTCTTCATCATCGCGATGACGCTACTGTCGGCGCGTGGCATCGTGATCAGCGAGCGGGTGCAGAACGTGCTGATGGCCATTCAGTTCGGCGTCTTGATCACCGTCAGCCTCATCGCGCTGATCCGGGTGTTCGCCGGAAACGCCGGCGCCCAGTCCATCACCCCACAGTGGTCATGGCTGTGGCCCAGCGGGCTCGACGTATCGTCGATCGCCGCGGCGATCATCCTGTGCATCTTCATCTATTGGGGCTGGGACGCCTGTCTGGCGGTGGGTGAGGAGACCAAGGATCCGGGCCGGACACCCGGCCTCGCCGCGCTGATCACCACCGGGATCCTGGTGTGCACCTACGTCTTGGTGGCCTACGCCGTCCAGTCGTTCTCCGGATTCGGCGACGTCGGTATCGGCCTGAACAATGCGATGAACACCGATGACGTGCTGACGGTGCTCGGCGAGCCGGTCGCCGGCAGCATCGCCGCGTCACTGCTGCTGCTCACTGTGTCGGTTTCGGCACTGTCATCGACGCAGACCACGATCCTGCCGACGGCGCGTGGCACGCTGTCGATGGCGGTCTACGAGGCACTGCCCCAGCGGTTCGGCTACGTCCACCCTCGCTTCATGACCCCGGTATTCGGCACCATGGTCATGGGCGTTTCGGCGCTCTGCTTCTACCTGGGGTTGTCGGTGTTGTCAGAGAATTCGCTACTCGATTCGGTGGCTTCGCTGGGCCTGGCCGTGGCGTTCTACTACGGAATAACCGCTTTCTCCTGCGTCTGGTATTTCCGCGACACACTGTTCACCTCGGCCCGAAACCTGTTCTTCCGTGGCATCTTTCCACTACTCGGCGGGATGTCGATGGCAGTGGCGTTCGGCATCAGCGCCAAGGACATGATCCAGCCCGACTACGGCTACACCGCCTTCGGGCCCATCGGCGGGGTGTTTGTGCTCGGCATCGGCATGCTGGTGCTTGGCATCCCGTTGATGCTGGCGTGCTTCGCATTCGGCACCAAGCGATTCTTCCGCGGCGAGACACTGAACGCCAGTACCGAAGTCAAAGTTCCCGACGTGTATTAAATGACTCTGAAAGAGCAGGATTATCAATGCATCTGACTGTCGGCTACCTCGCCACCCCGACCGGCGACGACGGCATCGCACTGGCCAGTGCGCTCGCCAAGACCTTCGACGCCACCGTCGACGTTCTTTTGGTGGTCCGCGAGGAATTGCCCGACGGCCACCCCGGCCGAGCGCAGTACCAGCAGTTGCTCGTGGCACGGGGAGAGCAGTGGGTGTCCAGAGCGCTGTCCAGGCTGTCGGCGGACGGGGTCACCGGCGCGTCCACGGTCACCGTCGGCGAATCCTTCGCCCAGTCCCTGATCGACTTCGCCGAGCAGAAATCGTCAGACCTGATCGTGGTCGGCGGCGCACGGGACGGATTCTTCGGCCGCCACACGATCGGGCCGGTCGCCGGTGCGCTGCTGCATTCCTCCCCGATCCCGGTGGCGCTGGCACCGCGTGGCTACGCCGAAGACCCCGACGTCGTGATCGAAGGGGTCACCGCCGCGGTACCCACCCGGGCCACCGACGACAACCCACTGCCGTACGCGATCAGGCTGTCCAGTGGCGCCGGGCTGCCCATCCGAATGCTTTCACTGGTGTCGGCGGAAAACCTCAGCGAGGCAAGCAGCGCCAGAGAGGTCCGGCAGATGCAGGTCACGGCGGTCGAGGAGAACCTCGCCGCTGCCGCCCGTGCACTGCCGGACGTCCCCGATATCACTGCCCTGGTCGCCGACGGCACGACGCTGGAGTCGGCGCTGAAAAAGCTCAACTGGGACGACGGCGATCTGCTCGTCGTCGGGTCCAGCAGATTCGCCGCGCCACGCCGAATCTTCCTGGGCTCGACAGCGGCGCGCATCCTTGCCGGCGTCGACATCCCGGTGATCGTGGTTCCGCGCACCGAATAACCCCCCGGTCGGTCAACCCCACGCTCAGCGCTGAGTGAAAACAGTTCGGTGCCAGGCCTTGTCGGCCATCCCAGTGATATCGCTCCTGACGTGCTTGATGGTGAGGCACTCCTCGAGCGAGTAATCGCTCATGTCCTTTCCAAAACCCTGACGCACCGAAGCCGCCGTGCGGCATCTCGCTGATGATCGGAATGTGGTCGTCGATCCACCCGCAGCCGGCGTGGATCTGCCGAGATGCCCGCTGCGCGCGGTACACATCGCGGGTCCAGGCCGACGCCGCAAGTCCATACCGGGTGTCGTTGGCCTACCGGATCGCGTCGCCGTCGTCGGAAAACGACCACACGGTCAGGACCGGTCCGAAAGATCTCATCGCGATAGATCTCGGATCGCTCGCCCATGTCGGCGACCGTCGCGCCGTGTGCCGAGGTGATCAATGGACCGAGGTCGGTGTCGGGGTCGGCCGGATCCCCGACGACTATTTTGTCCATCACCTCGGCAACACCGGGCACAATCAGGGACATGGCCAATTACGCCATCGTCGAGGTGGTCCGCGGGGACGATGACACACTGCTCGACATGCTCGGCACCGGGTTCCGCGCAATGCCGGTAGTGATGTCCAACGAGCCATTCGGCTATCTGAAACAGGCTGATCTGAAGGATAATTGGGGTTCACAATGACCGCTAACAATACCGCCGGCGGGCTGCCATCTGATCTGGCGGCAAAGGCGAACCGGCATCTCTGGGGCCATTTTTCGCGCCACGGCGCGGGCATCACCCCGCCGATCATCACCCGCGGCGACGGTGTGTATATCTGGGATGATCAGGGTCGCAGGTACATCGACGGACTCTCGGGTCTGTTCGTGGTACAGCTCGGCCACGGCCGAACGGAGCTTGCCGAGGCCGCCGCCAAGCAAGCCGAGACGCTGGCCTTCTTTCCGCTGTGGTCCTACGCCACGCCGACGGCGATCGAGCTGGCCGAGCGGATCGCCGACTACGCGCCCGGCGATCTGAACCGGGTGTTCTTCACCACCGGCGGCGGCGAGGCCGTAGAAAGCGCGTGGAAGCTGGCCAAGCAGTACTACAGGCTGACCGGGAAACCCGGCAAACACAAAGTGGTTTCGCGTTCGATCGCCTATCACGGCACGCCGCAGGGCGCACTGTCGATCACCGGTATCCCGGAGTTCAAGGCGCCGTTCGAGCCGCTCGTTCCCGGCGGATTCCGCGTACCCAACACTAATTTCTATCGGGCCCCGGAACCGTACGACACCGACATCAAGGCCTTCGGACGCTATTGCGCCGATCGCATCGCCGAGGCCATCGAGTTCGAAGGCCCGGACACGGTGTGCGCTGTCTTCCTCGAGCCGGTCCAGAATGCCGGCGGTTGCTTTCCGCCGCCACCCGGCTACTTCGAGCGGGTACGCCAAATCTGCGACGAATACGATGTGCTGCTGGTCTCCGACGAGGTGATCTGCGCCTTCGGCCGGATCGGATCGATGTTCGCGTGCAGTAGCGATCTCGGGGACTTCGATTACGTGCCGGACATCATCACCTGCGCGAAGGGATTGTCATCGGGCTACTCCCCAATCGGCGCGATGGTTGCCAGCGACCGGCTGTTCGATCCGTTCAACGATGGGCATACCGTGTTCGGGCACGGGTACACGTTCGGCGGACACCCGGTGTCCTCGGCGGTGGCTCTGGCCAACCTCGACATCTTCGAGCGCGAAGGCATCAATGCCCATGTGCAGCAGATGGCGCCGGCCTTCCGAGCCACGCTCGAGCAACTCTGCGACCTGCCGATTGTCGGCGATGTCCGCGGCGAAGGCTTCTTCTACGGCATCGAATTGGTCAAAGACAAGGCCACCAAGGAGACGTTCAACGACGAAGAGAGTGAGCGGCTGCTGCGCGGTTTCCTGACCCCGGCATTGTGGGCGGCCGGACTGTACTGCCGCGCCGACGACCGCGGCGACCCGGTGGTGCAGTTGGCGCCTCCGCTGATCAGCGGGCAACAGGAGTTCGACGCCATCTACGAGATCCTTCGCGGCGTGCTGACCGAAGCGGGCCGACGGATGTAGTGACCCCAGGATCGCGCCGACACGGCATGGGGGCAGAAAAAAGTCGAGTATGGACCTGTCGGAAGGTCATTTCGGCGAGACTGTAGGGGTGCCCAAACCGCGCATCGATCCGGTCCGGTGGCAGGCACCGCCTGTCGACCAGTTGCCCCCGTTTCCGCCCGCCGAGATCACACTTCTCCCGGTGCCCGGCGGCGAGCCTGAAGACGTGGTGGTGGACGCCGACGGATGCCTCTGGACCGGCTCGCTCGACGGCAGCATCGTTACGCTGCAACCCGACGGCAGCAGACCGCGCACTGTCGGGAACACCGGGGGCCGCCCACTGGGATTGGCTTTCGCGCACGACGGTCGGCTGCTGGTGTGTGACAGTCCCCGGGGGCTACTCGCGATGGACACCGGCACCGGCAGATTCGAGACGCTGGTCGACACAGTGGACGGTCGGCCGCTGCAGTTCTGCTCCAATGTGGTTGAAACAACCGACGGCACTGTGTATTTCACTGAATCTACCAGTGCATTCACCGTGGCCGACTACCTCGGTGCGATCTTGGAGGCTCGGGGACGGGGCAACCTC
>Ga0114921_10000263_pt1 | contig 21960 bp, 23 predicted proteins | sample BentaG_FD_87016 | JGI IMG/M metagenome (GOLD analysis project Ga0114921, IMG submission 87016) | Deep subsurface microbial communities from South Atlantic Ocean to uncover new lineages of life (NeLLi) - Benguela_00093 metaG | ecosystem: Environmental > Aquatic > Marine > Oceanic > Sediment ... | reverse complement strand
TTTTGCCTGAACATGACTTTTCGTTCAGGCACTAGTTAGCTTCTACTTAACTTCTCAATAAGTGATGGGGAATAAGATGATAAAAGACACGCTCGAACAGCCAGCTCCTTTACATTTTATCACCAGTGGGCTCCAGAATTAATTGAGAAGTTACGCTTCTACGGAAGGAGAGCACTATGAAATCGGGAAAATGTCCTAAATGTAAATCGACGAAAGTTTATCAAAGAAACTTTCCTGGAGGGTACAGGAGCTCTCTTGCTCTTGCTTTTGAGTCTGGCGTCCGTCTTGAAGACTATATATGCGGCGCTTGTGGATATGTCGAAAGTTATTTGGAAGATTTGAAAAAAATAGACAAGATTAAGGAACACTGCTTGCCTGTTTCTCCCAAATAGTCGAATCAGACTTGTAAGAAATCCGTGCTAACCGTCTGGATGTAAGCGACTCATTTATTCACACATCCGGAACGAACATTTTTTGACCCATATCACCATAAAGATATTGCAGCAGAACGCATGCTGCGATGGTCGCTGTTTCGGCCCTTAAGATACGGGGACCCAGAGCGGCGGTAACAAATCCACGGGCCCTGGCACTTTCAATTTCTTGGGATGTAAAACCGCCTTCCGGTCCCATCATGGCAAAAATATTATTAAATTGACGGTCAGGTTTCGGCAATGTGTCATTGATAGGTTTTAATTCATTTTCCCAGAAAGCGATCTTCAGATCGCATACCTCACCGAGATTTAACACTTCTTCAAAGGAAACTGTTTTACCTATTTCCGTGATACGGCCCCGTTTGCATTGCTTGATGGATTCTTTTGCAATTTTTCTCCACCTCTCCGTCCGTGCTGCAAGGTGTTTATTGTCGGGCCGGGGAACGGATCGTTTGGCAATAAAGGGGATCCATTTTGTTATTCCGAGTTCAGTGAGCTGTCGGACAAGGCCGTCCATTTTCCTCTCTTTTAAAAATGCCTGGGCAACGATGATTTGAACCGGTGATTCGGATGTTGAAGGAAAACCGCTAATTATCGACACCTCGACCCTGCCGGGAGATAAAGCGACGATTCTGGCTTCGTATTCAAATCCTTTGCCGTCAAAAAGGCCGATCTTGTCACCAGGTTTCAGACGCAACACGGTTTGTATATGCCTGGCATCAGGCCCGGCAATAAACGATGTTGGGAATGCAATCTCTGATTGTTTGATAAAAAAATACCGCATACTGCTTTTTATAGCTATTCTCAAAATAACGTTCCAAATGGGATTGATCGGTTTGAAGATTCCCTGCAGCAATCTGCAGGGAATCTTCAAACCGATCAATTAACAAACGGAACATATTGTTGAGAACAACTATATTATTCAAACAGGCAGCCTGTAAATCATTTTTTATCAAATCTGAAGAAAGCACAATAAAGCAAATATCTTGACACGATGCATGCCATGTGATAAATTTTTATAGTTTATTAAATGTTTTAACATTTCGATGATTTGTGACACATTATGGGGACAGTAGTTGATATGGCAGACCAAAAGAAACCCGACAAGAAAATTAACAAGCCAAAACCGCCGGAAGATGGGGAGATCATTGAACTTGCCGATGAAACAACCGGTGAAGGTTCTGATTTGGAAGGTGATCCTTTAGAAGCAATTTTTGTCCTTGATGATGAATTAGACGCGGAATTTGCGGTGAATCAGGATATAGAAGATGATTTAATCGGTACCCTTGGGATGGAGCTGGACTCAGAATCGGAAACAGTTGACCAAGAGGAGTTGCCTGAAGCAAAAGACATATCGGATGATCAGGTCGAGGCGGCTTTAGAGCGTGTTATAAGGAAGATGTTTTACGAAAAAATCGATCATATTCTTGTTGACGTAATTGATAAAACAGTTTCAAGGGAAATAGAAACGTTAAAAGGCACCATGCTCGGAGATGCGGGTAGTAACGAAAAATGACAGCACTGATAGACAGAAATTTCGTTCTGCCTGATTAAACTTGTTAATGGCACTGAAAACCGAATAGTAAACTGATCGGGGATTATTCAATAATCCCCTTTTTAAATTTTTACAGATGTATCTGCATTTTGTGCGTAACTTCTCAATAAGTTCTGGAGTATTAGATGATAAAGTCGACTCGCCCACCCGCGGGCCCCAACAATTTATTAAGAAATTACTAATGCGCCATGCGACTTTATTGGAGGAGTAATATAATATGAGTTCCGATCTTCTTGATAAAGGTTATGAACCCCATGACGTGGAAAAACGTTGGTACGATTTCTGGGAAAAAGAATGGCTCTTTGCAGCAAACGAAGAACAAAGCGCTCAACAGTGTTATTCTATTGTGATCCCTCCGCCGAATGTTACCGGTGTTCTCCACATGGGTCACGCTCTCAATAATACTTTACAGGATATTCTCTGTCGCTACAGGAGGTTGCGCGGCGATAACGTCCTGTGGATGCCGGGTACCGACCATGCAGGAATCGCTACCCAGAATGTTGTAGAAAAAGATCTTGCCGGCAAGGGCATGGATCGCTACCAGCTTGGCAGAGAAAAGTTTGTTGAGGCGGTTTGGGAATGGCGCGGTGAATATGGCAGCGCCATTATCAATCAACTCAAACGCCTTGGAGCTTCATGTGACTGGGAGCGGGAGCGTTTTACCATGGACGAGGGGCTTTCAAGAGCGGTGCGCAAGGTTTTTGTGGAATTATACCATGAAGGTCTTATCTACCGCGGCAACTACATTATTAACTGGTGCCATCGCTGCCATACGGCGCTCGCTGATCTTGAGGTGGAACATGAGGAGCATGACGGCCGTCTGTATTATGTCCGATATCCTTTTACAGATGGAACAGGCGGCCTTGTTGTTGCAACGACACGGCCTGAAACCATGTTAGGTGATACGGCCGTGGCAGTAAATCCGGATGATGAGCGCTATCACGGCATCGATTCCAACCATGTGGTTCTGCCCCTTATGAACAGAAAACTTGCCATCATCAAGGATAAATATGTCGATATGTCGTTCGGAACCGGAGCATTAAAGATTACGCCTGCGCATGATCCCAATGACTTTGAAATCGGCAACCGCCATAACCTTGAACGTGTCAAAGTAATCGGAGATGACGGTCTGATGACATCCGAAGCCGGCAGGTTCATGGGGCTTGATCGGTTCCAATGCAGAGAAGCCGTGGTTAAAGCACTTAAAGAAGAGGGGCTTTTGGAAAAAGTTGAGCCGTATAAGCACAGTATCGGCCACTGTTATCGGTGTAAGACTATAATTGAACCTAATTTGTCGAAACAGTGGTTTGTAATGGTCAAGCCCCTTGCGGAAAAGGCGATCGATGCAGTCAAAAACGGTGAAACAAAAATCATTCCAGAAATATGGACGAAAACTTATTTTGAATGGATGAATAATATTAAGGACTGGTGTATTTCAAGGCAGATATGGTGGGGGCACCAGATCCCGGCATGGATATGCGAGAAGTGTAATGAGTTAATCGTTTCCATGGATACACCTGAAGCATGCCCGGCTTGCAAAGGGGAAGATCTTGTGCAGGAGACCGATGTTCTGGATACCTGGTTCAGCTCCGCCCTGTGGCCATTTTCCACCATGGGATGGCCGGATGAGACACCGCTTTTGAAATTGTTTTATCCTACCTCTGTCCTTGTTACAGGCTTTGATATTCTCTTTTTCTGGGTGGCACGCATGATGATGATGGGTATTCATTTCATGGAGGATGTGCCGTTTAAAGAGGTATATGTGCATGCCCTGGTGCGTGACGAAGAAGGCAAAAAGATGAGCAAGTCGACGGGAAATGTGATCGACCCATTGAGCGTTATTGAACGCTATGGAACCGATGCGTTCCGTTTTACCCTGGCGGCCTTTGCAGCACAGGGCAGAGATGTCAAGATGTCGGAAAAGCGCGTCGAAGGCTATCGTCATTTTATCAACAAGATCTGGAATGCCGCCCGCTTTGCACTGATGCACATAAATAAAGGATATGAAAACATAGAAAACGAACACCTGTCACTTGCGGACCGGTGGATTTTATCCAGACTCAATCGTGTTACCGGCAAAGTTTCCGTAGCACTTGACGGTTACAGGTTCAATGATGCAGCCGGAGCGCTTTACAAGTTTGTATGGCATGAATTCTGCGACTGGTACCTTGAAGCCATCAAACCCACCTTGTACGGCCATGAGGAACAAAGTCGGCAGGAAGCAACCATGGGCGTACTGTGGCGTGTCCTGCGGGATACACTTATTCTGCTTCACCCGTTTACACCCTTTGTAACAGAGGAAATCTGGCATAAGCTGCCGGGGACACAGGGCTCTATCATGAAAACTGTCTTTCCTTCAGATGTTCGTGATGACGTCAGCCGACTTCGCGACCTTGAAGCAGAGTCAAAAATGGAGCTAATCATAGGGATTATAACTGGAATCAGAAATGTAAGGGGCGAGATGAACATTGCTCCCTCGTTATCCCTGGCCGTCTCGGTCCAGGCACAGGAGGAATCAACAAGGGAAACGATCAAACAGTACCATGACATGATCATTAATCTTGCCAGACTCAAATCATTTTCTGTGGAAAAGGCAGGGAAAAGGCCAAAATCAGCGGCGACCGCTATTGTTGATGATGCTACGATTTTTGTTTCATTAGAAGGTATTATTGATTTTACCAAAGAAACTAAACGTCTTGAAAAGGAAATCAATAAACTGACAAAGGAATTGACTGTTGTTGCAAAGAAACTGAGCAATGAAGATTTTGTCAGTAAGGCACCCTCACAGGTAGTGGGGGAAGTTAAAGAAAAACACAGAATCTTTGTGGAGAAGCAGGAAAAACTCCAGTCGCATCTGGACAGGATCAGGGAGTTTGAAGCTTAGCCCTAATTTCTCATGAAGAACATCAAACAGAATGGATAAATAATACGATATTAATAAATTATATATTAATTTATCTCAAGTTCGGAATTGCAGACTGTAATAGTGCAAAATAAAAATGGTATTTGATGTTCTTCACCAAAGGCGAACCAGAGCGGCACAGGAACTGCGTTATTCAGCCCTCGAAGTAGAACACTACGTCTTCGGGCTGAAATGCCTTGTTCCTGCACCGCTCTGGCTCGTGAGAAATCCGGGTTAGGGTTCGCCTGAGCGGCTCGCAACAGCGGGACTGGACAAAAAATCTCTGTGCTTGCCCCGTTAATTTCGTAGAGTATTTAACTGGGGTCAGTCTGCGTGGGTCTGCCTGCCCCGTAGGTCCGGAAGATCGTACTGGGGTGGCTATTTAATAGAAAGATTTTATCATGAATTCCATACAGCATCTTATCGAAATAGCGCTCAAAGAGGACATCGGGCCGGGAGATATTACAACGGACAATCTTGTCGGTCCCGATCTTGAGGGCAAAGGCGTAATCATTGCCAAAGAGCCTCTTATCATTGCAGGACTTGATGTGGCCAGACAGGTTTTTGAGCATCTTGATCACGAAGTTATATTCAGAGCAGGATATAAAGATGGTGATGTTATTAAAGACGGTGGAACTGTAGCGGAAGTTGAAGGTAAGCTCCGTGTCCTGCTTACGGGTGAACGTACCGCCTTGAATTTCCTTCAGCGTCTTTCAGGCATTGCCACATGTGTGCGTTCATATGTGGATGAGCTTGCAAATCAAAGTGTCCGTCTGGCGGACACTCGCAAGACCGCCCCCGGATGGCGTGTTTTAGAAAAATATGCTGTTCGTGTGGGCGGAGCCCATAATCACCGCATGGGTCTTTATGACGGGGTCCTGATCAAAGATAATCACATCGCTGCCTGCGGCGGAATAATAAAGGCTGTTGATAGAATTCGTGCCAATGTATCTCATCTTGTAAAAATAGAGGTGGAGGTCTCCGACCTGAGCCAGGTAAAGGACGCCATGGACGCCGGCGCCGATGTTATCATGCTCGATAACATGAATATACAAAAGATTAAAGAGGCCGTAACGTTTATTAATGGAAAAGCAGCGGTTGAAGTGTCAGGAGGGATAACAAAGAAAGGACTTAAACCATTGGCAGATACCGGGGTTGACATCATCTCCGTAGGTGCCCTGACCCACTCTGCAAGGTGTGTTGATATCAGCATGCAGGTTGAAGTGGCTGATTGACCCGGACATTTTGGATGGCTAATTATGATTCCGATCCGTGATATAATCCCTTCCAAAAATTATCCGGTTGTCAACAATGCTATCATAGGTATCAACGTAATTCTTTATCTGGTGGAGATGGCTCAAGGGGCCGGTTTAGAGCGTTTCATCTATATTTATGGCCTTGTCCCAGCCCGTTACTCGTTCCCCGAGGTCGCAACCTATTTTACAACTGGCCAGCAGCTTTTTTCCGTACTCTCTTTCATGTTTCTCCATGGCGGATTCTGGCACCTTCTCGGAAATATGTGGTCCCTTTACATATTTGGCGACAATGTGGAAGATCGCCTCGGCCCTCTACGCTACCTTGTATTTTACCTTCTTTGCGGTATAACATCCGGTCTTTCCCATCTTATTTTCAATCTTAACTCCAACGTGCCCACCATCGGAGCAAGCGGCGCCATAGCAGGCGTCATGGGAGCCTATTTAATTCTTCATCCAAACTCAAAGATATTAACATTAATTCCGATCTTATTCATTCCATGGTTTGTTGAAATTCCAGCCTTTTTCTTCCTCGGTTTCTGGTTTGTTATACAGTTTATCAATGCCGCTGCAAGCCATGGTGGTGTCAGTGGTATTGCGTGGTGGGCACATATCGGGGGATTTATCTTTGGTATAATTTTTTTAAAGATATTTCTTGCCTTACCTGTCTCCGGGGTTGCCGATAAAATACACCGGAAGACCGCTAAAAGAAAGACGCACCGTCTCCAGGTTATCCGACCTGTTGGTCCTGGAAATGATTCCAACCTTTACGGCACGATCAACATCACATCTTTTGAGGCGATTGCAGGGACACGCAAGCTGGTAAACATACCGTGGGGATTCCAAAAAAGGGTTGTCAGAGTAATCGTTCCTTCCGGCGTGAAAGCCGGGAGCAAGCTGCGGCTGAAAGGTTTGGGGAAAATTACGCCGGACGGTCAAAGGGGGGATTTGTATTTGAAAGTGGTCATAGCGTCGAAGCCCTGATTTCTCATTAAATTAACACTTTGAAGTACCAGTAAATAATTCTCTGCCCAAAGAAAATATATGTAATGGCGCCTATTGACAAAAAAGGGCCGAAGGGAATAGCGAACTTCATATTCTTACCTTTGATCAGCATGACCGTCATGCCGACGACAGTGCCAACAGCCGATGAAGCAAAAATTGTAAAGATCACACCTTGCCAGCCAACAATGGTTCCGATCATTGCCAGAAGCTTGATATCACCGCCCCCCATTCCTTCTTTACGGGTAATCAAATGATATGTCCATGCAACAACCCAAAGGCTGCCGCCTCCGGCCAGCAAACCCAGGGCCGAATCTTTAAAAGCTAATGTCGGCAAGGCAAAAGAAGCGACAAGGCCGATGGGGATTCCAGGGAATGTGATGACATTCGGTATGATTTTATGACCAATATCAATAAATGTTATGACAAGCAGTGATGAAATAAAGATAAAATATACAAGGCCTTCAAGGGTCAGACCAAACTTAAAAAAAACGCTGAGCGCAGCAATTCCGGTTATCACCTCAACCAGCATATAGCGAATAGATATGGACGCATTACAATGGCGGCATCGGCCTTTAAGCCACAGATAGCTGATAACAGGAATATTGTCATAAAAGCGTATGAGGCTGTCGCAGCTTGGACACATTGAACGGGGTGGATTTGCAATCGATTTTGAGAGCGGCAGTCTGTATATACAGACATTCATAAAGCTTCCGATGCACATGCCGAAAATGAAAATTATAATCATAATCAGTAAATTTGACATGTTTTTTTAAGTTGTCCTCTTGAATTTATGTTTGGGCAATAGTAATGTTCGCTATCTTGAATGTTTTTGTCTATATGTAATTGCCTTTCGCGTCAAAACATTTTTTTGTCATGCACACCAAAAACCTCTTTGTTTGCCGGGTTACCCATTTTGAGCGTTAGAGGTGTAAAGGAGCATAATGAGAAGAAAAGACAAAGAAATTACCGATAGGGCCGAAATCGAATCGATCATCAGGCGGTCTATGGTTTGCCGGCTGGCATTGGCTGATGAAAACCGTCCTTATATTGTTCCCTTATGCTTTGGATATATGGATAATTCACTTTATTTTCATTCCGCCGGTCAAGGTAAAAAATTCGACATGCTCAAAAAGAATAACAAGGTCTGTTTTGAATTCGATATTGACTATGAACCCATAAAGGCGGATAAAGCATGTGACTGGGGGATGAAATATAAAAGTGTTATCGGCTTCGGAAAAGCATCCTTTGTTGAAGATTTTGAATCAAAGTGCCGTGCCTTGGATATCATCATGCAGCAATATTCAGGCGAATCGTTTGCATATCCAGAAACTAAAGTAAAAAATACTGTAATTATAAAAGTCGAAATAGAGCATATGACAGGTAAGCAGTCGGGCTAACCCGAATTTCTCATTAAGAATAATATTGTAAAAACCGATGCAAAAATAGATGTTGGCCCACAAGCCGACTATGAATCTATGCTGGAAAATATCAAGAAGCTTGCAAAAAAGATGTTTGACGGAGCCCCGGGGAGTCATGACTGGGAGCATACGCTTCGGGTATCCAGATTGTGTGAACGTATCGGTGCGGCTGAAGGCGTGGACATGGATGTACTCCGTGTTGCGGCCTATCTGCATGATATCGGCAGATCTCACCAGGATGCTTCCAACGGAGCTGTATGCCACGCAGAAATAGGCGCGCAGATGGCGAAACCCATCGTGACAGCGCTTCCACTTACTGAAAAGCAAAAAGAAAATATTGTCCACTGTATCAGGTCCCATCGATTCCGGGGAAACCATGCGCCAAAAACAGCAGAAGCAAAGGTATTGTTCGATGCCGACAAGATCGATGCCATTGGTGCTGTGGGGGTTGCCAGGGCATATCTCTTTGCCGGTGAAGTGGGTGCACGGCTTCATAATCCTGATATCAATGCAGAAGAAGCTGAACCGTATTCAAAAGATGATACCGGTTTCAGGGAATATAAAGTAAAACTCTGTAATATCCGATATCGGATATTAACAGAAGAAGGAAGAAGGCTGGCTAATGAGCGCCATGATTTCATGGAGCGGTTCTTTAAACGGTTTATTAAAGAGTATGAAGGAAAGAGGTAGATACTATGAGTATGAACGTGGTTGAGAAGATTGATGATCTGGTAAAGGTAAGGCATGTGCTGGCAAGTGTTTTTGACAAAAGCGGTCTGGAAGGGTTCATACCTGAATTGCTCAGTGTAAGTCCCGAGATAAAATTTTTTTCAACAGGTGGCACATACACTAAGATAAAAGAGATCATCGGGGAGGCTGCTGAATCCTGCCTGACACAGGTTTCGGATTACACCGGTCAGCCGGAAACCCAGGGCGGTCTTGTAAAGACTTTGGATTTTAAAATATATCTCGGGCTTTTAACCGAGACGTACAATGACGCCCACAATGAGGACATCGAGCGGACAGGTTCTGTTCATATTGATATGGTTATCGGCAATTTGTATCCTTTTAAGGATACGATTTCAAAACCGGATGTAACGGTTGAAATGGCCAGGGGCAACATAGATATCGGAGGACCGTGTATGATAAGGGCTTCCGCCAAGAATTATATACGGGTTGCATCGGTGGTTGATCCTTCTGACTATGAAGCGATTATATCCGAGATGAAAGCAAATAACGGGTCGATATCCCTGGAACTTCGTTTTCGTCTGGCGCAAAAGGCGTTTGAGTACACCGCCGCCTACGACCGCACCATTGCTGAATTTTTGGGTTCCAGCGCCGTTGAGGATGTGAAAGGATGTTATCAATATTAGAAGCTTCTATCACTTCAATTTCTCACAACCCTGGACAACCTGGAATTAAAATAACTTATCACGAAAACACGAAAATTATCATTTTATTTCGTGCTTTCAATTTTTCGTGTTTTCGTGATTATCTTTAAAATTTCTACCAGAAAAAGGAGAATAAAATGGCTGAAGATTTAAAGAAAATGTATCGAACAATAATGGATGATCACTTTCCTCCTGGAATGGAAATTAGTTTTGTGGACCAGGATAAAAGGCAGACCCTTTTTTATGAAAAAGTTGCCTGGACCATTGACAACATCCAGAAAGGTTTAAGATACGGTGAAAATCCGGGCCAGGAAGCAGCGCTCTACAGACTGGCAAACGGAAATCTAGTTCTGGGGGAAACCGAGACGATTCAACCGGGCCAGTATCTGGCCTCAGACATTGAGCTGTTGCAGTCCGGTAAGCATCCCGGAAAGACCAATCTGACCGATGCGGACAATTCCTTGAACATCCTGAGATATTTTGTGGACAAACCAACGGTGGTGATCGTCAAGCACAATAATCCCTGTGGTGTTGCCCGGTCTGATACACTGGAAGATGCATATCACAAGGCAAATGTTGCAGACAGGGTGGCCGCATTCGGGGGGTGCATCGCCGTTAACAGGCCGGTTGACAGGGCAACGGCTGAAGCCATTTACGAACAATACGCTGAAGTTGTGGTCGCGCCTGATTTTGAAGAAGGGGTAATTGATATTTTTGCAAAGAAAAAAAATCTCAGGGTTATCCGCATTGGAAATATTGGTCGGCTTCAGACCTTTGTGGGTCAACGATGTGTGGAATTCAAAAGCCTGATTGACGGAGGTATTATCGCCCAGTGGTCATTTGTACCGGCAGCCCGCACCAAGGCGGATCTCAAGCTTGCGGAATGCGAGTACAAAGGCAAACTTTATAGGGTCAATCGGGAACCCACGGAGCAGGAATATGACGATATGCTATTTGGCTGGCTCGTGGAATCAGGGATTACGTCAAATTCTGTTATTTATGTCAAAGATCAGGTAACCGTCGGCATAGGAACCGGTGAGCAGGACCGGGTCGGCGTTGCCGAGATTGCCAGGGACAAGGCCTATCGAAAGCTTGCAGACCGTTACTGTTTTGAGATGCATGATATTTCCTATAACGATCTCAAAGACGATGATAAGAAAGAGGAAATTGATAAAAGAGTGGTACTTGAAAAAGGCGGGCTGATTGGCGCTGCCATGGTCAGTGACGCATTTTTCCCTTTCAGGGACGGCGTGGATGTCGGGCTTAGAGAAGGCATAACTTCCGTTATTCACCCGGGCGGGTCAGGAAACGACTACCAGTCCATTGAAGCTTGCAACGAGGCTGGCGCAACCATGGTCTATACGGGACAGAGGAGTTTCAAACATTAAACCAAATTGCATGTCCGTATTTCTCATCCAGCTTCAAGCGGGGTGAGAAATACGGGCCAATCCATTCATAACAACGGTTTGAGCCTACATATTCTTTATACAGCCGATCAACCAAGCTGCCTCTGTCGATATTGTTCTTAGAAATCCCTCTGCGTTCAATTCCCCGACTTCTCATTATATATCTTGTAAGACAAAAAAAGTTTTTTCATTGACAATTGTTCCTTATATGCGTACAATATGCGCATAACAATGTATAGGTTAATATTAAGGAGTGAAAATGCCTAAAACACGTATAAATATTAGTCTTGATCAAGATCTTGCGAATTATATAAAAATATTCGCTAAGGAGAATCGGACAACCGCTTCTGAGGTTATTACTCAGTTTATTCTCGGATTAAAACGGCAAACTCAAGGTGATAGCATGGATATCATTTTTTCAAATCCAGATTTCTATCAAGCCCTAACTGATGTTCAGTCAAGGCTGCGAGACGGTTCTGCAAGATGGCATACTTTTGATGAAGTTTTCGGTGAATGATGGAAGCAAGATTTGAAAAGGCATTCTTGAAAGCCGTTAATAAACATGCCGGAATCAAGAAGCAAATCGAACAGAAGGTTAGCCAAATAATAGAGCATCCTGTTGAAATGGGCGAACCATTGAAGGGAAACTTTCGTGGATTTTATTCCTGTCCTGTAAAGCGTAATTTTATAATCATATATTTGTACTGTGGCGTTTGCAGGAAAAAGGGAGATGATGAATTTGTTGCTTGCGCAGATTGTTCAACAACACCAAACGAAACGGTCAAGTTTGTGCTTGTGGGTCCTCATGATGAAGCATATGGTATAAAATAGGTTTGCCCAAATTGTGCCCGCCGAAAAATTTCCCCGGGGCGACGAACTCGACTCGTGAAATTTCGGGTTATGTATATATCCATTTTTTTATCAGTGGAATAACTTTATTCTGCCAGTGGTTTGAAATTCTTATTTTCATGAAATTTTTAAACAAATTATCGACAAGTTGAATCGCTTGATCATATAGGTAGACTTTTTCGATAACTGCGCCCTCTACATCTTCTGCTGTTTCAATTGGACCCGAAAAAGGGGTTTTAAAGCTGGAAATGTTAAGGCTTTCTCCCTTGATTGTAAATCGCCATTCTTGATCGCCTGATTTGAAGCAAAGATTCATTTCAATGACGACCGCGCCTTTTCGTAAGGCTAAGATTCCCTCTTCGAGATTTGCATCATCACCCTTAATGGTAATGTTTTCAACGGTTTGGTGATGACGATTTTCCAGGACAATTCGATTTCCGATCTCAAGAAATGATAGATCAGGGGATAAATTTTTCAAATACTCGGGATCATTTGCGATAATAAACCACAACCATGTCAAAAACTCATCACCGAGAAATTTAAACCGATTATATGCGACAGCTACATCAAGCATCGATCACTCCGTAAACTTGGTGGGTGTAAGTTTGGCCAAAACATCAAGCTCCGAATCCGATAGCTCCGCCGTAAGCTGGGCGGTTGTGTATGGGAAAAGCCGTATTAGAGTCAGCTTCAAGGACTTTGAAAACAATGATTCGAGTTCTTGATTGGCGGCTTTCAAATTTGAAAAGAACCATAACGACTCACCTTCATAATTCCATAAAACATCATAGATATTTGGTGTTGCCGGAATACGCAGGCTCAGGACATTAATAACATGGTCTTTTATCATTTCTTTTTCACTTTTGGACAGATATCTTCGACCGGTTGCCTCCAATTTTTTGGCCATCTCAATGGTATAATATTTTTGAATTATTTTTGATGGGATGGATTTCTTGTCGATCCGCAGTGAAAAGACCAGATAGGTGCCGAAAACAAATGAAGAACCTTCAAAGTTCGGCTGATATGGATTATTAAATGAAGTCCACCCGGCGGTTATCTCAGAAGCATGATCATCTATTTCTGAAATCGAGTTTTGTTTAAGTGCCGCGGCAACTGTTTCAATAACCGGTTCCTCCAGATAGTCCTTAACTCTGTATCGCGTAATGGAAACAGATGATGACAGTAATCCCATTTAATTTTCCCCAGAAATTATTGATGATTAACTTATCTATTTCATTTCCGTTCAGCAATGGTTATCTTGCAGATTAGCCAGATATAGCAGTACCCGTCTAAAAAAACCTCTTTTCTAAACGTTTATGAAACGAGTCCATAGTCTTTATTCTTTAGTTACACAAGAAAAAAGAGTGGTATTGAGGGACATCCTCGGCTTGTACTCAATTGGGGTGTAATAAAACAAAACAGATTCTTCATGAGAAATCCGGGCTAAATAATTCTGATGGATAAAAATAGAAATATTGGTTATGATCAGAAAAATATTAAATTTTGACTTTTTACGAGTTCGTCAATGTTGTATTGGATGGATTTTAATCTTTTAAGGGAATCATTGATTACATCGGTTAGGACATATTGCTGGAGGGAATGATAAGGTTGGATAATCAGTACAAGGGCAGGAAGATTCATTCCAGAAATATAGAAATCTCCACTTATGAATATGATGATGAAAACATTGTCGTTGAAGGGGAATTGAAAGAGGATGCTTTGATAACTTGCTATGTTTCGGGGGAAAAACGCCAGCCCCATACTGTGCATCACATGGTTATACGAATGCTTATTGCGAGTTCATCGCTCACCATAAAAGATATAAAGGTGGAAATGCCCGGCATTCCTTACGATGAGTGTGTGGAAACATCCAACAGTCTCGATATGATTAAAAGGTTGAGAATTTCACCGGGATTTACATCGAAAGTAAAGAAAAGTTTAAAAGGAAATAAGAGATGTGTGCATCTGACAACACTCTTACTTGCAATGGCACCGGCTGCAATGCAAGGCTACTGGGTTTATAGCGCCAGAGAACCAGGAGGCAATGGGGTCTCATCTGATATGATAAAAGATTACCTTATTGATTCATGCTGGGTATGGAGAAAGGATGGTGAACTTGTGAGTCGGTTGAAACAAAAAAGGAAGTAACACTTTAGTTTTTTGAAATTATTACCGCTTCAGGTATAATTAAATTTTTACTGAAAAAGCTCATGGATAACGGCTCGTAATGAAAGAACCTGCACGGACTATTAATAAAGGTTTTTGTTTTAAGAGGATGTTTCATCTATAAATCAAGTCGCTTATGGTTCTTTCATAACGAGCCATAATCCACTCAAATCCCGCTAAAAGCGGGACACAAAATTAAATCATACCTGAAGCTCGTTTGAAATCGATTTGTTTTAAGAACTAAACTGTTACAAAAGGAAGTAAATTAGTAGATGCTGGTGAAAGATTGGCATTTGATTCTAAACGGTTAAAAACGAAACCAGGCCATGATCGTGCAAAATATTCAAAGAAGGTTACAAGAACTCGGGAGCAGGGAAAAAGCAAAAGTTTTGCAGAGATTTTTTAAAACCGGGCCCGGTGAATATGGTGAAGGTGATGTTTTTATAGGAGTAAAAGTCCCTGAGTTAAGGAAGCTGGCAAAGGAATATCAGGAGATAACGGTAAAGGAAGTCAAGCAATTACTCAAGTCCGCCATTCATGAGGAAAGATTACTTGCACTTTTTATACTTGTTCGCAAATATTCAAAGGGAAATGAAACCGAAAAAAAGAGAACATATGAGCTGTACTTGAAAAATACACAATTTATAAATAATTGGGATCTTGTTGACGGGTCGGCCCATCATATCATCGGCGCCTTCTTAGTGGACAAAAGCAAGGAACCGCTTTACAGCCTGGCAAAATCTAAGAATTTGTGGGAACGGCGAATATCAATAATATCAACGTTCTATTTTATCAAACATGATAAGCATGCAGAGACCCTAAAGATTTCAGAAATCTTGCTGACGGATGAACAAGACTTGATTCATAAAGCCGTAGGATGGATGCTCCGTGAAATCGGCAAGCGTCATATGCCCACCGTAGAAAACTTCTTGCGAAAACATTATAAAAGGATGCCCCGCACCATGTTGCGGTATGCCATAGAAAAATTTCCGGAAGATAAAAGGCAAGGGTACTTAAAAGGCAAGATCTGATGTTTTTCTGCGGGGAGATTTTTTTGTCAGATTGAGAAAAGAGGTTGATCTCCTGTTGATAAGAAGGTATAGATAATATTGATGGTTTCGTAAAAAGTCTATTTCGCTCAATAGCGTTCGCAAAAGACTTTTTACGAATTCATTAGCAATAAACGTTTAACCCGAAATTTCCGGGCTAAGGATATAATATGAGGCCTTTGAAAAATGTTCAATTTTGTTCAAGTTCAAGGAAGACGAAGATTTTAAGCACAGGAATACATTGAGTATTTCGAGTCCCGCTAAAGCGGGATGAGTCTGACGCAGAAATTGGGCAAAAGGGGACGTTTTGCAAAGGTCTCCATATGTAAAAGGAGGTTTACCATGCCTACATACGAATTCATCTGTGAAAAATGTAAAAAGCCTTTTACCCTGATCATGAAAATTGCGGAATATGACAAGAAAAAATTCCAATGCCCGAAATGCAAAAGCAATAAAGTCAAGCAGCAGATCACTTCATTTCAAACTATAACCTCCAGCAAGAGTTAACCCACATTTTTTAAGAATCAACTCAACCTGTGTCTTAAATACGTATGGCGCTTTTGCGTTTTGTCGTTGTTGACTCCCATGGCCAGCGCTTTTTTTGTGCCGATCATTACAACCAGTTCCCGGCCACGGGTAACGGCCGTATAAATCAAGTTGCGCTGAAGGAGGATATAATGCTGGGTGAGAATGGGGATTACAATGGCCGGATATTCGGAGCCCTGTGATTTATGCACGGAGACGGCGTAGGCCAGAACAATTTCATCCAGCTCGGAAAATTCGTAGATAACATTCCGGCCGTCAAAAGCGATGATCACCTCGTGGTCATCCGGTCGGATGCTGATGATTCTTCCGATGTCACCGTTGAAGACCTCCTTGTCATAATTGTTCTTGATCTGCATTACTTTATCGTTGACCCGAAAGGTCTGGTCACCCCGTATGACGCCGTCTTGAACTGGGTTGAGTGTTTTTTGCAGTTCCCTGTTGAGGTTCCCGGCCCCCACCACCCCCTTGTGCATGGGCGTCAAAACCTGAATATCGTCAACCGGATCAAAGCCGAAGCGTCGTGGTATGCGAGTCTTTGTCAGCTCTAATATAATTTCCAAAACCTTTTCAGGGTCTTCCTGCTGGATAAAATAAAAATCATTCCCGGGAACGTCATTTTCTAATGTTGGAAGTATGCCGTTATTGATTTTATGGGCATTAACAATAATCCGGCTTGCTTTGGCCTGACGGAAAATCTCGTTTAGCTCCACAACCGGTACGGCGTTGGATGCGATAATATCTTTGAGAACATTTCCCGCGCCAACAGAAGGAAGCTGATTCACATCGCCCACAAGAATAAAAGTTGCCGTGGAAGGAATGGCCTTTAAAAGATGGTGCATCAAAATGGTGTCGATCATAGAGGCCTCGTCCACGATGATCAGGTCGCAATCGAGCGGTTTTTCCTCGTTTTTCTGAAATCCACCTTTTACAAAACTATACTTCAGCAGGCGGTGAATGGTCATGGCATCGTGACCCGTTGTCTCACTCATTCGTTTTGCAGCCCTGCCCGTGGGCGCAGCCAGCATCGTTCTTACTTTAAGCCTGGAAAAGATTTTTAAAATCGCATTGATAATTGTGGTTTTACCTGTTCCGGGTCCGCCGGTAATGACCATAATCTTGTTTTCAAGGGCGCATCGTATTGCCACTGCCTGATTTTCTGCCAGGGTAATATCTAATTGCCGCTGCACCCAATCTATTGCGTTTTCTGAAGCCACGTCGCGGATTGATTTAGGCGCGGTTAGCAGTCTCTTCAATCGTTCGGAGATGCTGGTTTCACATAAATGAAACAAGGACAGATATATTGCTTTGTTGTTTTCCTTAAATTCTTCGATGCTCTCATTTAAATCTTCAACAATTATCTTTCTATCAACAGCGATTTTGCCAAGAGCCTTGACAACAACCGCACTGTCAACGGCAAGAATTTCCTGGCTCTTTTTCACCAGGGGTTCATAAGGGAAATAGACATGGCCCTCATCTGAGAGCTGATGGAGGACATAGAGTATACCCGCTTCAACCCTCAAGGGCGAATCTTTTGGAAGTCCTAATTTTTCGGCAATACCATCGGCAATCACAAACCCGATTCCGAAAATATCTGTTGCAAGACGATAGGGGTTGGCAGTCACTACCGCGATAGATCGGTTCCCATATTGTTTGAATATTTTCGTGGCATAGCCGGAACTGACCCCGTGGGATTGCAGAAACAGCATAACATCCCGGATTTCTTTCTGCTCGTCCCAGGCGTTTCTGATCATGGCGATACGTTTCTTTCCGATACCTTCGACCTGGGCCAGTTTCTCGATTTCATCTTCGATGACATCCAGCGTTTTTTTGCCGAATTTTTTAACAATACGGCCGGCCATGACAGGGCCGAGACCTTTGATGAGGCCGGAGCCCAGATATTTTTTAATCCCGTGAACTGTTGCAGGAACCGCGGTCTTGTATTCCACCACCTTGAACTGCTCACCGAATTTAGGATGATTAACCCACTCGCCGCGCATGTTGAGAATTTCACCTGGCGTCGGCGCCATCAGGTTTCCGACCACTGTCACCAAATCCCGTTGCCCGGCAACCTTGATTCTGGCAATGGTAAAACCGTTTTCTTCATTTGTGTATGTTATTCTTTCAATCTGGCCGGAAAGTTCCGAAATCATTGCTTTGTCCTGTATTATACCCAGGCGGGTAACCTTATATCTGATTCTGAAACCTTACTGGGAATGAAGCATTTTATGTCGATAACCGGTGATCCATCAAACGCATCAATCTTGTCAATACGGATAGTATTACCATCAATCGACAGTATCTTGCATATGGATATGGCAATCAAATTAGGCCTTAACGGAGAATGGGTAGCAAACACACCCGTTAAAGGATTTTTCTTATTATTCCTTGGATGGACCTGCATTACGTTTCTCTTTTCAGGGGTGTCATTTTCATGAAACCAGTAACATACGGTTAGATGAGAGAATCCATCCAGCCCAAGAAGTGCCTCATTATATTTCTCGTAAACTTCAATCCAGGTGGTTTCACCCTGTTTCTTTATTACGCCCACAGGAAAAATATAAAAGCGGTCTTTCATTTACAATCTCCCATTTAGCCCGGCGAATTTCGGGTTTGAGTTGCTTGAGCCTTATATACAATCAAGTTGTATTGAAGTTTTCAAGTTATTAATCAACCTTGTTTGATATTACTGGAAAAATTACAATATATTGTATTTTTCGTTGACATTAACCACAACATATTGCATAATTACAAAATAAGCTTCGATTTTAATGCATGTCTTACAGACTTATCAGGCGGTGCCTCGACAAAAGAGAGGTCCAAAATATGGATAGAAGGAGCTTTTTATTAAAAAGCGCCGGTTTGCTGGTCGGAAGTCTCTTTGGAGTTAACAGTTTTTCGAAAGTGTTTGCCCTTGAAAAACATCAAACCCATACTTTTATTCAGCCAAGAATCGCCCTGATTATCGATGATATCGGATACAGCCTCTCGCGTGCCAGAAAATTTCTGGATCTTGGTGCCCCAATTACCTATTCCATTTTACCTAGGCTGGTATATTCCCATGATCTGGCCATTGAGATCCATGGTCAAGGACATGAAATCATGCTTCACCAGCCCATGGAGCCATACAACGCTAATCTCTTTGATCCAGGCCCAGGCGCTCTTTATGTGGGAGATGGGGCCGATAGGATCGGCATGATTATGGAGGAGAATATTTCCGGCGTGCCTTTTGCCGTTGGGGTTAATAACCACATGGGTTCAAGATTCACAGAGTGCCGGAAAGAGATTAGAGAAGCACTAAGCGTTGTTAAAAAAAGAGATCTTTTTTTCGTCGACAGCCTCACCTCAAGCCGTTCCAAAGCCTACCAAACCGCCAGAAGACTTCATGTAGCTGCTGCCGGCAGGAACATCTTCCTGGATAATCTCCATGAGAAATCAGCCGTTCTTCATCAACTCAACAAGCTAAAAAAGCATGCGCAAAAATACGGGCATGCGGTTGGAATCGGCCACCCGTTTCCGGAAACAGCACAGGCCATCGGACAGTTTTTAAAAGATCTTAATGATTCTGACGTTTCATTGGTCTATGTGTCCGAGGTTTTGTAAAGCCGGATTTTCCCGATCAGGTAAAATTTTATTTGCATGTTGTCGTTGGACGAAGATGACTTGCAAACGGTCAAAATCAAGATTTACTTGACTTTACAACTGGCATTATATGATATCTTAATGATTTTGAATTTGGCAAGGTATGTCAGAAATAAATAGAGTATAATTTTTTAGATATCAAACGAATATCTCAACCGATTATCCTTTCTTGAGAATATCTGAATTGAGGCCTAAAGCTCAAAATATAGTGATTCATCCTAACGACAGCAAATGCTTGATAGCTGCCTTGGTCCTGGAAAAATTGAGGGCCAAAAATTGCGAGGTTTCTAAACCAAATCTATATCTTTTGACCCGGATTGAGTTGAAAGATTCGGGGTAAATCCCTCTAACAAACCCGCCTTTATTGATGATCCTTATATTTCAGAATTTGACATTCAGTGCTTATATTTGATATTTTTGTAAAAAAAGATTATATTTAAAATTTTGCATCGCTCAACTCCGTATACATTTTTTATCGTCTTGGTGTAATAAACATGAGCAAATCGCTTTTTTCTCGATATCGCGTCGATGATATACCTCTCATTATCCGGCCAATTTTTTACCTTTTTGGCTATGGACTGGGGGCTTTATTATTCACTGTTCTCTTAATCTTACGAATTGCGACCAAAGTCGAGATTACAGGTCAAGACAACCTCAAAAGGCATTTGAATCACATCTTTTGCTGTTGGCACAGTTTTGTTCCATTGGCTCTACTAAACCCATTCTCTACGATAAAAATAAAAATTGGTAACCCTGTTCAAATTACCAGCGATAATTTTGATGAAGCATATAGTCGAATTTCAGAAGAGTTAGGGTAAAGGAGAAACGTTCAATCAAAAAATTTTTGCCAAAGATCGGTGGATCAAGCAAATCATGACTCTCCAAGAAGAAAAGATAATAAAAGAATGGGGCCAAACACTGGGCGCGGAAATCCGTATCGAGCTGACCGTAACCCTGGATGAACGCAGCCAGGCCTTTCGAGATTTCTGTGAACATTTAAGCCGCCTGGCTCCGAAAGTTCGAATCAAAACGGAAAAAGAGGAGGAAGAGGAGCCACCTGTAATCCGAATCGCAAATGTCCGCTACCAGGCGATTCCAGAGGGCAAGGAACTTGAGCTTTTTCTGAGCGTCTTATCCGACAAGGAAAGCCATGTTCATAAGCTCCCTTCATCTGTGCGGGAGCAACTCGGCAGAATCGAGATTCCTGCGTTGCTGAAAATCTATGTTACTCCGCATTGCCCGTTTTGTCCGGCAACGGTCAGGCAGCTGCTATTGCTAACGGAGGCTAATGAATCCATAAAGGTGACCGTTATTGACGGTGCTCTGTTTCCGGAATCGGCGCAATCAGACAATGTTCAATCTGCTCCGACGGTTATACTCGATGATCAATACCGCTGGACCGCTGCCGTTCAGATTCCGGAAGTCGTCGATATGATCTTAAACCGGGATCCTTCCCGTCTCAGCGCGGCATCACTGCAGGATATGATTAATGAGGGTGATGCGATCAGGGTCGCGGAAATGATGCTGGACAGCGGAAAACTCATCCCGGCCTTTCTGGAGCTTTTGGTTCATGAAAAGTGGCCGGTTCGCCTCGGTGCCATGGTGGTATTCGAAACCTTGGCCGCAAAAAATTACAAGCTGGTCGCCCGGGCGGGCGGGTTTTTGTGGGAAAGTTTCTCTCAAGCAGAAGATACGGTTAAAGGGGACATACTCTATCTTATGGGCAAATCCGGCGATGTAGGCGTAATCCCGAAGCTTGAAGCGGTTTTAAACGGCCCCTATTCCACGGACGTCAGGGAAGCGGCCAGCGAAGCGCTGGAAGAACTTTGCGGGACCTAGCCCGGATTTCTCATCCCGCTTGAAGCGACCTCATTACTCTTGGCGGCCCGAGCGAGTGAGCCAAAGGCTGACGAAAGGGCTGTAAAAAAACCTGTTATTGAAATTCATCGTCCGATTCTTCAAACTCGATAACCGCTTTGGATCTCTTCTTTTTGACAATTATAAAACAAACCGTGATCATAAAAAGTATTAACATTGGAAGAAGGAGTTCCGCCAACATCATCTGCCCCTCACCCGGGGCAGGCTCCACAGACTCAATCCGTATGATCTTTTCTTCATTACTCACCCTTGAATGAATGGTCATTGCGATAGCGCCGATATAAATTGCGACAAATACAATGGCAAAAATACATAATCTTTTTTCAATTTTGCTCATCACTATATAACCTTGACGATTTCGTAAAAAGTCAAAATTGCGATGGCAAAGTAAAAAGCTCCAAATTCAAGGCGCGCGAATTTTGTGTCATGAGGCGTACTTAGCGTACGCCGCAATGACAACGAAATGAAGCGC
>Ga0114921_10000262_pt1 | contig 21969 bp, 17 predicted proteins | sample BentaG_FD_87016 | JGI IMG/M metagenome (GOLD analysis project Ga0114921, IMG submission 87016) | Deep subsurface microbial communities from South Atlantic Ocean to uncover new lineages of life (NeLLi) - Benguela_00093 metaG | ecosystem: Environmental > Aquatic > Marine > Oceanic > Sediment ... | reverse complement strand
TCTCGGAGTAAGGTCGTGGATGATTTCTTTTAATTGCTCCCTTAAGATTGCTCTTGTTGTCTCAAGTAACGGTGAAATTGTTTTTTCATCCTCAATAAATTCGACTAACACGCTATCTTCTTCATCACCAACAGGCGTTTCCAAAGAAATGGTTCTTTGGGAAATCTCTTCTAAATGACGAGCTTTGGCTACCTCAATATTCATCTCAGCGGCAATCTCTTCTGTCATAGGCTCTCTATCTAATTCTTGCAGGAGACGACGCCTCACTTTAGAATACTGAGAAAGCTTTTCCACCATATGGACCGGAATCCTGATGGTCCGGGAATAATTAGCTAAGGACCTTGTAATAGCTTGTCTTATCCACCAAGTAGCATAAGTGGAAAATTTATATCCTTTTCTCCAATCAAACTTGTCTACTGCCCGAAAAAGTCCCCGATTTCCTTCTTGAATCAAATCTGAAAAACTTAAATTCGGAGACCGACCAATATATCTCTTAGCAATAGAAACCACCAGCCTTAAATTAGCCTGAATCATGTTCTTTCTGGCACCCTCGTCTTCCTTGTCTATTTTTTTTGCCAAATCCCTTTCCTCTTTTGCAGTCAAAAGAGGAACCCTGCCAATCTCTTTTAAGTACATCTGAACTGGATCAATTCGAGCGGGTTCCTCAACCTTTAATATCCTTTCATCTGGTATTTCTAAAAGGTCTCTCCTTTCCTTAATCTTAATCCCTTCCTCATCCAAAGCTCCATAAAGCTTTTCAAGCCCCTCAACGTTTTCTTCTGGATTGGGAAAATAAAACAAAATTTCTGAATAAGTAACAAAACCTCTTGACCTTCCTTTCTTAATCAAGTTCTGTATTTTTTCAGGCAAAAAAACTCCTTTTTGGGAAATTCGCCTTGTCTTTCTCGTCTTTCTTGTCTTCTTTGTCTTATTTGCCTTTTTTGTGGTTTTTTGAACTCTAGGCATAATTAATCTAAATTGGTTAATTTTTGAGCAAGTTCATTAATTTTTTGAGTCAAATCACTGATCTTCTGGGAATCCCTTTCTGTTTCAGCCTCTTTAAGTTTCTGGCTGGTTTTTTTCAATTCCTTTTTAATTCCAAGGCATTTAATTTCTCTCAGGCAATCTTTAAACTCTTCAAAAACATCTTCTTCATCTCCTTGTTCAATCTCTGCTTTCAAAGAAAGACGATTTAAGGAATTAATCATTTCAGGAGAAATATCTTTTTGAAGCTTCTCGATTTTAGAGGTCCCGTATTTTTTAAAAAAAGAAAAAATTTGAGAAACCTGAGGAGAAAAGAAATCAAAATCTTCTCTTCCTACGAAGTCAAGGGTTTGGGGCTCTTTAAAGGTTAAAATAAACAAGCGTTCCTCTAAGAGTTCCTGGCGAGATTTTCGAGAGAAGGCTGTCTTCTTCTCCAGCTTTTGTTCCGGGACATTTGATTTTATTTTCCTGAGCTCTACGAGCACGTCCTCTTGGGCCACTTTTAACCGGCTGGTCAAATCTTGAATCCAGTGAGACTGCAGGATTCTGTTTGGAATTCTTTTAATGATTGGCAATAAAATCTTTGAGATTTCTCTTTTTTCATCAGGACCTAATTCTTCTTTTTCGTCAAACTTAGAAAAAGTTGTTTGGAAATAGAAATCAAGAATAGGAACAGATTTTTTTATTACTCTTTGCCATTCTCTGGGATTTTTCAGAATTACATCAGCAGGATCCATGCCCTTGGGCATCAGAGCTACTTTAATATTAAACCCTTTTTCTTGAGCCAAATCAATCCCTCTTTTAGTGGCCGAATCGCCAGCAATATCCATATCAAAAGCCAACACTAAATTTTCAGAATATCTTTTCAGAACAGACAAATGAAAAGGGGTCAAAGCGGTTCCAGCTGAGGCTACAATATTCCCTATTCCTGCCTGATGAGACATTATCACATCTATATATCCTTCAACCAAAACACACTTATCCTTTTTTCTAATCTCAACCTTGGATTTATCTAAACCGTAAAGAACTTTGCTTTTATTATAAAGTAAAGTTTGAGGAATATTAATATATTTAGCTGGTTTAGAACCCTGGTCTTCAAGTTCTTGATTTTTTTCTTCTGTTATTCTTCCCCCGAAACCAACCACCTGAGAATTCCAGTCAAAAATTGGAAACATAATTCTTCCCCTAAATCGGTCATAGTAATTTCCTTCGCTTCTTGACCTGATTGCCAAACCGGCCCTTTCGACTTCTTTTTCTTTATATCCCTTATCTAATAAAAAATTAACCAGACCATGCCATGCATCCGGAGCATAGCCCACCCTCCATTTCTTAATACTTGAATCTGAGATTCCTCTTGAAGACAGATATTCTCTAACACCCTTGCCTTTTTTGCTTTCCTGAAGCTGTGTTTCAAAGAACTTAGCAGAATTCTCGCAAATTTCATAAAGCCGTTGCCTCTCGGTTCTTAACTCGGGCCTGATAGGTTTTAATTCTACTCCTGCCTTTTGAGCCAAAATCCTTAAGGCATCACCAAACTCCATTCCCTCAATCTTCATTACAAAGTCAAAGATTGAACCGCCGACGCCACAGCCAAAACAATGCCATATTTGACGCGTCGGTGAAACAAAAAAAGAAGGGTTTTTTTCCGAATGAAAAGGACACAGAGCTTTGTAATTTGCTCCTGCTTTCTCCAGTTTGATATAGCTTCTGATTACATCAACTATATCAAGGCGTGACCTAATTTCATCAATAGGAGAGTTTAACATAAAAAAGCTATATTCTGGTTTCATTTTACATTAAATTTGAGTCGAAATCAACCCTATGGGAAATTCCTGATTTCCTATAGGGCAAAACCCCGTGGCGGCAAAGTCGCTTTTGCGAGGTTGGGTATTTTTTGCTTGACACAAGCTTGTTTTAAAAGATATAATTAATATATCAATCCGTTATAATAACGGATTTTAAAAGTAGAAAAATTCAAATTTGAGGCAAACTCTCAAGTTTTCTTTTTTTAAAAAAACAATGAAAAAACTAAGGATTGCCCAGTTTGTGCCGCCTTTTATAGAGCTCCCCCCTAAAAAGTATGGAGGGGCAGAATTGATTGCGCACTATCTAACAGAAGGACTGGTAAAAAGAGGGCACAAGGTAACTCTTTTTGCCTCAGGTGATTCTAAGACCCATGCAAAGCTGATGTCTTTGTTTCCAAAAGCACTTTATTGGGAAGGTACGTCATGGCAAGATCCTTTCAGCCCCCTTCTGCACAGCATCTCCTGTTTTGAAAAAGCCAAAGAATTTGACATCATTCATAATCACTCCCATTACTGGGGTCTTTGTTTTTCTGCGCTTGTAAAGACAAAGGTTGTTACAACCTATCACGGCGATTTTAACACGGCTCTCAAAGCAAAAGACGCAAGAGCAAAAATCTTAAAAAAGTTTAAACATGCCCCCATTGTTTCAATAAGTAATTCCCAAAGAAAAGTAAAAGGATTAAGACTAAATTTCATTGCCACAATCTATAATGGTATTGATACAGCCCAATTTCAGTTTAAAGAAAAACCGGGCAGATATCTAGCATGGATGGGAAGAATCACCCCCAAAAAAGGACTACTGGAAGCAATAGAAATCGCAAAGAGAACAAGCACACCCTTAAAGATAGCTGCCAAGATTGATAAAAACTATCAGCCTGATGTTGAATTTTACAACAAACAAGTTAAGCCTTTGATTAATAGAAAAAAGATTAAATATATTGGAGAGATTGGAGGTTATAAACAAAAATCAGATTTCCTTAAAAATGCTGTTGCCTTGCTCAATCCCATCAAATGGGAAGAGCCGTTCGGTCTGGTGATGGTAGAGGCAATGGCTTGCGGCACACCGGTTATTGTCTTTGACAGAGGCTCTGCAAGGGAAGTGGTTAAACATAAAAAGACCGGGTTTGTGATTAAAACTATTAGCCAGGCAGAGAAAGCAGTTAAAGACATAGGGAAAATCAATAGAAGCGATTGCAGAGCGTGGGCCGTAAAAATGTTTGACAAAGAAAGGATGATAGAACAATATGAAAAGCTTTACTATAACATCGCTTAAAAAATAATGGCTACTAAAAAAAAGGTTAAAAAAGTTCTGTTTTTACTCTGCTTCCCTTTATGGGGAAGCGGCTCTGGAACATATGTAAGAGAGCTGGCTTTGGAGCTCGCAAGAAACAAGATAGAGATTGGGATTTTATCCCCAGAAAGTAAAAGAGGGTTGCCCGGTGTTAAGATTTACCCGTTAGAGCTTCCCTTCCCTGTGGCTTTTACAGGACATCCTAACTGGCCTGTTTGCAAGCTTTATAAAGACCTGACAGCACAAGAAACATCCAGGGTCTTTAGATATTTTCTAAGAAGCGTTGTCGAAGTAGTAGAAGATTTTAAGCCAGATCTTATCCATGCCCAGCACATCTCCCTGCTTTTGTGGATAGCAAACCTGATAAAATCTTGGTATGGAATAAACTTTATTGTCACAGCCCATGGTACAGGACTGCTTGCTGCTTCAGAAAATAGGTCTTTTGTAGGACCATCAAGGGATGCACTAAGACGAGTAAAAAAGATTGTTGCTGTCAGCGGAGACACAAAGTCCTGGCTCCTAAATCTTTTTGGAAAAGAGTTCTCCCGCAAAACAAGAATCATTCCTGGAGGAATATTCATTGAAAATATATCGCCAACGAAAAAGATAAGGATTATTAATAAAAAATACGGGCTGAGAGGCAAAAAGGTGGTTTTGTTTACCGGAAAACTCACTCCTCAAAAAGGGGTCTATTATTTAGTAAAGGCTGCTAAAAAGATAAAAGGAGATGTTTATATCATTGGAGACGGACCTGACAGAGAAAGCTTAGAAAACTTTGCCTATAAACAAAATCTTAAAAATGTGCATTTTCTGGGCTATATGGGAGATGAAAAGAAAAAAGAGTTTGAAGAGTTTTATTATAGGGCAGATGTTTTTGTAGTACCATCTGTGTGGGATGAACCCCTGGGCCTGGTAATACTGGAAGCAATGGCAACAAAAACACCAGTGATTGCCACAAGAAAAGGGGGGATACCACTGATAGTAAAAGATGGGGTAAATGGTCTTTTAATAAGACCAAGAAATTCAAAACAGATTATACACGCATGTAATCATCTGTTAGAAAATGATAAGTTAAGAAAAAGGTTAGGAGAAAATGCACGAAAAACGGTTGAAGAAAGGTTTACCTGGAGAACCATTGGCCAGAAATACATAAGGATTTATCAACAATCATACATAAATAGAAACCACAAAAACGGAAGAAAAAAGAATAATAACAAAAAAAAGAAAAAATAGAATTGTTAATAATCAAACAAAAAACAGGCTCGCACAGGGCCTCTTTTTTTGATACACTAATCCAATATGAAAAAACTGCTTAAGATTGCAGTGATAGTCCCACCATTTACAACTGTTCCTCCTAAAGCACAAGGGGGGACAGAAAGGATTGCTAATGAGATGATAGAAGGATTTGTAAAAAGGGGGCATAAGGTGACCCTTTTTGGTGCTGGAAAATATAGCGGTTCAGCAAGATTTGTGCAGGTCTTCAAAAAAACAATCAGTGAGCGAAGAATTGATGATACACATATTGAAGGCTCACGCCCCTTACGGATTGAGTCAGCATATAATGCACTCGTCATGAAAGAGATGGTAAAAAGAGACGGAAAGTTTGATATTATCTTTAACCACGCAAGGGGTGGTTTTTTGTTTCTGCCATTGACTCAGTATATAAAAACACCGATTGTGAGTATCATGCACCTCCCTATCTTCAAGGAGGTGGCTGATGTTTTGTCTGCTTATAAAAAACCAAACATAGTTACTATCTCAAACAATCAAAGAAAAGGCTTTCCAAAGATTAATTACTTGGCAACTGTTTATAATGGTGTAAACATGGATGAGTTTAGTCTTGGAGCGCGACCCAAGGACTACTTTCTTTACATGGGCATTCTGGCTGAACACAAAAACCCAAAGCATGCCATCTTAGCTTGCAAAAAAGCAAAGGTAAAACTTATCTTAGCTGGGGGCAAGAAGCGAGAGCCATACTTTACCAAAGAAATCCTGCCTTTAATTGATGGAAAGCAAATTAAGTATACAGGTAAGATCTCTGATAAAAAGAAAATTGATTTATATAAATACGCAAAAGCCCTTATCTTCCCAATCAGGTGGCAAGAGCCATTTGGCCTTGTAATGATTGAGGCAATGGCTTCTGGCTGCCCTGTTATTGCCTACCCCAATGGCGCGGTGCGTGAAGTGATAGCGCATAACAAAACAGGGTTTGTGGTAAAAGATGTAAAAGCTATTGTTGATGCAATCAAAAAGATTCATACCATCAAAAGGATTGATTGCAGAAGACGCGCTGAAAAATACTTCAGCGCTAAAGAAATGGTCGAAAATTACGAAAAAATTTACCAACAAATTCTCAAAAAATGAAAAAAACAAAACCCAAAAAAAGACTTTTAAAAATTGCCCATGTAGCCCCTCTCTGGTTTTCCATTCCTCCTGAAAAATATGGAGGAATAGAAAGAATAGCAAGCTACCTGACAGAAGAATTGGTCAAAAGAGGCCATGAGGTAACCCTGTTTGCTTCAGGGGATTCTAAAACAAAAGCAAAACTTATTTCTGTATATCCAAGGTCTCTTTTAAAGGACAATATTTCCTGGACAGACCATTTATGGAACCTGGAAAACCTGTCCTATGCCTTTTCAAGAGCCAAGGAGTTTGACGTTATCCACTCACATCTTGACGTGTGGAGTGTTTTCTTTCAAGAAATTGTAAAAACCCCTGTGATCCACACCTTTCATAATCCCCTTTACGCCAAAAAAGGAAAGAAGATAACCACCAATCGCCTAAAAATATTTGACCGTCACAAAAAAGGAGCTCATTGGTGCTATATTTCAAAATCCCAAAAACAACTTTCTCCTTTAAAAATAAGGCAGAGCTCTGTTGTATATAACGGCATAGACACTTCCCTCTTTAAATTTAACCCCAAACCAAAGGACTATTTTGTCTGGATTGCCAGGATTGACCCCTATAAAGGAATAGAAAACGCTATCGCCGCAGCAGAGATGACAGGAGTCAAACTCTTGCTAGCAGGAAGATTAGACAAAGCAATGAAAGATTATTTCAACCAAAGGATAAAACCGCATCTTGGAAGAAAGATAAAATATGTTGGGGAATTGTCTCAAAAAGAACTCTCTGATTTCTACGGCAATGCCATTGCCTCTCTTTATCCAATTGAATGGCATGAACCCTTTGGTCTTGTTATGGTGGAATCAATGGCCTGCGGCACACCTGTTATTGGTTTTGCCAGGGGTTCGGTCAGGGAAGTTGTCAAAAATGGATATTCCGGATATGTCTTGCCTATGATGAAAAAAGAGAAAAGAAACATCAAGGGGCTGGCAAAAGCAATTGAAAACATTAGGGAGATTAAAAGAGAAGATTGCAGAACCTGGGTAGAAAAAAACTTTAGCTACCAGAAAATGACCGACAGATACGAAAAAATATACTATAAATTAGCCCAAAGATAATATGAAAAAGCTAAGAATTGCCACAATGGTAACGGCTCACTTCACTACTCCACCCCCTAAAGGAATGATTTATGCGCCAATGGATGTAGCGGTTAATATCTGTCAAGGACTTAAAAAAAGGGGGCACAAGGTTACCTTTTTTGCTCCAGAGGGTTCAAAGATAAAAGGGGTTAATTTAAAAACCCTAAAACTTAAACCATTAAAACAGAGCGAGAAATGGATTGAAAAGATTAAAGGGCAGGGAGCAGACATTGCTAAACTTGAAAATCTTTGGGATCAATATCTCCTTTCACATATGTTTAAGGGGGCAATCAAAGGGGAATATGACATCTTGCATATCCACCCAATTGACAGAGCTTTGTCTTTTGCCCTGGCCTGGCAAAAAATTCCAGTTATCTATACAATGCATGACCCGCTCAATCGCTGGAGAATAAATATTTATAGGATGTTTCAGAGCAAAAATCAGCATTTTGTCTCAATATCCAATGCTCAAAGAAAACCGGCTCCTGACCTTAACTATGCTGCCACCATCTATAACGGCATTGATTTGGATAAGTTTCCTTTCGCTGATAAGCCAAAGGACTATTTTGTCTTTGTCTCTAACCTTAGAGAAAAAAAAGGCGCGGTTGAGGCAGTAGCTGCTGCAAGAGGAGCAAAAGTAAAACTATTGATTATTGGACCAGAGTCCAGCTTAACAAAAAGCTATTGGAAAAAAGAGATCGCTCCCTATTTAAATAATAAAATCAGATATATTGGATTTGTTAAAAGAGAAAGGCTCTATAAATACTATCAGAATGCAAAGGCAGTCCTTGTTCCAATTAAGTGGGAAGAGCCCTTTGGCCTTGTTATGACAGAGGCCATGGCTTGTGGATGCCCTGTAATTGCCTTCAGACGCGGCTCTGTACCTGAGATTGTAGAACATAAAAAAACTGGTTTTATTGTAAAACCTTTTGAAAAAAATAAGCGGCCAAATATCAAGGGGCTGGTTGAGGCAATGAAAAAGATTGAGCAAATAAAAAGGATTAACTGTAGAAAAAGAGTTGAGAAAAAATTCAGTACTGACTCAATGGCAAAAGCCTATGAAAAGTTGTTTTTAAAGATTGCAAGAAAATATGCATAAGATAATTCCAGACATAGAGGAAAAAATAGAAAAAACCCTCAAGAAACTAGAACTTGAACCAAAGGATTCTCCTTGCCAGTTTATTGAAAAAACAGGAGGCAACAAGCACAGATACTCATCTGTGTGCACAAACCCTCAAGGAAAAAGGGTTATTTTTTATGCAAGGCTCCATGATAACCAAGATGCCAAACAAAAAATGGAAAGAGAGCTTTCTTTTTTCAAAAGCGTCATAAAACAAAGATTTAAAGCCTCAAAATTTATTCCAGAGGTATATTCATTAAAGATAGAAAAGGATTTTGAGTGGCTGGTAAGGCAGTATTTTACAGTCAATCCTCTGGGAACAAATGAACAACTTAATAAAAAGATAGAGAAAAAAGATGCAGTGCTGCTTGCTGAAGCAGTCTGTCAAATCAAGGATGTTCCAGTACCTGCCTTAAAGCATGTGTCTTTAAAAAAATTCTCTTTTAAACAATACCTAAAATCCCTTGACCAAATTGAAAGGTTAGTGAAAGATAACATTCTCACAAAAAAAGAGGCAAGAGGTATAACCAAGCTTTTAGAAAAAAACACTGCCTTGCTAAAAAAAGAAAATAGATATTTTTGCCACAGTGATTTAAACCTTGGAAACATCATCATCTCACGAGGCTCTGTTAAGATTATTGACTGGGAATCAATCCAGATAAACAACCTTGCCTATGACATTAGCTATATGTTTTGCCATCTCTGGCAAGTAAAAACAGGGATAAGAAAAACATTGATTAAAACATATTTCAACCTACTTTGCCCTGAAGAAAAAAGTATTTTTGAGAGGATTTTCTCAATCGTTATCTTTTATTTAGCAACAGGAGCTATTGATTTTATCCCCCCTGAGGTAAACACATCAGTTCTTAAAAAAAGAAAAGAGTTTTTCAAGAAACTCCTTAAGAAATCATGTCAAGGGATTGAGGGATTAACTGAGGTATAAAAGACCAAAGAAGATTCTAAAAAGCCTGACAGCTTCGCTTTTTTACTTTCTTAGTTTTTTAGAGGTTATTATTACCTGACCATTGGGAATAAAATGTTCCACACCTTCCGAATCTTTTATAATTGTCCGGCGGAGACTTATATCTTTAACCTTCCCTTCAATGGGGCCAATCTTTACCAAATCGCCTACTCGGTACTGGTCTTCTAAAATTATAAAAATTCCAGATATATAATCCTGAACCAAGCTTCGAGAAGCCATACCAATTGCCAAACCTATTATCCCGGCTCCAGCTAACAATGGTCCGATGTTTATATCCAATTCTCCAAGAACCATCAAAACTGCTATCACAAAGATTACTGCGCGTAAGAGACCAGTAAAAACCGTTATCAAAGTATCTTCTCTTTTTGTTTCAGTTTCGTGGTTGCGAATTGTTAGCTTAACTACTCTTTTGATCGCCCTGGAAATAAAAGCTTTCCCAAAACGACTCGCCAGCTGAACGCCCAAAATTATCAAAACTATTCTTATTCCATGGGACAGACCCCAGGTGATTAAACCTTGAACAAAATCTGTCATTTGAATAATATCTTCCATACTTTTTAAAAATAAAATTATTTCAACAAAGCAGGAGCTATTGATTTTAAAAATTAATAAACTGGTTTGTCCATTAAGCGACCGCCTACCAGGCCTGTTAAAATAATTTTTATTAGTTTACTCCTCATCTTTCGGTGAGTTTATTTAATTATTATAACCCAAAATTAAAAACCACACAAAAACCCTGCACTATCCAATGCAGGGCGAAAACACGACTTCCTTACTATCATCCCACTGGTCGGACGTCGCACGTCCGACCAGTAAACGCACAAATCGCAAATTGGACGTCGCACGTCTTGACCACTTTAGTATAATTATAGCATCATTTTATTTTTAATCAACAAAAGAGCAGGCAAAATTACCTGCTTTTCTGTATAAAATTATTACTTTTGTATACGGAAAATTTTATGGAAAATAAATTATCTTGTTGTCATTTTTATTTTTTTTCTCCTAACTCTCTTTTTAATTTTTCTATTTCTTTTTTAAGTTCTATCATCCTTAATTCGCGACCAATCATCATTTTGTTCATCTTATCTAAATCTTCAATTTTCTTTTGGAGTTCTATGTTTTTCTCCTCTAATTCAATTAAAGACTGTTCCAGTTTTTCTCTGGTCTCTGATAATTCTAAATCTCTTCTAATTAGAAGTTTAGCAATATGGTCTAGTTCTTCTACTGTTGCTTTTAGTTCAATATACTCAACCCTCTTTTCTGGGTTTTTAGTTTTCGGTAGAGACTCTTTTTTAACCATACTCAAAATTTAGGCATTACTAAAATGCTTAATCCTTAACAAAAGCAAATATTTTACGTTCTTGCTCCGCACCGAACTTGCCTAATATAGGGCCTTATTCCCCTATCGCCAGCAAGGCCATGGTTTCATTATGGAAAACAGATTGACAAACTTCCGGATCTATATTTCCTCCTAAAGGAGCCTGCTCTCCATAAGTATAAAATCCGAGCAAAGGCACTTCTTTTCCTAAAATCTCTTGAACAGCTATAATTTCTTCGGGTCTTCTTCTGCCCAGAAGTTTATTTCGAGCCATACAGTCAAAGACTAAAATCAATTTAGGAGAACTGCCTTTAAGCTGCGAAAGAGCTTCTTCAGCAGCTTCTTTTGCCGACTGAATAGCTTTTTCCCGATCTCCTAACATCAACCGAATCTCTGACCCCTGAGGAATCTCTGCCGCACAAGTAATTTCTCCTTTCTCGTTAGCAATAACTACGTCCCGAATTAAAAGTTCAGGAGACCCCTCCACGCTCATTCCCAAAGGATAAGTATAAGCCATTCGAGCAATCGGTTCTTTAATTAACTCTTCAGCTTTCCTTCCAAAATAATCTTCATAAATCTTTAAGGCAGGTTTTCCATCCAATTCTTTAAGTACAGCTCCTTCTGATTTGGTCACCTTCATAGGAAGACCAATGGGTTCCCAGCCATGCCTTACTCCTACTCCCCAGGAGAATTTTCCAGAGAAACCTATTCCTACCACCGCATCATGAAGAACCTGGTCTTGAAAATATTGGTAGGTTTTTTCAAACTTAAAGTCATCTCCAGCTGAACCACCCATAATAGGGAAATGTTTTCCTAACGCTTCTTGCACCCCTCTAACAATAGCAGCCCCATTTCCGGTAGTACCATCTGGCAACATTACAAACATAGAAATTTTTCCTTTTGCTTTTTTTACCACTTCTGCTGCTGCTTGTTTTCCGGCTTCATGAGAATTGACGCCCACTCCCTTACCTATCCCAGCTGTAAATTCAATCTGGTCTGAACTTACAGCCATCACTGCTACATGTTCTTTTACCGGTCCTTCAGTAGTAATTTCACCTGAATCACTGCAACCAACTATAACTGCGTCCCCAGCTACAGAGTTAACTCCTTGAAGCATTTTTTCCTGATCCAAAGCCACCGAAGAAAAAATAACAATTAAATCAGGTTTTCCTACCATCTCGTCTATTGCTTTTTGGCAAGCTTCCTGGCCTGCTTTTAAAGGGTTGGGATTATTGCTTCTCCCTACTCCAGCTTTAATGGAATTCATAAATTTATTTTCTTTATAAAATTAATTATTTAGCCTCCCGAATTGCAAATTGCTATCGGGAAGAATTTTTCGACCTTTAGATATTATTGGTCGGATTTAAATTCAGCATATCAAAAAAAAACTATTATGACAAGCGGAAAATTACAGTAAAATAGAATAAGAACCTGCACCAGAGCGAAGCTCGGTGCGCATTGCTACGCAAAGCGTTGCAGGCGGGAAGGCATAAATACATAATCTTGAATTAGGCCTGGGTTCGAATCCCACTATACCCTCAACTATCCAAACCAAAAGTCCGTAAAGGATTTTTGGTCTGTATGCGGTGGGGGTGGGATTCGAACCCACGAGACCCCGAAGGGTCATGGCTTTCCAAGCCATCCCATTGAGCCGCTCTGGCACCCCACCAGATTTTTTAAAAAATTTAAGTCTTTATCATACCACTCCATCATCTAAAACAAAATTATTGTTCTTCAATTTTATAGCGAATTCCCAGGTACATTATCACTATCCCTATCAAACACAAAAAGCCGGAAAAAAGAACAAGTATGGGAGAAACAAGGAACAATATATAACCAGATAGGGTTCCTAAAAAAAGAATTATAAATCCTCCTCCAATCAACAGACTTCGAATACGAATTAATCTCTCTTCACTCCGAAATCCTCTGGCCAAGAAGAATATCCCTGCCAATAAAGCTAGAAAACCAACAAATCCTCCTCCAAATATCTGGAGCCAGATTGGAGTTCCTTCTGACCAATACCAGTAATTCTCGAAAGACTGGCTCTTAGCTGGTGAAAAATACAAGATATTTAAAACAAGGAAAAAGCCTATTAAAAGAAAAGCTGTTGGGGCTAAAAATTTCTTGAACCTTTGAAAGCCCGAAACGTTAGCTAAAATACCGTAGATCAAAAATGGCGTTGGCAAAAGAGAAATCCAAGAAAGAATATAGCTAACCTGCACCAAAAAAGGCTGATTTGAAATCAAACCTGGTAAAGAGATAAAGGAAAAAAAGAAACCAAGCAAAACAAATGTCTTAAAAAAATAACCAAGATTTTCTTCTTTAGATTTCTTATAAGAAATATAAAGTCTTTGTGAAATCAAAAAAGAAACAAGAGCAGAAAAAGACCAACTGATGTGAGGAAGAGGAAGCATGTCATTTAAAGGACATTTTACTTTGGCAAGGTAGAGATGATTTTGATTATAGCGGGATAATGAACTGCAAATTTATAATTTAAAACCTTTAAAATTGCTAAAAAATCTAAAATCTCTTCTCTAAAGCTTTCCGGACCGATAAATATTTCAGAAACCTCTTTTAATAAATTCTTGGTGTATTGATTTAAGACTTTGTAATTTGCCTTTGCTTTTAAATATTCAATTATCTTTTTGAATTCTCCCCTATCGAGCCAGATTCCATGACATAAATTACAAACATCAACCTTAATCTTGGAATCGCCATAATTTACTTCATAAAGAGGAAGCCGGCAAAAAGGACAAAGCTTCTGGCCAGGGGAAATCTTAAATCTTGTTCTTTGTTCCCAAAGGTCGATATCTAACCAGGAAAGGTCCTTATCTTTTTCATCTTTTGCCATTCTTAATTCCTCTTCCTCAAACCAGATTCCAAGGCAACTGGAACAATAATCTATTTCAACATTACAAAGAATTAACTTCTCTAAATTTGTTTTACAAAGAGGACATACCATAGTTTTCAATGTCAAATGTCAAAGTCCAAATGTCATCAACGAATTTACGAATTAGTACGAATTTACGAATTCGTATATTCGAGTTAGATTCGTACATTCGCTGATAGGTTTGGCATTTGAATCTTGTCATTTGGATTTTTATATTTCCATCCCTCTCAACGCTTTTATTCTTTCTTCAATCGGGGGATGGTCCGACAAAAATACTCAGGTAAAACCAGGTTTTTCTAATGTTTGAATCAGCTCGGGTATAGAGCGTCATAAAATGGATTTTTCAAGGAATTAAGAAGATTTTACCAGCTTCCGCCACCGCCACCGCCACCGCCACCGCCAGAGAACCCTCCACCACCGAATCCGCTTCCCCTCCCACCAGGTCGTGAAACAAAGGCGCTGTTCATTTGGGAAAGGGTATTTTGCAAAGAATGAGAAAAGACCAACACTGAAAAAGATGGGCCAAAATCTCCTTCATACCAGGATGGCGGAGTGATATATATTCCCTCAAACGCCCTTGCCCATTTATTTACAATACCAAAAACAATTGCATAAGGTAAATATTTTTCAAAAATCTTTTCTTTTTCTTGAAATTGCAAACGATACCTCTCCGCAGTATCTATATATTCTTTAAGACCCAAACATTTCCAATAAGCATCTGCTCCTTTTTTGGTCCTCTTGGGCATAAAAAAGGAAAAAATCAAAAACAAAACTCCGGAGAAAATAAAAGCCATTCCTATACCCAAAGATAGTAAATAAAATCCTAAAATAATAATCCCTATTCCTACTGCAAGCCATTTCCCTCTAACCTTATCTGGCCTTGAAACAAAATATCCTCCTGAACCCAGTTCTTTGTAAATTTTATCCTTTATAGGAGAAAAATGTCTATAAAAACTATTTTTTAGCCCTGAAAGGGTAACCGATTCCTTGTTTTGAAAAATACTTCTGAGAATTTTCTTCTCGTAATCTTTCAGAGATTCATCTTTAGAAAAATCTTTTAATCTCACAAATATATAATCAAGTTTTTTAAAAATAAGTCCTTTTTCTTTTTTCTCCTTGATTTTTATAAAACCCCTTACTGCTAAATCAATGATTGTTGCTGAGACATCCTGAGTCTTTATCTTCTGTTTCGTTATGGTCCCTACTTCGGCAGGCCCAAGACTTTGAGGGGCTTCGTATTGGGCAATTATTGGTTTTTTAAGAGGAAAATCTCTGCCTTTTTGCCACCACTCTTTAAAAAGAAAAAGAAAAACAAAAAAAGGAACAAACAGAGACCAGTTCCTCTTGATAAACCAAATTATTCTTTGAAAAATTCCCGGTTGGGAAATGATTCCTTTTGGTAGTCCCAAAACTATTGTTAAGCCTTCTTGAGGAGCAAAACCTCTCTTGCTTTCAAAATAGACATCTCCTTTTTCATCCAAACCATAAACGCAATCTTCTTCTTTTGAACCGAAAACGCCTGTAAAGCAAGCGAACTGTAAATTTTCTCTAGCGATTTCTTGGGGAAGATGAATCTTTACGCCTGAGCTTTCAATAGGAACCTCCCACTCATTTCCAGTAACGTTCCAATAAAGTTCATCGTGCTCTTTGAAAAATTTTATACCCCACCCAATTTTGTAAGAGATATTGTATAAATGCTCTCCTTTAATAAGTTTATCCGGGTCTCCAATCTTTATATCCAGATACTTCCCTTTTCTCTTAACGCTGTAAGGATAGGGATTGTTAAATTCATCTTTTACTTCCAAAACCTTTATTTCTATATCTTTTTTAGATATATCCCGAAAAATCCCGTGCCTTAGATGTCCTCCAAAATCATAAAGAATGCTTTCTTTAACCAATAAAGAGCTATCAGGGTTTATGGATATTTCAACATCAAAATTTTTAATTTTTTCTGAATAGGAAACAGCACTAACTTCTTCTTTAAAAACAAAACTCGCAAGAGCAAAAAACAACCCTATCAGAAAAATAGTTAATTTCTTTCTCATATATACACAGGAGGGTTAGAATTTTACTGTGGGCGCTTCTCTTTCTTCGGGTACTTCCAACTCAAACAGCTCCATTTTCTTAAAATTAAAAAGGTTTGCCACAATACTTGCCGGGAAACTTTCAATCTTGATATTCAAGTCTCTGACATTACCGTTATAAAACCTTCTTGCCGCCTGGACTTTATCTTCTGTGTCTCGAAGATCTCTTTGCAGTTCTAAAAAATTTGTTGAAGCTTTAAGTTCAGGATAACTTTCCGAAACAGCAAAAAGGGTTTTAAGGGTTGAAGACAGAGCATTCTCTGCCTTAGCCTTCTCTTGAACTGTTCCCGCACCCATTGCCTTGCTTCTTGCTTCGCTCACCTTTTCGAAAAGCTCTTTTTCATGAGAAGCATAACCTTTAACAGTTTCTACTAAATTTGGAATCAGGTTATATCTCCTTTTAAGTTGAACATCTATGTCTGACCAGGCTTCCTGGGTTCTGTTTTTGAGTTTTACCAATCCATTAAAAATAGCAATAATCCCTAAAGCAGAAACAGAAATAATTCCTAAAATGGCATACAAGACTACCATAAAATTTTAATGATTGTTTATTTCTAACTTTCGCTTCGACCTTTGATTATGCAAATCGCAAGATCTGTCACTTTTTATTATAGCAAAAGTAAAGAAATTACAAAGCCCTGTCCTTGACAGGGCTTTGTAGGAATCATAATTTTGAAGACAGACATTAGTAACCAGCAGGCATAGGAGGCATGGAAGGCGCACCCTTTTGTTCCTTTTCAGGAAGGTCAGCCACAACGGCTTCTGTTGTCAAGAACATACCAGCAGCAGAAGCAGCATTTTCCAAAGCAGACCTTACAACCTTTGTAGGGTCAACAATACCTGATTTCATTAAGTCCTCAAAAACCATGGTTTCGGCATTGAAGCCAAAACCCCCTTCTTCTTTCTTGATTTCCGCTACAACCACTGAACCATCCATGCCCGCGTTCTGGACAATAATTCTGGTTGGTTCTTCAAGCGCTCTTCTTAAGATGTTAAATCCGGTTTTCTCATCGCCTCTTAGCTCAAGTTCTTTTAAGGCTTTAATTGACCTTAAAAGAGCAACCCCACCTCCGGGGATAACCCCCTCCTCGATAGCAGCCCTGGTAGCAGCAAGGGCATCCTCTGTCTTGTGCATCCTTGCTTTTTGCTCTACTTCAGTAGCTGCTCCTACTTTAATTACTGCCACCCCTCCCGTAAGCTTTGCTAATCTTTCTTGCAACTTTTCCTTATCAAACTCAGATTCGGTTGTCTCTATCTGTTTTTTGATTTGAGAAATCCGAGCTTCAATTTTCTCTTTTTGACCTTTTCCTTCAATAATGGTTGTATTTTCTTTTGTTGAAACAACCTTTCTGGCTTTGCCCAACATATCTATTTCAATATTTTCTAATTTTAACCCAGCTTCTTCTGAAATCATTTGTCCTCCGGTCAAAACACTAATATCTTGCAATATCTCTTTTTTTCTATCGCCAAAACCAGGAGCTTTAACTGCTAAAGTATTGAAGGCACCTCTGAGTTTGTTTACAACCAAAGTAGCTAAGGCATCTCCATCAATATCATCAGCAATAATAACCAAATCTTTCTTTCCAGTTTTTGCTACTTTTTCCAATATCGGCAAGATTTCGGGCAGGGAAGAAATCTTTCGGTCAGTGATTAAAATATGGACATCGTTATAGGAAGCCTCCATTCTCTCGGCGTCTGTAATCATATACGGAGAAATATAGCCTGTATCAAAGCGAAGACCTTTTACAATTTCTTTCTCAAGACCAAAGGTCTTTGATTCTTCACAGGTCACCACTCCATCTTTACCAACTTCCTGAATTACATCAGCGATTAGATTGCCAATTTCTGGATCTTCAGCAGCGATTGTTGCCACTTGGGCAATCTCCTCGTGCCCTGCTACTGGCTTCGCCATCTCTTTAAGGAATTTAACTACAGCTTCAGTTCCTTTATCAATCCCTCTCTTGATTGCCAAGGGATTAGCTCCCGCACTAACATTTTTCAAACCCTCACTAATGATAGCCTGAGCAAGAACAACGGCAGTGGTGGTTCCATCACCAGCCACATCATTTGTTTTTATAGCTACCTCTTTAATGATTTCTGCTCCTAAATTCTCGAGCTTATCTTCAAGCTCAATTTCTTTAGCAATAGTTACTCCATCATTAGTGATGGTTGGTGAACCAAAGCTCTGTCCCAAAACAACATTTCGACCCTTTGGTCCCAAAGTAACCTTTACGGTCCGGGCTAGTTTATCTGCTCCCCTTTTTAATTTTTTTCGGGCAACTTCATTGTATTTAATTTGCTTTGCCATAAAACCCGACACTAATATACGAATTAGCACGAATGACACGAATATTAATTTTGAATGATATTGTTTATTTTTATTCGCGACATTCGCGTGTCATTCGCGTATTGGTGTCACTTTATTACTCTATTATTGCTAATATGTCTTCTTCTCTCGCAATCAAATATTCTTTATCATCGACCTTTATCTCGTTTGGACCATATTTAGTGAACAAAACCCTGTCCCCAACTTTTATCTCAAGAGGAATAATTTTACCAGAAGGCGTCTTTTTGCCTGGTCCAACAGCAATTACTTTTCCTTGTTCCGGCCTTTCCTTTTCAGCTGTTTCTGGAAGTAAAATTCCAGTCTTAGTTTTTTCTTCTTCTTTTATCGGTTCAACAAGAATATGATCTGAAAGTGGCTTAATTTTCATACCATTCTTGAAACTTGAAACTTAAAACTTGTAACTTATTAAAAAATGTTTCAGGCTTCAGGTTTCATGCTTTATGATGTTAGCAGTCCCGACCTTTGAGTGCTAATTTTTAATTTTAGCCATTGTGGAAAATTTGTCAACCCTTCACCATTTTAAATTGACTTCCAAGGAGAGTTTAAAAGTGTTTGATGAAAATAAAAAAGCAAAAATCGCTTTGGTCATCCGTATAAAATGGTGAAGGGTCAACCCCAAAGCTTTTACTTCAACACCCTTTTTAAATATCTTCCGGTGCAACTCTTTTTGTTCTTTGCAATATCTTGAGGGGTTCCCTGGGCAACAATATACCCGCCTCTCTCCCCGCCTTCGGGACCAAGATCTAAAATCCAATCTGCGTTCTTTATAATATCGCTGTTATGTTCGATTATCAAAACAGTGTTACCTCTGTTTACTAATTTTTTTAAAACAAAAAGTAATTTTTTAATATCGTGGGGATGAAGTCCAGTTGTGGGTTCATCTAAAATATACAAAGTTTTACCAGTAGCTTTTTTAGAAAGTTCATTAGCTAACTTCACCCTCTGAGCCTCTCCCCCGGACAAGGAAGGAGCCGGTTGACCAAGTTGAATATAGCCCAGACCAACCTCATTTAAAACCCCGAATCTTTGAAAAATCGAGGGAATATTCTTAAAAAAATTCAGGCCCTCCTTAAGCGTTGCCTCTAAAATCTCCGCTATATTTTTCCCTTTATACTCAATCTGTAAAGTCTCTTTGTTGTATCTTTTTCCTTTACATTCTTGGCACTGAACGTAAATATCTGGCAAAAAATACATTTCAATCTTTTTCATTCCCTCTCCCCGACAGGCCTCGCATCTCCCCCCTTTGACATTAAAACTAAAGCGACCGGGTCTGTATCCTCGAATTCTTGATTCTCTAGTTTTTGAAAAAATATCCCTAATAAAAGTGAAGGTTCCTGTATAGGTCGCTGGATTTGACCTGGAGGTTCTACCAATCGGAGACTGGTCAACCAAAACAACCTTATCTAAAAACTCTTGCCCTAAAATCAGTGTATGTTCTCCCGGCTCTTTCTTTGCTCCATAAAATTTTTTAAGTAAAGCTCGAGCTAAGATGTCATTAAGCAAAGAGCTTTTTCCAGAGCCCGAAACCCCGGTAATACAAACAAACTTTCCTAAAGGAATTTTTACATTAATATCTTTCAGGTTATGCTCTTTTGCCCCTTTAATGACGAGAAACTTTAAGGTTTGATGTTTGAGATTTGAAGCTTGAGGCTTAAGGCTTAAGGCTTCCTTTTTATCTCCGGGTTCCAAACCCAAATCCATCTCTTTAAACTCTACCTTCTTTCTTCCTGATAGATATTGACCAGTCAGGGTCTTTGACCTTAACAAATCTTTTGGTATTCCTTCGAAAATAACACGACCACCATGCCTGCCAGCTCCTGGACCCAAATCTATGACCCAATCAGCCGCCATAATTGTTTGAGGATCGTGTTCAACAACCAAGACGGTGTTTTTAAGGTCTCTTAGTTTCTTTAAAGTTTCAATCAGCATTTTTTGATCCCTCGGATGAAGTCCGACTGACGGTTCATCTAAAATATACAAAACCCCGGAAAGTCGAGAACCTATTTGAGTGGCTAGTCTAACTCGGCTCTCCTCACCCCCGGATAAAGTAGAGGATTTTCTATCTAAGGTTAAATAACCCAATCCAACATCAATTAAAAATTGCGCTCTTTTTGAAATTTCTTTGATAATCAGCTTTCCAATTTTAAGCTCGTTTTCAGACAGTCTCCCCTTCTTTTCTAATTTTTTAAAAAATTCCTGTAATTTAAAAATAAACATCTCCACCAATTGGTCAATCGAGTCTCCGGCCACCTTTATTGCCAAGGCTTCGGGTCTTAATCTCCTGCCTCTACAAACTTTACATTGTCTTTCTATCATATATTTTTTAATTTCCTTTCTTGCGTAATCAGAATTTGTCTCATGATACCTTCTCTCCAGCCACGGGATTACTCCTTCAAAACTATCTCCGCCATATAAGATAGCATTAATCACTGGTTTTGATAAATCCTTGACCGGTTCATACAATGAAAAGTTATACTTTTCTGAAAGCTCCTCCAATCGCCGCCAGAAAAAACCCTGTCTTCCCACCCTATGAGAAACCCGGGTCCAAGGAAAAACTGCTCCCTCAGCTATTGATAGATTAGGATTGGGTAAAACCTGCTTAGGGTCAACTTCTAATTTTTCTCCAAGGCCCTGGCAAGCCCTGCAAGCCCCGAATGGAGAATTAAAAGAAAAAAGCCGAGGCTCAAGTTCTGGCAAAGAAATTCCACATTTTTCACAAGCAAAATGCTCACTAAAAATTAAGTCATTGAATAGCTCGGTGACTGAATGATTAAGCTTCTTCCTTGATGACTCAATAACTCGATGACTCAATGACTTCTTTACGCTTACAATTGTCACTCCTTTTCCCAATTTCAGGGCTGTCTCTAAGGAATCAACAAGTCTTGCCCTATCTAAACCCAGCACCACTTTTTGTGTATCTTCTTTGTCTAAACCATTTTCTTGAACAGTGGCGCTGGGTAAATCTTTAGAAATCTTCAATCTATCTACTACTACCTCGATATTGTGTTTTTTATATTTTGCTAATTTCAATTCCAGGGCTTGCTCAATTCGGTGTAAAACATTATCCACTCTTACTCTTATAAATCCAGATCTTTCAATCTCTTCCAGGATTCTCCTGTGTTCTCCTTTTTTCCCCCGGATAACGGGTCCTAAAATTAAAACTTCCGAATCTTCTGGTAAACTTAAAACTTGTTTTACAATTTGATCAATGGTTTGTCTCGAGACAGGCTTACCACATTCTGGACAATAGGGAGTCCCAATCCGAGCAAACAGAAGCCTTAAATAATCATAAATCTCAGTGATTGTCCCTACCGTAGAGCGTGGATTATGAGCTGCTTTTCTCTGGTCAATTGAAATAGCAGGAGAGATCCCTTCTATCTTGTCAACGTCCGGCTTTTTCATTATTCCCAAAAATTGCCTGGCATAAACAGACAGGCTTTCAACATACCTTCTTTGACCCTCGGCATATAAAGTATCAAAGACCAAAGAGGACTTTCCAGACCCAGAAATTCCAGTAATAACAATTAATTTATTCCTGGGAATATCTATATTGACATTCTTTAAATTATGAATTCTGGCTCCTCTAATTTTAATAAAATCTCCAGACATACTCGTTATAAAACCCTATTAAAGAAATCACCCTCAGGGCTTGGTTTCAAATCACAG
>Ga0114921_10000261_pt1 | contig 22041 bp, 17 predicted proteins | sample BentaG_FD_87016 | JGI IMG/M metagenome (GOLD analysis project Ga0114921, IMG submission 87016) | Deep subsurface microbial communities from South Atlantic Ocean to uncover new lineages of life (NeLLi) - Benguela_00093 metaG | ecosystem: Environmental > Aquatic > Marine > Oceanic > Sediment ... | reverse complement strand
CTAATATCGGATTTTAAGATTTCTACATCATAGTTTGTCACAGTGGAAAACGCGCCCCCATCACTCCTCATTTGGATATAATCCACAAGAGCCCTGAAAAATATTGCAAATGTTACCAGCCTTTGTTGTCCATCGATGATTTCTACCTTTCCCTCACGCTTTGGGTAAAATATCATAGGCCCAACAAAATATTGCCTATCCAAATTGGAGAATATATCATTAATCAGCGTAGCAACTTGCACCTCCTTTTCCCACTCGTATTTACGCTGAAATCTCGGCACAACGAATTGTGACTGACTGTCCCCTTCACTTGGGGTGTCTAACAATTCCTTTAGCGAACGTTTCTTAGGTTCGAACATATAAGACCCTCCTTTTCTTATTTTCACTCCCACTCGATGGTTGATGAGGGCTTGGAGATAACATCCATAAGCAGGTTATTCTTACCCATTGGCTAACTATGGTTGCGGGAGGTTTGAGGGTAATCTCATAGCTATCGCTTCCTTTTCTTATGTTTGCCCCTGTTCCTCTTCACTCCCTTTAGTTTAGGTCTATTCGCCATAGTAAGTTACAAAATCTCCTTAAACTTCTCAGCTTGAACAGAGTCAATATTTTGAATCAGCTTAACTAACTCAGCAACATGTTCCTTTTCTTCTTCGATAATATGCTTCAGTATAGCTACAGCCTCTTCGTTTTCTAGGCTTTCTAGGTGCTCCTGATATTGATTTATGGCTTGCAGTTCGCCTATCAAATCCTCACGAAGCATCTCCAAATCGTCCTCCATAAGCATTCTCTCCTCCTCTTCAGGGCTCAAACTCTCTTCATCAGAAGAACCACTCATTTTCCCCCTCCTTTAATTTTTATTCCCACTCTATGGTTGCTGGTGGTTTACTGGTAATATCGTAAACCACCCTGTTTACATCAGGCACTTCATTAACTATACGGTCTGATATTCTAGCCAGAAGGTCATAAGGTAATCTTGCCCAATCAGCAGTCATAGCATCAACGCTATTTATGGCTCTGACCGCTATTAGATAGCCATAGGTTCTATAATCGCCCATGACACCAACACTCCTAGCATCGGTAAGTATAGCAAAGCTTTGCCATAGTTGACGATAAAGTTTAGCCTTCTTAATCTCATTCATCACAACCCAATCAGCAGCACGAAGTGTCTGTAACTTCTTTTGAGTCACTTCGCCAATGATACGAATAGCTAACCCTGGTCCTGGAAATGGCTGCCGCCCAGTCACATCCTCAGACAAACCTAGAGCCAAACCTACTTCACGGACTTCGTCCTTGAATAAATATCTCAGGGGTTCAATAAGAGTAAATTTCATTTTAGAGGGTAAACCACCCACATTATGATGGCTCTTTATTTTAACCGCAGCTTTAGTTTCAGCAGTAGTGCTTTCAATGACATCGGGATAAAGAGTCCCCTGGGCTAAAAAATCAACCTTGCCTAATTTAGCCGCTTCCTCCTCAAAAACTTTGATGAATTCCTTTCCTATTAAGCGCCTCTTCATTTCAGGGTCAACTGTGCCACGAAGTCGTTCCAGAAATCTCCCACCAGCATCTACGTAAACTATATTCAGCTTAAGGTTTCGCTGGAAAGTATTAAGTACTCTTTCAGGTTCCTCACGACGCAGTAAACCATTATTGATGAAAATACAAGTTAAATTATCACCAATAGCACGATGAACAAGAGTAGCAGTTACTGCTGAATCAACACCCCCGGAAAGGGCACAGATGACTTTTCTTTTTCCTACTCGTCCCCCAATTTTATCTATGCTCTCAGTTATGAACCTAGATGGTGTCCAATTGCCTTGGCATCCGCATATTCGATAGACAAAATTCTCAAATATATTCTTTCCTTGCGGTGTATGAGCCACTTCAGGATGAAACTGTAGCCCAAAAATACCCTCGCTATTCCCCATGACAGCATTGGGTAAATTCTCAGTATAAGCTAAGGCACTAAAACCAAGTGGCATCTCCACTATTTGGTCACCATGGCTCATCCATACAGGAAGAGATGAAGGAAGGCCAGTAAACAGAGGACAATCTTCGTCACTTATATGCAAAATAGCATGGCCATATTCATGCTTTTCTCCCGGGGATACTTGACCACCTAACTGAGAGGCAATCACCTGCATACCATAGCAAATGCCCATCACCGGCAGATGCCTCTCATAAATATATGTTGGAGCCAAAGGAGCTTCAGGAGCATAGACACTAGCTGGGCCCCCTGAAAGGATAAAGCCTCGAGGGTTAAGGGAAGCTATCCTCTCCCAAGGAGTATCGTAAGGCACAATTTCACAGTAAACGTGACACTCTCGTATCCGCCTTGCAATGAGCATACTATATTGAGAGCCAAAATCAATCACTATTATGCTTTCTCTTTCGCCAGGCGGCAGTGGCTTAGGCTCAAATATAGGCTGCTCACCATGTAATTCTTTGGCAATCTCTAGGTAAGTAGAGACTTCTACATCATCACTAACAGAGACTCGGTGGCTTTGTAGTTCGTTTCCCATTTTAGAAAGGTATTGTCAATGAAAGTAGCTTACCATTGTACTGTACCAGCGTCAATAATAATGGATTTTGCACCAAATACATAAGTAAGCTAACACTATTCTTCAAGTGTTTCCTAGTCAAAGAAGTATCAGCTCAGGCAGGGCTCTTGAGTACAACTAGGCTGGAAAAAGTAAGAGCGAAGAGAAGAGATATATACACTTTCTCTCTCTTCGCTCCAAATCACTCAGGGTGACAGGACTAATCTATCATTTCAAGTGCACCTTAAAGTAAGTCCAGGGGTTGATCCATGTTGAGATTCCACCCATCGTTTCTACCCAACCCTCAAACTTATCCGTCCTTACAGAATTTATTATGTCTCCCCTACTCAGAAATCCGTATGGCAGATCCTCAGCTATCATCATCTGCATCTCATATAAGTATTCCCTGCGCTTGGTCACATCTCTCTCAGCCAGATACTTGTCCATGGTTTCATCAAACTCAGGATTCATATAATAAGCTGTATTCCATGAACCAACTTTCCAACTGCGGCAAAATTGCCATATCCAATCAGCATATGGGCCAGGCTCTTCTTCATTAAAACCAATGTCATATAAGTCTTCATTTGGCGCATAGATATAATTATAAAAAGCGGCAGTGTCCATCGCCCTTATAATAATATCTATGCCTATATCCTTAAGTTGCTCCTTAATCAAAGTTGAAGCTTTAACCTCCTCCGTCCAACCTGAGGGAACTACCAGCCCAAAGGAAAGGTTTCCTCCTCGTGCAGGGTCATTTCTTATTCCATCACCATCAGTATCTACATATCCAGCATCATCCAGGATTTTAGTGGCCAAATCGGAGTCATAATCATATTGCGGCAAATTGGGATTATGATCTGGTGTTTCCGCATATATGAAGCCGTCTACTTTCTCTGCATACCCAAGGTATACCATGTTTACAATCCTATCCCTATCTATCCCATGCATAATGGCTTTTCTCACATTTAAGTCCTGGAGCGGTCCATCCTTATGCAGATTAAACGTTAGCCACTCTAACCCAATGCCTGGAGAAGCTTTAACCTCAATGTTTCCAGCTTCCTTCAAATCATCCACAACCAATGGAGCACAACCATCGTAGCCAAACATATCCACCTCGCCCTTCTTCAACGCCATATAATAAGCATCATCACTGCCATAAGTTCTGAAAACTATCTCATCTATATATGGCCTGCCTCCCCAGTAATCCTCATTGGCCACAAACCATACATATTCAGCAGGTTTAAGCTCCTTTAGCTTGAAATATCCGGAGCCAATGCCCTCATCGTTTGCAAATGACAGCATATCGTCTTTATAAGGCTCCCATATATGCTGGGGCAACATTGGCACCCAGTATAGAGGGGGATATGGTCCACCAAGCGGTGTTTCTAGGGTGAATTGTACCGTATAATCATCAATAGCTTTTATAGAGCCTGGTTCACAGATGGAGTCAGGATAAGCCCAGCATGGATCTGCTTCAGGCAAATATTCCAATGTGAAGGCTACATCCTCTGCTGTAACTGGCACACCATCATGAAAAACGGCATCATCGCGCAGGTGAAATGTCCAGGTTTTACCATCCTCTGATTCCCAACTGGTGGCTAACATAGGCAGAGCCTCATAATCCGGGGCAGGTCCCATAATCCATAATTGGTCATAGATCAACTGCCAGAACATACACCCCATGGATTCATACTGCAAAGTATCATCAAGCCTCAAATCCTCCAGATAGTCACCAGAACGCCAACCAACGTTCAACCTCCCACCGTATTTTATTTCCCCTTCCTCTGGGGGAGTTACTTCCTCTTCAGGCGGAGTCACTTCTTCCTCTGGCGGAGTTACCTCTTCACCAGATGGGGCACATTGCATCATGGGAATAGATAAACCAAGCAACAATACTACCATTCCAATTAGAACTAGCAAATTCTTTCTTTTTTTCATCTCACCTCCTTTCTAGTTTTATTTTAAACTAAATTATCTATTAAGTCCAGCTACTACCTTTCTAATTCAGTAAATTTTAACTGTCCTTCCTCGTTCATGAGATAGAGGTTTCCTTTGAGAGCACTTCGCTAAATTTCATAGGCCAACCTACTTCTGCCATCACTTTAAGGAATTTTATTGGGTCAAGGCATTCAGGGGCAATTACTCCCCTCTTTGTGTCACCCTCCATACATATCTTTGCTCCTGTAATTACCGGTAAGGCCACGCCAATTGTTGTTGTTCCAAATTTCCTGTATAACTCTTCCTTTTTTTCAACATTTGTGAAAAGTGAATAAGGCCACCATATCTTGTACTTCACATCTTCTCCCGATTTCCTACCCTTTATTTCCACCACATAAGGGTGAGCAGATTTAGGAGGGGCTTTAGCAGTATTTTCATTTTCGGCGAGGAATGTGTTAGCTGGATGCTTCACCAATCTCATCAAAACATCCATTGGCACAACTTTGACACCTTTTACTTCTACGACTTCTGGTTTTGCAAATCCCATTTTAACAAGCGCGCCTACTATTGGATCGACTGGGTATTTAAACCCTACATACTTTATACCTTTGTCTATGAAACGCGGCAATGTCACCGCTTCCTCATGGTGGTGATAACAAACTAGAAGTGAACCGACCGGGTCAGGGAAATTATATTCTTCGCAACCACTAAAAGGAGGATACTTCTTATACTCACCATCTTCGAATACTGTAGGCTCATCGGCATAATCTGTAAATGCTATCTCAGGGCACCATGTTGGTTCCCATGTTCTAACCACATCCTCAGGTCTCCCTAAGAGTCTATCACCAACTCTAATGTATATTTCATCTACATGGTCCAACTTATCACAAATGTATCTAGCTAACACATTTGTGATTCCAGGAGCACCTCCACAACCAATTAGAGCAGTCAAACCAGCCTCCTTAAATTCATTGTCAATTTCAAGCGGACGATTCTCTGTTAGTTGCGTCCAGATGGGGTCGTCAAAAGCCGAGTCCACATAATGCGTTTCACTCATTAAAGCGGCTCTCATTATGTTAGCGTTGAAGCGGCATAAAGTCAGATTAACGATAATATCCGCTCCTTTAGCTACTCTCTCAATATCCTCGACCTTTCCAGCATCTAATTTCACAGTGGTGATCTTATCGCTTCCTATTTTCCCCTTAACCTTATTGGCTAAATCTAAATCTATATCACTCAAAATTATTTCTGAGATATCCTTGTCTTTAGCTAAAATCGAGGCGCATGGACCACCTTGTGCTCCAGCTCCTACTATTAATACTCTTTTCACGGTATCCCTCCTTTGCTGCTTTGCGTCTCTCCAAAACCAGAGGAACGAATATCTTCTTTTTGCTTATGCCTCTATCACAATCAGGTCTGGGGAAAACTTGCTCAGTACCTCAGCACTCTCCTGGTTAATTGCTATGGTGTCCATAATTGCAGACAATCCGGCTCCTTGGGAGAGGTAAAAATCCGATTCATAGTTAATGACCATGCCTGGAGAGAAGGCTCTATCGCCTGGGTCAGTTTCTGGATCATAGGCAAAGACGCCTACCCAATCGGGAGGAAAGGCTATGCCTAGTTCATAGCCACCAACCCACCATCTATCCTCCCAAATACCTGCTTTTCTATAGTAATCTTCCAGTGCTTTATTAACCTCAATGATAGGGCAGTTTGGCTTGATAGTTTTCAGCAACACAGGCCAAGCTTTCACCGACAAATCTATCTGCTTAGCCACATCAGGGTGAGGTGGTCCCATTGACAGTGTTCTAGCCAAATCAGCATGATAGCGGTGATAAACGCCACATACATCTACATAAACTATATCCCCCGGCGTAATCACATGTCTAGAGGCCAGCGCATGAGGGTGAGCAGATCTTTGTCCTGCAAGAACATACGTAGGTAAGCCAGGATTTTCCCCACCTGCTTTGGCACAAGCGTAATCGATCTCAGCTCGGACATCAAGCTCAGTCATTCCAGGCTTAATATGCTCAATTGCTGCTTTCATGCCAATATCAGCAATTTTTGCTGCTGTTCTAGAATAAGCCATCTCCTGGGGGGACTTTATTGTCCGTACTTCCCTAACGATATCGGAGCTATCAACCACCCTACATCCTTCCTTTCCCAGGGCAACCTGGAACATCTGGCTGACAGATGTTTGGGGGCGATAGCTCCACATTTCTAAGCCCACAGTGCCTTTTAGCCAGCCCTCCTCTTTTAAGTTTTTGATGATGAACTCCATTTCAGGAATACCGGATTCAGGTCTGTGTATACGAATATCAGTGGCAATAGAATAGCTGTGCGCTAATATCTCCTCCTCGTCTCTATCAAAAAGAATGAATTTATCTGCATCCTGCCTAATAGCCACCCCGCTCAGCGGTTGCCAATCTTTAGGGCCCGTTGTCTGATACCAGCTACTTTCATATCCAGTAAGGTAAAAAAGGCTTTCCGGTGCCGAGCAATAGAGAAGGTCAATCTTCTGCCTAGCCATCGCCTCCTTTACTCTGGTCATTCTCCGCTTGTATTCTTCCAGAGGAAAAGGAATCTGCATCTCAGGGCTATATAACCTTGCTGCTTTAACGCTCGAACCCATTCTACTATATGCCTCCTTTTATTCACTCTAATTAATTATATCATTTTGTATCGCTTCTAGAGTGTCTGAATTGAACCATCCAAGTTAAAGCACAATACTTCTTTAAAGTTTATTGAAAGGGGTGCCCACAAAAATTGGCCATGCAAAAGTTGGCATCTCATACAATTGCATTTCTACAATGTAGTAATCTAAAATTGGATTAACTACCTGAATGATTTAGCATCCCTCATTGCCCCTCAACTCTTAAAGGTATAAGCTTGCTCGAATATGGCATCAAGGAGGTTAAGCTTTGGAGAAGGCTCAACGAATTTGGAGACATCCTATCCTCGATTTTAAGAGGGGGAGAAAGATAAATTTCCAACTTAAAGGGAAAAGAATAGAGGGATACGAGAATGAAAGCATAGCAGCTGCTCTAGTTGCATCTGGGGTCAAGGTTTTCGGTAAAAGTAAACGATTTAACCATCCCAGAGGATGGTTTTGTGGCATTGGAAAATGTTCCTCCTGTTTAATGCGTGTCAATGGAATTCCTAGTGGCAGAACTTGTATTATCCCAGTTAGAGGAGGGATGAAAGTAGAGCTTCAGGGCAGGGAAGGAGCGCTTCCGGATGAATCAAATATAAAAGCGGAGAGAAAAGAGGAATATGTTCAAGTTTTGGTAATAGGCAGTGGTCCCGCTGGCTTAGAAGCAGGAATAACCTCTAGAAAGCTAGGATTAGGCACTTTAATAATAGATGAAAACCCCATTTCTGGAGGACAACTCATCAAGCAGACACACAAGTTTTTTGGTTCGAAAAAGGAATATGCTGGGCTAAGAGGTTTCGAAATAGCTAAGATAATGCTTGCAGAGCTGAAAAAATATGGTGGGCGATACCTAACAGAAACAAGCGCCATAGGATATTATGGGAAGGATGGAAAACATAAGTTTTTAGCTGTACAAAAACTGGGTGATAGTTACCGGTTATTAGAAATTAACGCTGATAATATAGTGATTACCTCAGGCGCAAATGAAAATTATTTGTCTTTCCCTGGAAATTATCTACCTGGGGTTTATGGAGCTGGTGGAGTGCAAACTCTCATGAATGTCTATGGTGTAAAACCAGGAAGTAAGGCACTAATCGTTGGAGCTGGAAATGTAGGACTAATTATTGGATATCAATTATTACAAGCTGGAGTAGAAGTTAAAGCGCTAATTGAAGCGATGCCATATGTGGGCGGGTATCTTGTGCACGCTTCCAAGATCGCGCGCCTTGGAATTCCCATTCTTTTAAGGCATACCATCAAGGAGGTGAAGGGGAAAGAATGTGTCAATGGGGCAACCATCATAGAAGTCGATGAAAATAAGCATCCAATTGAAGGCACAGAGAAAGAGTTGGATATAGACCTTGTTTTAATAGCAATTGGGCTCTCGGCTTCAACCAAAATTCCTTTCCAAGCTGAATGTGAGAAAATGTTTGTGCAGGAATTGGGAGGGTGGATTCCTATCTACAATGAGAACATGGAAACTACCATAGATGGAGTATATCTAGCTGGAGATGTTTCAGGCATAGCAGAAGCCAGCACAGCTATGTTAGAGGGAAGAATTGCTGGAGCAGCTATAGCGGAAAAAGAAGGCTATAACCCTGAGCAAGCCAGGAGGATTAAGAAGGATTCTTTTAGTGAACTTTGCAAACTCAGAGAAAGCTCATCCCTAAAAGCAGTTGCTGAAGGGAAGAGAAAATGCCAACAAAAATGGAATGAGGTAAAAAACTATGAAAAATGAGCTAAGAGAAATGGGATATCTGACATATGATATTTTAAGGGAAAAGATTAATCTGCCTTCGGAAGGGAGATTAGCAAAAGGACCAGTAGCAATCATCGAGTGCACAGAGGATATACCATGTGACCCATGCGTAGAGGCCTGCAAATTTGGTGCTATAAACAAAGAAAGCCTTATAACTCCTCCAACCATAGACTATGAAAAGTGTACTGGCTGTACTTTATGTATAGATATTTGTCCCGGCTTAGCCATCTTTGTAGTAAATATGAACTATAAGGAGGGAAAGGCTCTGATTTCCATTCCTTATGAAATGTTGCCAGTGCCAAAAAGGGGAGAAAAGGTTGAGACACTGGATCGTTCTGGGAAGAAGATTGGAAAAGCAGAGGTCATAAAGACTAGAAAAGGCAAAGGAGAAACATTTGTTATCTCAATAGCTGTTGACAAAAACCTTGCTATGCAAGCTCGTTCGATTAAAATACAGAAGGGGTAAAATGGCTAGCAAAAAAGAGACTATCGTATGCTTCTGTGAAGATATCACCGAGGAAGAAATAGTAAAAGCAATTAAAGAAGGTTATGCAACTCCTACAGAAATCAAGCGACACTTAAGAGCAGGAATGGGGGAATGCCAGGGCCGTGGGTGTATGCTCCAGGTTATGAAATTGGTTAGCCAGAAGACAGGGAAATCCCCAGAGGAAATTTTACCACCCACTGACAGAGCTCCTATCAAACCCGTGCCAATTGGGGTGCTGAGAAAGATATCAGTGAAGGATGGAGGGGGATGAAAAAAAACACTGAAGTCGCCATCATTGGTGGAGGAATAAATGGCTGCACCATAGCATACAATCTTTCTAAGGAAGGTATCGATACTGTGCTTCTGGACAAAGGTAGACTTGCAAATGGAGCTACTGGTCGCAGCGGCGCAATGATTTGGAGCAAATGGAGCGACGAACCTAACTCTAATAAAGAATTACTTAAGGTTGGACTTAGCACTGCGGAGAGATTTGCAGAATTGGAGGAAGAGCTGGATTACAATATAGAGTATAAAACATCAGATTCTCTGACCCTCGCTCTCCCAGAAGAAGAAGGTTATTATAAAGCAGTAGCAAACCTGAAAAAAAATCTAGGTATACACATTGAATGGCTGGAGCCAGATGAGATAAGGAAGGAGGCTCCGTATATTGATGTAGATAATAACCCAGTGAGCGGAGGGTATCATATCTTCGGGCATCTTGCTAACGCTGGTGCAAATCCCTTCTACACTGTTGAGGCGCTTGCAACTAATGCAAGGAGATTAGGGGCAGAAATTTACACCTATACTGAAGTAATAGGCATAGAAGTTGAAAATGGGAAGATAGAAAGCATACTGACAACTAATGGGAAAATAAAGACCCATATTGTGGTTAACGCTGCAGGAGCTTGGGCCAGCGATGTGGCAAAAATGACTGGTATAAAAATACCAACTATGCCCTATCGTGATGAAGCTCTCATCACTGAGCCATTAAAGCCATTGCCCTATCTTGTTATATGCGAAAATCTTTGGGCTCGTCAGACAAAGACTGGGGAAATCATAGCGGGGGAGGATGCCATACCAATAAGAGAACCAGGATATAATGCAGAGGCAAGCTTAGGCCCTCTTAAACGTACCACTGAAGCTATGCAGAAATACATTCCAAGGCTAGGCAATGTGAATATCCTGAGACACTGGGGAGGATTCGAGGATATAACACCTGATGAATTGCCAATTCTAGGTGAGGTAGATGAGTTACAAGGGCTGATATTAGCTTGCGGTTGTAATGGATACGGATTTTGCTTTTCACAAGCACTGGGAAAGCTAATCACAGACCTAATAGTCAGGCAAGAAAAACCCAAAGTAATGGAACTCTTCAGCCTGGGAAGGTTCAGTAGAGAATACCGGGAATATTCTGGTCGTTGGTATGGAAGTTGCTAGGGTTAAATACCGATTGCCGGTAATCTCCTTAATAACCGCGCTTATCTCTATTTATTCATGCTTTTGTAGCCATTTGGTTAAATGTTTAGCTACCTGCTCCAGACCTAATTCCTTCAACTTTTTCGAGGTAGGCACGCCAGTTTCCCTTTCCCATCCCCTAACTTCATAGTACTCATCTAACATAGCCTCATAATCCTTGATCGCTGTTTCAGCAACATTGCTAAATGAACCAAAAGCAGGGATTTGCTTGATTCTTTCAGGTATCAAATCATCTTTCTTTCTTACGCCTTCGCGGATGTTGAAACATCTCTGTAAGTTAAATACTCGTTCACCAAGCTGCATCAATTCTAGAGTGCTTATTTCATAACCTGTCACTGCTGAAAGCATTTCTACATATCTTTCTGGAGTGCAAGCAGGCGCAAGGAAACTATGAGAGTTACATAAGCCCATTAAGTTAAGTGCAGTACCATAATCCTGAACCCATTTTACAATCTTGCCTTTGCCAACCTCACTATAAGGATTATCAACCCCCACAAAATCGCCTTGTTTAAATCCCAGCTCTTCATAGCGCTGACAAAGAACACCGGGCCCAAGAGGATTCGTATGACACATACCTCTGTTTGCAGTTCCATATTGTATAGCCCAAGCTTTGCCTTCCTTATCACTTCTTGGATCATGCATTGGCATTTCTAGCCCTTTGACATGAAGGGCTATTCTTGAAGCTCCTTTTCCTACTTTCTCGGCAGCTCTCCTCACTCCCTCGCCTAAAATTTTGCCGAACCCTTTCCGTCGAACAATTTTTTCTATCATTACTTTTGTCGCATCCATATTGCCCCACGTCATCTCAATACCATTAGTATCTTTCTTGCTTATCCAGCCCTTATCGTAACACTCCATAGCAAAGGCAATCACATTAGCACAAGATATAGTATCCATACCATAGATGTTACAAAGGTAATTAGCATGTATAATCGCCTCCACATCATCATTCAATATAAGGTTAGCAAAGCTGGCTATAGTTTCATATTCTGGCCCTTGAGTTGCAGTAGCCTTCCATTTTCCATCCTTAACTTCAGAAACCCTACCGCATGGCACTACACAGTTAAGACAGCCCTCCTTGCCTACCAAATACTGTTGTAGCGATTCGTATATCTCTTTTCCCTTCCCCCACCTGTTTGAGGCTCCATATTTTGTTGGTATATCCCCATGCTCATCACAAAGAGGAAAAATGGCTGCTGTTGATTGGTCAGTGCACTGTTGCTCAAGTTCGATTTTTTCCACTTCTCTAGCGATGGAATTAACACTTCTAGGGTTAGCGACGCATATTTTCTGTTCAATTCCACGAATTACTATTGCTTTCAGTTTTTTGGAGCCCATCACTGCACCTCCACCACACCTTCCCATAGCTCTCCCATTTTCAACCATCACGGAGGCAAAGCGAACAAGTTTTTCACCAGCCGGGCCTATGCACGCAACTCTAGCTCCAGGTTCACTTACCTCTGTTTTCAGGATACTCTGCGTCTCTGGAACATTTTCTCCCCATAAATGGCTTGCAGACCTAATATCAGCTTCACCATCGCGAATCCACAAATACACTGGCTCCTTAGAAGCTCCTTCTACTATGACTATGTCAAACCCAGCCTTTTTCAATTCAGGCCCCATGCCTCCACCACATCGCGATTCACCCCAGCAATTAGTTAACGGCGATTTAAAACAAGAAAAAAAACTATCAGAGCCCGGGCATCTAGTTCCTGTGAGTGGCCCCGTTGTAATTAGAAACTTGTTTTCAGGACTCAGGGGATTTACTCCCGGTCTAAGTTCATCCCAGAGTATTTTAGCGGCATACCCGGTGCCACCTAAAAATTTCCAGGCTACTTTTTCATCCACCTCTTCCTTAATTATTTCACCGGTAGTTAAATTAACTCTCAGTATACCCCCCGCATATCCTCCTGTTGGTTTACCCATTTAAATTACCCCCTTCTTGAATAATTATTATCCATCTCTTTATTTGTATCTGCTTATACCACGAAGAAACGCAGAGAGTCAATACAATATGAAGAAGCATGCTTTCTAACCTAAGAAGCTTTTTCTTGGCATGAAAAAGGGAGGCAGGTTATAATTTCCGCAGAAATCGAGTTACATAAAGGGAAAGGAGGTATCAAATGAAAATAGCTGTTTTAGGCGGGGCTGGGAAGATGGGAACTGGAATTGTAAGAGATCTTGTGTCGAAAGAATCCCAAGGTATTGAGAGGGTGATTGTTGCTGACGCTAATATAGAAAGGGCAAAAAAACTAGTAGAAGAATTAAAGAGCAGAAAAGTAGAAGCAACTCGCTTAAATGTTACAAACAAAGAAGAGGCAATTAATTTGCTTAAAAGAGCTGATGTATGCATGAATGCAGTGCCCACTTTTGTTGGGCACCAAATGGATATTTTCCATTATTGCCTTGAGGCAAGATGTCCCTATTTAGACCTGGGAGGAATGGGCATATACACAGAAAAACAGAAAGCGGAACATGAGAAATGGGTTAAAAAGGAGATTCCAGCAATAGTAGCGCTAGGCTCTGATCCAGGGCTTTCAAATATGCTTTGTAAAGCTGTAGCTGAAAAACTTGATGAGATAAATAAGATAAATCTATATTGGGCAGCAAAACTGATAGGCCCAGAAAGCCCTGTGTTTGTACCTCCTTATAGCATTTTGACGCTACTGGGCGAATATGCACACAACAGCAAGCAATTCATAAATGGAAAGTTAGTAGAGAGGCCGCCACAGAGTGGTAAGCAAACTTTAGTTCTTCCTCAGCCATTTGGTGAAATGGAATTTATACATTCACAACACTCAGAGGTTGCCACTGTGTCTTTTGCAAAGGGAATTAAAGATAAAGGAATAAAGGAATTCACCTGGAGATTACACCTTGCTGACGAAGAGCATGAGGTTATAAAATCTCTGATAAAGGTTGGGTTTGGAGACTTCAACCAGCCTTTGAAGATAAAAGGAATGGAAATTCTACCGGGAGAGTTCCTAGAAGCACTGATTGAGAGGAACATAGAGAAGAATAAGAATAGAATACCAGAACAAACTGATTATGAGATGCATTTTGCCATAGGGGAAGGCAAAAAAGGTGGTAAAAACACTAAGGTTACATGCATATTATACTCATTTCCTGACCCATTTTTTGAAGACTACAATGACCCAGCAACATCAATGAGTGCATCTATAGGAGCACAAATGCTGGGCAGGGAGAAAATTCCGCCTGGGGTATGGGGCCCAGAGGAATGCCTTGAGGTTAAAGAGTTTTTCTCAGAGCTGAAGAAAAGGCACTTCAGAATAACGATGAAAACAGAAATAGAAGAGGAAATGTAGGAGGAGCACTCAATAAAAGAGAAACAACTAATTGCTTCTTCTGTATATTTCAACTGGATAAAATTCATACTTCAGCTATCTGGCTTACCGCTAACTCCTAATCTCCAACCTCTTTGTCTCGGTTTATTGACCTAGCTTCATATTACTGTGCCTTGTGTAACTCTACCTCAAAGCAATATACTACACTAACATCAAGGAAAATGAATGTTCTACAAGAACAAGTAAAAAAAGGGGTTAAAATTCTCAAAGCTGGTGGGATAGTTGCTTTTCCCACTGACACAGTTTATGGTTTAGGAGCTGATGCTTTCAATTCTAAGGCTGTGGAAAGAATTTATGAAGTAAAAAACCGCCCCAGGCATATGCCTTTTCCTTTACTCATTAGTGACCTGTCTCAAATAAGCACTATAGCTGCACCAGCATCTCAGGTCGCCTTATTTCTAGCCAAGCATTTTTGGCCTGGCGGCTTGACTTTAATTCTGCTCAAAACAGCTTCATTGCCCACTTATCTCACCAACCAATCCACTATAGCAGTGCGTATTCCTAATCATCCTATCCCTCTAGCTCTCATTCAAGGCCTGGGAAAACCAATAATTGGAACCAGTGCTAATATCAGTGGTAAGCTCAACAACTTAACTATTAGCAAAGTTAAACAACAACTAGGAGATAAAGTCGACCTTATCATTGACGGTGGCAAGTGCCCTAATGGAAGTGAATCAACCATAGTGGACATTACAGGTGAAATGCCGGCCATTTTACGTCAAGGGATTATACCCAAACACGAAATTGAGAAGGCTTATGAGGAATATTGTAGGAGTAAGGAATAATGCACATTGCTTTGGGCTGTGACCATCGTGGTTTTAGAATAAAACAAACAATCATAAAATTCCTTCCGAAGCAGGGTTATAGCCACTGCGATTTTGGCTGCTATGATACTAAATCGGTAGATTACCCTGATATTGCTCAAAAAGTAGGCGAAGCAGTAGCCTCAGGCGAATTTGAGCAAGGCATTCTTATATGCAGCACCGGTATAGGCATGAGTATAACAGCTAATAAGATAAGAGGGGTAAGAGCAGCTTTATGCCATGATGTTTTTACCGCCCAGCGAGCTCGCCAACATAACAATGCCAATATTTTGTGTCTCCAGGGGGATAACATTGAAGTTAACTCAGCTCTGGAAATCGTCAAGGCTTACCTGCATGCAAATTTCGAAGGTGGTAGGCATATACAAAGATTAAATAAAATAAAAGCTCTGGAAACACACTGACAATGTATGCTAAATTCTACTTTTTAAATTAAGAGAAATGATGATGCAAAGTGATATTGTAAAGAAAGGTATTGAGCGAGCACCCCATAGGTCTCTTCTGCATGCTGTAGGTTGTTCCTCAGATGATTGGAGTAAGCCCTTCATCGGGGTGATTAATAGCTTCAGCGAAGTTGTTCCCGGCCATATCCATTTGCAATCTGTTGCCCAAGCAGTAAAAGAGGGAATCCGCAATCAAGGGGGAGTACCTTTTGAGGTTAATACCATAGCTGTATGCGATGGTATCGCTATGGGCCATCCGGGAATGAAATATAGCCTACCCAGCCGAGAACTTATCGCTGACTCCGTTGAGATTTTAGCTGAAGCTCATGCTTTCGATAGCTTAGTTTTTATCCCTAATTGTGACAAGATAATACCTGGAATGCTGCTGGCAGCAGCAAGGCTTAATCTACCCTGCATCTTTATAAGCGGCGGCCCCATGATGGCAGGAAGGCTTTATCAGAATAACCAACTAAGAATAGTTGACCTTAGTTCGGTTTTCCAGGCAGTAGGTGAGACTGCGAGAGGAAATATGTCTGAAGCTGAATTAACTGAATTAGAAAGGGTTGCCTGCCCTGGCTGCGGCAGCTGTAGCGGTATGTTCACTGCTAATACTATGAATTGCCTGACCGAGGCTCTAGGCATGGCTTTACCTGGCAATGGAACCATACCCGCAATTCAAGCACGCCGGCTCCAACTAGCTTATAAAGCCGGTCAACAAGTTATGGATGTATTAGCTAAGAATACCAGACCTAGAGATGTCATTACCAAAGATTCTATTTATAATGCATTCGCTGTAGATATGGCTTTAGGTGGCAGCACTAATTCTGTATTGCATCTTATAGCTATAGCTCATGAAGCTGGAATCGCTTTCCCCCTATCACTGGTAAATGAGATTAGTGACCATGTTCCTCACATATGCAAATTAAGCCCAATGAGTGATTATCATATTGAAGATTTAGACTTAGCCGGTGGCATCCCAGCAATAATGCAAGAACTATCAAGATTGCTAAATCTTGAAGCAAAGACTGTATTAAATAAGCCACTGGGCGAGGTGATAAAATATGCTAAAGTCAAAAATAAGGAGGTAATCCACACCCTATCTAAGCCCTATAGCACTAGCGGCGGTATTAGTATATTATTCGGTAACTTGGCACCTCAAGGAGCCGTGGTGAAAAGTGCTGCTGTAGCTCCTGGAATGCTAGTCCACCAGGGCCCAGCACGAGTTTTTGACAGTGAAGAGGCAGCTACTGCAGCGATAATGAGAAGAGAATTCAAATCTGGAGAGGTAATTGTTATCCGCTATGAAGGACCAAAAGGAGGCCCCGGGATGCGTGAAATGTTAACTCCTACCTCACTTCTTAGTGGTATGGGTATGGATGATAAAGTAGCTCTAATTACTGACGGTCGCTTCTCCGGGGCAACAAAGGGTGCCTCCATCGGCCATGTTTCCCCTGAAGCAGCAGAGAGGGGCCCTATAGCTGCTATAAAGGATGGCGATATCATTAAAATAGATATTCCCCACCGCAAATTAGAGGTGGAATTAACACAAAGGGAGATACAGCAAAGATTAAATTTGTTAGCACCTTTCGAACCAAGAATTAAAACTGGCTATCTTAAACGCTATGCTAATAATGTAACTTCAGCTAGCACCGGAGCGGTGTTTGTTAATTGAGAGGAGCTTTAATGAAGAAGACTGGCGCCCAGATTCTATGTGAAAGTTTAGTGAAAGAAGGTGTTGAAGTTATTTTTGGTATCCTTGGCGGTGCTGTGTTACCGCTATATGATACACTCCCTCAATATCCTCAACTTCGTCATATACTGGTTCGTCATGAGCAAGGAGCAGCTCATGCTGCTGATGGCTATGCTCGAGTTACCCATAAAGCAGGTGTATGTATAGCTACGTCAGGTCCTGGAGCTGATAACCTAGTAACTGGCATTGCCAATGCTTACATGGATTCATCTCCAGTGATAGCTATAACTGGCCAGGTAGCTAGACCTTTTATTGGTAAGGACGCATTTCAAGAGACAGATATTACAGGCATTACACTTCCCATCACTAAACATAATTACCTTGTCACTGACACTGAGGAATTGGCAAAGACAGTCAAAGAAGCCTTTTACATTGCACAGACAGGAAGACCAGGCCCTGTGCTTATTGATATACCAAAAGATGTGCAACAGGAGGAGGCAGAATTTGTTTATCCTGAAAAAATTGATCTACCAGGTTACAAATTTGTCTCACGAGGCCATTTAATCCAAATTAAAAAGGCGGCAAAACTTATCAATAAAGCTGAACAGCCTGTTATCATCGCTGGTAGGGGAATAATTATTTCCCAGGCTTATGACGAGCTTAAGGAATTAGCAGAAAAAGCACAAATACCAGTAGTCAACACACTCCTTGGTATCAGTTCATTTCCCGGGAATCACATACTCAATTTTGGCATGATCGGTATGCATGGTATGGCTTATGCTAATATGGCAGTGCAAAATGCCGACCTTATTATTGCTATTGGTATGAGATTTGACGATAGAGCTACGGCAAGTACCAGTGGTTTTGCTCCTCAAGCTCGTGTCATTCATATTGATATCGACCCTGCAGAGATAGGAAAGAATATACCAGCAGACATACCCATAGTTGGCGATATTAAAAATGTTTTAAAAACTATGAACAAAGAAATTGACCGCCGAGAGCACTTAGATTGGTTTTCTCAATTAGAACAGTGGAGATATGAACACCCAGTGCTAGAGACCAAGCAAGATGAAAAACTCTTACCTCAATATATCATTCATCAAATTTATGAGGCTACTCAAGGTGATACCATAATAGTTACAGGAGTAGGACAAAATCAAATGTGGGCAGCACAATATTTCGTTTATACTAAACCTAACAGTTTTATTTCCTCAGGTGGCTTGGGCACTATGGGATTTGAGCTTCCCGCCGCTATAGGAGCCAAAGTTGGGCGTCCCGAAGAAATGGTATGGAGCATTGCTGGTGATGGCGGTTTCCAAATGACCATTCAAGAGTTGGCTACTATAACTCAAGAGAACCTCGCCATAAAGATGGCTATTCTCAATAATGGTTATCTTGGCATGGTAAGGCAATGGCAAGAGCTATTTTATGAACATCGCTATGTGGATACAAAGCTTTGGAATCCCGATTTTGTCAAGATTGCCGAAGCTTATGATATCCCTGGAATTAGAGTGAAACATAGAGAAGAGGTAACTCCAGCTATACAAAAGGCAATAGATTATCCCGGGCCCTTCCTTATCGACTTTGTTATTGAGCCAGAGGAGAATGTCTATCCTATGGTATCTCCAGGAGAAAGTTTAAGCCAAATTCTAGAATCGCCCAGGCCAGAAAGAGTAAGCAGTTATTAAGATATTTCAAGGAAAGCGAATTGGCTAATACAAAACATACTTTAGTAGCATTAGTAGAAGACAAGCCTGGTGTCTTGAATAGAGTAGCTAGTTTGTTTCGGCGCCGAGGCTTTAATATAGAGAGCATCGCTGTAGGACATAGTGAACAACTTGGCTTATCACGCATGACTGTTGTTGTTGATGGTGACTTTGCACAGGTAGAGCAAGTTAGAAAACAATTAGACAAGCTAATCAATGTGGTTAGGGTGTCCGATATAACTGAAGAGAATATAGTAGCCAGAGAGTTAGCATTAATCAAGGTCAAGGCTACTGCTGCAACAAGAAGCGAAATTATACAGATTGTTGATATTTTCCGAGCCAATATAGTTGATGTTGCTTCTGACTCACTAACAGTGGAAGTTACAGGTGACGAAGATAAGGTGAAGTCTCTACTTGAACTTCTTCGCAGCTTTGGTGTTAAAGAGATCAGCAGGACTGGTAGGATTGCCTTAACTCGTGGAGGCATGGTCTGAGCTAACAGGCTCTAAACCCTAAATTCTAAAGGGGTAGGATTTAGAGATTAAACATTAGAATTTTAAGGAGGAAGGCATGGCTAAAATTTATTATGATAAAGATTCTAACCTAAACTTAATCAAGGGGAAAACGATTGGTATTATCGGCTACGGCAGCCAAGGGCATGCTCATGCTCAGAATCTAAGGGACAGCGGTTGCCAAGTTATCATTGCTGAAGCACTGGATAGTGAAGGTTGGAAAGCAGCAAAGAATGCTGGATTTAGAGTAACCGGCGCTGCTGAAGTAGCAAAGGATGCAGATATCATTGTTATGCTGGCCCCTGATAACTTACATCCTCAAATCTACCACAAATCAATCGAGAGTGAACTATCCCAAGGCAAAACTTTAATGTTTGCTCACGGCTTTAATATCCATTATTCACAAATTGTGCCGCCTCATAATATCGATGTCAGCATGATAGCCCCTAAAGGCCCAGGGCATATATTACGCCAACTTTATATTGAAGGCTCAGGAGTCCCAGCTTTAGTTGCTATATATCAAGATGCCTCGGGCAAAGCCAAAGACACTGCTTTAGCTTATGCTAAAGGTATTGGCAGTGGTAAGGCTGGAGTTCTAGAGACAACCTTTGCTGAGGAGACTGAGACCGACCTTTTTGGTGAGCAAACAGTGCTTTGTGGAGGAGTCTCTTCCCTGGTCAAAGCTGGCTTCGAGATCTTAGTAGAAGCTGGCTACCAACCAGAGATCGCCTATTTTGAATGCTTCCATGAACTGAAACTCATAGTAGACCTTATGTACCAAGGCGGCTTGAATTATATGAGATACTCAATAAGCGATACCGCCGAATACGGCGATTATACTCGAGGGCCAAGAGTAATTAATGATTTAGTCAGGGAAGAAATGGGGCAAATTCTGGCAGAGATTCAGGATGGCAGCTTCGCCACAGAATGGATTCTGGAAAATCAGGCAGGCCGCCCCCGCTTTAATGCTATAAAACGAAATGAGGCTGAACATCCAATCGAAATTGTAGGCAAAAAACTGAGAGGTATGATGCCTTGGTTAAAAAAATAAGCATGGGCTACGAAATAAAATTTGCTGCAGAGGCTACAATGATAGCTCAGTCTTTATGCAGTAGATAAGCTTTTCCATCTTGCTGATAGGACGGAAATAACTTATGGACAAGGTAGTAATCTTTGATACCACTTTACGAGACGGTGAACAAGCAGCTGGAGCAAGCCTAACTGCCCAAGAAAAGCTAGAAATAGCCGAACAACTAGATAGGCTTGGTGTCGATATCATTGAGGTTGGTTTCCCTGCTAGCTCTTCCAGCGATTTCGAAGCTGTTCGCCTCATCAGCAAAAAGGTTCCACGACCTGTAATTTGTGCTTTATCTCATGCCAATGCCAAGGCTATAGATAAAGCTCGGCATGCTATCGAAGACGCAGCTCATCCACGAATCCATGTCTTTCTCTCTGCCTCAGATATCCATCTCCTCTACCAGCTTAACAAAAGCCGCGAGGAGATTCTGGAGATGGCTAAGGAAATGGTGTCTCGAGCCAAAAATTATGTTGACGATGTTGAATTTTCACCTATGGATGCCAGCCGGGCTGAACCTAGTTACCTCTATCATATCTTAGAAGCCGTAATTGATGTCGGAGCCACTACAGTAAACATACCTGACACCGTAGGTTATGCTACCCCACATGAATATGGCCGCTTAATTCAAAACATTCTATCTAATGTGCCTAATATCCATAAAGCCCTGATAAGCGTTCATTGCCATAATGATTTAGGGTTAGCAGTGGCCAATAGCCTCGAGGCAATACAAAAAGGTGCACGACAAGTTGAATGCACTATCAATGGTATTGGAGAACGAGCTGGAAACGCCTCTCTGGAGGAAATCGTTATGGCCCTAAAGACTCGCCAGGATTTCTTTAACCTTACTACCGACATTAATACTACTCAGATCTATAAGACCAGCCGCCTTGTCAGTGAGCTTACTGGCTTCGCTGTCCAACCCAATAAGGCTATTGTAGGGGCAAATGCCTTTCGCCATCAAGCAGGTATCCATCAAGATGGTTTAATAAAGAAAGCTATAACTTATGAAATTGTAGACCCAAAATCGGTGGGCATACCGGCAAGCAGCTTGGTGCTGAGTAAATTAAGCGGTAAGCATGCCTTCAAAGAGAGATTAGCGGAGCTTGGCTATACTCTGAATGACGACGCCCTGAACCATGCTTTCCACAGCTTCAAAGAGCTAGCCGATAAGAAAAGAGAAATCACCGATCGTGATATAGAATCCTTGGTAGCAGAGGAACTTCGCACTGTCACCGAGCTATACCATCTCGACCTTGTTGAGATTTCTTGTGGTGATCATAGCCTTCCTACAGCTACAGTGAGGCTCATTGGGCCTGATGGGCAAAGTATAGCTGATGCTGCCTTAGGTACAGGGCCAGTAGATGCCGTATGTAAGGCTATCAATCGCATAGTTGGCATACCCAATAAGCTTACAGAATTTACTATCAAATCAATTACTGAAGGGATTGATGCTATTGGAGAGGTATTAATTCGAATCGAGAGTGATGGGATAACCTATACAGGGCGTGGTGCTTCCACTGATATTATCGTTGCCAGTGCTAAGGCATATATGAACGCTCTAAACCGACTTTTG
>Ga0114921_10000260_pt1 | contig 22148 bp, 15 predicted proteins | sample BentaG_FD_87016 | JGI IMG/M metagenome (GOLD analysis project Ga0114921, IMG submission 87016) | Deep subsurface microbial communities from South Atlantic Ocean to uncover new lineages of life (NeLLi) - Benguela_00093 metaG | ecosystem: Environmental > Aquatic > Marine > Oceanic > Sediment ... | reverse complement strand
TTTTAATCAAATCATATATTCTTAAAAAAAAGGAGGTCAATTCATGGAAGCAAAATACAGATATAAGTGGTATCAAGAAATCTATGACAATATTCCTAAGATCCATGCTGAGGCAAGGAAAATAGCCGCTGAGTTTGGCCTTGGTAAATTAAAAGATAAAATAGGTGTTTATCCAGGGAGTTCGACCTGTCCCGGCTCATTGCCAAATTATGTGCTGGATGCCATCATCAAAGCCAACCAGGTTCCTGTTCTTCCTATGCGAAAAGTCGAGGATGAACTCAGGGAAGTCATCAAGGACGTCTATGGTGATGAATACGACGGTGCAGCAACAAACACTTGCGAGGCTGCCCTGAGGGTCTGTCATGAGATTCTGTTTGCCCCTCCCACGATGAGGAAGGGCGATGCTTATCGAGGAAGATTCATCGCTCCTTATGGGGAGGATTTTGAGTTTATGGCTGCCTACGGGAGGCCATTCCCACCCAAATACAAGAATCTCTTCATCGATAGAAGCGTTTCTGCTGGAGAGTTAGGCGTTGAGGGGAAAAGTCTGGCGAACCTGGATTCTGTCTTTGTCCGTCTTGTAGGAACAAAATATGAGGTTCATGGGATTAAGTTCAATCCTGTCCCCTTGATGACACGGACAGATTCAGAAAAATCCATCGAGAGGATCGCCGAAGTCGCGGCACGGCATGCGGAAAGCCTGGTTGGTTTTGAAAGCATCGGTTATGATACTCCTGGCTACGGGTATGGAGAAAGAGATGAAAACAGTATACCAAAACTTAAAAAATACATCGGAAAACTGGCTGAGCAATACGATGTTCCCTACCTGGTAGACAGCGCCAGCTGTCTTCCTGTCATAGGTCTTTCCCCAGAAGATGTTGGTGCAGATGTCATGGTCTGGAGCATGGATAAACCAGGCCGTGCCCCTGCAAGCGGCCTCATCGTTGGAAAAGAGGAGATCATGGTTCCCATCCGGAAAGGGCTGGGCCTGGGTGGACAGAGGTACGGCGAAGTTTCATCCCACGGTAAAGCTCTTTTTTCTCTCTGTGACCCCGGCAGAGATGCTGTAGTTGGCTTGACTACCTTCTTGAAAAAACTAGGTGATGATCCTGATAAAATCAAGAGACCCATCGATAAATTCCACGATATCATTGTCGAAGAATTTCAATCCCTCAAACCAGCCAGATTCCGGGACAAGCTCATTATCACCAAATCCTACACAATGGGCGGAACTGAACTCAATTATGAACAGACCTGGGATGACGGGGAATTCGGAATACCCATTTTTACCGGAGAGGACTTATTCGCCAACACCAATCCTATTGTCTCAGCTCAGGAAGAAATGGGAGTTTTTCCGGCCATTATCTACAGTGGGAACATATTCCTGGGTCCGGGGTTGGGAACCCTGGACGAAAATGCAGAGCTAAACGAAGAATACGCAAGATTAGGCGCCAAATCCCTGGTGAAAGCGGTTGAAATCGTCTGTAAATATGCTGGTCTGGGGGATTAGTTTGCTCATCCGACTTATAAAAACGAAAAAACATACTGAGTTTAAATTAGATAAACCAGATGAGGATCAAGGATTAAAGGGTAAGGCTTACGAATTACGTCTTAGGTACTGGCAAACAAAAAGAACTTCAGGATTTCCATCCAATCATCACTGGTGAAGGAGACTGAGGTATTCCCGGATCTCTTAGCCCCTGGAATCCAGGAAGCTTTCTCGGCGCGTTCTTCATTTTTGTAGGTGACTTTAATGGTGTAGGGTGGGTCGAGTTTAAAAGGTTTAAATTCCTTTAGTCTGGTCAACGCCTCTCGGGTTCTTTTCTTGATTAATTCCTGAGCCTTTTGCGGATGAGGCATGCTTGCTGCATTTCCAACTCCTTCTTTTACTGCGGCAGTGACAATTTTGCTAAATAATTCCTGACTTTGCCGGCAAATCGCCACATCACCCGCAACCATAACTACAGGCACACCAAAATTTCCCGCAATAAAGGCATTTATCCCGGCTTCGGGCATGGGCTTTCCATTCAGGGTAACATCGTAAATAGTCCCGGTCATGGTGTGGTCTAAAACCGCATCAGGCGTATTGGCTCGGGCATGATAGCCAATGAAAATCACAGCATCAAATGTCTCATTGATTCCTTCCATCATGTCCAAAGGCCCGCCGGACCAGTCCCGGATCAGAACAGCTTCCGTATGCAAAAGATCAGGCAAAATGTTCCGGCCGCTGCCATGTGAATCCCTCACAAGGACATAAGTGGCTCCGGCTTCGAGAGCTCCTGCTATGGCCGCATTTGTTTCCATAGTCATCAGTTTTCGGAACAGGCCATAATCCTTGCCACTGCGACTGACATCTTCCCAGTGGATAATCCCACAAACGCCTTCCATATCAACGGAAATGAACACCTTCAAGCCTTTTTTTTGTTCTGCGGCATGGCCGCACACACCCAAAATCAAAACCAGTGAGATCAAAACCCAAAGTGATTTCTTCATGACTCCTCCATTTTTCAGTTTATTTAAAAAAATTTCCTTATTAATATAAATTCTCTAAAATCAAAGGCGTCAGAAAACGCACACTTCGAAACATTACCCAGAAATGAATCCGCTGTTTCGTGTTATAGAAGCTTTTTGTTTATTTTTTAATAAATTCTATATTGGCCGCGCGACCAGCACCAACAACAAATCCTGTGATTTTCTTTCTTTTGTTCCGAATGAACTCTATATTAAACCAACCTACGGTAAATTTATCGCGGTCCATGGCTTTTAGAGCATTCTTGGGAGCATTCTTGTGTTTGAAAACAAGGGATCCTTTCTCTACATCAAGCTTATAGGTGACCGGAAGCTCATCATTATAATATTCCCCGGCATACTTTTTCAGCTGAGAAGGAGTCAGTGGTTTCAGTTTGGGGGCTTTCACCAAGTTGATTTCTTCTCCTTCTATGGTCAATTTGGCTTTGCCCACTCCGCCCTTTTCTCCGGGCAAAAAATCGATAGAAATAGCGTAGGGGGCATCCAGTGCTCGAAAGCTTGTCTTACTCACGGGTGAAAGAACATACTCTCTTCGCCCTTCTCCTATTACCAGATCGTTCTCTTTCATTGAGATAATAGTCCACATGCCAGTCTTTTCATCCTGGTAGTTGCCTGCTTTTTCTTCTAATTCCTCTTTGGTGAGGGTGACGGCCTTAATCTTCTTTTCAGGCGCCTTCACCTCCTTTTTGAACTCATGGGCAAGGTATATGTCAACAATTTGCATGCAGAGCCTGGAGGCATTGATAGTACCGAGGTTGGCCAGGCAAACAACAGAAAACTTCTGCTCAGGAAATCGAACCATCTGGGCCCTGAAGCCGGCGAAGCCGCCGCCGTGACTCACCCTTTTTATTCCTTTATAATCATCTATACCCAATCCGAAAGCATAATCGATCTTTTCTCCATTGTTCAGCACGCCTGGAGTTTGAATGAGCTCCATGAGTTCCTTTCCCAATTTGTTGTGGTAAAATGCCTGATCCCAGAGATATAAATCTTCAACCGTGGTAAAGACGCCGCCGTCTCCTACATGGTCAAGGGTGGTCATGTCTATACGAAATCCTTTTTTTAAGGGCGAATAGCCGTCAGCACGATTTTTTACAACCATCCTATGGTCATCGTGGAAATGAGTATTCTTCATACCTAAGGGCTTAAAGATGTGCTCCTGGGTAAAATCATTAAGAGATTTTCCGCTCACTCTTTCTACGATAACACCCATCAAAAAATATCCGGAGTTCGAATAGAGATGCTCTTTACCGGGAAGAAAATTCAGTCTTTTTTGCCTGCCCAGGAGTTCTATTGCATCTTCTGGAGTATAGAAATAGTCGTTCGTCAAGGCTGCAATATCCGCAAGCGTGAGGTAATCGCGGATGCCGCTGGTATGGTGGACTAGATGCCTGATAGTAATAGGCCTTTCATACTTGGGCAGTTCGGGTATGTATTTGCGTATATCATCATCAAGAGAGATTTTTCCCTGCAGGGTAAGAATAGCGATACATGATGCTGTAAATTGTTTGGAGGTTGATCCAATTCGGAAAACAGAAGTTGGGGTAATAAGTATGTTGTGTTCCAGATTTGCCATTCCGTAGCCGCACTTGTAGAGGATTTTCCCGTCCTTGATAATGGCCAGGGCCGCTCCTGGGGAGACAGTCGAATCCCATTTGTCAAAAAGCTTATCAACTTTATCCGTCTTGTCGTCTGCAGTTGCAAGAGATATCAGAAAGAATATAAAAAATAATACCCATAGCCACTTTGATTTGAATAAGAATTTCTTCATCTGAAATCTCCTTTTTTAAATAAGAGAATTTCAAGGCCGATTAATGCTTATCATGAATTTTTTTTCCTGTCAAGAAAGGCGCGAGCGGTTAAAACTGACAGATATTGTTACATATATAATAACCTTCTACAGGCTTGTTTTAATAAAAGAAAATAAAAATGGGGAATAAGAAATACGGCCTTATTAGCAGTTTGAAAAAAATATCTGAAAATCAAACCAGGCAAGCATGCTTTTGTTTTTAAGATTGTTTTTGATTGAAAATTATGATGATAAAATGTGCTGCGGCAAAGATGAAGAATATACGGAAAACGTAACCCCTGGTTCGTTAATAATTTTCTGCTTGCGCTGACCCGGTTCAAACCTAGAACTGGATAGACTTTCCCCATGTCACCAATTGGTGCCGGCGTCAGTGGATTTCCAGATCCCTCCGGAAGCCGCACCGATGTAGTAAACCATCGGATCGCCCGGCACACCGACCACTGCTGAAGTCCGGTTTCCCGGAGGGCCGATATGGCGGTAAGTGATGTGCGAATATTGATTATGATAATCAATACCCATATAATTCATTTATGCACCTCCTAAATTTAGATTTTGAAATCTCATGGGCAATCTATCACGCAATAGACACCCATTTGGAGGTGCATCACATCATCATGCTACCTATATATAGGGATTAAAGGGTGGAAGTGGGTGTCAAATGTCAGATGATGTCAAACAAAAAATCTCCAGTATGGAAAAAGCGGCCTACCAGCTTTACCGTTCTGGCCGCTATGAAGAGGCGATAAGTCTCGCGACTCATGCTCTTGAGTTAACGCGTCGATCCTTTGGGGAAAATCATCCAACTTTTGCCAATTGCCTTGAAATACTTGGGGGAGTTTATTACACAACGGGAAAATATGCTGAGGCTGAACCTTATTGGCTCCAAGTAATGGAGATCCGTCGCAATATATTTGGCGAAGGCCATCCGGCTATGGCCACCATTTTCAATAACCTGGCAGGTCTTTATGAAGCGATGGATAACTTAATACAGGCAGAATCCTTTTACCGGCAGGCGTTGGAGATCCGGCAAAAGGCTCTTGGGGAAAATGACCCAAACTTTCTCAGAAGCCTGAATAACCTGGCGAACCTTTACCGAAAGATGAGAAGACACACAGAGGCTGAGACCTATCTCAGACAGGCCTTAGAGATTTATCGAATGAGACTTGGCGAAAACCATCCGGATTTTGCCTTCAGGCTGAACAGTTTATCAGAGTTCTACAAAGAGATGGGTAACTATAAGGAGGCAGAATCTTTGTATCGGCAGGCACTGGAGATCCGGCGTACAACATTGGGCGAAAACCATCCGGATTTCGCCAGCAGTCTGAACTTACTCGGATTGCTGTACTATATGATGGGCAATTATAAGGAGGCTGAGCCCCTTTATTTGCAAGCGCTCGAGATTCGGCGAAAGACTCTGGGTGAGAACCATCAGGATTTTGCCATAAGCCTTGACAACCTGGCTTTGCTCTACCAGGCGATGGGCAAATATGCGGAAGCTGAACCCCTTTATCAGAAAGCGAATGCAATTTTTCGTGACGCTTTGGGAGAATCCCATCAAGAATATGCGAGGAGCCTGAATAACCTGGCAAGCCTAAATGAAGCAAAGAATAATTATAAAGAAGCCGAAGAGCTTTATCAAAAGGTTTTAGAAATCTGGGGAAAGACTTTAGGTGAGGACCATCCGGATTTTGCTACAGCCCTTAACAACCTTGCTTCCCTATACACAAAAATGGGCAGATATACTGAGGCTGAGCCTCTTTATTTGCAATCGATCGAGATCTGGAGCAAATCATTAGAAGAGAATCATCCGACTTTCGTCCAATTTTTAAACAATCTGGCGAATATGTACCTTCTGATGGGAAGATATGAAAAAGCTAAACCTCTTTGGCACCGGATGATAGAGATTCGGCAAAGGATTCTTGGCAAGGACCATCCAGATTTAGCTACAGACCTGCACCGCCTGGCAGCAATTTTTGAAAAGATAGGTGATTATAAGGAGGCCGAATCTCTCTACCGCCAAGTCCTGGAGATCCGGCGCAGGATTTTAGGCGAAGAACATTCAGACTTTGCCACGAGTTTGAACAACCTGGCGAATATTTATCGCCTGACCGGAAACTTATCTGAGGCAGAGCCACTTTTCCAACAGGCAAAGGAGACTTTTAAAAAAATATGTGGAGATAAACATCCTGACTACGCAACTAGCCTCAATAACTTAGCCACACTTTATCAGGAAATGGGGAAATTTACAGAAGCAGAGCCGCTCTGTCACCAAGTACTGAAGATCAGACGCAAAGCCCTGGGACAGGAAAACCCTCTATATGCTGTTAGTCTTAACAACCTTGCTGATCTCTACCGTACGATCGGCAATTTTATGGATGCTGAGCCGCTTTATCAACAGGCGCTGGAAATCCTGAACAAATCAGGCGAAGAAGAGCTTCAAAATTATGCTATTGTCCTGAGTAATAAAGCGGCTATGTACTCCTCTACGGGCAATTTTCCTGAAGCCGAGCAGCTATTTCGCAAGACCTCTGAAATTCTCCGAAAGGTCTTAGGGCGCGACCATCCCAACTTTGCCACCAGCTTAACAAACCTGGCTGAGGTATATCGCAAAATGGGCGATTTCTCTTCTGCCGAACCCCTTCTTCGCCAGGCTATCGAGATATACCATAAAACATTGGGAAAAAATCATCCAAACCTTGCCGTCGGCATGAATAGTATGGCTTTAGTATACAAGGGAATTGGTGATTTCTCTTCTGCCGAAACTCTTTTCCTCCAGGCGCTTGAAATAGATCAGAAGACCTTAGGAGAGAACCATCCCAACTTTGCCACTAAGCTTCACAACTTAGCTGCGTTGTACCAGGAGATGGGAAATGTGGAAAAAGCAGAATCATTCTTCCAGAGGGCGCTTGAGATTCGGCGCCAGTCTTTAGGCAAGGGGCATCCGGACATCGGCCAAAACCTGAACAACTTAGCTGTGCTGTACTTCTCGATTGGCAATTACGATAAATCCGAGCAGTATTATTGTCAAGCCATAGAGCTTTGGAGAAAGACTATTGGAGAGGAGCATCCGGATTTTGCCAGTGCACTGAACAACTTAGCCTGGCTTCATTATTCCAGAGGAAAATATGATGAAGCTAAACCCCTCTATCAGCAATCCCTCGATATCCGGCGTAAAGCCCTGGGAGAAGACCATCCGGATTTTGCTCTCAGCCTCAACAACCTGGCAGCATTATACGCCGCCACAGATAACGCGTCGCAGGCGATGCCCTTGATAGAACAATCTGCGCTGATTGATGATCGGATGATCGGACAGATCTTCTCCATTGCCTCCGAAAACCAGCGGATGAAATATCTTCAACACATCCAGGTGAATCTTGACGCCTTTCTTTCTCTCGTTTCACAATATTTATGCACATCCGTCGAAGCTGTCCGTTTTGCAATGGATCTCGTCCTACGAAGGAAAGGGGTAGGGGCCGAGGCCCTGGCAACTCAACGGGATGCCGTACTGGGGGGCCGGTATCCTGAATTAGAATCAAAATTAAAGCAGTTGACTAAGTTGCGCATGCAAATAGCCCAGAAGACCCTGTCAGGACCGGGTTCGGAAGGTTTAGCTGCTCATCAGAAATTTATATCAGAATGGAACGAACAGAAAGAGCGTCTTGAAGCGGAGCTGGCAAGGCAGATTCCCGAGATGAAAATGGAACAGAAACTACGTGCTGCTGATCGGAAGGCGATAGCCAAAGCTTTGCCCAGAAGAATGACGTTGGTTGAATTCATCAGGTTCAACCTTTTCGACTTTAAGGCAAGATCTGATAAGGGAGAAATTCCATGGAAATCTGCTCGTTACCTTGCTTTTGTCTTGAATGCTGGGAAACCTGATAACATACAGATGATTGACCTGGGTGAGGCAGCGACCATCGACCGGCAAATATCTTTGTTCAGAGAGTCTATTACTGGAGAGGTTGAAAGCCGCGGAGCACGGGACATGGGTCTGCCGCCAAGAATGGTTCGAGAGTTTAGCCCAACTGCGGGCTATAAATTGCATAAGATCATCTTTGCCCCCTTGATTTCAGCCTTCGGAGGGAACGAACAACTTCTGCTGGCTCCAGATGGAGACCTGACTCGGCTGCCTTTTGAGGTGCTTCCCATGGGAGATGAACGTTGCCTGATTGATGATTACCACATCAGCTACGTGGGCGCAGGACGCGATGTGTTGCGTTTCGGGGCAGCCACTACAGGCCAACCCACTAAATCTCTGGTAGCCGCAGATCCAGACTTTGATCTTAGATCTGGAGATGATTATGCTCAAAAAGAAGCTGTAAAGCCACCTGGCCGACAGTCCCGTGAGTTTAACCGCAGTGACCTCTGGTTTAGCAGGTTGCCCGGGACAAGAGAGGAAGGGAAATTTGTTGCCGCTAAAATAAATGTGGATCCCTGGTTTGAAAGTCGGGCGCTGGAGGCCCGGATAAAATCTGTTCAGTCACCATTCATTTTACATCTTGCGACACACGGCTTTTTCTTGGAAGACCAGAAACATGATCCCGGTAGAGAACTCCGTGGATTGGGTGTGATGGGCTGGGAACCGGGCATCGGGAAGGGTCGGCTGTCCAGACTCGGGTTAGAAAATCCATTGCTGCGTTCAGGACTTGCTTTAGCTGGCGCAAACACGTTTCTCAAAGAGGGTGTTTTACCAGAGGAAGCGGAAGACGGCATCCTTACAGCTGAAGATGTTTCAGGATTAGACCTTTTATCCACGGAACTTGTGGTACTCTCTGCGTGCGATACCGGCTTGGGCGAGGTTCGCGTGGGAGAAGGCGTCTTTGGACTTCGACGGGCTTTTGTCTTAGCCGGGGCCAAAACATTGGTGATGAGCCTATGGAAAGTTCCTGACCAACAAACACAGCAGCTGATGGAAGATTTTTATAGTCGCGTTCTCAGTGGACAGCCTCGTGCAGAAGCTTTGCGTGAGGCACAGATACAAATGAAAGCCAAGTATCTGCATCCTATCTACTGGGGCGCATTCATCTGCCAGGGTGATCCCGGTCCATTACCAGAAAAAAATGAGGGATAAATGACCATGAAGAGAAATAAGATGAAAAAATCTGATTTTTTGAATACTGAGGTGTTCATAAGTTACTCCAGCCGAGACTGCCACAGGGTTTTTCAGATGGTCGACTTACTGGAGTCAGCCGGGGTGAAAGTTTGGATTGATCGCAATAAGATTCCCGGGGGAACAAACTACGGAGAGGAAATTGTTCGCGCCATAAAAAATTGCAAAGTTCTCATGCTGATGTGTTCTGATGCTTCTGTGCGGTCTCGAAATGTGAAGGCAGAAATTCAGCTTGCCTGGAAGTATGAGCGACCTTATTTGCCACTCTTGCTAAAACAGATAAGCTTTCCTGAGCAACTTGAATACTGGCTTGAAGGGTGGCAGTGGATTGAAGTGATGGATTTTCCAAAAGAGCAATGGTTGCCACAGGTATTGAAAGCGCTGTCACTAAAAGGCCTTGAATTCCATGACTTGGTAAAATCCAGCATACAGTCTGGTCAGGTCATAGAGCCGATACTGTTAAACCAGGGATTAAAGAGTTTGCGGTCAATAGCCAAATTTACTGACCAGATTTGGCCTTTACCGGCTGCTCGTGCTGAACGAGGATTGACCCTTCCTACTAGAGGGCTGGGCGCTCCTCAAGAAGATGTTCAGCACGGGTTTCGATTGGGAAACCATGTTTGCTTGGCCATAGAATCTGACCGGGATGGCCATCTTCTGCTCCTAGACGAAGGATCCGAGGGGACAATTTACTGCCTCTGCCCATCGTGGTTTGCGCCTGACACGCATATATCCCCTGGCCGAGGGTATCTTCCTCAGGCGCAATCACGTTATGATTCCTTTGTAATCACCGGGAAGCCAGGTCGAGAACAACTGCTGGCGATCATTACTGATGAGCTATTGGAATTGGATTGGATGCCGGAAGACCCCAAGATTCCAGCCCGTGTCCTCAATCAGGAAGACATAGAAAGGCTACTTAAACATCTCCACAACCTGGAAGGAAACCGTTGGACAGTATTGTCCACCTACTTTGATATACAAGGATAGCCGATTTTTAGTGACAAAAAAGCCGTTTTAAGGAATAACTATTGCCTCTCTCTCAAACACAATTTTCCCATTCACGATAACTTTTTGGATTTCCCCCCAGGTGCTCAGCGGGTGTCCTTTCCATATGACGATGTCCGCGTCTTTTCCCGGCTCAATATTGCCCTAACATCAAGTCTCGGCCCCTTAACCTATATCCTCCAAAACATCTGTCCTTGAAATTTCCCTAGGATGGATGGTGAAAAGGTCTTTGGAAAGAACAACCACACTTTTTTTACAGGGCCATTCATGCTCTTCTCACTCTTCCCTTCTATAACTGTTTTCAATCTATGAGTCTGGAAGCTTACGTGTGTTATAATTACAAATGTAACATAAAAACTAAATAAAAATTTATATTCAAAAAAAAATGCAAGGCTGGCTGATTCCACCGCCAAAAGAACCTACTAAAACCAAAGAAGAATTCAGAAAAGAAAGAGAGAAGAAGGTGAGGTGGCTTATCAGGCAGGGATATCTCAGGTCAGAACGTATAAAGGATGCAGTCTCTAAGGTTCCACGGGAAGATTTCATACCATTTATGCACAGGGACTATGCCTATTCAGAAGTTCCCCTCTCTCTTCCTGGTGAGGAGGCGACTATTTCATGCCCTCACAGCTATCCTCTTTTTTATGAACCTCTGGGTCTAGATGCGGACCATAAATTTCTCGAAGTGGGCCTTGGCTCAGGCTATGGCACTGCCCTAGCAAGGGAAATTGTTGGACCTGAAGGTTTGGTTGTATCCATTGAAATTGACCCGTTGACCTTTGAATTTGCGAGAAAGAATCTCGAAGGTGAAGGCTATAATGATGTTATCCTTGTAAAAGGAGACGGGGGTCTTGGGTATCCAGAGATGGCTCCCTATGACAGAATATGTATAACTGCGGCATGCATGGAAATCCCTCCTCCTTTGATAGAACAACTCAGGATAGGAGGAAGGTTAATTGCACCTGTTATAAAAATGGGGATCCAGAATCTTATTTTGCTTGAAAAAAGTGAAAAAGGGATAAGTCAAAAGGTTGTTTGTCAGGTGCTATATGTTTCTCTAAGGGGTATTTTTGGTGTCAGCGAGGATTAAATTAGAGGAGATTCATATCCTCAAGCACTTCACTGCCAACCAGCAACTTGTATTTAGGTACAGCTTTGTAACTTTTTAGCATTATCTTTTATTCAAAAGGAAAAAAAATGTTTTTAATAATCTTGGATTTAGCCTTTTCTGCCCGTTCTTTTTTCTCATTCTTATAGCCTATATCACAGGAAAAATTTGGTATCAACGACGATAACAATGAAGTCAAAAGTTTTGGCGCATAATGTAATACTTCACGCCCTCTGCTAATCTAATTCAGCTCTTAAATAGAGGATTTTAACCCAAAAATCTCTATTCTAAGGCCTTGTTCGGCTGTGAAATAGCCCCTAATTTTTCCGTAATCAATTAATTAACTTGGCCCGACCCCAATTTTAGATGACCTTAATTTTGGGGCAGGGAGGCAAAGTCAAAATTAGAAGCATTATAAATTCTAGTTTATCCTCGTTATCACCTCAATAGCTATGAAAAATCACCCCCAAATTCACCTTAAAGAGCGATTGAATAATTCACATATCTCAAATAAAAATAATATTAATAGTCAAACGAACGGAGATGTTGCTTACTTTTTTGAGAAATGAAAAACGGAACCTGTGTCATCGCGAGGAGCGGAGAAGATTCCTTCGCGTCGCCCGGAACAGGCTTGGCGATCTTCCGTTGCGAGTGAAACGAAGCAATCTCATCAATTAAGGATAAGATGGCCACACTCCCTTAGGTCGCTCGCCAAGACAATATAACAACATTCATTGCGTTTATATTAGTATCTAGCTATCAATATATTTTCATGGTCGGTTAATGAGGATATCAAAATGATTATTCCAATTGGTCATGAAAGTGACACTGTTCGCAGATTGCCATGGATAACCTTCATAATCATGGCGAGCTGTTTAATTATACATATATTTCTATCCTTTGAAGTAAATAAAAATATCAAAGAGTTGGAAAGTACGGCGAGGGAACTCGAGCAATACTATTTCGACCACCCCTACCTGGAGCTTGATTCGGAAATTAAAAAGCTGATTTTTGGGGAAGGATACGCTGAAGAAATTGAGCAAATGCTCGATATGTATCGCAGAGAAGATCCTGATGAAATCCATCTTTTTCAAGAAGAAGAACAGGAGGAACTAAATGAATTGTCTCGAAGGTTAAAGAATACTCTGAATAATGTCCCCTATAGAAAATGGGGATTCATTCCGGCCAAGAAATCTTTCCTCGCTCTTCTGACTTATATGTTTATTCATAGTGGCTGGTTGCATTTGTTTGGGAATTTGCTTTTTCTTTATTTGACCGGCCCTTTCATCGAAGACGTCTGGGGAAGACTGATTTATACAGCTTTTTACTTGATAATGGGAATGCTTTCGGCTCTTATGTTTGCCCAACACTATCCCAATTTAACAGGACCCTTGATTGGGGCATCAGGTGCTATTGCTGGTGTCATGGGGGCTTTTCTGATCAGATACTGGAAAACCAAAATCCGCTTTTTCTATTTTTTTTTCATTTTTATTCCCGTCACCTTCAAAGCTCCGGCCTGGCTGATGTTACCGTTATGGCTCCTTTTAGAATATTTCAATGCCAATATCATGGACGCAGTCAATCCTGAAGGCGGTAGTGGTGTAGCCCATTGGGTCCACGTCTCGGGATTTGTATTTGGTGTTATTGCGGCACTCGGGATGAAGGCCTCAAAGATAGAAGAAAAGTATATTCATCCAAAAATTGAAGCTCAGATTCGTTATGGGGATGAAAAATTCCAAGTGCTAGAAGAAGCTTTAGAAAAAAAACGCTTAGGAATGTTAGACGAAGCACATGCCCTCCTCCTTGATGCAGCAAGAAAGAATCCTACAAATCAGGAAGTGGTAGAAGGTTTATGGGATTTTGGGGTTGAGCTGGGAAAGGAGGATGAATCGGCAATATTTCTCATCATGTTGATAGAGAGAGAAATAAGACGTAATCAGATGGATATTGCTTTGGGTCATTTCAGGAATTTGAAAAAGATAATTCCCCAAGCTGCCATCAATCTGGGATGTAGGATTATGCTGATGCAGCGTTTGACAGAGCGTAAAGAACTAGAGGAAGCAAAAGAATTGGCTGATGAACTTCTAAAAGAAGTAAATCTGAATTCATCTCCAGGTTTACTGCTGAATTTTGCCCGCACTGCTTTAGAACTTAGCCCTTCAATAGCAGAAAAAGTTATAGAACTATGCTTCCAACACCCGGAGATTCCAAAGGACCAAAAAGACAAATTAAAGATTGAGTTTGATGAACTGCAAAAAAAATCGCAAGCAACCTCAACAATCAGCAATGTGGAACAAGTGACAACAAAGGCTGAAAGCCAGTTAGCAGTTGAACCTGATGAATCTGAGAGAAGCCTTTCTCCAAAACAATCCATAAGAGTAACTAAAGCCACCCCATTAGATATTAAAGATGGAAATTTGTCTTTGAATGTTGAAGAAATTGGAGAGAAATTGATTCCACTCAACATAGTACGGTCTATGGCTGTCGTTGAGATTTCATCTCGCCAGGAATTGCCTTTCCTGTTGATTGACCTCTTTCTGGATGATCCGAAGACAAATGCCTTCAGTATCCGTACTATCCGGCTATTCAGTACAAGCTTCGACCCGAAAAAGTTTTTCCCCGATATTCAAAATTCCCGGGAGGCTTTGAAAGCGTTTATTTTGAATCTGCTTGAATTAAGTGGCGCCACAGCATACCCCGACCAGGACTCGGTCATGCTCAACTCTGTCAAGAGTTTCCTTTCAATAGAGGAATATGAAAAATCAATTTTATCCTAAAACTTCCCATCTTTTTACCAATTCATTTTTTTTCTTCTTTAACTAAATATTTTCTTTGTATAAACTGCAGCGAATGCGGCCAATAGAGATTATTTTATGATGTGAAGATAATACCGATGATATAGCAAGATGGTGGGCGGCACAGGATTTGAACCTGCGACTTCTATAGTACGAATATAGCAATCAAAAAAATGTACAATAAAATCAAGTCATTAATTTTAGTGTAAATGAATTAGAGGTAATTTTGTTAGGTATTTTTAGGCTTGTTTAGATATTCTTAGCGCTGATTCTGTCACGAATATATGTCCCTACACCTGACTCATTGAGGAAGAAGTGAGATGAAGATCGTTGTGATAGGTATTTCTGTTCTGGCAATCTACAATCCATTAGCAAAACAGTTGATTTTGCTTGAGTTCAAAAATTTACGTTGAGTCCCAAATTTAGTGGCAACTGGTTTCTCTGCCAGAATCTTTAACTCTTTCCTGCCCTTCTCAGTTTTCAGTTATATCGTATTTATCTGAATATTTTATCAAACCTTCATTTGCCAGATGCTTCAAATCAACATCAATAAGTTCATTATTTAACTTCCAGTAACCCAAATATATGTCGTTAATTTTGTCTATGAGTTCTTGTCTCGTTCTACTGTTTAATCGTAGCACGCGTAATATATGCCAATTGAGATTCTTTTTTACCTGAGAGTTTTTGAATTGCAATTACTTTTTTCGCAAACAGGCTCCCTCCTTTAATATTTAAATTAAGGGTGTAAGGCAAATATTATAAAATTGTAAAATTTGGGTACTACGAAATCTTCACTTTCTTCTTCTCTTGCACCTTCCTTTACCAAGGATACCACCGCTTAAGAAAAGTCCTGCACCTAGCACAAAACCGAAATTGTACCAGAATCCGCTGTTATAAACTTCATAGAAGCGTATTTTCTTTGTAAATATAGAGATAATAAATGTTATAGGTGCAATAAGACCATGCCATAATCCCTTCCAGAATCCGGCAATTTTTCCCTCTTTGTTTGGAGTTTTTTCAAGGTCATTTGGACCTGGGGCGCAACTGAATAAAACAAACATTAAAATAAAAAGAAGCCCTAGGATACTAATTATTTTCATTTTATCCTCCACTTAAAATTATATATATACAAAGACTTAGTCTTAAGATGCTAAGCCACTTTTCAGTATAGACTTCAATGATTTCCTCAAGATCAGATTAATAGTAATTTATGGTTTCTCAATCTTCTGCTTTTCTCTCCAACTTATTTTGAATATTTTATAGCACAGAAATAATATAAAATCTATCAAATGAATTAAAATTATCAACTATTACCTTATAATTATTATGGCTCTCCTAAGCCGGCTGGTAAGCATTTCCAATTCCTTTATAATTTGAGATTTTCTAGAAAGCCCTTGCTCCTATTCAGATTTGACCATGGCTTTTTACTGTGATATAAGAATTTCAAATGTTTGCCAGTAAATATTAAGAAATTGAAAAAATTATGACATGGACAAAAGCCAAATTCCCATGAATTCTTACCAAATCTGCATTTTTCCTGCAATTGCCGAACGTATCTAGGAAGAAAACCTCGGACTACAGGCTTATTGCTTTCCAAAAAAAGGATCTGCCATATGAAATGGATATGTACCGTTTATAATTACGCACACGAAGGGGACGAACCGCCCTATATCTGTCCAATGTGCAACCTTCCCGGGGACAAATTTGTTCCCCTTGAAGATCAGAAGTATAAAGAGATAGCGCCTGCTGCTGGCGGAAACCGCTATAGCCATACGCCTCGGTTTGCTCGGCAGCAAGCTCGTTTTCAAGATTCTTTCTTCAATTGGTATAAATATTTTCAGCCAAATTTGTTACTAATGCGTTAACAAATAGAGTAATTCAAATATCCTACCCATTTCCCCTTAAGCTAGAATAAACAGGAAATGAGCTATTTAGGTTTACTCTTGATACTTAAAAGAGATCTTAACTTTTGTGCGATAGGCTGAGACCTTTCCGCCTTCAACTTTCATATCGAATTCAACCGCCTCGGCAATCCTCAGATCCTTGAGGCTCTTGCCAGCTGTTTCAACGGCATTTTTCGCAGCTTCTTCCCAAGAGTTAGGGCTTGTTCCTATAAGTTCGATGACTTTATATGTGCTTTCCATCCATTTCCTCCTTCAATAAAATCATTAAATTCCTTTATGACGAGCGGAAAAACTGTAAAGCTTTCGTCAGCCTTTGTCAATCCTTTCTCGATGAACCTGGGATAAGAATAAATGAGGCGATTGAGAAAGAAGATTCTTTTCTTACTAGAGATGAAACATTATAATATTTACCTATCTTATAAAACGATTTAACCATAGGGCTTACAGAACCAGTGACTTTGAATTTTTGCTGACTTATATTTTCCATGACGAGCCGATGGTACTGTATATAAGGAAATTATCTGATTCCAGGTTTATCAAGGATTGTCTGTTAATTAATGAAAGAAGGGAGGATAAACATGTTTAAGCTTATTTCAAAAATTTCTTTTCTTTTAGTTTTAATCATCCTAATTTCTAGCCAAAGCTCAACAACTCAAATACGAATCCAAAAAGTCAAAAATCACAAGGCGATGAAAGCTCGGGATTCATCAAAAAACATAGAAGTATGTCCCGACTACGGAAAAATACCTCTTTATTTCATTCATAACGAGGGACAAGTCAATGATAAGGCGCTCTTCTATGCAAAAACTTCAAAGTATACCCTCTGGCTGACTAAAGAAGGATTAGTCTTCGATATTACGAGGAGAATTAAGGAAAAAAATTCAAAATCCACAATTTCGATCCCCAAAGATGTGAATAATCCTGAAGATTTCGAGCACGAGAGAGATGTTTCCAGGTTGATATTTCTTGATTCTAACAAAAACCCAGAAGTTGTTCCAGTAGATAAAACAGAGCATCGAGTTAATTATTTCATAGGTAGTGATGAGTCAAAATGGAGATCAGATATTTCAACCTCAAGAGCTGTTTCATACAAGGAGCTCTATAAAAACATTGACCTTAAAGTGTACGGCCTTGAGAAAAAGATTGAGTACGATTTCATCGTAAGACCAGGAGGAGAAGTTTCAGATATAAGGTTTGAGTACAAAGATGTCAAGAAGACAGAAATAGATGAAAAGAGAAACCTTGTTATAGAGACAGATTTTGGCGCGTTACAACACGCAAAGCCTGTTTGTTATCAGATGATAGAAGGGAAAAAGACCAGGATTGAGGCTGAATTCAAGAAGATAAAGAAAAATATTTATGCGTTTAGGGTAGAAGAGTATAACAAGGATTACGAGTTGATAATTGACCCCTTGATTTTAATTTACTCCACTTTTCTTGGTGGTTCTGGTGCTGATATGGGATTTGGAATAACTGTAGACAAAAAAGGTGCTGTTTATGTGACAGGATCGACTCAATCAACTGATTTTCCTACTAAAAAACCTATTCAGAGAGTTTATGGAGGAGGAGACGAAGATGTCTTCATCACTAAGATAAATCCAAAAGGAAATGCCCTCCTCTACTCCACCTATCTGGGCGGTGATTCTTATGATGCGGGGGATAGTATAGCTGTGGATAGAAAAGGCGCAGCTTATGTGACAGGATACACCTGGTCCACTGATTTCCCTACCAAAAAACCTATCCAAGGGAATAAAGGAGGAGATTCTCATGATGTCTTTATCACTAAGATAAATTCTAAAGGGAATGCGCTCTCTTACTCAACCTATCTGGGTGGTTCTAAGTGGCAATCGGGAAGTAGTATTGCTGTGGACAAGCAAGGCGCAGCTTATGTGACAGGATATACGTTCTCTAATGATTTTCCTACCCAGAACCCTATTCAAGGAAATTCTGCAGGAAATGGGGATGCCTTTATCACCAAAATAAGATCTTCAGGAACTGCCCTCATTTACTCCACCTATCTGGGTGGTTCTGACGGTGATTATGGACACGGAATAGCCGTGGACTCAAAAGGCGCAGCTTATGTGACTGGACAAACTAATTCCTCTAATTTCCCTATAAAGAAACCCGTCCAGACAAAAATAAAAGGCTATTATGATGCCTTCATCACCAAAATAAACCCTAAAGGAAATGGGCTCTCTTACTCAACCTATCTGGGTGGTTCTCAGAAAAGGACAGAAGACCCGGAGGAATCGGGAGAGTGTATTGTTGTAGACGAAGAGGGTGCAGCTTATGTGGCAGGGTATACAAACTCTACTAATTTTCCCCTTAAAAACGCTTTTCAGGAAACTCATAGAGGAGGACTCCATGATGTATTCGTCACCAAGGTATACCGAAAAGGTAGTTCCCTCATCTATTCTACCTATTTGGGTGGATTAGGGAGTGATCGAGGATATAGCATAGCTGTTGATAAAAAAGGAACGGCATATGTAGCTGGATTTACTGAATCAGCTAATTTTCCTACCAAAAAACCTCTACAGGGGACCCATGGAGGAGATTGGGATGCCTTTATAACCAAGATCAAACTTAAGTGAAATTATAAATTGTGGAGAAAATAAAAAATAATTCTTTTTTTTTGCGGATTTGGTCAAGCGCGAAGTTGATTACCCTGATCATACAACCACGCCACCTTCCTATTACATTTATTTAGATGTGAACAATGCCTTTGTCAATGCCGAGCCGACTGAACTGTGGGTGACTGTGGAATACTACGATGGAGGGGCCGACAGGTGGCGTCTCGATTACGACAGCGTCGATGAACCTTACTTGAGTACAACGCCTGTAGTGTTACAGAATACGGGCCAATGGAAACGCCACACTTTTTACCTCCCCGATGCTTACTTTGGCGGCCGCCAGAACTTTTCATTTACCCTTTTTTTGGAGGTAAACTGTCGATATAGCCAGGCAATAGCAGTGGTTCATCTAGAAGAAATGACTGGACAGCATCAATGAAAATCAGAAATTTTGTTGTTTTCGAATTTTTCCTATGATATAAATCAACAGAGGTTGGACTTAGAAAAATTGAAAAAAAAGGGGAGAATTGTCGCCAGATCCAAAAAAAATTCTTACTCTTAAATTTAAGTAGAATAAAAAACAAAACATAAATAAAGGAGGGAAAATGCCTGTAAAGGTAAAAACGGCAAAAGTTATTTTACAGGTCATGGGATGGCTGGGAATAGCTGCCGCTGTCATCTGTCTCATATTTTTTCTTATCGGCTCTATTATTCTTGGAGTAAGCGGTGAAGAAGATGCGGCAATTGGAAGCGCTATAATGGGCGGCACTGGTCTTGTCATTTCAATAATTACAGCATTTTTTGGTGTGGTTTATTTAATAACAGCTAAGGGCATCGCTAACAAGAAGAATTGGGCTAAGATTGTCGGTATTATCCTGGGAATTCTTGCCCTTCCCAGCATTCCCATTGGAACGGCAATAGGCATTTTTGTTTTAATCGGGCTATTAGGCCCTGATGCAAACACCTGGTTTGAAAGCTAGATAGCCATATAGAAACAGCGTCAACTCTATTCTTGCAGCATCTAGTAAGGGGAATTTTACTTAAAAGATAATTCATCTTAAATAATCATTTCAGTTAATATTAACAGTCTTATCACTCCAAAACCTATTATATTTTTCAAGCGACAACCTACGTTCAAATATGGTTAAATATTACATTTCAGGACACAATTTCTACTGTTTTAATTGCTATCAATTTGATTTAATTTCTTCCTATTCCTATGCTGTTCTCAGTCAGTTTGCTTCTATTTCTCCACCATCGAACATCTCATTTTTTGTTTGATATATTCATTCTAGGATGTCATCAGTCATATCGAGAAAATTTTGAGAGATTTATTTTAAGCTCAAAAAGGAAATATATCAATTTCCTTTAGCTCATTGACTTTCCTTTCGAGAATTACTTCAAAGTTTACTCTTGCCACTTTTTTCCTCCTTAAAAATTTTGACATTTTTGTGACCGAAAAAAAGGGAAAAATCGGGAAAAAATAAGAAAACAATTTAAAGGAAAAATAATTTTGAATGAGCTAATTTGCTAAAAATAAATATCGAAGGCCGGACTCGAACCGGCACGTTGGATAACCAACGAGGGATTTTAAGTCCCTTACCTATTCTAATCTTCTGGGAGCTTCTTATCACGATATATATCCATTTTGATACTATTATTTTAGACAAAAGTAGATGAAAAAATATCAAAGAAAATAAAATCAATATAACGTGTAATTGACCACAGTATTTTACTTTGATATAAATAACAAACAATTTCAGAAGCAAAAAATTGGACAAAAAAGGCATGAAATTCTCAGATGCACAAAAAGGAAAATCTTAGGTGTTAACAAAAAGGAAAATCTTGTGTTATAAATTCTGATAGGAGTATTTATATGCCGAAAACTCTTATAACCTATTTCAGCAAGACAGGAAATACAAAAAAAATTGCTGATGCTATCTATATGGCCATAGCAGGCGATAAAGCAATCAAGCCGGTTAATGAGCTTCAGGAACATGACTTTGATGAAAACAGCCTTATTTTTATTGGATTCCCAGTTTATTCTCACAGCATTCCCTTCCCTCTTGAAGGAATCTTGAAAAATATTCCCCCGAACAAAAAAATCGCTTTATTTTCAACTCATGGGTCGCTTACTGGCAGCCGGCTTTCTCGAGAGGCCCTGGAATATGCCACAGTGCTGGCCTCAAAAGCAAAAGTACTGGGCAGTTTTTCATGCCGGGGAAAAGTCTCTCTTCAGGCACTTGAGGTTCTGGAGAAATCGCCAGAACATAAAGCCTGGGCAGAAATGGCAGTTTCTGCTAGCACCCATCCTGATGAAAGCGACTTGGAAGACGCCAGGTCTTTTGCCAGATGGATCATAACCCTTGCTGCCCAAGATTGACTTTTTACCTTAGTCCTTACTCCAATATCTTTAGAATTCTTTCATCTCTACTGACTTCAAGTGTCGGTCTTGTCAATATACCAAGATATTTTGCATAAGAATCGGGCATTCTCCTGTAATTTAGTACAGCTCTTAAGATTACAGTTTGACCGGTAAATTTATCCGGGATTGTCCAGTGATATTGCTCTATTCTTTCTTCAAGGGGTCTTAGCCTGTTTTCAATATCTTTTGTGGCATACCATTGGGCATAGGTAAAATTACCATCCGAATCAATGAATGCACTGTGGTAGAGTCTATCTCCTTCAGGCAAACTATCTCTTTCAATTGGTTCACTGTATCTGCTGTGAGTAGGATAGGCGACCTTTTTATTTGTAGTAATAAAGTATTTATCGTTAGGATCGTCAGGATTCTGGGGTATTTTTATATGGTCTAATTCATCTCCTTCTTCATCATAAATACCCACATGCAACCAGACGTCCCGTTCTTCAGAAGCCCCGGAAGGGAATTTATGTCCCGGGGCTAAATGATTGACTTTTATACTGAAATTAATTTTTTCTCCTGCTCTTAAATCAGTTCTATCAATATTTATTGTAATCTTTGCTGCTCCTTCCACAAAACCGGTGAAACCGCCTCCAAACCAGTGATCATGGTTTTCATCTCTTACGGGACCCATTTTAGCAGGTTTGCCAGCAATAGGAGGCATATGGCAATCCTGACAGGCAATATATTTGGCAGGATAAGGACTATCTTGATATTCAATTTCTGTTGCTTTAACCCAGACCCCGAAATCATTCAATTCGTTGTGACAAATTCCACAAAATTTCGCATCTTCGTGGAGTTCTGATCTCTCAGTTTTATGGTATGGCGACCAGGGAAATTCAAGATCCCCTCTTTTAGGGTCAATCTCAGCAGTCGCCTTGGAAACATAGTTATG
>Ga0114921_10000259_pt1 | contig 22226 bp, 17 predicted proteins | sample BentaG_FD_87016 | JGI IMG/M metagenome (GOLD analysis project Ga0114921, IMG submission 87016) | Deep subsurface microbial communities from South Atlantic Ocean to uncover new lineages of life (NeLLi) - Benguela_00093 metaG | ecosystem: Environmental > Aquatic > Marine > Oceanic > Sediment ... | reverse complement strand
CCTCTTTGACTAGGAGGGAGCCTTCTTCTGCAGCTGCCTCTACAGCCCCATCATAAACAAAGATCTCTGTCTCTACATTTTCTCTGACATTCAGGCGGTAAAGTCCCACATCTAATATGTAAAAAGAAGCATCAGGAGTATGGATTTCAAAACTTTTTTCCTCCACCAGAAAACTGATTCTTAAAAAAATACTTCCTGTTAATAAATGGAGTTTGATCTGGTCCTGACCTCTCCGCGGGAGGATGGCAAAATCAATCTGAGTGTTGTCATTCACGCGAAGATAATTTTTCCTGCCGAAATGAATTTCCGCGCGACCTTCCCTAGTTCCCAACTTGTCACCTTCGACAATGGGTAAATTAACAACTCCTTCTTCATAGCCTGAATCTGCAGCCCTCTGGACAAAAATATCTCCTTTTACATAGCTCAGATGGGCATAACTATAACTGTAATAATCCCCAGATTCAGAAGAGGAGAGAAACGGCACTAAAAAAACAAAAGCTGTAAAAAATATCAATATTTTTTTCATTTTTCCTCCTCCTAAAAATCCTAATGAGCAAAAATTGTGCCAATTAGGATTCGCTGGAAAAAAGGGAAAATTGAAAAAAAACTTGTCCACCTTTTAGGACAACTGACAGAATAAGGAGTCAATCAATTTAGTTTATCTAGTTTGTCTGGTTTATCCAGTTTATTTAGTGCGGAAAAAATGAATTAAAAATTTAGAAGCATGGGAATAAATGTGTAGGGGTTTGATTTATCAAATTCAAAGAAAATGGTCTTGAAAACAGACAAACTAAAGAAACTAGATAAACTAAGGTGCGGTCCTCTTCACCTATGGGAATACGTACACTCCCCTCTTTTGAAGAGGACCGCTAATGGCTAAGCTTTTTCTTATCCTTTTTTTAGGATGGGCATACCTGTTCTTTCTGTTTCGATAACCTTAAATCCACTCGGCACTTCGTCTAAGGATCCATCTCTCACGTCTTTAGCAAAAAAGTAGATCCTCTGGATTCGCCCTCCTTTTAGGTTGACATCTTTAAAATGAAGATAATACTTAACTCCCTTTGAATTCGTAAATTCATAAGCCATTTAATTAACCTCCAATTTGGATTCTGTTAAAAATTATAGCCAAGACTTATCCCGATAAGGTGGGCCATGATTTTGTAAGGTCCTTCTCCCAGATTTTCACCAGTCAAGGGATGAATTAAGATTTCTCTGTTCGGGCTTGTCCTTTCTTTGAATTTTTCATACTGATAGGCCACATTAATCTCAAATCCACCTGACTTATAGCCAAAACCTCCGGTGAGGGCCCATCGGTCCGAATCAGGAAGAATGGGGTCCATGGTTTCTACGGGCTGTGGGGTTTGATCGTACAGGGCTCCGGCCCTCAGAGCAAAACTTTCGCTGACCTGGTATTGAATACCGCCGCGAAAGAGAAAAGAATCTTCCCAATTTTCTTCTACCACTTTATCATCAAAACCGGGAATACCTACTTCAACTGTAAATTTATCATAGGTGCTCCACAGAACGTAGTGAATATCAACGGTAAGAAGGAGTTTTTCGGTCAGATTAAAAGCAGTACCGACACCGAGAATATGAGGGAAATTGAACGCTGTACTCGCATCTCCAGAAGTTGGTATAGCAGAAGGATCAATGAATAGGTTGTAAGGGAAGGGAATCTGAAGTCCCGAAGTATCCAGGTTCAAGTCTCCATCAAATTCAATCTTGAATCCGCCGCGCCAGTTGAAGCCCAAAGAAAATTTCTCTCCTTTGTACAGAGCTCCTGCATTCAAGCCAAAACTGCTGCCACTCGCCTCGAAATTAACGGGCACATCATACACAAGTACGTTAGGCGGCAGCAAACCACCAGCAGCATCGGCAAGGTCTAGGCGTTGAACAAGATCAAAGGATATTGTCGCATGGATGTAAGAGGCACCAACTGCCAGGGAAAAATTATCGCTCACCTTGACGGCTACTACAGGGTTGAAGATAAACGTCTTCATGTCATCTTTAACAGAAATGTACTTTAAGGGATAGTCTTCTGGCCATTCTAATCCAAGACCATAAGGAGTAAAAAAGCCAAAACCGGCAGTTATTCTGTCACTGAACTTATGAGAGATGTAGAAAGTCGAGGGATAGAACCATTTATCTTTCACGTCAACAGTTTGAAAGGTGGGATCTGGGTAGTTTGGCAGGCTCAATGATGCTTTCTGTGTAATCAAGGTCGTCCCTACCGAAATCTGGGTTCCATCCAGCCAGGCTATTCCAGCGGGATTGTGGAAGATAGCTGTCGGGTTATTGGCAACACCAACCCAGGCGCCTCCCATGGCCATGGCTGCAGCCCCATGCTCATAGATAAGAAAACCAGCCCCTTGGACATTAGGGCTCACACCTAAAAGCACTATTCCAGGCAAGAGGAGCATTATAACCTTTTTCATTTTACCTCCTTAATAAAAGCTTAAATCTATCTAACTGAAGGATTCTTGATGACTCTCTCTGGCTAATTTTCTCAGTTTGGTTAAGTATTTATAAAAAAACAGGGATAATGTCAAGCTAAATTTACCTAAAAAATTCAGATTATTCTTCAAGGCATTCGAGCTTCTTTTACTCAATAATTAAGTCTTCCCGTCCCATTTCTTTCAAGATTTCAGGATAGAGATCGTACACCGGTTTGATGGCAGGCAATAATTTCATGGCTTGAGGAATATTTCCTTCTGCTTTTGCCTCTCCGGAAAGAAGGGAAGAGACTATATTAACCTTTCCGAGCCAAAATTTGTGGCTAAAATCAGAGGAGCAGGTAAAGGTCAGGTCAGGTTTAAGCGGGCTTTCGCCCAGGACATAGGAGATGTATCTTCCCTCCTCCTCAGGCTTTTCACGGCAATTGAAAGTGATTATGCCTTCAGGGTCGTGGACTACAAAGCGAACTATGAGATTGGAATTGAGAAGGGATGGCCCAATTTCAGGGTGGAAAGCCAAGCGGTCAAAAAGAGCCTGATAGACTTTGTACATCTCTTCGCTGTCTTTAAAATAGGGCATTTAGAAGTCTCCTTTTTCAAAAATAATCTTAATGGATAAATCCCACAGACGGAGGAACATCCGCAGGAGTGATTGGGCCATGATTGTCTTCATATTTTCTTATGTTTGATTCAAGCGCTTCGGTGAATCTCTTAACATGGGCCGGGCTAAGAATTATTCGGGCGACTAGCTTGCCCATAGGCCTATCAGGAAAAACAAAGGCAAAATCAAAAATGAATTCCTCCTTGGAATGACGGATGGCAGCAAGGTTTGAATACTGCCCAAGAGCAATATTTTCGTCGACTTTTATATCTATTTTTTTATCTTCCATGTTTCCTCCTTTTAATCCTTGAATTATTCTTACTAAATCCAGAAGAAAATTCAACCCTGCAAGCCGAATTTGTTTCAGTACAAAGGAGACTTTTTAACACGGCAAAAAAAAATCTTGAAATTTTCAATTTATTTAAAATTTTTCTTTACATCGAAAAAAATTTATGCTCTAATATGGTTGGTTTTCCTTCTGCGGGCTGGGGAAAGCCCCCACCTTTTTGGTTCCCATCATCAACCCCCCTTTTGCTGACAACAGCCCGCACTCTAATTAGTTTGTCTAGTTTTTCTAGTTTGTCTAGTTTTTCTGGGGAGGAAAATTGTATTTCAGAAATTATGGCTATACAGGTAAGAAGGCGATGAAGAAGATGTTGAAATGAAGTTAGCTCACTTAAAACTGATCGCCATTGCTTTTAAATGAAGAGCTTAAAGCATTCCGCTGTTGCTAATAATCAACCAGTACGAGAAAGTATGATCAAAAACCTAACAAACGAGATAGACTAGACAAACGAGATAAACTAACCTTATTTTATCGGCTCTCCATCTGGATATTTGCTGATAACCTCTGGCGGAACTTCGAAGACATTGCCCCACCCGCCAAAGCGCTGAAGAACTTGAGGAGAAGTAATGCCCCGCTTTTTGCCGCCTTCGATGAGATAGACAGACCGATTAGGACGAGAACTGTTCTCGATAATGAGCTTTCCCTCAAATGTCAGGTCAATCATCGTACCCATTTCCATTTTTTCAAGCGTATCATAAGAAACTTCAACCAGATACTTCCATGGGTCTTTTTCTCTATTTTGGTCATAGTTATAACGGAAAATGCTCTCTAAGTTGTTGAATGGGCGGCGAATATAATCACCCGGGCCTCTTCTCTCAATCAAATAGACCGTTGCATCCCGCGCCTTTACGTATTTTTGGTGGAGATAAGCTAAATTATCGGCTGCTGGCCATCTGGAAAATTCATAATCCATTCGGTCCAAGGTCTTGCTACAATCATACAGCGCATAAGGTAATATCTGAGCACTTTTCATCTCCTCTTCTAATTCCTGGAAGGACTTGGCAAGAAAGATGAAGGCACTATAAAGATTTGTCCTCAAATATCCAGCGCTGAAATAGTCAGAGGTTCCTCCTGCCAGTTTCAAAAAGAGGCGACATGAGGAAGAAAACGCTTCGGACTTAAAAAGAACGGCCTGCTCCATATCAGATATTTCGCCTTTCCGTCCTTTAAAATGCTCAAAGCTGCTCTGAGCTAAATAGGATGCCTGCTTTTCCAATTCAACACCCAAACGATAGATTGTATCTCTTCTATCCCCATACAGTGCTGCATTAAGGGAAAGGCAAAAAAAGAAGACCACACATAAACTAAATATCCTTTTTGCCATATTTCCTCCTTTAAAACACCTGAGAAGAAAATAATCCATGGCAAGGGAAAAGTCAAATCCGTTATCAAGAGTTCAAAATCCGAAGACCGATTGACTTTAATTCACTTGACTAAAGAATATTGGATTGCTAAATTTTGATACATTAACTTGAGCTAACCTGGATGATTAAGATGACAGCAGAAAAAAATCTTTCAAAAAGATACAAAAGAATCTTCCATCAACTAGAAGAGCTGCTAGAGAAAACAGAAAATGAGATCGCCCGCATGGCCACCGCGGCGGCTCTTCTCCACCATAAAATGCCCCATTTCTTCTGGACAGGATTCTACATAATTACTCAAGGAGAACTGATTGTCGGTCCTTACCAGGGACCTTTAGCCTGTCAGATGCTGGAAAAAAAGAAAGGTGTCTGTTGGGCAGGTGTAGAACGGAAAGATGTCATAATCGTGCCTGATGTTCATAAGTTCCCCGGGCATGTAGTTTGCGATAGCCGCTCTAATTCAGAAATAGTGGTTCCTCTTTTTAATCAGAACAATGAGGTCTGGGCAATACTGGATGTAGATAGTAGAAAGTTCAATGCCTTTTCAGAAATCGATAAGGAATGGCTGGTAAAGATAGTCGGGTTAATTTAACAGCATCATTTAAGAGAACACAATAGAAGTAAGACTTGCTTTAAGCCCAAGAAAAGGCCATCAATTTCAGCCTCTTCTCGAAGGCTGTGTTTATATTGACCATAAGTTCGTCCCAAATTCAGAGAAAGAATGCCCCTCTCTAGACCAGCATTAGCCTCGGTGGAACCCAAAGGATCCACTTCAACATCCCTGACCTTGAGAAATTTGAGGATATCAACAACCGTCTTGACCAAAAAAGAATCTTTAGCCCCAGGAAGCTGATAAGCCTTTGAACTTTCGTTGAGCTTAATTTCGACCTTTACTCTCTCTTCAGAAGCAACCTGACGGCAAATCTTTTTTATCTCTCCCTGAACTCGCTCCAGCTCCATCTGGTCAGCAGAGCGGAGATCCACAGTGAAGTATGATTTCTGGGAGACAGCATTTCTGACTTTTCCACCTCCAATCTGGCCAACATTGAGAATGGTCCATTTCTCAACAGGCTCAGAAAGAAGGTCTATCTCATAAATTCTCTTCAATGCCTTTGCCACGGCTAGATTAGGATTGGGAATGCCTCGACTCTGCATGGTATGAGCTCCAGGACCTAAGAAAATCACCTCACATCCGCCAAATCCTATGGCGCCATAATGAACCTTGCCTAAATCTCCATCAAGGGCGATGACCATATCAAACTTCTCTTTCGCTCTGTCCAGAAATGCCCTCATGCCTAAAAAACCCACTTCCTCTCCAACGGTTCCCATAAAATAATAGGTGTTGGTGGGCTTGAAGCCAGCATGCTTTAAAGCTCTGATTGACCAGAGAAGATTGATCAAACTGGATGTATCATCGCCTATACCGGGGGCCTTCAGAGTATTTCCCTCTCTTTTAACCTTTATCTTCCACACTCCCTGAAAAACAGTATCCATATGAGCAGAAATGATTATCTTCTTTCCCTTAGCCTTCCCTTTCCAGATGCCAACGACATTACCTGATGGATCTATGTAAACATCATCCAGGCCAGCACCCTTAAACTCCTTTTTCAGGTATTTCGCTCTTTGCTCTTCATGCCCTGAAGGGGCTGGGATTTCTGTGAGATGAATCCATTCTTTGATTATTTCAGTTCTGTTCCTTTCTACAAAGGAGAATATTTTTTGAACAAGAGGAGATGAGACGAGGTCAGGAGTGAAAAGAGATTCATCACAACAAAGTTTGTTCGAGTTTAAGACGAGTGCAAGAATCATGAAAATTATTGTTGATTGGATAATGATTTGTTTCCTCATTTCTTTTCTCCCTATCTAGTTTGTCTAGTTTATCTAGTTTTTCTGGTTTATCTAGAAATTAAATTTTTTCGCACTTGACAAGCTAAATAAACTAGACAAACCAGATAAACTATATTATTCGGTGTAATGGTTTAAGACGCGAGCTATTGCTTCCTGGCAAACCTCACAGAAAGGTTTGGCCCCCTTAGAGAACATGAGGCAGTCCAGCATAGGACGGTAAAGCCCCTGGGCCGAGTAGCCAGCTCCCTCAAATGCGCTGATTACCCCCCAATATTTGCTCTTCCGAAGGTATTCATCCATCTTCTCTGCATGTTCTTTGGAGAGCCTTTCTGATTTCTGTTCGAGTTTTTCTATCTCTTCTTCGGGAGCGCCTTCCCTTTTCATCCTGGCGATTTCCTTGTTGATTTTTCCACGGATCTCTTGATATTCCATATCCATTTTATCAAATCCTTCTTTTTCCCAGGGCGCAGGAATTTCGACTCCCGGCGTCGCGAGATCATTCCATTTAAGATTTTTTGGGTCAAGCAATGCCGTGATATTTGGTTCTGCAGGTTCAACTCCCTTGGGATAGAACTCGTTATAAGCCACAGAAGAGGTGTAGTATTCATCACCAAGACCAGCAAAACTGTGACCGAATTCATGGAGGAAGAGATACTCATGCCACTGGTTGTCAACAGTGAAAGAACAAAATTGATTGTAAATTCCTCCACCCCCATAGCGTTTGTGGTTAATCATGATGAAAAGTGCATCATAGGGAACATGGGCTGCTATATCACGAAGCGCTTTATTATCTTCTGTCAAAAGATAACGATAAGACCCAAGGGAGTTAAAGGTTGCACTGACAGCCGTGTTCTTGTATATTCCGTGAGTCGGCTCGTCACAGCCACTCTGCTCTGAAGGCTTGAACACACCATAGATGTTAAACTTATCTTGGCTAGTCTTATACGGTTCCTGGTTGAAAAAGACCTTAGTGAATCGCTCTAAATCCGCTTTCAGCTTGGCTTCTTCTTGGAGCGTATATCCTTCAGCGACAAAGGCAATATCCACTTTCTGGTGTGGGGAGCCGTTTTTAACAAGTTCAAAGACCTTTACTCCCTTCTTCAAACGTTCCCTTCTTACGTCTATTCCTTTAGGATCGATTTCCTGACTGAAGACGAGCTGAAGTCGATTCTCCCGATTCCTAACCTCTAGAGTAAATTTTATGTTTGCTTTAGGATAAGGAATGAGAGCCGACTCATGGTAGGTCCTTTTTACTCCATTAAGAGCAGAGTCGGTGGTTTTGTATTCACTAAAATAACTGTCGAATCCCCTGGAGAAAATGAGTTTTCCTGAGGCTAAATCGTAGACTTTGAAATAATAGCGTCCGTTGTCGAAATGATCAACAAGATTCTTTATACTCCCTGCCCAGACACCCTGCTGGTAAATATGATCTACAGTGATGTATTCAACTTTAGAGTCTCCTATATGGTAATAATCAATACGCATGGTCTTATCAACGAAGTAATCATCAAAATCTATGGCAGGCTGAGCCGTAAGAAATCCTGAGAGAGAAATGATTGTTACAAAGGTTACAACAAAATGTTTCATGGCACCTCCTTTTAAGCAGAAGCAGTTCCTTGATGAGCTTCGTGTACTATCTTGCCCACCACTTCTTTTACGATTTTCACAGCGGCTGCTGCCGTGATGCCAGAATGATCCCGCTCTGGATTCAGCTCTACCACATCTAACCCCACGATTTTAGCCTTTAAAACATGAACCATGTCGATGACTTGTCGGACAGAAAGCCCCCCAGGTTCTTGATGGGAAACACCGGGAGCAAATGCCGGATCAAGGGCATCCATATCAAAGGATATGTAAAGAGGATTTGAAAACTCAAGGGGAGGAGTATCTTTTAAATCCTTCATCCAAAATGTCCATACGCCATGTTTTGAAGCCTTTTCCTGCTGTTGGCCAGTTGAAGCTCTTATACCGACCTGAGCAAGATTTTCAGCCAACCCTTCCTCTGTGATCCTGGCAAAAGGGCAGGCATGGGAAAATCGATCACCGTAGAGTTCCTCGTAGAGGTCTGGATGAGCATCGAAGTGGAGGATGTCCAGAGACTTAAATTTTCTGGAAAACGATTTTACAGCAGGGTAACTTATCGAATGATCACCACCCAGGATAATAGGCACAGCTTCCTTCTCCAGTATTTCGAATATCCTCTTTTCGATTCGAGAGAAAACCTCTGGAGTGGTGCCAGAAACATCCACATCGCCCAAATCCACCAGCGTTGTTTCTTTTTCCAAATTTACATTGAGTTCTGTCCAAGGGTTGATTGCTTTTCCTGTGGAAGCTCTTCGGATAGCCTTAGGCCCTTTGGCTGCTCCCTTTAAATAACTGGATTTTTCATCATAGGGAATTCCGATAATGGCAAACTCATATTCTTGACTTTGTTTTAATGCTCCTCCAAAATCCATTTTCTCCAACCTCTATTTCTATTTTGCCTCAAAGGCAATGGCTGCAAAGCTTACAGCAGATTGAGTTGGCTCTTCTCTCCATATCTCATAATCAAGAAGATGTCCATATGAGCGAGGAAGTATTTCCAAAAGGCAGGCTAGAGTAGAAAATCCACAGACGTTGAACCTGTCGAGAACCCTTCTCGATTCTGCCCAGAAGGCTTCTACATCTCTTTCACAAAGGGCTTTTATTAAGAGCTTGTCATGTTTCTCCGACTCATAAACAAGGGAAGAAGCTTGTTCAGCATGGCCAAATTTGGGACCAATGTGCGAAAAATCTACACCAGAAACGACGATGGTCTTTGTTCTAAAATCCTCGAGGGAATACTCTAGAATCTCCAAAAAATTGTTTACCTCTGAGATATCTGAAGGCTTTGAAACACGCTCCAGTTCTTTGGTAAAGGAACCGCAAAGGATGGGAACCAAAGAAAAATCAGAGCCAAAAAGATGCTGCAGAAATATCAGTTGGAACTCTAGAGAGTGCTCTGTGCGGTGAGCAATGTCGTTCGGTGAGACAGCCGATCCCCCTGCCTCTTTCAGCTTTCTCACTGAATCTCTGTTTGTTTTTATACGGCCCAATGGAGTCTCAAAATCCTTCTCACATACAGAAAAGAAACAATCATTCAGACTATGTCCTGTCCCGAGCAGTATAATTTCTTTCGGCGATGACTGCTTTAATACCTGGTACGCCTTCGCATAAATCCGTTTCCCCGCTTCAAAATCAATGTGAGGCGATACCAATGCACCTATTTTTTTCCTATCAAGCACAGGGGATGATTCCTCTTCTGAGTCCAGAATAGAATCAAGGTATCCTGTAAGCTTCTCTGCTGAGTCTGGATAAGATAGGCCTGCATGAGAAGCCGACCTTACATCGAGGAGTGAATATTCAGCAATGATTCTTTCTTTTTCCCTGTAATATCGCTCGCTTTCCAGTAAAAAAGCGTTATCGAATCGTACAATCAGCTTTTCAACTTCATCCAAGCTTATTAGAACTCCTTGCTTCAGGCGGATGAGTTCGTACTGGATATCTCTAAGGCTTCTTTTTCCGTCAATAAAACTAAGAAAGCTCAAAATTTCCCCTTCCAAAATCACGGGCTCCTGGATCAACCCTAAAGAATCTTTTATTACGACAGCTCTCTTTCCTTCTGAATAGCCAGGTGTAATCTGTAAGTCAGTCCTTAATTTGGGAATTTGAAATTCCATTCTAACCCTTTCTCAGACTTCATCAAGCTTTTTAGCGTCGCCAAATTTCTACAACTATTTTATCAAAAAAGCAAATAAAATAATTAAGGTTTATCGAAAAAACGAGTGCCTGAGTCAAAAAAATTAATCCGAGACGCCATGACTAAGAATTAGATATTAAAAGAAAGAAGTAGGATTAAAGATGTAGGGGTTTGATTCATCAAACCCTAAATAGATAAGCTAGACAAACTAGATAAACCAGAAAAACTAGAGGAACTGGATTGGAAGGAGAATCGGGGGAGTGAAGGTTGCCCTTACTCCCCCTCCCTTTTCCCAGCCTTGGTGGCGTCTTGGATGAAGCATTAGGATCAGACAAGGCAGGCTAGGATGTTAATTATATTTTGAACAATTGAATTTCTGTGGTCAATCACCTTTATGGACGATTTTTGGGGTTATTTTTTATCTCTTCTTTCTCACCTTGAAAGGTGATAGGCGATAACCTTTTCTTTTTTTTGGAAGAAGAATATAATTTGAGATTAAATTTATAAACCAGGGAGAAATTATGGAAAATTTAAACTCAGTGAAAACCAAAGAAGATGCTTTAAGGCTATTAAACATAGCCCTGGAGCATGAATGGGCAGTGAGCTTTGAGTATACTATTCACGCCTACTCTATGCCAAAAGGAAAATATTTTTACGAAGACCCGATAATGAAAAACAAGACAGATATCCGTGCCCAGACAATTCAGATTGGAATCGATGAGATGTATCATTCTCTTCAGCTTGGCATAATAATAACTCAGATGGGCGGCGTTCCCTCTTTCAAAACAGATGAAGTCAGGCGATACCCTAAAATTATGGACAACCTGAAAAGAGATAAAGCAACAGAAGATATGGTTACTAACCTCTACCAATCGGCAGAATTTGAGGAAAGTGCATTTCCAAAGATTGAAAACATGATTTGGAATATCTCTTATGATGAAGTTCGCCATTCAAAACAGTTCGAAGCCATGATGGAAGCTCTAAAAATGGAAGGAACTGAAGAGTCCCTCTGTTTTCAACCCAATCCAGAGAATATTCACAAGGAAGAAGTTCAACTTCTCCATGAAATCACTCACCTGGAAAACGAACTCATGCACCGTTACTTGAAGTATGTTTTCCTTTTCGGCGAACACCAGGACCTCACTCAGCGTCTGTTTAAGAACGCCATTGATCACATGAGACATTGGGACAAAAACTCGGGTATCCTCATTAATATGGGAGATGTGATTCAGATTGAAAATGCTGAAAAAGATGAAAATGGAGTGGAAGTGAGTAAAAATCCGATGCCCTCAACCTATCCTGGAGAAGATCGTCTCACTGCTCTAGAAACATTAACTCCCAAAGAAGAAAATATCATAGCAAAATATGAGAAAATCATCTCTTTAGTTGAAGAAGGAGAGATAGAAGACCAGCTCAAGCTTCATCTCGCCCTTAACAGGGAGCATCTTTTTACTGTAGAATGGCTGCTCAAAAATGCCCAGAAGATAAAGGACTTAAAATAAGGGAAAGATTCACCTTTGCTTTTTCTCCCTTTCTTTTATCTCTGAAAGGAAAGAGGGTCAGGTCTTACAATCTAACATTTCTTTGGATGTTATTATTGGCAAAAAGTAACATCCACAGCTTTTTATTATAAGAATCTTGTTAAACATCATTTTAAAAAAAATTATAAAGGAGAAGAGGATTTTGATGATAAAAACATTACCGAGTTTTGAGCCAGAAAAATGTTAGATTGTAAGACCTGACCCCTATTTTGTACTTAAATCCCCTCCCACCAGGGGAGAGGAAATAATTGATAAAGAGTTATTTTTCACGTAAAGGAGGCACAAATGATTTATAGGACTAAAAGAACTTATCTCAGCATCTTTCTGTACGTAGGACTTTCCGTTTTATTGGTCTTAAGCAGCGCCGAAGCAGAGAACCAAGAAGAACAGGCTTCAGCCTTTGAACTCACCATCGAAAACATCATGAAAGGACCTGAGCTTGTGGGGACTCCTCCCTCGAGCATCATGTGGTCTGTTGACAGTCAAAAAATCTATTTCCAGTGGAGAAAACCTGGAGAGAAAAAAACCGAGTTCTATTCTATCTCCAGATCAAGCCAAACTCCCCAGAAAACAAACTTTGAAGAATTGCTCAAGCGACCTCCCCTTCTTCCCCACAGCACATACTCTCTCTATCGCTATTACAGGTTTGGCCGTTTCGGGGCAGAAATAAAATACGATAAAGAAAAGAAAAAGGCCCTCTTTGTTCGCGATGGAGATATACACCTTCTGGATGTTCCCACAGGAAAAATATCTCAGCTTACCTTTACTGATGAACGAGAATCCAATGCAAATTTTACTTCTGACCAGAAAAAAATTTTTTTCACTGGCCAGAACAACCTCTTCACTCTCTCCCTAGAGGGAGGAGGGCTTCTTCAGAGAACTTCCTTCTCTAAAAGAAAACCTCCAGAAGGAAAAAAGCCTGACGAAATAGAGAAATGGTATCGAGAACAGCAGAAGGAACTCTTTGAAGAATTCCAGAAAAAGCGAGAAGCAAGAGGTCAAAGAAGCATTTTTCCTTCTTTCCCAAAGAGAGAAAGAAGAAAGCCTTTTTTTATCAAAGAAGAACAATACATTAGGTCCCTGAATTTATCTCCGGATGAGAAATCTGTTTTCTTCATCATTTCTGAAGATCAACCTCAAACCAAAGGAACGATTGTGCCCAACTATCTAACTCAAACAGGCTACACTGAGACCATAGATTCTCACACAAAAGCTGCCCAATCCTCGAGGGAATACAAGGCCGGAATCATGTCTGTCTCCACAGGAAAAGTTAACTGGATTGAATACGGTCAAGGAGAGAGAAAAATCTTTCCCGTGACTGTCTTTTGGTCCCCCAACGGGAAACATTGTGTCTTGACCGCCGGGTCTGACGACAGGAAAGATGAATGGATTCTTAACTTGGATATCAACACTGGAAAAACATCTGTCATCGAACACATCCATGATGACGCCTGGATTGGACCATTAGGATTGATAAATGTTTCCTGGATGCCAGACAGCGAACACATCTCTTATATTTCCGAAAAAGACGGCTATGCTCATCTCTACGTTGCTTCCTTAGATGGAAAAAAGATAAACCAGCTTACCAAAGGCAAATTCGAGGTCTATGATACACGTCTCTCCGAGGACGGCCAAAAATGGTATCTCACAACAAACGAAGAGCATCCTGGTGAACGCCATTTTTACTCCATGCCCAGAGAAGGAGGCAGGAGGACAAAGATCACTTCACTGAAGGGACGCAGCCAGGTTATCCTCTCTCCCGATGAATCTTCTCTGGCTATCCTCCATTCATCCAGCAGCCACCCTGCTGAGCTCTATTTCCAGCTCAACGAACCCGGCGCTGAAGCCAGAGCAATTACCGTATCTACAACAAAAGAATTCCAATCACATCCTTGGTATGAACCAGAAATTATTACTTTCAAAGCGCGAGATGGAGTTAATGTCTATTCCAGGATTTACATTCCGAAAAAATGGCATCCCTCAAGGCCAGCTGTCATCTTTATCCATGGAGCCGGCTATCTTCAGAATGCTCACAGAGGATGGAGCAGTTATTACCGTGAATACATGTTTCATAACTTTTTAATGGAACAGGGCTATCTCGTCTTAGATGTAGATTACAGGGGAAGCGCGGGTTACGGCCGGGATTGCCGGACTCCCATTTATCGCCATATGGGAGGGAAGGATTTGGATGACATCCTCGATGCCGCTCAATTTTTGGTGAAAGATTACAAAGTTAACCCAGAAAGATTCGGTGTCTACGGAGGAAGCTATGGAGGATTCTTAACTCTGATGGCCATGTTTACTGCACCCGATATCTTTAAAGCAGGAGCAGCCTTGAGACCAGTAACAGATTGGGCTCATTATCACCCTGGTTACACGGTGGATATCCTCAACCTTCCCCACAAAGATATCGAAGCTTATAGACAAAGCTCCCCGATTTATTTTGCTCAGGGACTAAAGGGAGCCTTACTCATCTGCCATGGTATGGTAGATACCAACGTTCATTTCCAGGATACAGTGAGGCTTGTCCAGAGATTGATCGAGCTAGGAAAAGAGAATTGGGAGGTTGCCATCTATCCGGCAGAAGGACATAGTTTTCGAAACAGCTCATCTTGGACTGATGAATACATGAGAATCTTCAAGCTCTTTGAAGAAAACCTAAAATAGGGGTCAAATCTTTACATTTGACATTTCTTTTGATGATATTTGGGAAAGTACAAAGAATACAAAGATTATTGTTATAGCAATTCTTCCAGCCGTTATTCTTAAGGAAAAAGGGATTCCAAGAAGAAACAAAATGGCGATAGTGAACTTGACCCGACTTTAAGATTGAAAAATGTCAAATGTAAAGATTTGACCCCATTTTAGTTACCCCATTTTAGGAATTGAATTCCTAACCTTTTTTCCATATAATACAAAACGAAATCATGGCAGAAGCTCTCAAAATCGAGAACCTTTACAAGTCTTTTAAAACGGGATTTATCCCCAAGAGGAAAGAAATCCTGAAGGGAATATCTTTATCTGTGGAAGAGGGAGAAATCTTTGGTTACCTTGGTCCAAATGGAGCTGGAAAAACCACCACTCTCAAATGCATCCTGGGTCTCATATTCCCTGATGAAGGAAAAATAGAAATATTCGGCCTTCCTTATCTTTCCCTTAAAGCCAAAGAAAAAATCGGATTTCTCCCTGAAAATCCTTATTTTTATGAATATCTCACAGCTACGGAATTCCTCAGTTTCTTCGGCGATGTATTCCTCATAAAGAAAAAAGAAAAGGAAGAAAAGATAAGGGAGCTCCTCCATCTTGTCGGCCTGGAGAGTTGGGCAAACATGGCTCTGCGCAAATTTTCAAGGGGCATGCTTCAGAGGATAGGATTGGCTCAAGCTCTGTTCAATGACCCTTCCCTTGTTCTATTGGATGAACCCCTGGGAGGCCTGGATCCTTTAGGAAGAAAAGAAATAAGGGATGTTATTGTCAGGCTCAAGAGAGAAGGGAAAACTGTACTTCTCTCTTCTCACATCCTCCAGGACATCGAAATGATTTGCGACCGCGTGGCCATTCTCGTCGACGGCCGGATCATTAACCAGGGCTCGCTTCATGATTTAATCTCAGAAAAAATCCTTTTCACGGAAATGACTATTTCCGGAGTAGATGCAAAAGATCTTGAAGGCTTGGGAGAACACTTTTCTTATCATGGGGAGAAAATTCTGCTCAAAGTCTTTGAAGAAGAACAGATCGAAAAAATCCTGGTCATAGTCCAAAAAAAGAAAGGGAGAATTCACTCTATCATTCCCAGAACCGAAACCTTAGAGGATCTTTTCGTTGGAGTGGTGAAGCAAGATGAAGATTAAAGCTATCGCTTTTAATACATTCAAGGAAGCCATAAGAGACAGAATCCTTTATCTGCTCCTTTTTTTTGCGGCAACAACTATCATTTTTTCCCGTGTTCTTGCTCTTATCACTGTAGGCGATAGAGTCAAAATCATTAAAGATGTCGGACTGGCTTCCCTTTCCCTCTTTGGTGCCATAATGGCTATAGTGATGGGTACTGGTCTCGTCTACAAAGAAATCGACAAAAAAACAATCTATTCGATTCTCTCTAAGCCCATCCACCGCTACCAATTTCTGCTGGGAAAATATTTAGGGCTGACTTTGACTCTTTTTATCATGCTCGCCCTGATGAGTCTTATCTTTCTGGCCTTGGTTTTCCTTCACACTTATAAGATAGAATGGAATCTCCTCTTGGCAATCTTTCTTATTTTCCTGGAACTCTCGCTGATCACTTCCATCGCCATTCTCTTTTCTTGTTTTTCAACACCTATCCTTAGTTCAATTTTTTCCCTCTCTTTCTATCTTATCGGCCATATATCATGGGGATTAGAAACACTCATCCAGAAGATCAGGCCAGGCTTCTCAAAGGTCCTGGTCCAAATTGTGTATATCCTTCTTCCCAACCTTGAAAATTTCAACATCAAGACTGAAGTGGTCCATTATCTTCCCATTCCCTCCCAGCTTATCTTTTTTTCAACTTTGTACGGAATCTTCTACACGCTGTTTGTGTTAACCATTGCTGTGTTGATCTTTAGAAAAAGAAACTTTATCTAAGACCATGAAAATATCTTTTTTCAAGGAAAAAGGTCTAAGCTCAGTATTCCTCATCTTTTTTCTCATCTTGACTTGCGGTGCTTATGTTGGTATCCAGCTTAAAATTGAGCAAATCTCCCACAACAAAATTCCCGGCTCCTCCATTATCTACATTCCCTCGGGAAAATACCTAAAATATGCCGCCTTTGGTTATTCCTCGCTCCTGGCAGATCTGATTTATCTCTGGGCTATCCAGTACTACAGCGAATACACTATCGATGATAGATTCGACCATCTAGACCACGTCTTCTCAATCATCTTCGAGCTTGATCCCCATTACCTTGATCCCTATGAGATAGGCGCCTTGATCGCAGCCTATGAAGCCCAGAAGCCAGATTTATCTCTGAAAATCCTGGATATAGGCCTGGAGAAAAACCCTGAACAGTGGATTTTTCCTTTTTTAGCCGGTCACTATGCTCAAATGATCAAGAAAGACTATAAGCTAGCCCAGGAATACTATAAAAAGACCATGGAGATAGAGGACGCTCCTCCACTCGCCAAAAGGCTCTATGCTAGCGCGGCCTTCAAATCCACGGAATATAAAACCTCCTGGCAGACCTGGTTGGAAGTCTATCAGACGGCCGAGGATGAGCGAATAAAAAAGATTGCCTCCAACCACCTATATCAAGTTAAGGCATCCATTGATATCAGGCTGATCGAAGAGGCTATTCAAAAATTCAAAGCAAGATTTAGCCGCAATCCTATGGAACTGTCGCAGCTTGTGAGAGCCGGTTTCCTAAAATCTCTCCCAAAGGACTTCGACGATCAGGACTACCTGTATGATCCTCGTACAGGAAAAGTCACACCGCCTATAATACCATGGAAAAGATAATCTCCATAGTCCTTTTCGGTCTTGTCTGGGGAAGCTTCCTCAACGTCATTATTTACCGACTTCCTCTAGGAGTAAGCATCATTCGACCCTCTTCCTTCTGCCCTGATTGTCGAAAAAAAATAAGATATTACGACAACATCCCTATCTTTTCCTACATCATCCTGAGAGGAAAGTGCCGGCACTGTCAGGAAAAAATACCTTTCACCTACCCCCTGGTGGAATTTCTCACTCCTCTGAGCTTTCTTCTTCTCTATAACCAACATTCTCTAAGCTTTTTTTTCTTTGCCTCCTGCCTCTTTGCCAGTGCTTTGATTGTCCTCAGTTTCATCGACTTTTACCACCAGATATTGCCCGACGAAATAACTCTTCCAGCGATAGCCCTATCTTTAGTCTACTCACTTTTCCGCTCCGATTTAAATCTAAGACAGGCCTTGGTGGGAGCAGTTGTGGGAGCAGGTTTTTTGCTTTTTATCTACGGAGCCTATTATTTATTGAGGAAGCAAGAAGGATTGGGAATGGGTGATGTGACAATGATGCTGATGATAGGCGCTTATTTGGGCTGGCAGCGAACCTTCTTCACTCTAATAATGGCTTCTCTGGCAGGATCTATTATTGGAATTTCCTTCATTCTTATTAAGAAAAAAAACCTTCAGTTCAGCCTTCCCTTTGGAAGCTTTCTAGGTCCGGCTGCTTTAGTATCCCTTCTCTGGGGAGAGAGAATAATCGCAACTTATATCGAATTGTTTAGAGATTTGGTCCTCTAAACATCTTCCTTTGTTTGGGCTAACGAGAAATAGTGTCTTCTATCTGATAATTCTGAAGATTTCCCTGAAGGATCTCACTTGCAGCATAGCCATAACGCCCTGCTCCAATCTCTGCAGAGTCGAATCATATTCCTGAATGTAGACTTCTCTCTTTCTGGCACCTTCCCCGGTTCTCCCCCTTCCACCTAGCGTCACAGCAGCTCTTGTCTTTATGGCAAGGGCCAGGCTTTCTGCAGGCCCAGATTCAGTTTGAAGTGCTGTTCCACCTAGGGTCCCCCCAGCGACAGACTGAACATATCTTGTATAAAGCTTTCCTTCACCTACAATATTCTCGCAGGGATTTACACTCTCTATGCTCCCCTGCAATGTACTGAAATATACTATGTAATCTGCTGCTTTAGGGTCAGCCCACACTTTCTCTCCTGGGATCAAATCTCCCGTATCTTTTTCCGGTGGCAGGTCAAGGGTCTTTTGATCGCCGAGGTACCACTCCACTTCAGGTACTGCTCCATCTGTAAGGGCAATGAAAGAGTAGTAGACATCAGGCGGAGCATAATCGTCTCCTCCAGTGCCGAAATAAAGATGGGGGACAGCTTCGGTCGCGACGGGATTTATCCAAAGAGCTGGTTTGGTTAAAATCGGATAATTGTTAGAATCCTCATAGATTGAGACGCCACTCCACGAGCTCTGGTCGATAAAATTAACACTCACATCAACTTTCCACATTCTTCCATCTAGGTCTCCGATGTAGATACGATCTACGTACCCATTTGAATCAATATCGATTAACGAAGGGGAACCGGGAAAGGCATTGTTAATATTCCAACCTAAGGCGGCGCTTGTATCCACTTCTTCGGCCTCAAATTCCCAGAAAGATTCTCCTGTCTCCAAATCAGCCGCATAAAAAACATTGCCTTGCTGTCCACTGCCTTCAACATTGTCATAACCCGAACCCATAAAGGCAACCCAAGCATCGAGCCCGCCTTTCATGATTCTGCCAATTACTGGTACTGACCAGCTCTCTCCCATTCTATCATCGGTGAATTCCCACAATGGCTGGGGATCTGCAGGGTTGGTGACATCTAAAGCAAAATAGAAATTACCTGTGGTCCCTCCTGCCTGGGTGCTTCCTTGACCGCGGGCTTGACCGCAAACGAGAATCGTCCTCCATTCTCTAGCTGTGTCTCCATCGATATCTACGTAAACATCTTCCACTACCGGACTTCCGTCCACATAGGCATCCCTTATGTAATACCTGTCTCCAGTAACCTCATCGACTGCCCACATGCTTCTCAACTTGGGAATAAGGTTGTAAGGAATATAGGCCCACAGCTCCTCTCCGGTGAGCACATCAAAGCAATGAAGCATTCCGTCATTCGCTCCCGCATACAGGACTTTCTGCCTGTCTTCCCACGCGCTTATAAAATCCTCATATCCGTCTCCCTTTAGATCAGGCACTCCATCTGGAGGACCAACCGCCACAGGATTGGAATGGTTGATATCTCCCAATTTCCAATCTCGGCCCTCTCCCCGTACAAAATTTATCAATCCTTCATTATCGTTGTTGAAATCCTGCAAAAGCGGTGCCAGAGTTTCAATGTTGGTCGCAGCGAATTCCAGCCTTGTCAGAACAGATTCCTCGGGAGTGGCTGTGTATATTGTTCGAGTACTCGCTGCTCGGGAGGCCAAGATTTCTCCAGCATCCCAGAATATTTCAACTCCCTCTGGAATAATCTCCCTTCCACCAGGCGAAGCCAGATCAGGACGAGTCACTGTCCTGATAACAGAACTGGATGTGTCCTCAAGAGTCATTCCCGATACATCATAAGCCCTTAGATGTCCCTGCCAGCCTGGAAAAATAAAGGTTCCTCCGATGACCAGCTTTTTTTCCTCAGCACCTTCAGCGACAGTTGTGGCCACTGAAGTACGAGAGTATTCTCTCTGGTCAACATAGGTGTAACTCCAGTTAATCTCTTCAATTTCAGGGGTCTCGTAGGATGCGCCAGTGTATTCATCCATCGGATCCTCCTCGGCGATCAAGATGGCTTTCCACCTGAGCTGTGAACCAAAGTGAGTGAATGAATGCGCGGGAGGAGCAAGTTTGCCGCCACCTGGATAATTGTGGATAGCGACCCCATCCCAAGCTACGTATAGCTCCCAATCTCTTCCATTATTCGATACCCAGATCTCAACTCTAAGACCTCTCGGATCTCCCTGTACTTTCTGTTTGATCCCATCAATCTTCACCTTAGTAATGGCATAGCGGGTTGAATCAAGCTCGGGGATCATGTTCAGCGACCAAGCTTCTCCATAAGTTGTGTAAACTGGAGCCAGATCGTTTCTAATCAGATAATAATCGCCCGAATGGTTACCGTCGGCTACTATGATATCCAAATCTCCATCTCCATCATAATCACATGAAGCACCCAAGTCCACATCATGGGGCTCCGGCAAGATAGGCTCACAGCCACTTTGGCACTCAAAGGCAAATTCTAGATTACCCTCGACAAAGCCCTTGTTCCGCATGAGCCACATCCTGGCCTCGTTGCCAGCATTCCATCTATCGTTTGCTCCGAATATATCCGGGCGGCCGTCCGTGTTGAAATCTTCCACGAAGAGGGAAACAATTCCCAGACAATTTGGTTCAGGAATGGGAATCTCATCACGAGTAAAATATCCATTCCCGTCATTTTTATAATAAAATAGATAATCGACACGATTGACCGTGCCTCCGATGATATCCAGATCTCCGTCAAGATCAAAATCTCCTGCATGCACACAAGTTCCTCCACGGTATTCAGGGCCCACTGGAGGAGAAGGGGGATAGGCTCCTGGTGTAAAACCTGTTCTCTGGTCATAATTGAGCTCAGCTACTTCCCAATGATCAAGGTCAAAATTCGTCGGACCAGGATTTCTCATCAGAAATATCTTATCCTCGCTGATGACTAATATATCCTGGTCACTATCTTCATCTAGATCCACTGCCCGGGCATGGTCTCCAGACCAAACGCAGTAGACTCCTTCACTCATAAACCTATTGGTGAAATCCAAGTTGGGAGAATTGAAATATCGCTCAAAATGTGGATCCATTTCTGTTCCTATGTTGATATAAATAGCGGCCATGAATTCAGGATCGAAATCCCAATCGTCATCTGGGTCTTCATAGAAGAAGAAATCAAGAAGCCCATCCATGTTGAAATCAGCGACAGCTATTGCTGCCGGACCGACCTGAAATCCCCAGTCATAGGTTTCGCTGGAATCCACCTGAAAAATTATTCCATCATCATCTACTTCATCTTCATTGAGGTCTTCATAATGATTTCTTATGAGAACCAGTTTATTATTTTCCTCATCTGTAATATCCAAGCCGATTAGATCTGGCTTGCCATCACCATCAAAATCCCCAGCAGCACAGACATAAATCTTGGCTCCCATTCCGGTAGGTTCTGTGATCTCGAAATTCCCACCGAGATAGTTTAGGTGTATCGGACCCAAAGGCCAGTTGGCGATTGAACAGTGCTCGACATCCTTATAATCAGTAGTGTCGAAATTCTCAAGGTATTCAAGCTCATATTCTGTGCAATCCTCCTGGGCCCAAAACTTCAAAACGAATACAGAAATTACTATCATTAGGGGAAGAATGATTACCCCTATCTTCTTTTTATTTCTCATTTTTTCACCCCTCTAAGATTTATTTATGATCCTTCGGCTCGAATAACGAGCTCGATTTCTAACCTTGTAGTGGCAATATTATTTCCTGTCCCAACACAACCAATGCAGACCAAAAGCGCATCAGAAGGATCAGGAGTTCCGCCTCCTGCCTCATCATCTATCAAAAAGACTGTGTAGGTGTGAGTGGTCTTAAAACTGCCCCCAACTTGAATGTATGGCTGCCGACAAAAAACAACATTACCCAAATCAGGATTCCCATCCTCATCAGGATCGATCAAATCCAACAACTCCTGGTCAGTCAGCTTCCTGAAATAATTATCCGACTGCGGATCATCTATCCCCGTAGGTTCAGTGAGATAGTGCCCTTCAAATCCATTCCTCTCTCCGTTGGCAAAAGCCTCTTCAATCTCTGTCCAGCCAACATCAAATCCTGCTTCAGCCGCATT
>Ga0114921_10000258_pt1 | contig 22248 bp, 27 predicted proteins | sample BentaG_FD_87016 | JGI IMG/M metagenome (GOLD analysis project Ga0114921, IMG submission 87016) | Deep subsurface microbial communities from South Atlantic Ocean to uncover new lineages of life (NeLLi) - Benguela_00093 metaG | ecosystem: Environmental > Aquatic > Marine > Oceanic > Sediment ... | reverse complement strand
GGTTCTAACGGGGTAAAAAGGCACCCCACCCTATCGGCCAGAGTGCCTCTTAAAAGTGAATCAACACTTTACTTTTAAACACATATTGGTGTCCAAATAATGTCCATCAGACATCAAATTCAGTCATTCCTGATAACAATCAGTAACTGTCAGTAACAAGTGAAAATCCAAGCAGGACACGGGTCTCGGCAGATTCCTCAATAAAATCAATGGGTTCAGAAAAGGCTTAAATAATTTTATAAGTACCTATTCAAACGACTAATTGTTTGTCATAAAGTTGGATGCCCTGAAAGGAGGCAGAAGCCTCTGGGGCTAAACACCAGTTGCGAAAATCGTCCATTACGGGGATGTGGGCAGTGCGGAAGTTATCTTTAAGCAGGGTGGTGACCTCAAAGCCATTGGGTTTGGGAATCTTGAGGTCAAGGATGATGAGGTCAGGAAGCTGGTCCCTGATTATCTTTAAGGCCTCTTCCCCAGACTGGGCCAATATAGCCCGATAGTCTTCTTCCTTCAAGATCTCCTCAAGGACCGTGCGCATATCCTCATCATCTTCAACAACGAGGATTCTCTCACCCATCATCTTCCTGCCTCCATTTTCCTGAGCACCTCATCCAACCTCTTGGCGACATTTACGTGATCGAATCTCTTGGCCAGCTTCAATCCATTGGCAGAAATCTTATCCCTAAAATCTTTATCACTCAGGAGTCGGATAACATGATCAGTGAAGACATCATAGTCATCGTCATCGGCCACCAGGATCTCATCTGGGTCCGGGTTTATTCCTTCTGCCCCCAGCCTTGTGGAGACAATAGGAATGCCACAGGCGAGGGCCTCTAAGATCTTTCCCCGCAGGCCACCGCCCAACTCCAATGGGGCAACGAAGACATCACAGCTCCAATAGAACTTTCGGACATCAACCCCACCTTCCCGGGGGAAGATGCCCTCACCCAAATCATAGAACTCTTCTGGTGGATGGTAACCCACTATATGAAACTGCGCCTCTGGGAATCTTTCTTTTATCCTACCCCAGCAATTATTTACGAAGTTATACACCGCATCGACATTGGGATGGTGCTGGTAGTTTCCAAGATAGAGTATTTTTTTAGTCTCGATGGATCTCTCTTTGGGCGGTGTATAAAATGATGTATCTACGCCATGTGGTACTATCTCAATTTTCTCACGAAGACGGGGGGCAAAGCTTAAGATGATATCGCGATCCTGAGGGGTCAGGGTGAGAACTAAATCAGCCGCATCATACATCTTGAATTCATAGTCCTCCAATTCCCAGGCATCGAATAGCTCTTCCTGCTCCTGTGGCGTTCCCTTTGCCTTCTCGGCCCGCCTCCGGGCGGCCTTGGTGTAGCATTCGTGACAAGAGATGATGGTGTTGGTATCATCTGGGATGCGTGGGTTATTATGGAAGTACTGGCCCATCACCGAATATTCTGCTATCAGGGCATCATAATAGGCGTCTTGCACCTCCTTATCCAAGGCATCCTGGAGTTCCTGGTAGTATCCTCTTACGATGTAACGGGGCCTATTAAACCGTGCTTGGAGCTCCAAGACCTCCTCGTTCGTCCTGGATTCTGGTGCCTCTATCTTGATGATCTTTTCACAATAGGAATCTAAGCTTGTATCCTCCCGATCTAAGTCATCAAAGACAGGTGCAATCAAGCTTATCTTATGCCCCATTTCTGAAAGATTCTTAATCCGGTGAAAGATCAGGATAGGTCCGCCAATGACATTCGATCTGGGTAAAAGTTTTGGCAGAATCAGTATCTTCATCTTTGCCCCCTTTTAACAATTTTCCTTATCTTTGAAAGAATCTCTCTTTGAGCCGTATACTCCATCATCTCCTGCCAGGACCGCTGCAGACTAAGTAAATCTCCAAAGGGATCAGGATGGTCTTTGACAAAGGTCTTCGCCAGAGAGATATTATTCAATGCCTCTTCACAGCCAAGCTTATCCCCTTTGGATAAGTAATCTAAGGCCAACATCAGATTAGATCTATATATCTTATCCTCAAGATCGCTCTTTAAAAAACACCCTGGATAGGGGTCAAAGTCTTCAGGGACGACCATATCCATATTAGGGATTGGTCTTTGGGTGTCTATTTTGGCTTTCTCAAAGAGAAAACGAAAGATGTCAACCCGGAGCCTTCGCCAGGTAGGATGGGTCTTAGGCGGAGGAAGGTGCTTGATAGAGAGTTCAGAATCCAGGAAGAAGTAGAATCCAAACATCCGGGCATTCATCAGATAGTCGATGTCTTCTCCCCTTGGGACATTTGGGTCAAAGGGGACAACACGGAAGAGGTCTTGATGGATGATCATATTCCCCCCAAAGGCAAAAGGTGTCTCCTTTAACCTGGGCGGGGTGGCTATGACCTCATCGAAGGCCCGGTTCATGGCCTCAAGCTGCTCCCAGTAGGCCATCCAAGGCAAAAATTCCTTCTTAAGTCGATACTCCCCGTCTGGCTGGAGGTAGTATCCAGCCACACCGTCTACGACCCTTCCGTGGAATCTTTTACCGATAAACTCTTTGGCCTTACCCATGAAGGCTGGATCTTCAAAGACTTCATCGTCATCGATAAGTACTGCAATCTCTGAACTCAAGATATGGGGCAAAAAGACACAGAGGTTTCGAATATTGGAATATCCGTGCATCTGAAGAAGAGAAATATATTTCTCTTTATCCTTTGAGGAGAACAATTGATGAATCTGCCTTAAGTGAGAGTGGGAGAATAGCAATATCTCTACATCTACGTCTGCCGACTTAATAATACCCTTTACTTTCTCCTCCACTTTGGGCTCAATATCTGGTGAGATGGCCGCTGCGATGATGACCAGCTGGAAGTCTTTGTCATTCAAGATCTTTATGGATTGTATGGCCCGAAGGAGTATCTCCTCCTGATCCAGGGGGGTGGGGTGGTCGAAGATAGCATCCCCCTTCTTCCAGCCAACTTTTGTCTCTCTGGCCCAATAAGTCGGAATAACCATAGTCGTCTTCATGGTTTTCTCTTTTTTAACCTTTAACTTCCCCCGACAGAGGTAATGACAAATTCCTTTGCCTCCTTGGTATGGTTACTACCCCTTATCTTCAAAACGGTCATGGTTCTTTTGATAACAGACTCTACATCCATATAATTTAGCAGTATGAAATTGTCGGCAATGAAGGAGATGCCGCTTGAGAGCCTCGGTGTGCTGAAGAGTTCTTGTGTCTCAACGGTCAATATAGAGGTAATCGCCTTAGACTTAAAGAAATTGACCAGAGAATAGACATGATTATGATAATTTGTGTCTAATTCTACTTTTTACAAGCATGATAAGGGTTTCGGTCCATTCTTCAATAAAGTCAATGGTCTGAAAAAATGCTCAAATGATAACTCATCTATTTCTTCTCTGCTTTGGCATATATCTCTTTGGGCGCTTTCTTGAAATACCTAAAAAGTGCCGGACAAAGCCATCCTTCACAATCATATTCCTCAGAGTAATACCAGTTCCCTCCCGCTTCCTCCCGTCGCCAAACCAGCTTTGTAGCGTAACCTGGAAACGGAGTGGCCGAAAAGAGCAGCCGGAATCCTTTGTCGGCGTCAGGTATGCCTTTGGCGAGTTTGTCAATCATTTCGGGGATTCCCGCCACAAAAGGCTCACGGACAAGGCCAACACGAGGGTCGTCAAAGACCCATGTTCCATGATATCGGTACGGACATATTACAAGAATTGCATTGGCTGCAACCGGTTCGAGCCAGTCAATGTTCTTTTGCTCCACTGGCTGGCAAGAAGTCAACAAGAAAAAAGGCAACAGCCATAATATTACTTTCATAATCTCTCCTTCTAACGCCAGAGCTGAGATCCTGCGTATAGCGGAGCAACGCGATGCAAAGAACAAGGGAAGCCCAAGCGAAAGCAAAAGGCCACTTGAATAGTATCGAGGTTTTTTGAAGCTATCCTAAGAACTGGCTCCACCAATATCGGTGAATCCCACGCCATCATTTCCACCTTATTTCAAAGAGATCGGGTTCAGATTCAATCACCGCAATGAAGATCTATTCTTTCTCTTGGCTAAATTATTGACAAATTTACTCCCAGATCCTTCCGAATTACCCATAATTCTATCATACCCTTTGCAAAAAAACAAACAAACCCCCGTTAGAACCATAAAATACCCATCGTAACTGTGCGGTTCTAACGGGGTAAAAAGCACCCCCAACCTTATGGTCAGAGCGCCTCTCAAATAATAAATTAGTGCTCTATTTTAGCCTAAATAAGGCTGAAATAATTCCATTGACTATTTCACCATACTCTTTCTTTTTCATAGCGCTCATTCACCTCAGCCAGGGTTTGAGCTGGAACGTAATCCCTCACCTTTTCCATGGTTATTGCTTCCTGTGTGCAAAACGAGGCACAAAGACCACATCCGATACTGATCCTACCTTGAGTAGTTAGTGGCAATTGTAAGGCATATTCTGCCTGTTCTGGATTGAACAGGATCTGTAGAATTTCCATTAGTTCTTTGGTTCGGGGAATTTTTAATGAATAGCCATCATTAATGTGTTTTCGTAATTGTTCGTATAGCTCTAATTCCATAAGCTTCCCCTTGACGTTGGTGGAGCTTCATCGAAAAAACTTACACAAACAGATAAGATACTTTGCTAGAATTTATTATCTGTAACACCCAAAAAAACGCTCTAAGGATCGGTCGTATGTCTTCTCCACATCAGGTGGAAATAAACAGGCTGGAAGCTCTCTACGCTTCCAATGGTAGGCGATACATTGACAGCATATCCCCTTCTTATCACAGGGCTCGTAAGTACAGGGGCAGCTCTTCTTGTTCTCCTCCTGTCTACACTCCATACCTCCCTCCTAACACTTCAGTCTCTCTTCGGAGTGCTCATTCAGGCTCAGTGGTCAAAAACTGGTTGGCCTGGTGGACGACCTGACCACCCATACAGGGCTTGAAATAGGATGTCGCCTAAAAATTTCAGGCTAATACAATACTTAGCATGTTACGTGAAATGCGGCTGCAACTCTCATGCCCTCAGATACCAGTTGATTGTATGTTTCAACCGCTTTCGGTGTGGCAGCCCTTTCGATTTTAATGTTTTTGCTCTCCGCCAGTTGTTCAGCTTCTTTCCCTATCCCAACACAGCTAGACGTTCCAGCTCCCACAATGATGATCTCAGGATTTCCTTTAAGTAAGTTTTGAACCTCTTCTGCCAGGAAAGTGTGATTACCTCCTCTACGCTTCTCAACAGAACCATCAGTAAAAATCCAAACATCATGGCTATATCGTTTCCCGTTGATAACAATGCTACCGAAACCAGAATCTTCAATTTTACCCATAAACAGTCCCTCCTTTCAGAAATAGCCCTTAGGACTCCATATTGCGCATAAAGCCGCGATCTCGTCAAACTTTATTTTGTTCTCTTCCTGGCTATTGCTGTCATAAACTTTCAAAGGCTCATTTTGGCTAAAGTCAATAATATCAAGTTCATTCCTTTAATGCTTTGAATCCTTCAACACCAGAGATAATTCTTTCGATGAAAAAGGGCGAGAAAAAGTTGTAAAACAAAAGTCTATGTTGCCCTTTGCGATACTCTCGCCCTTTATGGTACTTTTTTTAATCCTGATTGGCTTACCTCTAGCTTTTCTATAAACCTGCTGCCTTCTTCCCTCTTTTGCCATCGTTTAATAAGAAGATGGCCGCCATATTTCACAATGTCCTTCCACCAACCCCGATGCCAGCGTTGCCATCCTCTAATAAGGTAGTCAATCGGGAAAGTAAGGGTTTTAAGAAGGATTCTGGCAAGACTTAATGGGTTATAGAACCATCGCATAATCTTCATCGGAATTTCTTGAAATTCTCGCAAAGTCATATTGTCCGGCTGGAAGCAGATATAGTTTCCGTCGTATTTGCTCCAGGACACCAATTCCAGTGCAAAGATCCTTCCTTCTTTTTCTAATCTCCGTCGTAAATCCGTTCCCACCAAAGGAACTGGCCGCAAGATCTGGATAGTGTGGATCCCCCCCTTATAGATAAATCTCTTAAAGCGTTTAGCCACTTCTCTGGCACTGAGTGAAATTTTTTTATCTTTCAGGGGATAGCCGAACATAAACATTCCATGTATCCAGAAACCATAGCGACGATAGGTTTTTGTCTCCTCAAGCATACGAGAAGACAAATAGCCCTTACGCATAGCTATAAGATCTTTGTCAATCGGAGATTCGTAGCCAATAACAACTCTTTTGACTCCTGCTTTTCTCATTACTTCCAAAAGGTCAGTATTCTCAGCAGCCTCTAATCTTATTTGAACAGCGAATTTAAGGCGGGGGCCATATTTTTCAGAGATCATCCTGAAAAAATCAAGCGTGCCAGCGAGATCTTCTTCCAGGCGATCATCAACAATAAAGAATTCACGGGCTCTTCTTGTCTCCACCAACCAATTAACCAGACTAAAAAGATGTTGGCTTCTGGCCCAGCGAGGGTCCCCTCGCACGCTGCAGAATTCACACTTCATCTGGCATCCTCTGGTGCGACCAATGGGATACATCTTTAATTTGTTGGCATGCTTAAGCAGTCCGAAATCCGGATAGGGTAAATCGTTTAAATCTGGAACTTCGAGCATTTCTGGAAAATTAGTTTTAATCTGCTCGTTTTCCAAAAAAGAAATACCAGGAATATCCCCAACAGACTTTCCCTCTTTTAAAGTGTCAAGAATCTGCCGGATAACGATTTCCCCTTCACCATGGACAACAATATCAATGTTTTTCTTTAAAATTTCTTCAGGACAATAATGAGCATGCCATCCGCCAGCAATAATAACAACTTCCTGGCTATGATAAAACTTAGCTAATTCCCAGACTCGTTCCATTGTGCTGGAAAGGCCACAATAAAAGCCAACTACTGTAGCAGGATTTTCCTTCTGCAGGATTTCGTGATCTGGCAAGCCCTGATTATCACGCGGCCCTTTATAATTATTTTCATCAATGACTTCTGCTCGCCAACCCCAAATTTTATTTACTACTGTCGCAACCATGATCGGACCCAAGGCAGTAGTTGCTTTAGCAACTCTTGTAAAAATGTTCACTTCCGGAAAAGCCGGGATAACAAGCCGGAACGAAGACCAACCTTTCCTATTTATTATTTCCTGCATTTTTCTTCTCCTTCCCCATTTTAATTTTATTTGTAGTATCTTGGATAGGACAATTTATGAAAGATTACTCAGATTAAAACATGGACCTCGCGGGAGGCAATTATACGCTCCATGAATTAATCTCCATCTTGCATCCGTGTAATCTGCCCTTTAATCTGTGTCATCATTACAGAATATCCCTATGATTCAGTCGACGACCATCACCCTCAGGATGTTGGTAGTTCCACGAACCTCTATTGGAAGGCCAGCGGTTACGACGATGGTATCCCCGCGCTTGATCACCCCCGCCTTGAGGGCCTCGGCCTGGGGCTGCAAGAACATATGGTCCGTATCCCTTATCTGACTTATCTTTAATGGACGAACGCCCCAGTATAAACAAAGCCTCCTGTAGGTGCTCTCAGATGTTGTCATCCCGATGATTGAAGCCTTAGGCCTGTACTTTGAGACCAACCTCGGGGTCTGCCCAGAGATGGTGAACGTGATTATTGCGTCTACACTCAGGTCCTGGGCGATCCTGCAGGTGGCGTGGCTGATGGCTTCTGGGATCTGGTTCATCGAGGACGAGATCTCCCTTGATCTGAGAATCTCCTCATAGTCCAGAGTTTCTTCTGTGCGCTCGGCAATCCTTGACATCATCTCCACAGCCTTAAGTGGCCAGCCCCCTATGGCTGTCTCTTCAGAGAGCATCAGGGCATCCGTTCCGTCGAGAATGGCATTTGCTACATCCGATGCCTCAGCCCTCGTCGGCCTGGGCTCCCAGACCATCGACCTCAACATCTGAGTGGCAGTGATAACAGGGATCCCCAGGTTATTGCACCTCCGGATGACGTCCTTCTGAATGAGAGGGACATTCTCGGTGGGGTTCTCTACTCCCAGGTCTCCCCTGGCGACCATTGCCCCATCCGCCAGACTTAAAATCTCGTCGAGACTGGTCAGGGCCTGGCTGGTCTCAATCTTTGCGATGACAGGGATGTCTGCACCAGATTCCTCCAGGATATCCTTGAGACGTTTTATATCCTGGCCCAACCTGACGAATGACATGGCTAAATAGTCAATACCCTCCTCGACCCCAAACCTTATGTCTTCCAGATCCTTAGGGGTTATGGCAGAAATGCTGGTGGAAATTTGGGACAAGTTCAATCCTGCATGGGAGGCAAGCTCTCCACCATTTGTTACCTCACATAACACCTCCCGGCCATGGCTAGCCAGGACCAGGAGCTCTATCGTGCCGTCTGCTAAAAGTATTCTGTCGCCCTTCTTTACATCCCTGGCTAAATTCTCATAATTAACATAGACCTTCTCTTTTGTGCCGTTGACATCCTCTGGGGTAAGATAAATCTGGTCCCCCTTGGCAAGGATTATCCTACCTGTCCTAACCTGGCCTATTCGCATCTTTGCGCCCTGAAGGTCGCCCATGACGGCAATAGGTCTTTTAAGCTCGGACGCTACCTGCCTGATCAGCTTTATATGGTTTAAATGTGTCTTTCGGTCCCCGTGAGAGAAGTTTAGCCTGGCCACGTCCATCCCAGCCTCGATCATTTCCCTTATCCTCTGGCTGCTCTTGCAGGCCGGGCCTATTGTGCAAATGATCTTGGTCTTAGACATCTGAGATCCTCCGGTCCCTTCGACCTCCTGTCGCACGTCATTATTCTACCATACCCAGCACAGGATTACAAGCAGAAGATCGCATATTGATGTTGCTATCCCAAATCCAGATCGATACGAAAGAAATTGCAGGACTAAGACCCTCCCTTACCAAGTGCACCGAGATTTCCTGGCCATAAAGCTATCTGGTTTCCAATGGATGGCAATCCATGCGTTCTCCAGGATAACACCTATCGCTTGCTTCAATAAGAAAACCCCTTGCTAAAGCCGGCAATAGCAAGGGGTTTTAGTGGCAACTCCCTGAATGACACTCCCAAACGACCAGTATTTACAATCACTTATGGGATCAAGAAACCACATATAGCTCATGGATCATACATATTTTTACCACGCAAAATCCCTTCAGTCAACCCTCCTCGAATTCCTGATTTCTTAAACGATAGAATTCGCATTGACTGGCTGGACAAATTGTTTACAGAGGACATGTTTTCCTGCGACGATTGATCTTCTTTACCTGCACTGATTTTACTCCCGAATTCTTTCCCTCCATAAAGAAGCAAACCTTTTTCAGCAGGCCCCGTTACTCCCATTGCTAATAATTCAGCAACCTTATCCATCCTTTCTTCTCTGGTCAAGTTTTCATACATAACATATTATTAAAGAACAAAAACAAGAAAAGTTTTATTTTACTTTCTTGACAGAACTTAAAGCAACTGAATTGCTGCAACAACGCTTGTAGGTTGGTGACAGGCCATCGTCGAAAACACGGCCGAGGTGGGCGTCACACCTGCTGCACAACAGTTCTATCCTTTCCATAAAGAAACTATTATCAATTTCGGTTATTGTGTTCTGCTCTGCAATGGGTGCCCAGAAACTTGGCCAACCAGTGCCGGAATCAAACTTTGTTTCTGAACTGAACAGGGCACTCCCCCAACACACACAATAATAGATACCCTCTATTTTTGTACTGCAATACTTTCCGTAAACGGTCTCTCTGTGCCTTTTTTCTGGTGATGCGGAATCCTTCAGGAGTCGGTTGCCTTTTTCCATTCTTCATCAGTCTTGTATACCTTATCCACTACTTCTAAAACACCTTTCTTTGCGTTAAAAAATGGTGACTTTCTAAATCTTTTGTTGAGAATTATTACGGTTCATATCTGCCATGGTTAAAGAAACAAGAGCTACCGTCACAATAATAATCACAAAAATTGGCGGCATCAATTCACAGGATACGGGCAGGTGGGAATTCTGATGGAGGTTACTCTATCTCTAACATTCTAGCTACGGCTTCTTTGGCCCTGAGGCGGATTTGCTCGGGGACCTTGACCTCATACTTCATATCTTCTAACGACCATAACACCTTTTCTAAGGTGGTTAGCTTCATTGTTGGACATGTGGCTAACTCTGAGGCCGGATAGAATCTCTTGCCGGGATTTTCCTTTCGTAATCTGTGGAGTAGTCCTGTCTCTGTGCCCACGATTATCTCATGAGCATTGGATTCCCTTGCATATTTGCACATTCCTCCTGTGGAGAGCGCCCTATCAGCAAGTCTGATCACCTCAGGGGTACATTCTGGATGGGCCATAACCTCTGCCTCAGGATGGGTTTTTTTCTGCTTACAAATATCCTCTGGTAAGATTTTAACATGGGTGGGACAGAACCCATCCCAGGGGATAAGCCTCCTTTGCGTCTTGGTGGATACAAAATGGGCCAAATACTTATCGGGCACAAAGATGATTTCCGAAGCCTTTTCTAACGACCCTACTACTCTGGCCGCATTGGTTGAAGTGCAGCAGATATCGGCCTCTGCCTTCACCTCGGCACTAGTATTAACATAGCATACTATCGATGCCCCCAAATGTTTCTCCTTCAAAGTCCGCAATCTTTGGGCAGTAATCATATCTGCCATAGGACAGCCGGCAGTTATATCGGGCATGAGGACTATCTTATCCGGACAGAGAATGGAAACTGTCTCCGCCATAAAGTGAACTCCACAGAATACAATTACTTCGGCCTTGCTCAGGGCTGCCCTCTGGCTCAACCCCAGGGAGTCCCCAACGTAATCGGCGACATCCTGTACCTCGCCCAGTTGATAATTATGGGCAAGGATAATGGCATTCCTCTGCTCCTTAAGTCGTTGTATCTTCTCTATCAACCTTAAATTACTACTTCTTATCTCCAAATATTCTCATTCCTCTCGGTTGATGATCGTCGTACACCCTCCAGCCATTAGTATAAATATTTATTCTCTTATCCTTTGCAAAACCCATGAGCGTTATTCTCAGTCTGTTAGCCAGCCTCACTGCCAGATCAGTAGGTGCAGACCTCGAGATAATTATTAGGAACTTTTCTCCTGGCTACCCTATGGACGCCGCCAGTTGCCCTATAAAAGCTGGGACTGATGTTGCATCTTATTTACCAGGATGAAGATCTTCTGCGATGAGACCCTCGCCTTCGATCTGACCTCTCCACAGCATGCAGCATCAACGGGGTTATAAAAGGTAGCTCCCTGCCACAGCCTGAGGTTATAAGCCTTTTGAGGATGAGTCCCTTGACGAAATCTTTGTCCTCTTCGGTCTGGACTCACACAATCACCTTCTCTTCATTCTTCATCGAGCACCAATTTCACAATCTCTTCTTTATTTGCTATCAGCCCCTCTGAGGAGAGAAAGCCAACGGCCAGATGCTTTTGATTCTCAGGGGTGCAGAGCAGGGTCACCAGCTCCTGATCATTTTAAGAAGATGGTTAATGGGGTTTCCCTGACAACCATATCTTGGATACTGCTCGTCCCACTCTGCCAACCCGAAGTGTTGGTGTCTTTCCACCGCTTCTTCATTTATTGTCCCTTCTCAACTGATCCTTTCCATATCACTCTCCAAGGCTCAGCTCATCCCCTGCTTTCACCCATCCCCCTCGAATAACTCTGGCGAACATCCCCTCATCTGGCATGATACATTCCCCCGTTTTACGGCGGATATCGCAGGCGGCATGACACTCCTTACCGATCTGGGCAACCTCCAGAATAACCTCCCCTCCGATAAATATCCTGGTGCCGATGGGTAGGGAAACGAGGTTCACCCCCTCGATGGTGAGATTCTCAGCGAAATCCCCGGGGCCCACGGCTAAACCCAGATTGTGCATCTTCTCGATGCTCTCCATCGCCAGCAGGCTCACTTGCCGATGGGTATTTGAGTCGGCATGAGCATCACCGATGAGTCCATAATTCTCCTTAAAGACCCCCTCGCTAACCGGGTCTTTCTTGATGCCTTTCTTCCTACTCTTACAGACGGCGATTATTCTCCCCATACATCTTAACCCTCTATTGTCCCACCACCCACCACAGTATCCCCATCGTAGAAGACCACCGCCTGACCAGGGGTGATCGCCATCTGTGGCTCTCTGAACTTCACATGTGCTCTCTGGCCACCCCGAAGCGGAGCTATTACCGCCTCTGCCTCCTGGTGAAGATACCTTATTTTTGCCCTTACCTCGATAGGCTCCATTAACTTCTCTATGGCTATCCAGTTCAGATCAGTGGCTATGAGTTCATCCCCACATACTTCCCTCTTAGTGCCCACGATAAGGGCATTCCTTTCCTTGTCGATGGCAATTACGTATAAGGGCTCTTTGGCAGATATGCCCAGCCCCTTGCGCTGCCCGACGGTATAGAAGATGATACCTCGATGTCCTCCTAAGACCCTGCCCTCTTTGTTTACAATAGGGCCTGGCTTTATAGCCTCAGGTACATACTCTTTTAGAAATCCTCCATAGTCATTATCAGGAATAAAGCAGATTTCCTGACTTTCTTTTTTTTCTGCTACGGGCAATTTTAACTCTCTGGCTATCTTTCTTACATTGGCCTTGGTGTAAGAGCTCAGGGGCATCAAGGTATGCTCGAGGTGTCCTTGAGTCATTACATACAGCACATAGGATTGATCCTTCTTCTGGTCAACGCCCCTCTTAAGGAGATATCTCTTCCTTGCGCTATCGTATTCTATTCTGGCATAATGACCGGTGGCGATGTAATCTGCATCCAATTCCTTTGCCTTCTTGAGTAAAGCATCGAACTTTATATATCGATTGCACCTAATGCATGGATTGGGCGTCCTTCCCTCTCCATATTCCTCACAGAAGTTGGCGATCACCTTCTTGGCAAATATCTCCTTGAAGTTTACCACATAATGGGGGATGCCCAATCTATTGGCTACCCTCTTAGCATCCTCTGCTGCACTCAGTCCACAGCAGCCACCAAATCTTTCTGCTTCCTCAGCCAATCTATTCGAAGGCCAAACCTGCATTGTTATCCCGATAACTTCATAGCCTTCATCCTTAAGCAACCAAGCGGTAACCGATGAATCTACTCCGCCGCTCATAGCCACCACTACCCTCTTTGATCCCATAGCCTCCCACCATTAATAGAGAAGGGAAAAGGCGTATCCCAAAAGCAGCGAGGTAATGCTAATAATCCCCAAATAGGTCAATAGGATTTTACTGCCAAATTCCTTTCTCAAGACAAGAACAGTCCCATAGCTTGTAATTGGTCCGACCAGAAGTAATACCATCGCCGCTCCAATGTTCATCCCTTGGATTAAGAAGGCATCAGCAAGTGGGACACTGGCCGTGGAGCAGATATACATAATCAGGCCAAAGGTAAGCGCAAACAAGTATCCCCATCCCCCAGCTAAATACTCCCCGATCAACCTCCCAATGGGAACGACCGTAACCACCAAGGCAGCCAAAATTATTCCCAAAAGCATCTCTGGCCCGACCTCCTTGACCATGTCAACAAAGGCAAATCTGAAAATAGATCTTATGCGATCCTTAAGCCCCTTTCCACAACCGCAACTTTCTATCACTTCTGCACAAGCAGGACAAGTTTGACTATTCTGCATTCTCGGTTTGAAGGTAAGGAAGCTGCCGCTAACGCCCATAATCAAACCCATTAAGATTACAGCGAAAAATATAAACAAGGCAAATTTTAATCCCAGAAGTTTATAAGTGACTAAGAGGGCAGTGATGGATGTAGCCGGAGTAGCAACCAGGAATGCCAAGGTTGGCCCAAGCCCAGCTCCTTTCTTGTAAAAACTTACAGCCACAGGGAGAGATCCCAAACAACAAATAGGCAGGATCGTCCCCACAATGGTAGCAGAGGCGATGGGATTTATACCCTTCTTTCCAAGATGTCTTTCTACCCAATTACTTGGGACGAATTCATGGATCAAACCGCTGAGGAAGAAACCTACCCCTAAGGCTGGAAGTATCTCTATAACGTAATGTTTGAGTACAGCGATAAATTGAAGAATTATTTTGATCTCTCCTTCTGTTTGGCCTTCGCCATGTCCTATCTTAGCTCGATGTTTACACTCATTGGATGGTTCTGAGTTCTTCGGTCTCAGAGGACGGTCATCTGTGGCTGGTGACCTCGAAGTTCCTGAGCCACTTAGGCTGAATGCCCAGGAACTAACGCCTCTTCATCCGAAAACTCAGATCCATCCAAGCTTGTGAGCTGGCCGCTTTGGCACCTACTGGTGAGGCCGAGGGAGTTTTCCGAAGCGACTTTTAGAAATTGAGGATGCTCGCCTCCGGCGAGAACCTCGTTTGACGCCGCATCCTCAATCGAGGCGCAAGCGAAGCGCGCCGTCAAATTCAGGCTGGAATGAATTTCTCAACAGTCCCCCGCCCGAAAGGGCGAGGTTCGCCAAAGGCGACCCGCCCAAAGGGGACGATAAACGGAGGAAAAGCTCCCTTAGCCTTACAGACTGAATCACAAAGTGTAAACACCCATCGAAGATACCACACATTATAATTTACCTTCCAGCCAGCCATTTTTTATATTTTTCCGAACATCAAATTTAGAAACATAGGGCTTAATGTCCAATAGTGGCGTGCCATCCAACACATCTATATCCCCCACCTTTAAGACGTTACCCTTTCTTTCTATTAACTTCACAACAGAAAGCCCAATATGATTAGGCCTGTGGGGGCCGCGAATGGCAAAGATACCTTTAGGTTTGTCATCTAAAAAAGGTTTGGCACGAAGCAAATATCCCTTTGCTTTATGAAAATAGTAAAGAATTATGATATGAGAAAAGCCGTCTATGTCCTTAAGCCCCTCGGCATACTCTTTATAGACCAATATTTCACCTGTTTTATTCGCCTTATAACCCTGGCACGGTATATCTTTCATCCTTTTATACGGCGAATGAATTACCCCTATTGGGTTTAAAACGATCTTTTCCATTCTGATTAGAAAACTATATTACGAAAGTGCATCGAGCACGATCTGGGTTATATATGCTACTTTTTTGTCCCTTCCTGTCTTACGGGAGGCATAGCTCAGGTTGAACTCGCAAAATGGGCACGGGGTTATTATTGGGCTTCTCAGGGCTTGGTCTAATATTTTGGATGCAAGCTTCATGGATAGGTCGCGATAGACTGATCTCACCGCTCCTCCAGCCCCGCAGCAAAGGCCATTGGCTCTATTGGCTGGTAGTTCGTTTATTTCTATGCCGATGAGCCTCAGGGCCTCCCTCGGCTCCTCATAAAACCCTTCGACCCTTCCCAGTCGACACGGGTCATGGTAGGTTACCTCTGTGCCTTTCTGCTCTGATCTTATCCCCTTCTCCTTCAGCAAGGAAGGCAATATCTGAATGATGTGCACGACCTCAAAATCCATATCCCCCAGAAGTTGAGGATAGAATCGTTTAAAGCAGTGGTAACAGCCAGCGCAAGCCACAATAACCTTCTTTGTCCCCAACTTTTTGAACCTATCCGCATTTTCCCTGAACTTTTCACGAGCGAGATCCATCCTTCCCACTTCGTGATAGTAGATCCCACAGCACCCCTCCTCTGGCAAAATCCAGAGGTATCTCTCTCTTTTTCAACTAAAACCCCTATTTGCTATGGCCCCAATGTCCGTTAAACGATTCAAGAATTCACCGTTCCTGAGAGAGATGAGGGGCGATCTTTTGCGCTATCGCACCTTTGGGCACTGCACCAAGTATTTTTTCAATGATTTGCCCATTTTTGAAGAGGATCAACGTTGGGATGGCCTGAATTTGATACCTCATCGCTATCTCCTGATTTTCATCAACATTCACCTTAAATACCTTCAGCTTCCCCTCATTTTCTTGTCCTATCTCCTCTATAGCAGGAGATACCATAGTACAGGGACCACACCACGGCGCCCAGAAATCCACGAAAGCCGGCAGGTCAGACCTCAGTACTTCCCTCTCGAATTGCTCGATGCTAACTATCTCATTTGTCATATTTATCACCTCTCCTTCAATAACGAAGTTTTCCGCATTTTATGCCTTTAGAAATTTCGTTTCAGGCCCCATTCCCTTGAGATTGGCTAACGGTTCCCTCGGTTCATCCAATCCCTCAATCCGTCTCTTCCTGTTCCTTCTCTTCCACCCGCATCCATATTCTGTATAATCTCTCACCGCTTTCCTCATAACATTTAAAACCTTTCGGGTCTATCTCCTCTACCTGCACCTCGCCCAATTGCCTGCACTGCTCCAGCCAGTTTCTAAAATGTGCCCCTCCTCCGAAATATACCTTCCTCCACCTATTTCCTTTCCCGTCTATTTTCTCTTTAACTAGCTCCTCCTGAGTCATCCTTTCCCGTATCATCTTTCCCCGGCCCATTCTAACCCCCCACTCGATCACCAGAATGTATCAAAACCCCAATGAAAGCGCCGAATGGGTTCCTGCCCTGTGAATTGGGTATACAGGTTTGCCAGCACACTTTTAAATTCTTATCTAAACCTTTGACTAATCTTGCCAGTTCCCGAACGCCATAAAATCTTGGATATCCCCAGATAGGGTCTTTGAGAAATATCCCCTTCGCCCTCCGTCTGACAGAAAGCCAGGAATACTTATTCATAACTCCCAAAAGGACCCTGTCTTTACAGACGCGCAGTGCCTCTTTGAGAGCAAGCTTCGGCTCCTCCAAAAACTCCAATGTAGTAATCATCATAACAATATCAAAACTATCCTCTGGGTACGGCAAATCTTCGGCATCGGCAAGCCGAAGCTCTATATCTTTGTTTAAATCCCTTTTTGCAACCTCAAGCATAGGACTGGAATTATCAACCCCTGCCAATTTCAACCCGAAACTGGCAAGCCATCTCAGATGATGCCCGGTTCCACAGCCGATATCCAGGAGGCTTTCACCACGAGCCGGCTTCAGGAGCCTTAAAATGAGCTGTTTCTCTAACTTATCATAATATTTCCCTTCTTTGGTTTCATACCAGCCCTCATAACCTTTTGCCGCTTTCTCATTAAAGATTGAAGTCTTCCCACCAGCCATCATAGAACCTTTTTAGATACCCGAGATCTTTCCTTTTACGGACTTTATCTTTCCTTCAATGGAAAGCTTCTTATCCCTGCGCTCATCTATCTTTATTGTTGTCACTACCCTTTGGGCTCCACCAGCAAAAGTTGCCTCGTGCATCTTTTTTGCTACATCTAATAATTCATCCAGGGAATCCGCCTCTATTATGGTCCCCATCGCTGTGAGCTGATACTTTATATTTTTCTCCCTTTTCAATACCTTCAAAGCATCCGCCACATATCTGCTGACCGATGGCGTCTTTGTTCCCAAAGGCACAACACTTATCTCCATAATTGGCATTTTTAATTTCCTCGAAGGTTATTTGCACCATAAGATGGTGCGGCGACTCTATACGGGTAATATCCAGAGTATACGCGCTACCAAAAGAAAAACACATATGGGTACCCAAACCAACCCCCTGGACCAAACCCAAAAGGCATATCAAACACCTCCTATTCTATGTTCTCTGTGGTTATCTCATTCAATAAGGTGGCATATAAGCCATTCCATAATATGGATAACCATAACCTAAATAAGGGATAGTTGGAGCATATGGCATAGCTCCACACCTGTGGAACCAGAGAAACCTCCAGCCAAAACCGCGGCCCCGGAAGGGATAGCCACGCCAACCACAAGGGCCCCATGCCCCAAATCCACGTCCAAATCCTCTCGGCATCCTGCTCACCTCCTTTCGTTGGTAACTGGTTAAATGGTGAATGGGTAAATCTAAATTACCCATTCACCATTTAACCAGTTACCAATTACCCCTTTGGAAATTATCGGCATTTCTCACATAACCCATAAAAGTGAATCTGATGGGAATTTATTTTAAAATTATGCCTCTTTGCCAATTCCTCCTCTAATTCCTCAATAAACTTCACTTCCTTATCGATGAAATCGCTATAATCAATTATCCGACCGCACCCAACACAGATCAGATGGTGATGGTGATCGACTTTATCGCCAGTACTCAGCTCATACCTGCTCTGCCCATCGCCAAAATCAAACCGGTTCAAAACCCCCATCCTAGTCAATATGTCTAAAGTGCGGTAGACCGTAGCCAGGCCAACCCTCGGGTATATTCTGCGCACTGAAGGGAATATATCTTGTGCGCTTAAATGCCCCGGCGTTTTAGCGATGACCCGTAAGATCGCCTGCCTGGCCAAGGTTGGACGGTAGCCGCCAGCCATAAGCCTTCCCTGCCACCACGGAGGACCGCGCATATAAAATCATCCCCTCATAAAGAAACGATTACAGTGATTTACCATCATTCCCGACCAATGCTGCGAAAAGATGACGACAGCGATGCAAAAGAATCTATCATCGTAATCTTTCCTTTTTCTCGCTTTAATCATTAATTATATCAAAAGTAATAATGATTATCATTTTCAAATTAATTATAGCATCTATTTTTCGCTTTGTCAAGCCTTTTCTTAAAAAATTGTTGAAAAATTTCACCAATCTCTTTGATTATAATGATTTAGAAGATGATGGCAGCAATTAAGGCACTATTTATACTCTTTTTATCACCGTAGTCTACTTTTTCTATCACTGGAATCAATGGAAACAATGCAAGCGACTTTTCAGAGCTCTCCTTTATTTTCTTCCGCAACCGGGTGCATCTCCAGAATCCTGTCGAGGCGGAAGGTGCGCTGCTGGCCCCTTAGCCCACAGAGGGCCACCAGATATATATAATCCCTGTATAGATTTACCTCAAGTGGCTCTACAACGCGTCTGGTCTCAGTACCTTCTGGTGTGCAATACCTGAGCCACAACCTCTTTTCCCCCTTAATAGCTTCCTCGAGCTGAGGAGGAAGCGGGATCTCTGGCATCTTCGGAGATGTAATGGAACCTCCCTGTAGGTCTATCAGGTCGCCAAGGGTCCTTATGCCCCTGGCAAGGAAGTCCGAAATGAACCTCTCGAAGATTCCCCTTGTGATAGCAGCATCGCCCATGGCCCTGTGTTGGCCCTGGGTACCGATACCGAGCTCTCGAGCGATATTACCAAGGCTGTTCGATCGGAAATGATAGTTCCTCCTTGCAAGAAGTAGAGTGTCGACCACGGGATTGGCAAGAGTTAGAAGCCGAAGAGCTCGAAGCCGATGGGCTATGAAGCAGAGGTCGAATTGAGCGTTATGGGCCAGAATGGCAGCCCCATCTAACATGTGCAAGATCCTTCTAACTACATCCTTGAAGCTCGGGGCATTCACAACCATATCATCGGTGATCCCGCTCACTGCCGATGCCCCTGGTGATATCGGCCTGCCTGGATTGATGAGGGTACTAAAAGAGTCCAGTATTTGGGAGCCCTTGAACCTCAGAAGACCGATCTCACAGATCCTATCGCCAAACTGTGGAGTAAGCCCGGTCGTCTCCACATCCAGCGCTACAAATATTACATCTCCAAGTGGCTTATCCAGTAGATCCTCCATCTTGCCCTATACCTATCTCTTCCGAGACTTTGCGAATAATTGACTGATGCATATTGTAAGCGAAGCCATCATTTGCGTAACTCGGCAACAATATACTAAATATACTATAGGTAATGCTTCTTTTTTCGGAGGCTGACTAAGTATAAAATAGCTACTCCAAGACAATTTAAACAGCAAAACCCAGGGACTTTCCCAAACATTGCATGGTGCAAGCCACCAACGATGTTGAATACCATAAGATCTTTAATAATGGACGATTTGTCCATAATCGTAATTGATATACTCGTCTGAATAGATAAAGCAGACTTCATAGCTATTCGCCTTTACACCCCAGATAGCTCTTTGCGAGTTGTGTCAAAAATTTCGACATCACATACAGGCTCTCTATATCCACGCGCTCGTTCTTCCCGTGAACCGTACGAGCCAGAGCTGGGTCAAAGCTGGGTGCCATGGGCGAGACCCCATAGGATTGGACCCCTATTTTTCTCAGGTACCTTGAGTCTGTGGCACCAGGAGAGACATATGGTAGACAGGCTATATCTCCCACAACCTCAGACAGGGAATCTTCAACCAGCTTATAGTAAGGTGACTTTGCATCTGAGAAGTTGGGAGGCATGTATTGTGGAATTTCTATCTCGACCAAATCTCCCAGGATTTTGTGCAGCTCCCCTCTAACATATCCCTCGTCCTGCCCTGGCAGAACCCTTATGTCCACCTCGGCCTCGCAGGAATCTGGAACGATGTTTGTCTTTATCCCTCCGTGGATAACATTTGGCGACAGGGTCAGCCGAGTTAGGGCACGCAATTGCTCGGCGAATGTCTTTTTGTCAGAGAATTGATCGAATAGTTGGTCGAGGTTGAGTTCACTGGCCTCTATATCCAAACCCTTCAATTCGGCAAGAGCTTGGATTAGCTGTCTTACCTCTGGGATTAAAAAGACCCTTGGCTTATATCTGGAGAGAGCTTCTATTGCCCTGGCCATCTTGAGGACTGCGTTCTGGCCCAGGGTTGGGATAGATCCGTGGCACGACAATCCCTTTGATTTGAGTTTGGCCCATGCAGTTCCCTTCTCTCCAACCTGTATCAGGTATGTAGGTTTCCCCTCGATAGTAATTGGTCCCTCCCCTCCCTGGGTAACGGCAAAATCTGCTGCTATTCTACCCCTAAAGTTTTCAATCAAATGCCCCAATCCATAGGCTCCTCCGCGCTCCTCATCAGCCGTCGCCGCAAAGACAAGCCTTCCCCGAAGCTTCGACTTCTCAGCCAGCCAGATCATCGCCCAGGCCTGAGCAGCCACCAGACTCTTGCAATCAAGAGCTCCCCTTCCGTGTACGAAACCATCCCGCATCCTGCCAGAGAAGGGGTCGAAGTCCCAACCAGCTTGTGCCGGAACAACATCCGTGTGAGAGAGGAATAAAAGTTTGCGCCTACCTTCCCCTATCCATGCGAGAAAGTTTCCCCTTCCCGGGCATGACTGAATGATTTCATTTTCAATTTGTGCTTGATCGAAGAGCCCTTTGAGATACTCTGCTACTTTTAACTCATCTCCCGGAGGATTTACAGACCTGATCTGTATTAGCTCGGAGAGCACCTCTTCAAGTTTCATCGTGATCACCATCCAATAGGACGCTTGCTTTGCTCGCTAGATTTGAAATTTAAGAGATTTCAAATAGGACGGCGCGCTTCGCTTGCGCTAGATTTGAAATTTGGAGGGTTTCAAATAAGACGCTCGCTTCGCTCACCTAGATTTGAAATGTCGTTGCATTTCAAATAGGACGGCGCGCTTCCGCTTGCCTAGATTTGAAACGTATTGCGTCTCAAACTTAAGGATCGCCCCACAATTCATTAATCCTCTTATTTATGGTCTTCCTTAGCTTTTCTGCTTCTTCATAGTTTTCATCACAGATGTAAAAGAATTCCTTTATGTGTAGTTCAGTTAGCTCTTGCCCTTTGATTCCAGGTATCTGAGCAGCCTCGATCATATCGTTTATCCTGTATTTTTCAGAGCTAAGGTAGCTAGCTACATCCTTTAGCCTGCCTGTAATCTCTTTCACAACAGGAAAGTTGTCTTCACAAACTGCATCTCTTAACCGACCAGTCAGTTTCGTTAAACGGCCCAACTTCTCCCTTTCTGTAAGTATGCTATAGGTTAGATCATCCAAGTCGAACCTCACATCGCTCTTTGCCATGGATAAGCTCTGTCTGTATCTTCTTGAATACCCATCCATAATCTCCAAAATCTTTTCTTTGAGTTCATCTGATGCAGGATCGAGCACACCTCCGTCGATTAGATCGGCACCCCTTTGATCAATATATACCTCTTTGAGCCTTTCAAATATATTCTGGTCAACAGGAATTATTATAGGGACAGACAGAAGATGCTCCTGATCTAATGGAGGTATGTCCAGATAACTCACCAAATACTCAGGAGTGCCCTTCATGTTCCTCCAATAGATAAGGGCATGCCCTTTTGGCCTGTTTTCATCACCTTTTCCGAATATCATCTATATGGTCCTCTCAAACCCGGGTTCTTCTGAATCTTAGACTTGCTACTTCATGTAATAAAAGAACTTCAGGCTCGATAACTTCTCCTTTAGCATATTCAATCCTCCAATATACCTTAAATTTATCGCATTTAGGACCTCACGCCATCTCCTATCAAATTCCGGCTGGTGCTCCACATCAACCTCAACATCCAGGCCAAGCTCCTTCTCTAATG
>Ga0114921_10000257_pt1 | contig 22324 bp, 18 predicted proteins | sample BentaG_FD_87016 | JGI IMG/M metagenome (GOLD analysis project Ga0114921, IMG submission 87016) | Deep subsurface microbial communities from South Atlantic Ocean to uncover new lineages of life (NeLLi) - Benguela_00093 metaG | ecosystem: Environmental > Aquatic > Marine > Oceanic > Sediment ... | reverse complement strand
TCCCCGGCGGCGCCCGGCGACTCCGCCAGCACCTGCTCGGCGTAGGCGCCGGGCGCCGCCGGGGACAGGCCGGTGAGGTGCACCCCGCCCTGGGCCCGGACCAGCGGAAAGGACACCACGGTAGTTCCCGGTGTGAACTCCTTGCCCACCTTGGGCCCACACTCAGCGACCGCCCCGCAGAACTCGTGGCCCATCACCACCGGGGTGTCGCTGCGCATGAAGTCCGTGTAGCCGCCCTCGGCCATCACCTCGGTGAGTTCGTCGGCGTGGTCCTTGGCGTGCAGATCCGATCCGCAGATGCCGCAGCGCAGCACGTCGAGGACAATTTGCCCGTCGGCGGGCCGGGGGTCGGGCAGGTTGACCACTTCCAGTGTGCTGCTGACACAGCTGACCGCTTTCATTCCACCATCGTTGCACGGTAGAACGACTGTATGAGGAAGCTTCGGATGTGGGTGGGGTTGTGGGTAGGGTCCGCCGCCACCATCTCGATCGGGTGCGTTGTCGCGGCCCCGGTTGTCCATGCCGGCCCGGGTGATGCGGTCGTCCCTGGTGGTGCGACCGTCCCGGTGATAGAGCCCGTCGTGCTGGAGGAGATCGCCCACGACCCCGAAGCCTTCACCCAGGGGCTCGAGATTGCCGGATCGGTTCTCTACGAGGGCACCGGGCTTGCCGGGGCGTCACAGTTGCGCGAACTCGACCCGGCCACCGGCGCGGTGCGTCGGCAGTCGCAGGTCCCGGAGGCCTACTTCGGCGAGGGCATCACCGTTGTGGGGGAAAGAATCTGGCAGCTCACCTACCAGGACGGGGTGGTGGTCGAATGGGACGCGGCGGCGCTGGCCCCGGTGCGGGAGGTGCCGCTGGACGGGGAGGGCTGGGGCCTGTGCTTCGACGGTGAACGGCTCATCCGCAGCGACGGCACCAACCGACTACGGTTCCACGATCCGAACAGCCTGGCCGAAACCGGCGGCGTCGACGTCACCCGTGACGGGCGGGCCCTGGTCGGGCTCAACGAACTGGAGTGCGTCGGCGGGCTGGTCTGGGCCAACCTGTGGCCCAGCGACCAGATCGTCCGCATCGACCCCGGCACCGGAGCGGTCAACCTCGTCGTCGACGCCGCAGGGCTGCGGGCTCGCGGAATACCGCCCAGCGCGAAGGTTCTCAACGGATTCGCACACGTCCAGGGCAGCGAGTTCCTGATCACCGGCAAGGAGTGGCCGAAGATGTTTCGCGTCCAGCTAGGACAGTAGGGCTTTCGCCATGATCAAGCTGGTCGGCGCATGACGCGCCAACACGTCGTCATCGCCGGGATGGGCGATACCGGGGTGCTGACGGCAATCAAGCTGGCGCGCCATGTCGAGGTGGTCGGCATCTCCACAAAGCCCGGTCTGGTCAGCGGGCAAGAACTCGGCTGGCGGCTGGCGCATCCCGACCAGTGGGCCCGACACAACTGGATCCCGTTCGGCCGGTTCCGCGGCTTGGACCGGGTGCGCAGCGTGCACGGCACCCTGACCGGTGTCGACCTCGCCGCCCGCACCGTTGCGGTGCGGCTCGCTGACGGTTCTATGACAGGGATTCCCTACGACACGCTGGTGATCTCCACCGGGGTCGCCAACGGCTTCTGGCGGCAGCCGACACTGCAGACAGCGGCTGAGGTCGGTGTGGACCTGCGTGCTCGCCACGAGCGACTCGCAGCGGCCGGTTCGGTGATCGTCATCGGGGGCGGTGCCGCAGCTGTCAGCAGCGCCGCGAACATCGCCATCACCTGGCCCGACAAACGCGTCGATCTCTACTATCCGGGCGAACGCGCGCTGGCCGGCCATCATCGGCGTACCTGGGAGAAGGTTCGGCGCAGGTTGGCCGACGCCGGGGTGGGGTTGCATCCCGGTCACCGCGCCGTGCTCGGCACCGGCTTCACCGGTGACGAGCTGACCGCAGATCCCGTGCACTGGAGCACCGGGCAGCCGGCGGCGTCCGCCGACGCGGTGCTCTGGGCGGTCGGACGGGTGCGCCCCAACACCGACTGGCTGCCCCCGGCAATCCTCGACGAGCAGGGATTCGTCCGCGTCACCCCCGAGTTGCAGGTGCCGGGGCATCCCGAGTTGTTCGCGGTCGGGGATGTCGCCGCCACCGACGCCCTGCGCAGTTCGGCGCGCAACCGCGCGGACGTGCTGGTCGCCCACAATGCGCGCGCGGCGTTTACCGGCACACGCCTGCGCCGGCATCGGCCACCCAGGCATCGGTGGGGGTCGGTGCTCGGTATTCAGCCCGATGGGCTCGAGGTGTTCGCCCCTAACGGCAGGGCCTTTCGGTTTCCGGCCTGGGCGTTCGATCGGGTGCTGATGCCGTGGATCGTGAAGTGGGGCATCTACCGCGGAGTGCGGGGAGAGTAGGCGGAGTACGGGGGAGTAGCTAGCGCAGGCGCGGTATCTCGGCGTTGATCCGGTCCAGCAGCGCGGGGTACCGGTCTGCCTCGGGGTGTCGGCCCGGCTTGCCGCTGCTGACCACGGCTGCCGACAGCCCTCGCTTCGGGTCGGCCCACATCGCGATGTCGGTGAGCCCGGTGTGGCCGAACGCGGACGAGCAGTCCCGGCCGAACGGGCCGAATCTCTTCGACCCGAGCATGTAGCCGGTGCCCCACCGCGTCGGGGAGAGCCCGGTGGCAATGTCGGGGCGCAGCCGCCGGCACTCGGCGGTGGCGGTTCTTAGAGTTTCCTCGGACATCACCCGAATGCCATCGAGTTCGCCTCCGCGGCATAGAATTTCGGCGAAACGAGACAGTTCGTTGGCGTTGGAGACCGTGTTGGATGACGGGATGACGCCGGTGAGGAACTGTCGTGTGTTCGAATACGGGATGATCTGGGTCATGGTGCCGCCCAGCGCCGTCTTGAATGCCTTAGCGATCGGAGCGGGCAGCGGCTTGCCGGTGACCTGACTGGGAGCGACCAATGGAACATCCTGTGCTGCAACGCCATAATTCGTCCATCGGAAGTCAAGCGGTTCCAGTATCTCGGCGTGCAGAATATCGCGGATATTGCGTCCCGTTGCGGCTGAGATGATTTCGCGCATCAGCGGCCCCCACGTCACCCCGTGGTAGATGTGGATCAGGCCCGGCCGATGCATCGGCTTCATCTTGCCCAGCATCTCTCGCACGTAGTCGCTGTCGTCCATCCGCTTGAGGTCGGGCCTGGGTCCGGTGGCGAAGGGCACCCCCGCGCTGTGCGTCAGCACATGGCGGATTGTCGTGCGGTCCTTGCCGTGGCTGGTGTAACCCGGCAGGTAGTCGCACACGCGGTCGTCGAGGGAGAAATACCCGCGTTCGACAAGCATGTGCGCGACCGTGGTGGTGATCGCTTTGGCGGCGGAGTACACGCAGAACGGAGTCTCAGTGGAGACCAGTACCTTTTCGGCGCCGATTTCTTCGCCGCCGATTTCTTCGCCGCCGCGCGGGTCCGCAGGCCCGTTTCCCCAGCCGTGGCCGATCGCCCGGTCGAGGATCACCCGGCCGTCGCGGCGCAGGCACAGTTGAATCGCCGGCTGGAAGCCGGCTGCATACCAGTGCCGGGCCGCCTGCCAGATCCGTTCCACTGCCGCCGGGTCGATATCGGAGTGGTCTTCCCGGCCGATGGAGGTGACCTCGTCCAGATCGGCGGGGATGCGGATTCTGCTTCCGTCGTCGGAGACGACGATCCTGCCCTGGCTCATGGCGGCCCCGCGGAGAAGAAGCCGCTGCCGATGAGGCCCGTCAGCTCACCGAGCAGGTCGCCGGGTCCGGGTTGTGGCGGCGGAGGCGCGTCGGTGAGTTGCCAGACCTGGCAGTCACTGGTGGTGAAGGTGGTGTCGGTCGGCAGGATCTGGACGAACGCCGGCTTCTTGGTGAGCGCATTGTCGAGCAGTTCGTCGCCCGCGGTGCGCTTCCAGTAGCAGGCGCCGCCGTCCACCGGGCCCCCGGACTGGTAGGAGCCCGGCGCGATGTCGATGCCGACGGCATACGAACCGTCGGCATCGATGGTGGTGTTGAGTCCAGCCGGCGTCTCTGCAGGTGCGGGGGCCGGCGGTGTCGGGGAAGCGGGCTGGGCCAGGGCCGGCGGAGCCGCGACCCACCACGCTGAAAGCACCGCCGCGGCCATCGCGGCTCTTATCGTCGGGCTCATCACAGACAATTCTAAGTGCCGGATCCAAGTGCCGGATCGTGATGGCCGGGGTTGAGCCAAAGGGTGGTGGCCGGGATTGAGCCAAGAGGTTATGGCCGGGGTTGGGCCAAGAGGGTTCGGGCGACCGATGTGCGGGCGCGATAGCGTGGGGTCCGTGAAGTTGGACCTGTGTACGACGCTGCGGACGTGAGGCGGAGATGAGCTACCCGAGCCTGCCGAGTAACCTCCCGCAGACCCCGACCTGCTACCGACACCCCGACCGGCCGACCTACGTCCGCTGCACCCGATGCAACCAGTTCATCTGCCCCGAGTGCATGCATGGTGCCGCGGTCGGCCACCAGTGTGCGGATTGCGTCGGTGCGGCCGCCCGCACCGTACGTCCGGTCACCACGTCGTTCGGCGGTCAGCCGCAACGGTCAGCTGTCCCCGTCGTCACTTACGTGCTGATCGGCATCAACGTGGCGGTTTTCTTCCTGCAGAACCTATCTCCAGACGTGCTGCGCGCCATGGTGCTGTGGCCGCCCGCCGTAGCCGATGGCGACCTGTATCGACTGCTGACCTCGGCGTTCCTGCACTTCGGATTCGCACACATCGCGTTCAACATGTTGGCGCTCTACTTTGTGGGTCCGCCGCTGGAGATGGCGCTGGGTCGGCTGCGCTTCAGCGCCCTCTATCTGCTCAGTGCGCTCGGCGGTTCGGTTCTGGTGTACCTCCTGACCTTGAATGCGGCCACCGCCGGCGCCTCCGGCGCGGTGTTCGGTCTGTTCGGCGCCACCTTCGTCGTGGGCAAGAAGCTCAACATGGATGTTCGCGCCGTCGTTGCGATCATCGGGCTGAATCTTGTATTCACCTTTGTCATCCCACTCGTCACGTCGCAGAGCATCAGCTGGCAGGGTCACATCGGCGGGCTGGTCACCGGGGCAGCAGTGGCCGCCGCGTATGCCTACGCCCCGCGAGAGCGGCGGAATCTGGTGCAGGCGGGCGCCACGGTCGCGGTGGCCGCGGCATTCGTCGTCCTGATCGGGTGGCGCACCATCGAGCTGCGGTCGATGTTCGGCCTCGGCTAGGTAACTACCCGCGTGTTCAGCTTCGATCCGGGGCTCGACGGGGTATGAGTGGTTGATGCTCGGTCTGCCCGATCGGATACGTGCCTGTCTGTTCGATCTCGATGGTGTGCTCACCGACACCGCCAGCGTGCACCGGCGGGCGTGGAAGGTGATATTCGACGAGTATCTGCACACTCGCGCTGCATCTTCGGGGGAGCGGTTCCTGGCTTTCGACGAACGCTCCGATTACGAGACCTACGTCGACGGCAAGCCGCGCGACGACGGAATTCGCTCATTTCTGGCCAGCCGCGACATCGCCGTCGATGACGATGCGATCAGCGACATGGGCGGCCGTAAGAACCACCTCTTCCTGGAGCAGCTGCGCACCGACGGGGTGACGGTGTTCGAGGAATCCCGGCGGTATCTGCAGGCCGCCGTCGACGCGGGTCTACGCCGCGCGGTCGTGTCTTCGAGTGCCAATACCCGCGAGATTCTCGAAGTGACCGGGCTGGATACCTACGTCGAGTGCCGGGTGGACGGCGTCACGCTGCGCACCGAGAACATCGCGGGAAAGCCCGCACCGGACTCTTTTGTGCGGGCCGCGCAGCTGCTCGACGTGGACCCGGCCGATGCGGCCGTCTTCGAGGACGCCCTGTCCGGGGTGGCTGCGGGCCGGGCCGGAGGTTTCGGTCTGGTGGTCGGTGTCGATCGCACGGGGCAGGCAGAAGCATTGCGGGACAACGGCGCCGATATCGTCGTGAATGACCTCGGGGAGTTGCTCGCGTAATGGCGTTCGACGATGAAACCTTCCCGATCGAACCGTGGCAGATCCGCGAGACGGCGCTGCGGATCGACATGCTGGCCCAAGCCGAGTCCTTGTTCGCGCTGTCCAACGGGCACATCGGGTTGCGGGGCAATCTTGACGAGGGCGAGCCCTACGGTCTGCCCGGTACGTACCTCAACGGATTCTATGAGGTCCGACCGCTGCCGCACGCCGAAGCGGGGTACGGCTATCCCGAGGACGGGCAGTCCATCGTTGACGTCACCAACGGCAAGCTGATCCGGCTGCTGGTCGAGGACGAGCCGTTGGACGTTCGTTACGGCGACTTGCTCTCGCACGAAAGGATTCTCGACTTGCGGGCGGGCACACTCAGCCGCGTCGCGGAGTGGAGGTCACCGGCCGGCAAGCAGGTGAAAGTGAACTCGACGCGGCTGGTCTCGCTGGCGCAGCGGGGACTCGCCGCCATCGAATACGAGGTCGAGGCGGTCGACGACGTGCGCGTCACGCTGCAATCCGAGCTGGTGGCCAACGAGGACCAGCCGGCACGGTCGAGCGATCCACGGGTGGCTGCGGCGCTGTGCAATCTGCTCGAACCGGTGCAGCACGAGGTCAGCGAACGTGGGGCGCTGCTGATCCACCGCACGCGCGGAACCCAACTGATGATCGCCGCCGCGATGGACCACGTGGTGGAGGCGCCCGGCCGGGTAGAGATCAGCGGCGATGCCGGTGATGACTGGGCGCGCACAACCGTGGTGTGCGGGCTGAAGGCCGGCGAGCGGTTGCGCCTCGTCAAGTACCTGGCTTACGGCTGGTCCAGCCTGCGTTCCCGCCCGGCGCTGCGCGACCAGGCCGCTGCCGCCATCGCCAGCGCGCGCTACACCGGCTGGCAGACGCTGCTCGACACACAGCGCGAGTACCTCGATGACTTCTGGGATGCCGCCGACGTCGAGGTCGACGGGGACCCAGACTGCCAGCAGGCGGTGCGGTTCGGGCTGTTTCACGTCATGCAGGCCGGTGCACGCGCCGAGCGCCGCGCCATCGCGGGCAAAGGGCTCACAGGCACCGGCTATGACGGGCATTCCTTTTGGGACATCGAGGGTTTCGTACTTCCGGTGCTCACCTACACCGCGCCGGGGTCGGCCGCTGATGCTCTTCGGTGGCGCGCGTCGACACTGGACCTGGCCCGGGATCGCGCCGCGGAACTCGCGCTGGCGGGCGCGAGTTTCCCGTGGCGCACCATCCACGGTGAGGAGTGCTCGGGGTACTGGCCCGCGGGGACTGCCGCCTTCCACATCAACGCTGACATCGCGGTCGCTTTCGAACGGTACCGGGTGGTGACCGGCGACGAATCGCTGGAACGGGAGTGCGGGCTCGAGGTGCTGATCGAGACCGCACGGATGTGGCTTTCGCTCGGGCACCATGACCGTCACGGCGGCTGGCGAATCGATGGCGTGACCGGGCCGGACGAATACACGGCGATCGTCCGGGACAACGTGTTCACCAATCTGATGGCCGCCGCGAACCTGCGCATCGCGGCCGACGCCTGCGCCCGCCACCCCTATGCGGCCGCCGAGTTGGGAGTGGACACCGAGGAGACCGCCTCCTGGCGTGACGCCGCCGAGGCCGTGAACATTCCGTATGACGAAGAGTTGGGTGTTCATCCGCAGTGCGAAGGTTTCACGACAATGCGCGAGTGGGACTTCGCCGCAACCACGGATTATCCGCTGCTGCTGCATGAACCCTACGTTCGCCTCTACCCGGCGCAGGTCATCAAGCAGGCCGACTTGGTACTGGCGATGCAGTGGCAAAGTCACGCGTTCACCTTCGAGCAGAAAGCCCGCAACGTCGACTACTACGAGCCCCGTACCACCCGCGATTCGTCGTTGTCGGCCTGCACCCAGGCGGTCATGTGCGCCGAAGTCGGCCATCTGGAGCTTGCCCATGACTACACCTACGAGGCCGCGCTGATCGACCTGCGGGACTTGCACAACAACACCCGCGATGGCCTGCACCTGGCATCCCTGGCCGGTAGTTGGACCGCGCTCGTCGCGGGATTCGGCGGCCTGCGCGACGACGAGGGCGTGCTGGCGTTGAATCCGCACCTGCCGTCAGCAATCACGAGATTGCGATTCAGGTTGCGCTGGCGTGATTTTCGGGTGACGGTCGAAGCCACCCACGCGTCGGTCATCTACACGCTTCGCGACGGGCCGCACGGAGTTCTGACCATCCGCCACGCGGGCGAACCACTGGAACTCAACACCCAGCAGCCGACTGAGGTGGCGGTGAAACCTCGGGAGCCCCTGCTGCCACCCCCGCAGCAGCCGCCGGGGCGGGAACCCATCCGGCGGCACCGGACGCCGCCCTACCGCTGAGGCCGGTCATAGCAGTGACGCGAAGCCGGTGCAGTGGGGCTGGATCGCCGCACCGATAGGGTAGGGCCCAGATGTCCACGAACGGGAGCGCGGAGATGAAGGTTCGAATCTTGCCCTACGTCACCGTCGAGGTCGATGACCGGGTGCGGCGCAGGCTGCGGGTGGCCGGTGAGCGGCTTCGGATCAATCTCCACGGTTATCTGCGCAGCGCGGCTGACGACGTCGATGCTGCGGGTGACCGAGTGCGCGGGATATGCGACCGTGCCGTGAACCGGGTCGACTCGGCGGCGGCCACGGTCAACGACAGGATCGGGCCTGCCGAACCTGCGCCGCGGCCGACTTTGCGGCTCGTCGACGAGGCGAGCTAGGCACGGTCAGCCTCGGCCGGCAGCACCTGGCGACGGCAGAAGACCGGGTGGTGCGCCGCGCAATGTGCTGTTCTAGTCCGGCGGCTGCCAGATTGTTTGTCGCACAACTAGTTGGTCGCAAGCTGACTGAAGGGAGCCCAGCACTGTGGGAGGCGCACTCGTCAGCCAGGGCCTGACCGTGCTACTGGCGTTGCTTGCCGCGGCGTTCCTGGCCATCGGAATTGTGGTGCGCCAACGGGCCACGATGGATGTGCCCGCCGAACTCGGGGTCAGCCCCGTGATGATTCAGACGCTGATCCGCCGACCGCTGTGGTGGGCGGGTACTTCGGCGGCGATCGCCGGCTATGTGTGCCAGGCGCTTGCCCTGGCCAACGGGTCGCTGCTACTGGTGCAGCCCATCCTGACTTCGGCACTGTTGTTCGCGCTGCCGCTCAGCGCCCGGCTTGCGCATCGGCGGGTGACCCGGGGCGAATGGGCGTGGGCCATGCTGCTCACCTCCGCGCTTGCGGTGTTCGTGGTTCTGGCCAAGGCCCCTCCGGGGGATTACGAGGCGTCGCTGTCCGCCTCCGTTGTGGTGGCGGTGGTCTGCACAGCGGCTGTGTCGGCTTGTGTGCTGGTCGCGACGCGAATCGTCGGCTGGCGCCGCGCGGTGCTGTTGGCCGTTGCGGTGGGCGTGCTGTTCGGCGTCGTCGCGGTGCTCACCAAGCTCGTCATGCACGTGTTGACCCATGACGGATTGCGTGCGGTGCTGTCCACACCGGTGTTGTACCTGCTGGCGGCGTTGGGGGTGGTGGCGATGCTGCTGCAGCAGTCCGCCTTCCACGCCGGATCTCTGCAGACGTCGGTGCCCACGATGCTGGTGCTCGAACCTGTGGTCGCGGTGCTGATCGGCGCGGTCGTGCTCGGCGAGCACTTCGATGTCGGGCGCTGGGAAGCAGTCGCGATAGCGATCTCCATCCTGGCGATGGCGGCCGCCACCATCGCGCTGGGCAGGGATGAAGGGGCCTACGAGGAGCAACTTGAGGCCACCGTCGCGGAGCGGCGAGAAAGCACCGTCGCGGAGCGGCGAGCAGACACCGTCGCGGAGCGGCGAGCAGACACCGTCGCGGAGCGCTCATCGAAAGGTTCGTCGTGAACACCATCATGAACACTGCGCGGACTACTGCCCGCGTGCGTCACGCGGTCTCCAGAGTGGTTGCCTACACCGCCTCCGCGGTGGTGGTCTCCGGCGCGGTGGCGTGCGCACCCCCGGCGACGGACGACTCGGGTGTGGATCAGTCGTCGGGAGTCAAGGCGGCCGAGGCCACCTCTGCCGAGGACTTCGGCGGCATGGCGGGGCTGATCGAGGCGGCGCAGGCCGAGGGTGAGCTCAATGTAATTGCGTTGCCGCCGGATTGGGCCAATTACGGCGCGGTCATCCAGGCTTTTTCGGACAGGTACGGCATCAGCGTCAACTCGGCACAACCCGACGCGTCCAGCGAGGATGAGATTGCCGCCGCCATCGCACAGAGGGGCCGGCCAACCGCGCCTGATGTGTTCGATCTCGGTCAGTCCGTTGCGTTGGCGAACACGTCGATGTTCGCGCCCTACAAGGTCGCGACGTTCGACGACGTCCCGGTCGCGTTCAAGGACCCAGACGGCATCTGGGTCAACGACTATGGCGGCTACATGGCGATCGGGTTCGACTCGGCCACAGTGCCGCCGGTCACCGACGTGGACGATCTACTCAAGCCCGAATACCAGGGCAAGGTAGCGCTCAACGGCAACCCGACCGAGTCCGGGGCGGCGTTCTCCGGTGTTCTGATGGTCGCCATGTCACAGGGCGGTTCGGTGGACGATATCGCACCCGGCGTCGAGTTCTTCCGGAAGCTGAAGCAGGCGGGCAACTTTTTGCCGACCGACCCGAAACCGGCCACCATCGAATCCGGACAGACGCCGGTGGTGATCGACTGGAACTACACCAACGCCGCTCAGAGCAAGAAATCGTCCACCTGGCGGCTCGTCGTGCCGCCGGGCAAGACGGTGGCCGGCTACTACTACCAGGCGATCAACAAAGACGCCCCGCATCCCGCGGCGGCCCGACTGTGGCAGGAGTTCCTCTACAGGGACGAGGGGCAGAACCTGTTGGGCTTGGGTGGGGTGCGGCCGGTGCGGGCCGACAACATGATCCTCGACGGCACGCTCGACAAGGCGGTCGTCGCGTCGATGCCGATCGTTCACGGACCGGTGACGGTGCCGACGCCTCAGCAGGCCGAGGTGGCCTCGCAGTACCTGGCGGACAACTGGGCCGCAGCAGTGCGCTGACTTGGCGGTCAGACGTCCCGGACCGGCTCTATACCCAGATCGCGGTAGCTGACCAACGCGTAGAACGGCACGCCGTGCTTGGCGAACCGCTTGGCGGCACCGTCGCCGCGGTCCACCATCGGGATGACCCCGGCTGCCACGGCACCGACCGCGGTGACCCGCTCGAGGGCGATCTCGGTGGATCCACCGGTGCTGATCACATCGTCGACCAACAGCACCCTGGTGCCGGGGTGCAGTCGGGTGCCTTCGATCCACTGTTCGCGCCCGCGCTGCTTCTGTTCTTTACGCACCGAGAACCATGCCTTGCCGGTGACCATCGCCACTCCATGGGCGAGCGGGTCGGCACCCATGGTGAGACCTCCCACCGCGTCGAACTCGACGCCGTTGGCCGCGGCGAGGTCGGCGACCGCGCGGCTGACGATCGTCAGCCGCTCGCCGGTGTCGACCGCGTACTTGCCGTCGATGTAGTCCTGGCTGAGCTGGCCGCTGGCCAGCCGGAACGGCTCGTCGCGATGTTCGTAGCCGCGGGTGCGGATCAGGTCGAACGCCGCTTGCCAGGTCTGGGGACGTTCGTGAGAGGAAGGCTGCTCAGGCATACCCGTGATCGTATTGCACCGGCGGCAACGACCTCATCCCTGGCGGGCGCGCTGTGTTAAAGCCACTGCTGCCGAACGTAATTCACCTATCGAGTCGATCGGATCGGGGTAGCCGATACGCGTGTATGCCAGGCCCCGGTCGGTGGTCAGCCGTAGGTCGAGACCGTAGCGGTCGGCCCCCGTGCACACAGCCGCGGTGGTGTCGGGGTAGCCGCCGAGGGTGCGCGCCATCGCCGCCAGCGATTCGGCGTGGTCGTCGTTCAGGTGTGCCACTGCATCCGCCGACAACGGTGTCACCGGGTCGGGTTGTGCCTCGGCGTACTCCCGGCCGGTGGTCGAATCCATGCGTCCATAGCCGCCGACCCATCGCACCCGGGTAACCCGCAACACCCACAGCGAGAAATCGCTGTAGTCGACGTAGTACTTCGCCGCGGCCACGGCTGACAGGTGCGCCTCGCGGGCAGCCCGGCGTTCATCACCGTCGGGCTCCTCGACGTGCCCGGCCAGGGTGATGCGACCACTGGCCAACGGATCGGTCTGGGTGCCCGGGGCGACGATCGCGATGCTGGCGCGGCGGTCGCCCGCCAGGTTGCGACCGTGCTCGGCGAGGTTCGACACGCACAGCACCGGACAACCGCCGAGGAGACCGTAGGTGACGAATGATGCCCACGGATCGCCTTCTGTGGTCAGGGTTGCCAGTGTGCCGGTGTTCGTCGACGCGGCGATGGTGCGTGCTTCCTCGGCCGCTGTCGGGCGCACCGCGTTGACCGGTTCGGTCAGCGGAGGAGGCACCGTCGGTGCGTCTCCCGGGTCGCCATGATCACGGGTCGAGTTGCCTGACGTCACGTCGGCACGATAGTCGGGTGGTTCGTTCCTCGCCCTGCTGGGTAGGTTTGGGGCCTGTAGGGACGACTTCATTCGCACCCGCCACGCCGACCCCGCGGAGGGGACCCACGTCGAGGTCGGCCCAGAGGGTCGCTCGGTCGAGCATCCGAACGCCGAGGACTTCAGCCATGCCCGCGCGCTGCCCGAGGACCGCACCTGGTTCAAGAGCGCGGTTTTCTATGAGGTGCTGGTCCGCGCGTTCTTTGCTTCGAACTCTGATGGCGCCGGCGACCTGCGTGGCCTGACTGATCGCCTCGACTATCTGAAGTGGCCTGGGGTGGACTGTCTTTGGCTTCCGCCGTTCTACGACTCGCCCTTGCGTGACGGCGGCTACGACATCCGCGACTTTTACAAGGTGCTGCCCGAATTCGGCACCGTCGAGGACTTCGTCGAATTGCTCGACGCGGCGCACCGGCGCGGCATTCGGGTGATCACCGACCTCGTCATGAACCACACGTCGGACTCCCACGCCTGGTTCCAGGAATCCCGGCGCGACCCTGAGGGACCGTACGGCGACTACTACGTGTGGAGCGATACCAGTGACAGGTACCCCGACGCACGGGTCATCTTCGTCGACACAGAAGAATCCAACTGGTCATATGACGCGGTACGAAACCAATTCTTCTGGCACCGGTTCTTCTCCCACCAGCCCGACCTGAATTACGACAATCCTGCCGTACGGGAGGCGATGATCGATGTGCTGAGGTTCTGGTTGGACCTCGGCATCGACGGTTTCCGCCTTGACGCCGTGCCCTACCTGTTCGAGCGGGACGGTACCAACTGCGAGAACCTGCCCGAGACGCACGCCTTCCTCAAGCACTGCCGCAAGGTGGTCGACGACGAGTTTCCGGGCCGGGTGCTGTTGGCGGAGGCCAACCAGTGGCCCGCCGACGTCGTCGAGTACTTCGGAAACCCCGACACCGGCGGCGACGAGTGCCACATGGCGTTCCATTTCCCGCTGATGCCGCGCATCTTCATGGCGGTGCGCCGCGAGTCACGGTTCCCCATCTCGGAGATCCTGGCCAACACTCCGCCGATCCCGGACATGGCGCAATGGGGCATCTTCCTGCGTAACCACGATGAACTCACGTTGGAGATGGTCACCGACGACGAGCGCGACTACATGTACTCCGAATACGCCAAGGACCCGCGGATGAAGGCGAATGTCGGTATCCGCCGGCGCCTGGCACCTCTGTTGGAGAATGACCGCAACCAGATGGAGTTGTTCACCGCGCTTCTGCTCTCGCTGCCGGGATCGCCGATCCTCTACTACGGCGACGAGATCGGGATGGGCGACATCATCTGGTTGGGCGACCGCGACAGCGTCCGCACGCCGATGCAGTGGACTCCGGACCGCAACGCCGGCTTCTCCACCGCCACTCCGGGTCGGCTGTACCTACCACCGAACCAGGACGCGATCTACGGCTATCAGTCGGTGAATGTCGAAGCGCAGCGCGACACCTCGACGTCGCTGCTGAACTGGACTCGTACCATGCTCGCGGTGCGCCGCCGCCACGACGCGTTCGCCCTCGGCACTTTTCGGGAGCTGGGCGGATCGAATCCTTCGGTGCTGGCCTACGTGCGCGAGCTGGAAGGGGCGGGGGAGGAGCAGGACCACCACGACACCGTGCTCTGCGTCAACAATCTGTCGCGGTTCCCGCAGCCCATCGAGCTGAATCTTCAGCACTGGAGCGGCTACACGCTGGTCGAGATGACCGGTTACGTCGAATTCCCCGCCATCGGTCAGCTGCCCTATCTGCTGACGCTGCCAGGCCACGGGTTCTACTGGTTCCTGCTCAGACCGGGCAACCTCGAGACTGGAGATCTGTCATGACCTCGCCGATGACACTTCGGTTCGGCGACTGGATCAAGCAGCAGCGCTGGTATGCCGGCCGCGGTCGCGAACAGGCCTCGGCCGAACCTGCCGCGATCACCGCGCTACGGGACGATCTCGACCTCGTGCTTCTCGACGTCACCTACACCGACGGCTCCGCCGAGCGCTACCAGGTGCTGCTGAGGTGGGGCAGTGCGCCCATCGACGTGTACAGCGATGTCGCCACCATCGGAACCGTGTCGGATGCCGACGGCGAGCACATCGCCTACGACGCACTCTACGATCCCGACGCGACGCGGCATCTGCTCTCGCTGATCGACGCGTCGGCCACGGTTGCGGATCTGAGATTCGGCAAGGAACCCGACGTGACGCTTCCGCTGGATGCATCGCCGCGGGTATCGGGCGCCGAGCAGAGCAACACCAGCGTCATCTTCGGCGAACAGGCCGTCCTCAAGGTATTCCGGCGCGTCACCCCCGGGATGAACCCCGACATCGAACTGAACCGGGTACTGGCTCGGGCGGGTAATCCACACGTCGCCCGGTTGCTCGGGTCGTACGAAACATGCTGGGACGGGCCTGGGTCGCAACCCTGTGCGCTCGGCATGGTGACCGCGTTCGCGGCCAACAGCGCCGAGGGTTGGGACATGGCCACAGCCAGCACCCGTGACCTGTTCGCCGAGGGCGACCTGTACGCCGACGAGGTGGGCGGCGATTTCGCGGCCGAGTCCTTCCGGCTGGGTGAGGCTGTTGCGTCGGTGCACGCAACGCTTGCCGAGCAACTGGGCACCTCCTCCGCGGATTTCCCGTTGGGCGCCTTGCTGGAGCGGTTGGAATCGGCGGCGCGTGTGGTGCCGGAGTTGCGGGATCGCATCCCGCTGATCGAAGAGCGGTACCGCAAGCTGGACGGCCAGACGATCACCGTTCAGCGCGTGCACGGCGACCTGCATCTCGGTCAGGCGCTGCGCACAACCGAGGGTTGGTTGCTGATCGATTTCGAGGGCGAACCCGGTCAGAGCCCAGCGGAACGCCGGCGGTCGGACTCGCCGTTGCGCGATGTCGCCGGCCTGCTGCGTTCCTTCGAGTACGCGGCCTACCAGCGGCTGGTGGGCTTGGCGGTGGACGACAATCACGACAGACAGGTCACGGCTCGCGCCCGGGAGTGGGTCACGCGCAACAGCGCGGCGTTCTGCGACGGCTACGCCGCCGTGGCCGGAACGGACCCGCGCGACTCCGGTACGGTGCTCGCGGCTTACGAACTGGACAAGGCCGTGTACGAGGCTGCCTACGAGGCCCGATTCCGGCCGTCCTGGCTGCCGATTCCGGTGAGATCGATCGAACGCATCCTGAGCTGAGGGTGGCAGCCGGTAACCGCTCAGGCCGCCTCATTCCTGGTGGGCGGCCTGGAGCACGATCACGGCGCGGGCTTCGACCGTGAGCTTGGCGCCCGCCGCCACGGGCCTGGACCCCTCCATGACCGCTCCTTCCACCGAATAGATCACCGGTTGCCAGGCTTTGCCGAACTCCCTTGGCGGCAAGGTGAAGCAGATGGGCTCGTGATGCGCGTTGAAACACATCACGAACGAGTCGTCGGTCACGCGTTGGCCACGCGAATCCAGATCCGGGATGCCCTGACCGTTGAGATAGACCGAAACCGACTTGCCGAAGCCCGAGTCCCAGTCCTCGTCGCTCATCTCCGAGCCGTCGGGGGTGAACCACGAGATGTCCGGGATGTGCACCGAGCCGCGACGCCGCACCGGCAGCCCGTCGAAGAACCGGCGCCGACGGAATACCGGGTGCGCAGAGCGCAACTCCGCCACCGACGTGGTGAACTCGATGAGTCCGGTGTCGGCATTGGCCCAGTCGATCCAGGTGGTCTCGTTGTCCTGGCAGTAGCCGTTGTTGTTGCCGCCCTGGGTCCGTCCGAGCTCATCGCCGTGGCAGATCATGGGTACGCCCTGGGACAGCAGGTTGGTGGTGATGAAGTTCCGCTGCTGCTGGGCCCGCAGTTCGAGAACCGCGGGGTCGTCGGTCGGACCTTCGACACCGCAGTTCCAGGACTTGTTGTTGTTCTCGCCGTCATTGTTGTTCTCGCCGTTGGCTTCGTTGTGCTTCTCGTTGTAGGAGACCAGGTCCCGCAGGGTGAAGCCGTCGTGGGAGGTGACGAAGTTGATCGAGGCGACGGGTCTGCGCGCGGTGTGTTCGTAGAGATCGGCCGATCCGGTGAGTCGGGACGCGAACTCGCCGAGGGTTTCGTCCTCGCCGCGCCAGAAGTCGCGGACCGTGTCGCGGTACTTGCCGTTCCACTCGGTCCACTGCGGTGGGAAGTTGCCCACCTGGTATCCGCCGGGCCCGACATCCCACGGCTCCGCGATGAGCTTCACCTGGCTCACCGTCGGGTCCTGCTGGACGAGTTCGAAGAAGGTGGACAGCCTGTCGACGTCGTAGAACTCCCGGGCCAGCGTCGAGGCCAGGTCGAAGCGGAAACCGTCGACGTGCATCTCGGTCACCCAGTACCGCAGCGAGTCCATGATCAGCTGAAGTGCGTGGGGGTGGCCGGCGTTGAGGCTGTTTCCGGTGCCCGTGTAGTCCATGTAGTAGCGCTTGTCGTCGTCGACGAGCCGGTAGTACGCGGCGTTGTCGATGCCACGCATGGACAGCGTCGGGCCGAGGTGATTCCCCTCTGCAGTGTGGTTGTAGACCACGTCGAGGATCACCTCGATGCCGGCCTCGTGCAGCGCCCGCACCATGGCCTTGAACTCCTGGACCTGACCACCGGGCGTGGTGCTGGCGCAGTATTTGGGGTCCGGGGCGAAGAATCCGATGGTGTTGTAACCCCAGTAGTTGGAGAGCCCTTTGGCGATCAGGGTCGAGTCGTTGGCGAAGTGATGTACCGGCATTAGTTCTATAGCAGTGATCCCGAGGGCTTTGAGGTGCTCGATGATCGCGGGATGGGCTATCGCGGCGTACGTGCCGCGGCTGCGCTCGGGGATGTCGGGGTGCGTCTCGGTCAGGCCCTTGACGTGAGCCTCGTAGATGATCGAGTCCGCGTACTCGTGTTGTGGCGGTCGATCGGTACCCCAGTCGAAGAAGGGATTGATGACCACCGATTTGGGCATGCTGGCGGCCGAGTCTTCGTCGTTGCGGCTGTCCGGGTCGCCGAAGTTGTAGCCGAACAGTGACTGGTCCCAGCGGAACGTGCCGTCGATGGCCTTCGCATACGGATCGAGTAGCAGCTTGTTGGGGTTGCAGCGTTGGCCCGAAGCCGGATCGTAGGGCCCGTGCACCCGGTATCCGTACCGTTGCCCCGGCTCGACCGCGGGCACGAAGCCGTGCTAGACGAAGCCGTCCACCTCTGGCAGGGGCAACCGTGTCTCAACGAGCCCGCCGGCGCCATCGGGAGTGAACAGGCATAGTTCAACCGACTCGGCCACCTCGCTGAAGACGGCGAAGTTGCTGCCCGAGCCGTCGTAGGTCGACCCCAGCGGGTAGGCCTTACCGGGCCACATCTCCATCGGCGGCGCATCCGAGTGGCCCGGCGAGACCGCCTGAGCGGCGGGGAGCACCGCAGGCGACGCGGTGTCCTCAGAACTGCTGGCAGAACTGGTGGCGGAAGCCAAAGTGCACACTCCGGGTTAACGGGAACCGAACAAGAAGACGATACGGTGCCCGCGGGTGTATCAATAGCAACTGCGGCGGCGGACGTGCAGCGCCGCGGACCTGAAGGTCGAGCCCGGACCGGAGCCCGATGCCGATCAGATCGCGTGGACGGTGTTGCGCCCGGCTCGTTTCGCCCTGTACATCGCCGTATCGGCGCGGGCGGTCATCGCATCTACTGATTCGCCGGGAAGGGCGAGCGTGGCACCGATGCTCACCGTTGCCTGAAATTGTCCGGCCGCGGCTGTGGGTCGGCTCGGCAACCCGGCAGCGGACCTTGTCCGCGATCTGGATGGCCTCGTCGAGGCTGTGCAGACCGGGCAGCAGCACCAGCATCTCGTCCCCTCCGACCCGCCCCACCGTGTCGCCATCTCGTAGGCAGCCGCGGATGCGCTCGGCCATGGTGGACAGCACAACGTCACCGACCGTGTGTCCCCAGTCGTCTTGATGGCCTTGAAGCGGTCGGCGTCGCAGAACAACACGCCCAGGTGCGCGCCGGGCGCTCGCGGGTTGGTCAGCGCCGCTTCGAGGCGCGCCATCGTTTCGGCGTGGTTCAGCAGCCTGGTGAGAGTGTCCACGATGGCCAATCGCTCCAGTTTGCGCTGCGTTTCGATCAACGCGTCCTTCTGCCGGCGCAACTGTTCTTGACACTCATGGCGCTCAGTGACGTCACGAATCGCCGCCCACACGTGCAAGGTTTGTTCGATGCGCAGCGGGCTCAGACTGATGTCGACGGGAAACTCGGTGCCGTCGCGGCGCATACCCCACAAACCCGGGCCGTCGCCCATCGGCCGCAACACCGGGTCGGCGAGGAAATCCGTGCGGTACCCGACGTGCTTGCCCCGCAGGCGTGGCGGTAGCAGAACCTCGACCGCGCTGCCGATCAAGTCTGCTCGGGGGTATCCGAACATTCGGTCGGTTTGGGCGTTGGCCAGCGTGATCCGTCCATCCGGCCCGACGATGACCGTGGCGTCGGGGGCCGCTTCCAATAGGTCGTGGAACATGGAATGTAGGTCGTGGAACATGGAATGGCCCCGCTGCTCGTCGGCGGTCAGATCTTTGACCACCTCAACGAAACCGGTGACTGTGCCCGCTTTATCGCGGATCGCGCGCAGGGTCACACCGGTGCGGAATTGATGCCCGTCTTTACGCACCCGCCAGCTGTCGAACTCAACGTGATCAGACTCGATGGCCGCGGCCAGTTCGCGCTCGGCTGCCCCGGTGGCCCGGTCGTCATCGCTGTGCAACACCGATACGGGTCGTCCCAGAACCTCGACCTCCGAGTAACCGAACACGGCCTGGGCTCCCGCGCTCCAATGGACCACCGTGCCCGCGGAATCGAGCTCTATGATCCCGCGATCGAGGACGGCGTCAAGCAGTACGTCAGAGTCACGGGGCCTCATGCGCAAGCATCCCCTCATTGATGGTCCTACGGCTTTGCGCCGCAGTATGGAGGCATCCGGCCGGTACCTGGCTTTTTGAACATGCACACCGATTGGTAGGCAGCGTCAGACTACTGAGACCCCGGCAGAACGCAACTCCTCGAGTGCCGCCACGGTCGTCGTCGGGGATACACCGGCGGTCAGGTCCAGAAGAACCCTGACGGCGAACCCGGCGGCGGCCGCATCGGTAGCGGTTTCCTTCACGCAGTAATCGGTGGCGATGCCGACCACGTCTACGGCGTCGACGCGATGCGCGCGTAGCCATCCGGCCAGCGCCGTCCCGTCCTCGGTGGCTCCCTCGAAGCCACTGTAGGCAGACGAAAACTGTCCTTTCGTGAATACCGCCTCGACGGTGCTGGTGTCGAGCGCGGGGTGAAATTCGGCGCCGGACGTCGATGCGACGCAATGCGGTGGCCAGGATTCGGCGAAGTCGGGCTGGTCGGAGAAGTGGTCGCCGGGGTCTACATGGATATCTTTGGTGGCCACGACGTGGGCGTAGTCCGTTGCCCCGGAGAGCAATTCGGTGATACTTCGGGCGACCGTCGCGCCGCCGTCGACTGCCAGCGAGCCACCCTCGCAGAAGTCGTTCTGAACGTCGACGATGATGAGCGCGCGCTGCGGGGGCGTCATCGTCCCACGGTACCGCCGTCGCTCCCTGCGCGCTGGTGTGCCGGCGCCGCTCTGCTGGAGGTGTCAACCGGCTATTAGTGTTGGGTATACCAGCCAAGGCGAGCAATCCACGGTGGAGGGATACAGCGGATGTTGTCCTACGTGTCCGGAGCCGATCAGCCACCTCTGCTGGTTGAGACGATCGGCGACAACCTGGCCCGAACGGTCGACAGGTTCGGCGACCGCGACGCACTCCTGGAATGCGCTACCGGGCGGCGGTGGACGTACGCGGAGTTCTTCGAAGCCACCCGTCGCATCGCCACCGCGTTGGTGCACCGGGGGATCCGACCCGGCGACCGGGTCGGGATCTGGTCACCCAATACCGCCGAGTGGGCGATGATCCAGTACGCCACAGCGCAGATCGGCGCCATCCTCGTGACGATCAACCCGGCCTACCGAACCGAGGAGCTGGAGTATGTCCTCAACAAGTCCTCGATCTCGCTGGTGCTGTCCGCGGAATCGTTCAAGACATCGAACTACGCCGAGATGCTCGACGCTGTTCGTGGCCGTTGCCCGCACCTGCGCGAAGTCGTCATCGTCGGATCACCGGACTGGGCGTTGATCGGCGGGACGGAGGCCAATGCCGAAGTACTTCACCAGGTGCAAGCAGGTCTGCGCTCGTCTGACCCGATCAACATCCAATACATCTCGGGCACCACCGGCTTTCCCAAGGGTGCGACGTTGACGCACGCGAACATCCTCAACAACGGGTACTTCGTCGGCGAGGGCCTCGGCTACACCGAGGCGGACAGGGTCTGCATCCCGGTGCCGTTCTATCACTGTTTCGGGATGGTGCTGGGCAACCTCGCGTGCACGTCGCGTGGTGCCGCAATGGTGATTCCCGCGCCGGGTTTCGATCCGGAACAAACTCTCAAAGCCGTTGCTGCGCATCGGTGTACATCATTGTACGGAGTGCCCACGATGTTCATCGCCGAGCTGTCCCTGCCGAACTTCGACGAATTCGACCTGACCAGCCTGCGGACCGGAATCATGTCGGGGTCGCCCTGCCCGGAGCAGGTGATGCGCAACGTCATCGACCGCATGCACATGAGCGGGGTTGCGATCTGTTACGGGATGACCGAGACCTCGCCTGTGTCCACCCAGACATTGCCGACCGACCCCCTGCACCGCCGGGTGAGCACCGTCGGGCGGGTCGGCCCGCACCTGGAGATCCAGATCGTCGATAAGGCAGGCGCACAAGTGAACCGGGGCACCCCCGGCGAGTTGTGTACCCGGGGCTACGCCGTGATGGCGGGCTACTGGGAGGACTCGGAGAGAACCGCCGAGGCGGTCGACGCCGACGGCTGGATACATTCGGGTGACATCGCGGTGATGGACGACGACGGCTACCTGAGCGTGACCGGTCGCATCAAGGACATGGTGATCCGGGGCGGGGAGAACATCTATCCGCGGGAAGTCGAGGAGTTCCTCTACACCCACCCCGACATCGTCGACGCGCAGGTCGTGGGAGTGCCCGACACGATGTACGGCGAAGAACTGATGGCGTGGATCCGGGTAGCCGACGGCGCGCAGCCACCCACCGCAGAGAGCCTTCGGTCGTTCTGCGCCGGGCAGATCTCCCACCAGAAGATTCCGCGGTACGTCCAGGTCGTCGACGAGTTCCCGATGACCGTGACAGGCAAGGTGCGCAAGGTTGAACTGCGCGCCCGGGGAGAGGAACTGCTCGGCGGTGCAGGGTGAGAATCGCCGCGTTGCGGCTTCGGCAGCGCGACGGTAGGACCTGCGGACCCAGCGTGGCCGTCGTCGCGGGGGCGCTGCTGGATTCGCGGTACCGGTCTGGATTGACGGGCACCGACGCCGGCCGGTCATGGTTCTCCCAGGAGCAGGTGCGGGTCCATGCATTGGTGAACCGGGTGTGGCCGCGCGCATTGGGCACCACACCGATGGGCATGGCGCGCGCCCTCACCCTCCGCTCGCGCGATCGCGGAGTCGGCTACCGATGGCGGATGCGGCGCGGTCGTCGGGACAGTCTCGCAGACGTCCTTGATGCGGTCGGCTCGAATTGGCCGGTACCGATGTTGATCGGCCGGTGGATCCCGCGGCATTGGGTGTTGATCGTTGACACATCGGCCGACGGGCTGCATTGCTATGAGCCGTCGTCGGGCGAGGTGCGCACGGTCAGTGTCGACGCCATTCGGCTCGCCCAGCTCAGCGGATTCGGTTACCCGCGACCCTTCGCGTTTGTGGTGCCGAGGTGCGCG
>Ga0114921_10000256_pt1 | contig 22344 bp, 15 predicted proteins | sample BentaG_FD_87016 | JGI IMG/M metagenome (GOLD analysis project Ga0114921, IMG submission 87016) | Deep subsurface microbial communities from South Atlantic Ocean to uncover new lineages of life (NeLLi) - Benguela_00093 metaG | ecosystem: Environmental > Aquatic > Marine > Oceanic > Sediment ... | reverse complement strand
TCCATGGCTTATACCTTCCTTTCTTTTATTCTTTGGCTTTGTCCCAAAGGCTATTCTTTACTATCATTTTTTTATCGCTTCTGCAATCTTCTTTATGTAGTCAGGGTTTGTACCACAGCACCCCCCGATGAGATTGGCCCCGTCTTCTATCATCTTGGGAATATATTTAACATAATCTTCCATACTTTGAGAATAAGACACCCGCCCTTCAGAAGAAAGAGAGGGCTGCCCTGCATTTGCCTGGGCGATCAGAGGGAGGGAAGTGGCTTCTCTCATGATTTTAATCAAATCAACCATTTCAGCACTGTCGAGAGTACAGTTTGTTCCCAAAACAGGAACCCGCTCAGCTTCCAGCTCTTTTACACACTGAGAAACACTGTTACCCATGAGGGTAAAAAAGCCTCTGGGATTGCGGTTGAAAGTCATAGTTACAAAAACTGGCAGATCAGAGGATTTCCGGGCTCCTCTCAGAGAACAGAAAGCCTCTTTTAAATCGTACTGGGTCTCAATCAACAGACAATCCACTTTTCCCGCTTTCAGGCCTCTGGCCTGTTCAGCAAAGGCATCTTCGAATTCTTCTTCTGTGAATTCACCATGAGGTTTAAGAAATTTTCCTGTGGGTCCCATGCTTCCCACCACAAACTTCCCCTCGGGTTTGACCTCGTTGGCAAGAGTGGCTGCTTCTAAATTCAATTCATAGCACTTATCTTCTAAACCATAAGAAGAGAGCTTAATTTTGTTTCCTCCAAAACTGTTGGTAAGGACAACATCAGAGCCAGCATGGAAATAGCTCTGATGAATTTTTTTTACTATTTCTGGCTTATCCATATTCCAAGATTCAGGGCAGGCTCCTTGAGGAAACCCATATCTTATGAGTTCTGTTCCCATGCCTCCATCAAGAAGGACCACTCTCTCTTTAACTAAGTCAAGAATAGAATCAGACATTTCTCCTCCTCATCAACAGTTGATTATCTTTTTAACTGATGGAAACAATTCCATCTCTGTATGCGGCAAAAATAGAGCGCCAGTGTATTCGCTCATGTAGCTTGGTTCTGTATTCAATTCAATATAAGTCATTTTTTTGGCAATCTCGTTGACCAATTCTCTATTTTTATCAGAAAGAAGAATAAGGTAAGCACCGAGAAGAGAACTATTGCCAATATAATGAAATTTACTTCGCTCGAGATCAGGCAAAAGACCAATGCGGATGGCATTTTCGATATTTAAATGCTGACCAAAGCCACCAGCGATATAAAAGCTGTCAATCCTGTCAAAAGGAAGTCCCACGTTTTTCAACAATAACGAACATGCAGAAAACACCGCTCCCTTAGTCCGGATAAGATTTGAGATATCATTTTCGGTGATTACGAGATCCCTTTCCCAGTAACAGTTTTTCCCCTTTTCAATAATAAAACCTCTGCCGCTTTCATTTTCGATAATTCTTGTATTCGCTTTTTTTGCCTCAAATTTCCCCTGGCGGTCAATATAGCCATGGATGAACAATCCAGCCAAAAGGTCAATGAGCCCAGAACCACATAAGCCTTTAGGCTTTGAACCTCCGATAACTCTATACTGCAACTCACCCTTGTCTTTTAATTCCAACTGTTCGATGGCGCCTTCTGTAGCTGGCAGGCCGCATTTCAAACCACTGCCTTCAAAAGCAGGGCCAGCAGAACAGGCACAGGTCATGAGCCAGTCTTTATTCCCGACAACTAATTCACCATTTGTACCTATATCGATGAATAAAGAAATCTTTTCAGAATCACGATTAATAGGCGTACAGAGCAATCCTGCTGTAATGTCACTCCCGACATAACTCCCCACGGCCGGGGCACAGTGTACTTTTCCTTCATGATTCATTTTTAATCCCAGATTCCGGGATAACAGGAAAGGAACCTTATTCAGGGTTGGCACATAAGGCTCTTCTCGAATATAACGAGGCTCGAGATTCAGGAAAAGATGGATCATTGTCGTATTGCCAGAGACAGAGGCATAATAAATATCTGCTGATGATATCTGGAGGGACTCAGCAGCCTTTTTAATAAGATAATTGATGGTCATAATTATTAGGTCGTGAAGTTCTTGGAGTCGCCCTGGTTTTTGGGCATAATTGATTCTTGATATAATATCTTCACCACATTTTAGCTGTTGGTTATAACTGGAAGCTGTGCCTAAAATTTTTCCATTTTTTATATCTATTAAATGTACAGCTACTGTGGTTGTTCCTATATCACAGGCAACCCCATAGATATTTTTTTCCCCTGTACTCGGTTCAACATCGATTATCGTCCATGTTTGTCCTGATTTGAATAACACAACAGTGATTTTTCCACCTTTTTCCCGTATGACCTTAGCCAAGGTTTTTAACACCGAATATTCGCAATTGAAATTTTTTATTTCTAGCTTTTTTTGAACTTCGCGTTGTAGTCTTTTTAAATCACTGTAATTTTCTTCCAGAGTAGGCGAGGGGAGTTCCAAGTCAATTTTTTTTACAAGGGGATCAATTTCATAAAGGCCTGAGATATTATTTTTTTGCTTATCAAAAAATTTAGAATCCGAAACACTTTTAATCGAAATCTCCTGGAATTGGGGAAGCTGAAGGGTAAGATTGTCATTAATTTCAGTGAGACAGGCTAAAGCATATCCTTGGTTGAGAAGCTTTTCTGAAAGGGCGGCTGAAGGTTGACTCTGATATGTTCCGGATAAAATTTGAACCGTACAATCGCCGCATGTCCCTTTTCCTCCACAGGTCGTTTTAAGAAAAAGATTAGCCTTTCTCGCTGCATCCAAAATATTTGTGCCTGGCGGAACATCAATGCAGATGTCGAAAGGGAGGAAACGGACTTTAAAATTTTTTTTCGCTGTCCGGGATTTTATCCGAGTTCTTTCTTCCATTTTTCCGCTTTACTGTTTAGGTTAATTTCACATTCTTTACAAAGACTGAAATATCTGATGCTTCCTGACACCCCACAATGACTTCCCAACCGGGCAGGTTTTCCTCTAAATCGCCGCTAATCTGGGAAACAAAACCAGGAATCACAAGCTTACGGGTTTTAACCTTTTGTTCCAGTTTAATTTCTTTAATAAATTTTGCTACCGTCTCACCGACAAATTTTCCTGCAGCCCATGCTGTGAGAACAGATTGGCCCTCAGCGTCAGTTACTACCAGATGAGCTGAAATACCTGAGTTCTCAATTTCCCCGGATACAATAAAATAAGTTAGAGAAAAATTGGTAGTCACAAAAACAGGGGATTCAAGCGTTGGTTCCCCTATAGGATAAACCTTAGGTTCAACCTGAATTGGTTTTTGGGGGTCAGTGTAAATGTTTTGGCGGAGAGTAAACAGAGTATACAACATCGCTTTATCATACTTGGGCAACACAACTATAGAGTCATACTTGCAGAGGTATGGGGAGGCCTTTGCCAATAAATCAAATTCGTTCTCGGCCTGAATAAAGGTAAAAAGAGGATAACCAAAGGGCTTGAAATTTTTCTTCAAGGCACTGCGTCGAAGAATAGTGTTGTTCTGTAAATGCTCGCCAACATTCTGGGAAACCAAATTCAAAATTATATCCTTCACTCCCGAAGCTTTAGCTTTTTCAGCCTGTCTTGCTAAATCTCCAAAAGAACATGCTGTTAGTATAAGACTTGTATTAAAAGTTTTGGCTAACTCGATATCTTTATCCGTAAGTTCCTCTCGCAAAAATATTGCAGGTCGATCATTTTTCAGAAGCTCCAGACCTTCATTCAAAATCTCTTTACCAGAGCAATCCAATATGATTCCTTTAGTCGAATATTGTTTTATCAGATTAATGGCTTCAAGCAAATGATCTTTATCTGCCGAATCATCAGATACAAAGAATAAGTTGAGTCTCAATTTTTCCCCAACTCGCTCGACCTTGTAATTTTCAATTTCTTTTATTTTCGAGAGAAGCTGTTCTTTGCCCTCAGAAGTATATAATTGAATAGCAATCCCTGTTTGATGAAAGAAGGTTTTTTCGTGGCGAAACATGACCGTTTCATTCCCAATCTCCAAGTCCTGCGAACTCCCTCCTATTTTCACCAGTCTAATCGGGGGCTCACTGGCTGCTCCAAGGGTAGCCTTAGCTTCTTCAGAAGCATGGGGACACTCGCTTAATTCGACTTTTTTTTGAGCCAGTTTCAGAGCAAAGGCCATACAGGTCGGAATCCCGCAATCGCCACAGTTAGTTTTAGGTAACAACTTAAAGATATCTAAGCCGGACAAGGCCATCGTTAATCTCTCTTCTTTGAATCATGAATTTCATTAATCTTCTTTTTAACCACATCCATTGCTTTAGGATGATACATAATTAATAATTCAGCCCCAGCCACCAATAAGCTCATTGATGTTGCAATTTCCCAGTAAGCAAAGCGCAACTCTTGATTACCCCAATCAGGATAATCTTGTTCTGGCGCTCTTGCCTCTTTTACCAGGGCACTTTCATGGCCCGGATTAACGAGCATGGGAAAGGCTAACATTTTATCCCCGGCTAAACCATCGTTTCGAATTCGCTCCATAATGGAATATGTATATTCCAAACCATATCCCAGGGTGCCTGTTAAAGGATCCATAACAATTCTCTCGGCCGGAAAGTTCATCTCTGTTAAAAGAATGTTCAGCTGCTTGGCAAGATTAACATCGATAGGTGATTGAGCCACAACTGTATGATTGTAAGCTATACACGAAGCAGCGATAGTTTTATAATTATCTGTTTCCACATAATTTATTAAACAATTTTCACCTGCCGCACTTTCACAAACCTTTTTCATGACTTCATTGATCTTTTCAAAATGGCTATGACCAGTGATGATGAGGGGCACCTTTACGCTTTCAAGCACTTGCCTCACTACATCTACGGCTTCATCAGCACTCTTGTTTCCTTTTTCCGGATGTGTCCCCTCCAAGCGGACGCTTATGAGTTCAGCTCCATATTGTTCCACACACTTCTTCGCCATTTCTCCAGGTTTATCAATGACATCCTGATAATACTCCATTAAGGAATCCGGGTATTTATTTAGCACTCTATCAAACACCTCCATGGCCACCACTGGCCGGTGTTGGTGTTCTCCTTCAAAAAAATGAAAGGGCAGGGAAGTGCTTCCTCCAATAGTAACTGTATGGGAACGCGTTCCACCTTGATCAGAAGTAGCGCCGATGGTCACTTCCATAATTTTTCCCACATTGGTTTCCCTAGGAATTTCAATATTCATAGCTTTACCTTAGCCCTATAAAAACCCTGTCTGCGTGTCCGCGCAGGCAGGCAAAGTTCAAAATCCCAGCTTGCTCAAATGAATCAGCAGGCTGGCCTATACTCAATGAATGCCAAATGAGCAAAATGTACAGTCTCGACAGTCCAGACTGTTGAGACAGTCTGGACAGTTAAGACTAATACGAACGCAATAAATGACTTTACATCGTCATTGCGAGCCCTGAAAGGGCGTGGCAATCTCATAGAAAAATGTAGAGATTGCCGCGCTTCGCTCGCAATGACCATATTATTGTATGAGATTGCTTCGTTTCACTCGCAACGGAGGATCGCCAAGCCTGTTCCGAGCGAAGGGAAGGAATCTTCTTCGCTCCTCGAGATGATACATTAAATATTGCGTTTTTAATAGATTAGTCTTTTCATGAATTGATCTATGGCCTGATAGACTGATGAATTTATCAAAACAGGCCAAATTGTTTTTCCTTTTTGATCCATTTCTAATATTTCTCTATCTTCTGGGACAGAACATAAAAGTTTCAATCTTTCATCCTGGATACTCTTTTTTACTGGCTCAGGGATTGAATCATTTACTCGATTCAGGATTAGATATTTTTCTTTGACCCTGGTATCAAGCTCTTTAATAAGCCTGCTGATTTTACCTGCTGTCTGGATTCCTCTCACAAATGGATCAGATACTATCAACAAATAATCAATATTCTGAGCTGTCCTTCGGCTAAGGTGTTCCATGCCGGCTTCGCTGTCAATTATCACATACCCGTAACAGCCGCCTAAGGTCTTTAGTATATCCCGCAGCAAATTATTGGCATAACAGTAACAACCCGGCCCTTCTGGCCGCCCCATGGCTATAAGGTCAAAATCCGGTGTTTCAACAAGACTGGATTGAATCTTATATTCGAGGAATTGCTGTTTTGTCATCCCGCCGGGGATGTTATCGATCAAGGTTTTCATTTCTTCCCGGATAGTGCCAATAGTTTCTTTAAGGGCCACACCAAGCAAATCGTTTAAATTAACATTGGAATCGGCATCGACAGCCAGGATCGATTGAGACACATGTCGGCTCAGCCAACGAATGAGCGAGGCTGCGATTGTGGATTTACCTGTACCGCCTTTGCCGGTAATTGCGAATGTTTTCATCGTATGTTTCCGATCTAAAATAGAGGAGGCATCGAAAGGGCTGGATGATTCATTTTGGTGACATAAGCCAAGACTTCCTCTTCGGTTACAGCCTTTGTCTCATCGGCAATCATATCGAAAAAGTTTTCTATACTTTCTTCTTCACCTGCTTTGCGGAGTACCTCCTCCATTTCCTCTTTGAGACCTCTATCCATCCACACAATGCGCTTGGCCCCACCTTCGGTTCTTATAAATTTTTTGCTGCCAATATATTGTTTGCTGTGGCCAATAAATCCCGGTGTTTGAACACCTCCACCAACAGTTCCGGCTAAAGTGGAAAACTTCATTCCACAAGGAGTCATGCCAGTGTAATCGCGATAGACAATCATTATACCGTTGGCAGAAGGCAACACACAGGAGATACACTCAAAACAGCCACAAGAGGTCATGGGGTATTCAATGATACTGTAAGCATTAAAAACTTCAAACGTTTTGTGGGAATGGCTGTAAACGAACTCGTTAACATCCTGCCACTGGCCCTTTACAGGATCAATAACTTTGCCCTTTTTCACCGGTTGATTAGGACCTGTAGGGTTTATCTGATAAGCGGCTTTCCCATCCAGCCAGTTATAAGAACCGCACAGTCCTGAACGTTCGGGAGTAATTATGCACACATGATTAGGAGCAAAGGATTGGCACAAAGTACAGGAATAAAAGGCATCCACTGCTTCATCGGTCATATCAGCTATACGGGCATCTCGCTGCTGATATACTTTTCGAGCCACATTGATGAGTTTCTTGATCTCATGCTCCCGGGTATAAATTTTTATTTGCAGTTTATCGAAAATCTTTCCGTATTCTCCGTGAAGCTTGGCGTGAAGGATGGAACCGAAATGGCGAAATTTAAAGCCCTTTTCTTTAGCCTCTTTGCTGATGCGAACCCAATTGATATCTCGCTGTCCCATGTGGAATAGGCCATGGGCACAATTGAGAAAATCATGAATTTGACGTTCCAGAACCGGCTCAAAATCAGGCTGCATTTCCCTGCCAGCAACCTCGACCCAAATGGCAAGAGGAATCCGGCTTCTCTCCTCTATCTCATTAATCTCAGGTCCGATGACTTCTATTTTTCCGTCTTCAACTTCATCTAACTCTTTGGAAGTCAGAAATTCAAAGCCGGGCCTTTCCTGTCCTGCCAGTTCCACATACATGTCTTCTTTTCGGACTCGTTCTCCCTGAAAGGCAGGGCCAAAAGGAACAGGCACCGGAACTTCAGTGATAGTAATCTTTAATCCTCTCACTTCAATCGCCTTGGCAACAATTTTATCGTGCTTGACAGGAGAGACGACATGTTCGTAGGTGCAGATGCCAGTCGGCAGAATCTGGTCAATGTCAGTATCAGCGATAGTGGGAAATCCATAATTTATAGCTCCGGCAGCCTGGGCATGCTTTTCATCATCGACAGGACCAAAGGCAAGAATGAAGGCAAAGACTCTATTCTTGTTATAGCCTAAAACTTTTTGGTAATCCCCGGGTTTTGCCCTTCCAAAGGAGAGGGCAACCCTGGTGGAAAAGCCCAAGGCATGAATACAGGCCGTTACATCCGAACCATAAGGGACGAGGCGGGTTTCCCATCCCAACTGTATGCCTTCTTCCTGCAACTGCTGAGCCATAGATTTTCCATCCGTGGCTGCCGCCATAAAAACATAGAGATTTTTTTCCTGTAATTCACGAGCTATCTGTACGGCGACTTTATTATTAGGGCAATAGCCGACACATGCAGCAAATCCAGGGGCAGTGCCATCTACAAATTCGATACCCCGTTCTCTCATAATCACATCACTGGCTGCTCCCAACCAGAGATAGCTATTGCGGGGATTTGGTTCTGGCAAATAGGGGAGAGGAGTTTGAACGTATTTGATGGCTTCAATAATCTCATCAGCAAACAGGGTAGCCATACCTGCATCGAGGGTGTGCCCCAAGTAAGGCAGCCACAGTTTGTCGTCAGGAATCACTGGAAGTAATTTTTTGGCTTCCGCCAAAAGGTCCTTGAGCCCTCCAAGGGTCTCGATTTTCATTCCTAATATTCCATAAGAGATAGGAAGATAATAGCCAGTATTAGGGAATTCAACTTTGGTTTGAGGCCCCTTTTCTTCCAAGGCTTGGATAAGTTCTTTTTCTGCGCGAGAGACTAATTTATGTGCTCCGCGAATAGCTCTCGTAGCAATAAGTTTTGACATAAGTCTGGCCTCAAACTTCCAGTTCTCTTCTCATTTCCATATCATAAAGCACCCGTTCTTTACCCTTGAGGATACCCAATTTTTTTCGCTTTCTATTAATGTGATCAATAATTAATCCTGCCATCTTTCCAACATCAGGCTCCACAGCCCACATTCCGCCAAAAAGGTTTTCGAATTCTTTAAAAATATGGCGGCAGAATATTTCGCTTCCCTGGACCGGAAGCCCGACACCAAAGACAGTAAACACTCCAGAGGCAACAAAATAATGACCTATGGAGATTGCCTTCTCGCTCATCCATTCCGGCGCAGCACCGGCAACCGGAAGTTCACTGATATCTTTACCTAAGCCGCCCACTTTCACCATTTCTGATAAGGCTATGAGAATGCGGCTATTATCAACGCAAGAACCTGAATGAAGCACAGGTGGCATACCAACTGCTCTGCATACTTCTGCTAAGCCGTTGCCAGCTTTTTTATCAGCCGATTCTGGCGTGAGCAACCCTGCTTTGGCACAGGCAATTGCCGAACACCCTGTCTGAACCACCAAAACGTCATTAGCAATTAGCTCTTCCACCAAGCCCACATGACCTTGATCATGAGTCAACTTGGGGTTGCAGCAGCCGACAACACCGGCTACTCCTCTGACCCGTCCGTTGATGACATTATCGTTAAGAGTTACGTAGGAGCCACGAAAACTCCCGCCCAACATGTAAATAATTGCCTCATGGCTGAAGCCCGCAATAAGGTCCATTTTTTCTTGGGGAATATCAACTTTACCCCGATTCGGAAAATTCAAGATGGCTTCCCTGAGAATCTCTTTCGCAGTCTGGAGAGTCTTTTTTTCTGAAAATTCAAAATATTTGGCTCCCTCAATCCTTCCCTTTGAAGAGGTAGTAATGAGATGAGTATGGTAACACTTGCAGACTTCTGGTAAGGAAGCCATAATACATTGAACATCAACGATCATAGCTTCCACGGCGCCAGTGCTTACGGCCAGTTCCTGTTGTAAAATATTTCCAGCTATGGGCAATCCATGCCGCAAGAGAATCTCATTCGCCGTGCAGCAAATGCCTACTAAGTTTATTCCTGCAGCGCCCTTTGACTTGGCCAACTCAATTAATTCTTGATCTTGAGCTGCCAATACTAACATTTCTGAAAGCACAGGTTCATGTCCATGAACCACGATATTGACTTCGCTTTCCGAAAGAACACCCAGATTCACCTGCCCGCGGATAGGTGAGGGAGTGCCAAAGAGAATATCCTGTAACTCGGTAGCAATCATGGAGCCACCCCACCCATCAGCCAGGGCTGTCCTGGCACCATGGAGCATGATGCTCCGATGGTCCTGATCCACTCCCATGTGGGTCCGGTGCATCATCTCCACAACTTCTCGATCAATACCCCGGGGCACAACCTTTAACTGCCGCCATAGGGCCTGTCGTGTATCAGGGGCCAGCTTCACAAAGGGGATTTCACCATCTTGCTGGCCAAAACTTTCCAGCGCTTTTTCAGCCACATCAAAGGCAATTTCTTCTTTTGACCTCTCTTTAAGGGGTACATCCAGAACCTGCGCTATTTTTTTAAGCTTATTGACATCTTTAATGGAATAACCAGAATCAGGATGTTTAGCAGCCAAAAGCAAAGTTTTAGCCACTTCCCGACCATGATCAACATGAGCAGCAGCCCCAGCAGCAATCATCCGGGCGAAATTCCGGGCAACAATCACTTCAGCTTTAGCCCCACAGACACCCCTTTGAGGACTTTTCCCCTGAGGGTTAATCCGGCAGGGGCCCATGTAACAATTTTGGCAACAGACACCTCGCTCGCCAAAACCGCATCGAGGCTTCTGCTGATCTGACCTCTCCCAGATAGTTTCCAAACCTTTTATATTGTCACTTTCAAGCAAATAATTAACTGAATCATCAATACTCTTTTTTTTCATTTTAGGCACTCTGTCCTATCAGCTTCACTCTAAAGATGAGGCAAATAAGCCTTGCAGCCATAAGCTTATGCCTCGGCATTTCTGAATTTATTACTTAGCCTTTTACTCACTTCTGAGAGTTGCCTTAAGATTTTCTCGGATAACTCTACAGGAAGCGAGGCAGTACCGCAACTTGGCGTGAGTAAGCATTTTTGCCAGATTAGATTTTTATCGATCCCTTTATTGGCTAAACTCTCCACTAAACGCTCTAATTTCTTTACCAAAGACTCTGGAGTTTCTTGATTAATCTTTTCTGAAGTCGGTACTATGCCCCAGGCTAAAGCACCACCTTTATTCAAAAATGTCCTGACCTCATCAGAATAATATCCAATGGTCTCGCCGTACTCATAGGCATCAAAACTAATGATATCCACGCCAGCATCTATAAGGATTGTCCATTCGGTATTGCCGCAACAATGCGTGCCCGCAAGAGCACCATCTCTATGAATAGCCTCAATTACTTCATTTAAGAAGCTAACAATATCTGATCGTTGTACGCTTATATAGGTGGAAGAGCCAAAAGCTGAGAGAATGGGTTCATCAACAAAACATATCTGATCAAATCCTAAGGTCTTAAATCGGCGTAAAAGCCACCGTGCTTTCATTACAATGCCCTTAACGACAACATCTCGAAACATCTCATTATAATAAATGGCTCTTTTATTTTCATCCACGATACTCAATCCAAAGGTCACAGGGCCAGTAACATGACTTTTGAAATATTTAACGGAAGCTCGATCCATTTTGGATAATTTCTTCTCCATTTCGTAAATTCCTCGGCTATACTCAGGGGATATTTTAAAGTAATCCAAATTTTCTGCCATATAGTTTTCATAGAATTTCTCAAGATCACTGGTAGGATCACCCCCAGTGTCAAAATACATCCTCTGTTTGCTCTCGTCCAAAACAACTCGAGGTAAACCTTGGCTGTATTGAATTTCCATTTGTTCCCGGAAATCGGCTTTTGGCAATTGAGGCCAAATCGGAATTTCATGAATAGTGCTTAAAACAAGGTCACACGCTGATTCTGGGTCTTGGTGAGGGAAGCTCCCAATGGCGGTTGCTGTGCACTGGGGATCAAAAGCCATAGCTAACCTCCTTCTCTATTCTTTTAAAATAAAATCAAGAGTTTGAGCAGGCGCATTTTATTTAATTCCTAAACTCTTTTTAATCTTTTTTTAATTATATATGAAAAACCACAATTAGCACAAAATATACTTAATATCTAGGGGGAATATAGTATTTTTTGGCTTTAATTTTTGCTAATTCAGGTTAAGTATTATGTCCACAGAATTCATTTTTGTGATAAATTTTTTTGTATTATGCTGATTTTCTGTGAACAAAAAAGGAGTAAAAAAAAATCCAGTTATATTCTCTACTCTATAGGTTAGAGCTGAGGGCTTTGTAGATTTGATCAAACTCTCCTTTTAATTTCTCATCCATAAATTCAATTAAAGGCTTCTTTAATAAATCAGCATCCCGGATGATCTCATGATAGGAAATCATTCCCAGGGTTAAATCTTGAGGAAACTGGGTGCTAATCCAATCTTTCTGTTTTTCATTTTGTATTTTATTGCCAATAATTCCAAAAGAAGGAACTCCTATTTCCTTGCCTAAGTTCATTATGGTTTGAGCTGTGGAGATGCTTCGGGAACCGGGCTCCACAATAATTAACATCGTATCAATGGATTCTGCAGTGGCTCTTCCTAAATGTTCAATGCCAGCTTCCATATCCACCATAACGACTTCATCGCGATTAAGAATAATCTCTGACAACAGATTCCGGAGCAGGACATTCTCAGGACAGGCACAACCGCTACCTCCTTTTCGCACAGCCCCCATCACCAATAATTTTATCCCTTGAAAATCAACACAGAACTTATCCGGAATGTCATGGACTGCAGGATTGATCTTAAACAGCTGTCCAAATTGCCTGGGGCTGGCTCCTGTTCTTTCTTTAATCAATTGGCGCTGTTCAGAAATGGGTAGAAGCGAAGACGCTTTTTCAATCGATATACCGAGAGCCGAGGCTAAATTGGCATCAGGATCAGCGTCCACAGCTAAGACTTTATAGCCATCATTGTTAAAATAATGGGCTAAAATACCGGCAATAGTAGTTTTACCGGTTCCGCCTTTGCCCGTAATGGCAAATTTCATAATATCTTTTTCCTTAAATCTTATTTACCTTTTCCGTTTAATTTTTGAATGCTAAGGAAGCGATAAAATATTCCTGAAACAAAGGATTGGCTGCCAGGGAAAAATGCTGAATCCCCCTTACTAAAGATTGGATCCTATCTCTGGCAGGCTTTGAGAGCAATAACGCTCTTGCTCCAGCTAAGGAAGAATTGCCGATAAAAATGATTTTATCTTCATCGATTCGCGGCAAAAGCCCTATTTTTAGGCTGTTCTTTATATTCAGATAATTCCCAAAAGCGCCGGCAATGAATATTCCATCAAGCTGCTCAATCCCTAAATGGTTTGCTTCCAACATCATTTTTACTCCGGTCTTTATAGCAGCCACGGCCAGTTGCATCTCTCTAACATCTTTCTGGGTAATATAAATATTATCCGTTATTTGAATCTTCTTTGTTTTATTCTTGATATTCCCCTTAAGAGTAATCTCCCCTTTAGCTAAAAATATGCTGATTAAATCGATTATCCCTGTGCCGCATATCCCCAGAGGAAGCTTATTGCTTATAGTATGCAATACGAGCTTATTCTTATATTCTGCTTTGTACACAGCACCTGGCAGGGCCAGCATACCAGAGCTTATATTCATCCCTTCAAAAGCAGGGCCGGCAGCAGTAGATGTCGCCACTAATTTCTCTTCTGTCTTTAACACAATTTCCCCGTTCGTACCCAGGTCTATGAAAAGATAATTCCCTTTCTTATTGGCCAAGTCAGAGGCGATAAGACCGGCTGATACATCGCCGCCCACAAAACTCTTGATATTAGGCGCAACATAAACCTTTCCGTAGGCGTTTATCTTGAATCCCAAATCCTGAGAAGATAACTCCTCCAAACAGGTAAAAGCAGGATTATAAGGGGCCTTGGCCAGGCTTTTTACAGGCAAACCTAAGAGAAAGTGATTCATGGATGTGTTTCCTGCTACAACGATTTCATAAACATGAGTAGAATTGATATGGTTTCTCTTCAGCGCTTGCTCAATCATCTGGTTTAAAGTTTTCAAAATCGAATTCCTTAATTCGTCCAAATTTCTTGGTTCTGAAAAAGCAAAACTTATTCTTGAAACAACATCCGAGCCGAACTTCATCTGACTGTTTGGTCCAGTCAGAGCATCAATACTTTCCCCTGTGTTCAAATCCACTAATTCCACCACGACTGTTGTTGTTCCTATATCAATGGCCAGTCCAAAGTTCTGGTTGAGTGTATCAAATGGTTCGATATTTAATATTTCTTTGTCTCTATGCATAACAGCTGTCACCTTAAACCGGCTTTGCTCCAGTATCCTTTCCAAATCTTTTAATAGATTTAAAGAAATGCTCAAGCTTTTTTCTTTGAAATGAAGCTCGAAGAGCTCCAGGAAAGAAAAAGGTGAGGAAATCTCTGGTTTTTTGAGCTGAAGGTAATATTTTTTAACAGCAGGGTCTAATAAAATCGGGAATTTTATACCCGTCTTTAAGATAAATGCCTCCTGAATAATGGATTCCTCAGGAATTTCAAGGCTTAAATCCCCTTGAATTTTATACATACAGGCCAGCCTGTAATTTTTATTTAATTTTTTCTGCTTGACTAAAAACACCTCTTCTTCTTTCAAGGAAGGAAGTTCTCCTTCAACTATCTCTACAAAACATTTACCGCATAGGCCCTTTTTATGGCAGTAAAGGCTGAGATTAATCCCTGCTTCTTGAATCTTATCAGCCAATAATTCGTTCTCTTGAGCTGTTATTTTTTTATCGTGGGATATAATCCTGATTTTATAGGCCATCGGACAATCCATTTTCATTAGATAAGTTTATTTTTTTAAATTATTTTTTACAAGTCGAGCTATCTATTTCTTTTTTTCAATTCCCATGTTTATATAATCCTGCTTTTTTTTATCTTCCTATTTGACGCTGATTTTTTCCTGTGGTATAAACCGTAACCAACACTCAATTATGAAAATCAAGGACAAAATGGAAAAGATTGTCCCCAATCAAAAAAGGAAATTCCTAGCCTCTTTAAAATATCACAATATTCTGCGAGCTAATCCTGAAGCTGCAATAGAAAGCTATCAGAGTCAGGAGGGAGAAGTTTCACATCATTCACCGCAGAGTTATCACCCAAGAGAATTGAGCGAATAAGTGAAGTTCAATGAGAATTAAAAATCCCTTTTATTCCATGAAAAAAAATGAAAAGAGCAAAACTGGCTTGATAGACTACTTTAGTTTTATAATAGAGGCTAAAATTTATCTTTATTAATGACAATTTCGACAGAAAAAATAAAATAGCCTAATACAATAGATTTTAGGAGAGAAATCATGAGCGCTAATATTATCACTTTGATACGGATAACTCTGGTAATTGTAACGCTCATCATGTTCCAGATAGGCTTTTATCCACGAGAACTCAAAGACGCAGGTTAAACAATGGCACGCTGGGCAGTATTTGATGTCGATGGTACGCTGCTGCCGCGAATTTCGATGGAAAAGGAGTTTCTGAATTATCTCCTGAAGAAGAAACTGCTGCCGTTTAAGAATCTAACTTATTGCCTTTTCAAGGCTCTTACAACTGCTCTTGCTCATGGCTGGGAAGAGGCGATTAAGAGCAATAAAACATACTTAAAAGGTCTTTCCACGGCAACTATTGAAAAATACGCTGATAAGTGTTTTCGCCAGCACATTGCTCTTGTCCTCGCCCAAACAGGAAAGCAAAAAATTGAAGTTTTGCGGCAGGAGGGGCATAACATCTTGATTATCAGCGGTTCTCTTGCGTTTTTAGTGAGGCATCTCGAACCTGTATATCATCCCAATTTTATCATCTCCACAGAACTTGAAATCAATAACGGTTATTACAGCGGGAATATTTCTGGTGTGCACCCGTATGGTAGAAGAAAACGAATCATTCTTGAAAACCTGCAGAAAGAACTTGATATTGACTTTGATAAATCTGTCGTATTCGCGGATCATCATTCCGATGTTCACCATATGAAACTCTTTGGTAAGGCAGTCGCGGTTAATGCCACATCCAAGCTACGAAATGCCGCTCTAAAGTATGGATGGGAATTAGACTTTTGGACATAATCCGCGGGTCACTGTTTGGAACAAGGATTGCCTGGAAAATTTGTGATGTGAGACACACTTTCTCTCTTGGAGTATGTGTCTGTCTGTTTGGGGACTATTCTTGGCTTTGACATCAAATTTTTCCTGTGATAAAAGCTATGAATAAAAGAATGCCGTTGGTTTATATACCAGAATGTTTGAATATGTAAGCGGATATGATTTTCCCCCGTACAGGCCTCCCAACGAGGCCAATAGTGCCCTCATCCGCATCACAAGAGGCTGCCCCTGGAACAAATGCGAGTTCTGCGCTATGTACAAGCCTATCAGATTCGAGAAGAAGCCGCTTGAGGAAGTCAAGAATGATGTAAAGAAGGCCAGAGAGCTCTACAGAGCAGCAGAATCCATTTTCCTTGGAGACAGCGACAATCTCGTGCATAAAGAGCTCCCGGAGATAGTGGCCTTCATCCGAAAAACATTTCCCAAGGCTAAGCGGGTGACAGCTTATGCAAGAGCTATGACTATCCTGCGAAAGAAGATGGACTTCTTGATCGCAGTCCAAAAGGCTGGCCTCGATCGACTCCACATCGGCCTGGAATCAGGGGACAAAATCGTACTCGACCGGCTTTGTAAAGGCGTCACTCCTGAGCAAATGATCGCGGCTGGAAGCAAAGCCAAAGAGGCTGGGTTTGAAGTGTCGTTCTATGTGCTGAGCGGTGCTGGAGGGAAGGATCGATGGAAAGAACATGCCCTGAATAGCGCCAAGGTCCTCAACAAGATTGGACCTGATTTCATCAGGCTGAGGACACTGACTATCCAGCACAATACCCCATTGAGAGAGAAACTGAAGAAAAAGGAATTTTTTATCACGCCGCCCCTGGAGAGATTGAAAGAAGTGCAGCTTTTCATAGAAAATCTAGAGCTGGAGGGCTGCTACCTAGCCAGCGATCACCTGACAAATTACCTCTGGGCAGGGAAGGATATTATCTACAGGGGAGTGGCAGGCCTCCTTCCCGACGACAAGAAGAGAATGCTCAAGACCGTGAGCCAGGCCATAGAGTTTATCGAGTCAACTGAACTGGAAGTTAAGGATTCTAACCAGCTATACGAGGAAAGAATCATCACTGCCCTCTGAAGCTTTACTGACCTGGATATCAGTTTATTGGTTATGCACGTTGAGAGATTTATAGATATAGCTCATTCATGTATCGTTCTATTATCTTCATTATCAATCTTTAAAGGAGGTCGCGTATGATCAAACAGAAGCAACGACTGTCACGACCTACGGCTCTTATTGGAATCACGGTGCTTTTGGCATCAAGTATTCTCTTCGCCCCTGAGACATTCGATATCAAGGCAAACTATACTAAGGCGGAATACATGATTCCAATGAGAGATGGTGTCAAGCTCTACACCCAGGTTTACCAGCCCAAAGATAAGAGTCAAAAATATCCTATTCTTCTTTTTCGGACGCCGTATTCGGTCCGCTATTATGAACCTGATAATTACAGGCGCTATCTTGGGCCGAATGCAGATTATGCCAGGGAAGGCTTTATCTTTGTCTATCAGGATGTTCGAGGAAAGTTCAAGTCAGAGGGGGAGTTTGTAGTGATGAAGCCTCACAAGACAGAAAAACGCAGTCCCCAGGATACAGATGAAAGCAGTGATACATATGATACGATTGAGTGGTTACTGAAAAATATTCCAAATCATAACAATCGTGTTGGACAGTGGGGAATCTCCTATCCTGGATGGCAAACCGTAATGGGCATGATCGATGCGCATCCAGCACTGAAAGCTTCTTCGCCTCAGGCCTCTCCTTCTGATATGTGGATAGGAGACGATTTCCATCACAATGGGGCGTTTCGTCTCATGTATACATTTGGATGGTTATCATGGAATGCCCAGACAAGGTCTGGCACCGCGGAGAAACGCCCTGCGAGATTTGACTATGGAACACCTGATGGGTACAAATTCTTTTTAGAACTCGGTCCGGTTTCGAGTGTGGACAAAAAGCACTTCCACAATCGCGTTCCCACCTGGAATGAATACATGGAGCACGGGGATTATGATGAATACTGGAAAAAGCAAAATGTTCTCCACCACCTGAATAACATCAAGCACCCCATTTTAAATGTTGCTGGCTGGTTTGATGCTGAAGATTTTTATGGCCCCATGAGTATCTACTATACCATTGAAAATAAGAACCCAAATAATCAAAGTGCTCTCGTGGTTGGTCCCTGGCTTCACGGGGGATGGGCACGGATGGCAGGCGATTCTTTAGGTAACATTCGATTCGACTCAAAAACAGGTGTCTATTTCAGGAAAGAAGTTGAATTCCCGTTCTTTAATTACTATCTGAAAGATAAAGGAAAATTGAATCTGCCCGAGGCATTGGTCTTTGAGACAGGCTCGAACCAATGGAAATCGTACGATTATTGGCCTCCAAAAAAAGCAAAAGAAAAGATTCTCTATTTTCAGGCTAACGGAAAGCTCTCCTTTAGCCCTCCATCTGAAAAATCCGTTCAGACCAATGATTCCTTTATCAGCGATCCAAACAAACCAGTGCCTTTTTCAGCAGAGATACGAACATCGCAGGGTCACCTTTGGATGGTTGAGGATCAAAGGTTTGCAGCCAGGCGGCCTGATGTCCTGGTATACCAATCCGATATTTTGACCGAGGACGTCACTATTGCCGGCCCTATCATAGCCTGTCTGTATGTATCCACAACCGGAACAGATGCGGACTGGATTGTAAAATTAATCGACGTTTATCCCGGCAATGCCCAGGATAATAAGCCGAATCCTTACAATGTGAGAATGGGAGATTTTCAGATGCTGCTTGCCGGAGAAGTTTTTCGGAGTAAATATCGAAATAGTTACGAGAATCCCGAACCTTTAGTGCCGAACAAGGTAACCAAGATAGAATATGACCTGCGGGACAAAAGCCATTGCTTTCGCCAAGGACACAGGATCATGGTTCAGGTTCAAAGCTCCTGGTTTCCAGTGATTGACCGGAATCCACAGAAGTTTATAGACATTTATCACGCAAAGGAATCCGACTTTCAAAAGGCTAAGCATAAAGTCTACCGATCAGCAAAATATTGTTCCCACCTCAAGCTAAAAGTCTTGGAATAGCCGGGTGGAGCTGTAGCTCAGCAGGATAGAGCATCTGACTACGAATCAGTAGGTCTGGGGTTAAAATCCCTCCGGGCGTACCACCCCAGTTAAGGCTTTTGTATCTCCATCAACAACTTATAATCAATTTTATTATGGTTGGTTAAGTCAGATTATGTCATTTTGAGTCATTTTTAGTGACATTTTACTGACCGAATTACTGACCGAAGATAAAAAGGGAGTAGTTTAAGGTTATTAGAAAATATTTGTTCAAAGGGAGAAGTCTATTCGGGTTGAGATACACGCACTGGACTCAAAATCCAGCGGAGCATTTTGTTCCATGTGGGTTCGAATCCCTCCTCCGGCACTAATTTCCCCTGGATTTCAAGCCTTTTTCCTTGTTTTAAGTTTTCAATCCTAATGCCATAGTTTCAGCTATTTTCAATCAATTTTGTGACACCATGGTGACATGATGAGGAGTAGTATAATATAATGAGCTAAAATACAAAGAGAAGGAATGAGTATTCTTTCGATTGTGATTTGAAAAAAAATATATCATGTATTATTATTTTTATATCGTGTAGTCCTGTTAAAATACTTGGGTTGATGACCATAAGTACTTTTTTCTTTACTTAGCAATTCACACGGAGATATTGTGAGTAGAAATATACTGTCTGAAAAATATAATTTGCTTGTAGTTAATCCAGCCCTTGCTGAAGAGTGGCACACAAAAAATGGCGACTTAACTCCATGCAATGTAACTCCAGGTGCAAATAAAAAAGTTTGGTGGAAATGTAGCAAGGGGCACTAATGGGAAGCTATAATCTTATCTATAAACCGAGGTGCAGGGTGTCCATATTGTAGCGGATGGAAAAAGTTGAACTACAAAGTGTATAAATAGAGGATTTATTATTCTGATAAAAGTGATTGATAAATATATAGACGAATAATGCGAGTGGAAGCCAAAGACCCTAAAGCCTTGCTGCAGTTTTAATCGCACAACAAAGTGTTCAAAAATAATGAAAGAGGGATAAGTTATACCTATATCAAATCAATAAGAAAAATAGGCTGATTTTATGGGGCAAGTTCAACTCAAAAAAAACATAAGTGAGGAACAAATAATATTTTACCTATTATCCTGCAAGAATTACAGGTTCCCTTTTTTTGATCCGGATAATTGTTACAGGAAGGCTGGTCTCTTCGATGAGCTTGAAGAAACACTGATTGACGTCGGAGAAAAAATGAAGAAAGAATACGGGGAGAACTTCATTTCCATTAATTTGAGGGGCAGCTGGCTCAGAGGTATTCCTCTGTGGGATGATGATGTTGATGTGTTATATATTGTAAACGATCTGCCCCATGAAAAGAAATATTGCATACAGGAATATACGCGCTGTGCTCTAAAAGAAAAGAATGATATATTCAGGATGTGTGAAGGCAAAAAAGAAGGGGGGTTGCATGTTAATCCAGTTATATTCTTTGACCTTATAAATGTCGGGACAATTATGAATGAATTCATGTATGGACTTGATCAGTTTCTTGAAAGACACTCTGAAAAAGATCGAGATTTCTATCAGGATTCTTTTTTTGGCTCTAAGGTGATGGAGAAAAAATCCAAATTCTTAAAAAGCGGCATACTGATTCCTTATGTTGGGTGGATTTTCGGAAAGGATAAAAAGAAAGAAGTATTCGATGAAATAACAAAATATCTTCCGATACCCACAAAGAAGACTGGTATTTATTCCGAGAATGAACTAGATGAAACAAAAGAAACCATAAGACTGACCTTCATAGCCAGAAATCTGATCTATCCTTCAATTGAGATAAAAAAAGATCTAAAATTAACAAGTGACAGTTCTGAGAATATCAGAAGAGAGGCAATGGACTTGTACAGGTCTTTGGAACCTTTGGAAGAAGTGCACGCGCGTGCAGTCATTAACTATATATACATGGGAAAAATTGAGGAAAAGTTTTTGGGAAGAAAACTAGCACACGAAAGGGTGGAAAAATTCGCCCCCTCCTATGATAAACTCGTTCATGACATACTTCATGAACATTAAAAAGGCCACTGTCACCTCCTCATATCCCAAAAGGAACTCGGCTTCGTATTTTTCGGCAGGGATTTCTTCATCTCTACTCCATTGTGAAAGTCCTCCTGCTCTATGTTGCTTTTACTTTTCTTACTACATCAATAACTGTTCCGTCAACCAATTTAATAGTCGTCATAGTCTTTTCTTTACATTCAATCTTTTTTGGTTTTCCGCTAATTTTTTCAGTTTCTCAGTTCAATTGATGCATTGTCTGTCCATGACTTTGTATATGACTTTTAACGGGTTGCCAGCAAGATTTTGCCTTTGACTGTGGGGGTTAAAAGGCTAAATCCCAGTATAGAATGATTTATTTCCTGAGGGATTGTATTATAGGAATGTATTTGTTATTTTTGACCGGTCATTATAGTGATGAGCCAAAATTGCTTAAAGAAAGATGAGATTTTTTTGAATAAAGGAAAAATAACAAGCAAACTGAGCAGGTTGGCATTGCTTCTTGCAGGGAACTTCTTTGTGGCATTTGGAATTCTTGGGATATTTTTGCCTCTTTTACCTACCACGCCTTTTCTTTTACTTGCCGCTGCATGCTATATCAGAAGTTCAGAAAGATTTTACAACTGGCTCATGAATAACAAGTGGTTGGGAAATTATATTAAGAATTATCGAGAGAAAAAGAGCATACCATTAAAAGTAAAAGTCTTATCCCTTTCTTTCTTGTGGTTAACTATAGGATATTCAGTTTTCTTTGTAGTGAACATTTTTCTAATTAGAGTCATTTTAATCCTAATAGCTATTGGCGTTACTATACATGTCCTCTCTATTCGAACTTTAAAACAATGATCAATATTAAAGAATTCTTTTTATTGGAGCGATGTCAAGATTTTTAATACGTAAAATTCCTGACAAGTGCCTTACGGCTATTGAAAAATTCCCAATTTAACGATATCTTAGCTATTTTTTTAATTCATAGTACTTTTTTGTCCTATAATGTTTGAAGTTATTCTGGAGTCGTAATAAAATATAATTCATAAAATTTCAAAAAGTGAGGAATAATAATGGCCATAAGAAAAGAAGAAGCGCTAGAATATCATTCTAGAGGACGAAAAGGTAAGATAGAGGTCTGCTCTACAAAACCTTGTCTTACTCAAAGGGACTTATCTTTAGCTTATACTCCTGGAGTGGCTGAACCCTGTCGCGAAATTGAAAAATCTGCTGAGGATGCTTACACCTATACGGCAAAGGGAAATTTAGTGGCAGTGGTCTCCAACGGTACCGCTGTGCTCGGTCTAGGGAACATAGGTGCTCTGGCCGGAAAACCTGTGATGGAAGGAAAGGGAGTTCTCTTTAAAAGATTCGCAGACATCGACGTTTTCGATA
>Ga0114921_10000255_pt1 | contig 22359 bp, 24 predicted proteins | sample BentaG_FD_87016 | JGI IMG/M metagenome (GOLD analysis project Ga0114921, IMG submission 87016) | Deep subsurface microbial communities from South Atlantic Ocean to uncover new lineages of life (NeLLi) - Benguela_00093 metaG | ecosystem: Environmental > Aquatic > Marine > Oceanic > Sediment ... | reverse complement strand
TCACAACTTCCAGCATCACAAGTACACCAACATCCTGGGCATGGACGACGACGTGGGCTACGGCATGCTGCGGGTCACCAGGGACCAGCGCTGGAAGCCCTACAACATCGGCAACCTGCTGTTCAACACCATCCTCGCGCTCACGTTTGAGTGGGGGGTTGCCCTGCAGCACCTGGAACTCGGGAAGATGTTCAAGCGCCGCGACGATCGCCAGGCCACCTTGGTGCGGGCGCGCGAGTTCTCTGCCAAGGCCGGGCGGCAGGTGTTCAAGGACTACGTTGCCTTCCCGGCGCTGACATCGGTGTCGCCGGGCGCCACCTACCGGTCCACGCTGACGGCGAACGCGGTGGCCAACGTAATCCGCAACGTGTGGTCCAACGCGGTCATCTTCTGCGGCCACTTCCCCGATGGTGCAGAGAAGTTCACCAGGACGGACATGATCGGCGAATCGCAAGGCCAGTGGTATCTGCGGCAGATGCTGGGCAGCGCGAACTTCGACGCTGGCCCGACGCTGCGATTCATGAGCGGCAACCTGTGTCTCCAGATCGAGCACCACCTGTATCCGGATCTGCCTAGCCACCGGCTCGTCGAGATCTCGGTGCGGGTGCGCGAGGTCTGCGACAAGTACGACCTCCCGTACACGACGGGCTCGTTCCTGCTGCAGTACGGCAAGACGTGGCGGACCATTGCCAAGCTCTCGTTGCCGGACAAGTACCTGCGCGACAGCACCGACGATGCGCCGGAGACCCGCAGTGAGCGGATGTTCACCTCGCTCGAGCCAGGTTTCGCCGGCACGGATCCGGCCACCGGACGCCGCCGCGGGCTGCGGACCGCGATCGCGACGGTGCGGCAGTGGCGGCAGGACAAGCGTGCCGCGACGCGCCAGGCGGCCTAGAACCTTCTCGTGTCGGCGCGAGCGAGCGTGTTTGTACGGTGACACGCCGTAGCCGCCGGCATTCTGCGCACCCTCGCGAAGGGAGCCTTACGGCCCGGTGCCCGAGGTCAGCACCGCCAGTAGCCGCCGGGTGGCGGCGACCCGGCGGGCGGCTGGCCCGGTCAGGGTGTCGAGCGCGCATTCGGGGTCGGCAGGCGGGCCGAGGTGACCGCAACCGCGCGGGCAGTCCTTGACCGTCTTGGCCAGGTCTGAGAATGCGAGCAATACGTCGTCGGGCGCGATGTGCGCCAACCCGAATGAGCGAATCCCCGGGGTGTCGATCACCCAGCCGGTTCCGCCTAGCGGCAGAGCTACCGACTGGGTGGATGTGTGCCTGCCCCGGCCGACCCCAGAGACATCACCGATAGCCCGATCGGCTTCCGGCACAAGGCGATTGACGAGCGTCGACTTGCCGACACCGGAGTGTCCGAGTAGCACGGTTGTCTTGTCGACGAGCAGATCGGCGACGGCTTCGAGCGGATCGTCGCGCCCGGCGATGGTGATGGTGAGGTCAAGGTCTTCGAATTGGCAAGCGAACGGCTCCGGTGCGGCCAGGTCTGTCTTGGTCAGGCACAGAATGGGATCGATGCCGCCGGCATAGGCCGCGATCAGGGTCCGGTCGACGAGGCCGGTGCGCGGCGGCGGGTCTGCCAGCGATACCACGATCAACAGCTGATCGGCATTGGCGACCACCACCCGCTCGGTGGGATCGGTGTCATCGGCGGTGCGCCGCAACACTGTTCGGCGTGGGCAGCGCCTGACGATGCGGGCCAGGGTATCCAGTCTCCCCGACAGGTCGCCGACGACGTCGACGTCGTCGCCGACCACGATCGGAGTGCGGCCCAGTTCGCGGGCCCGCATGGCGGTGATGAGATGGTCGGGGTCGCCACCCAGCACGCATCCCCAGCGTCCGCGGTCGACGGTAACTACTGTGGCGGACTGCGCGTCGGCATGCGCGGGCCGCGTCTTGGTCCGCGGCCGTGATCCCTTCCCGGAACGGATCTTGACATCGGACTCGTCGTAGTCGCCCGGCCTCAACCGCCTGACTCCTGACCGGCCAGCATGTCGGCCCACAACCTGGCGAATTGCGGCAGCGTCTTGGCGGTGGTGGCGATGTTGTCCACCTCGACCCCGGGCACCCGCAGCCCGACGATTGCGCCCGCCATCGCCATCCGGTGGTCGGCATAGGAGCGCCACAGGCCGGAGTGTAGTTGCCCGGCGGTGATCACCAGGCCGTCGGCGGTCTCCCGGCAGTCACCACCCAGGCCGTTGATCTCGGCGCTCAGCGCGGCCAGCCGGTCGGTCTCGTGGCCGCGCAGATGCGCGATGCCGGACAGCCGTGACACCGAGCCCGGCGTGGCCAGTGCTGCCAGCACCGCCACCGCCGGGGTTAGTTCACCGACCTCGCGCAGGTGGGCGGCGAACCCCCCGTAGCGACCGGACCCCTTTACTTCGATATGGGAATCAGTTTGGGTGACAGTCGAATTCAGCTGTCCAAGAATACCCAGGATGGCGGCGGCGGGCTGCACGCTGGGCGTCGGCCAGTCCGCGATCCGTACCGCCCCGCCACTGACCACGGCCGCCGCGAGGAATGGAACGGAGTTGGACAGGTCGGGTTCGATCTGCCAGTGCCGGGCCGCAACCCGCCCCGGCCGCACCTGCCAGCGATCGGGTGCTGAGTCGTCGACGTCAACGCCGGCCTCCCGCAACATCGCCACCGTCATCGCGATGTGCGGTGCCGACGGAACCGGTGGCCCGTGGTGGGTCACGGTGAGTCCTGCGGTGAACGACGCGCCGGACAGCAGTAGGCCGGACACGAACTGAGACGATGCCGAGGCGTCGATGCTCACCGTCCCGCCGCTGACCGATCCCCGCGCGCGCACCCGGAATGGGAGTTCGGTGCCATCGACGTCGACGCCCAGGCCCCGCAGTGCGTCGAGCAGCGGCGCGATGGGACGGGCGCGGGCCTGTTCGTCGCCGTCGAACTCCACCACCGCTGAGCCCAATGCCGCGAGCGGTGGGACGAAGCGAAGCACCGTGCCTGCCAGGCCACAATCCACCCTGGCCGCTGGGCCAGGGGAGATCGAGCCGCTGATCGTCAGCTCAGAGCCGGCGCCGTCGACTCGTAGGCCGAGGACGTTGAGCGCGCCGATCATCAGGTCGGTGTCGCGGCTGCGCAGCGCACCGCTGATCGTTGAAGACCCCGGGCCCCCCGGGCTGCGGCCGGCCGCCAGTGCGCAGAGCAGCAACGCCCGGTTCGTCTGGGACTTCGAGCCCGGCACGGCCACCGTGGCGTGCACAGGGGTCGGCGCCGTGGGTGCCGACCATGTGTTCACGACTCTCATCCTGCCCTGTCTGTCTGTCTCTTCTGTCAGTCTGGAGGAATGTGCGGGCGTTTTGCGGTCACGACCGATCCGGCCCTGCTGGCTGAGAAGATCGGCGCGATCTATGAGGCATCAGCAGTAACAGCGGTGATACGGGCCCCTTCTTCCGCCGCCGGTGCGGTGGTCCCGAACTACAACGTGGCGCCGACGAACACCGTCGTGACTGTGGTCAGCAGGCATTCCGAACCCGATGACGACCCGACTCGGCGGGTTCGGGCGATGCGATGGGGTTTGGTGCCTTCGTGGGTGAAGGCCGGACCCGACGGAGGGCCCGAGAGGAGGGGGCCGCTGCTGATAAACGCACGCGCCGAGACCGTTACCACGTCGCCGGCCTTCCGGTCGAGCGCCAAAACCAGGCGCTGCCTGGTCCCGATGGACGGCTACTACGAATGGCGGCCCAACCCCGGCATCGAAGCCGGGAAAAGGGCCCGCAAGACACCGTTCTACATGCACCGCACCGACGGTGAGATGGTGTTCATGGCCGGCCTGTGGTCGGTGTGGAAGCCCGCCAAGAACGCACAGCCCCTGCTCAGCTGCACGATCGTCACCACCGAGGCGCGTGGGAAGCTGGCCGAGATCCACGACCGGATGCCGTTGGTGGTCGCACCGGGCGATTGGGATCGCTGGCTTGACCCGGACCGCGCTGTTGACCCGAATCTCCTGGTTGGATCGCCCGACATCAACGGTATTGCGATCCGAGAGGTGTCCACGCTGGTCAACAGCGTGCGCAACAACGGGCCCAAACTCATCGAGCCGGCCGAACCGCAGGCGCAGCAGGCCCGGTTGCTCTAGGGCTGGACGTATCCCGGCGGGTTGGGGCTCTGAACCCACAGGTCCACACCGAGGTCCGATCCGGGCACGCAGTCGTATACCGAAAGATCGGTAACCCCGGACTCCACTAATACGTCCTCGCACAGCACCGAGTTGCCGGTGTATTCCTTGGCGGGTTTGTTGACGACGACATAGGCGGCATCGGCGTACACCTCGGGTTTGCGGGCGCGGGCCATCGCCTCCTCACCGCCGAGCAGGTTCTGCACCGCAGCGGTGGCCACCAGGGTCCGCGGCCACAGCGTGTTCGAAGCGATTCCGTCGGCGCGCAGCTCCTCGGCCATGCCCAGGCCGCACAACGTCATCCCGTACTTCGCCATCATGTAGGCAGTCGGCTTCAGCCACTTCGAGTCCATGCTGATCGGTGGCGACAGGGTGAGGATGTGCGGGTTCTCCCGGCCCTTCATGTGCGGTATGCAGGCCGCCGAAACCGCGTAGGTGCCGCGCACGTTGATGCCGTTCATCAGGTCGAAACGCTTCAACGGAACTTGGGTGATGGATCCCAGATTGATGGCCGACGCGTTGTTGACGCAGATGTCGATGCCACCGAACTGCGCGACGGCCTGCGCGACGGCGGCCTCGACCGAGTCCCCGTCGCGGATGTCCCCCACGATGGGCAGCGCTTGGCCGCCGGCGTCCTCGATCTCTTTGGCTGCGGTGTAGATCGTGCCCTCGAGCTTCGGGTGTGGCTCGGCGGTCTTGGCGACGAGCGCGATGTTGGCACCGTCGTGCGCAGCGCGCTTGGCGATCGCCAGGCCGATTCCGCGGCTTGCGCCGGAAATGAACATGGTCTTGCCGGCCAACGAACTGGCATCAGAGCTGCCATCAGATGAGGGATCAGACATGGTCACAACACTAACCGGGCCAGCGCATCGGCTCGGTGGGAACAGCGTGAAGGCCAACACTGTTGTTCAGTGGAGTTCGTGTCGCCAATGGCAGTCACGAAGGGCAGTGCCAGTTTCGAACCTGTCGGTCACAGCCCTAGGATTGGGAAGGGAGCCCGATGGCGTCAGCGGCTGTGGGCTTGCTGGACGAAGAGCGTTCGGTTCGGCGCCAGGAGCGGCCGATGGCTGCCGCAGAAGGGACTGAGTCAATCAGGATGGCCGACATCGAAGGTGCTACCGCGTCGGAAACGGCGGAGATTCCCGAGCCCGCTCCGCCGAAGGAGACCGACGAACAGCTGACAGCGCGGTTTGAGCGTGACGCCATCCCGTTGCTGGATCCGCTGTACGGCGGCGCGTTGCGGATGACACGCAATCCCGCCGATGCCGAGGACCTGCTTCAGGAGACGATGGTGAAGGCCTATGCGGGGTTCCGCTCGTTCCGGGAGGGCACCAATCTCAAGGCGTGGCTGTACCGGATCCTGACCAACACCTACATCAACACCTACCGCAAGAAACAGCGTCAGCCGGCGGTGTATCCGACCGACGAGATCACCGACTGGCAGCTGGCGGCCAGCGCCGAGCACTCCTCCAAGGGGCTGCGCTCGGCGGAGGTCGAGGCGCTCGAAGGGCTGCCGGACACCGAGATCAAAGCGGCGTTGCAAGCGTTGCCCGAGGAGTTTCGGATGGCGGTGTACTACGCCGACGTCGAAGGTTTCCCGTACAAGGAGATCGCCGAGATTATGGAAACGCCGATCGGGACCGTGATGTCCCGGCTACACCGGGGAAGACGGCGGCTTCGCAGCTTGTTGGCCGATGTGGCCGAGGAACGGGGCTTTGGCCGCGGCAAGCAGACACCCGAGGAGGTGTCGTCGTGACCGAATTTTCTTGCGGTTCCGGCGAGTCCGGCGCCGACGATTCGCACACCGAGGCCGAATGCGTGGCAGTGATCGCCGAAGTATGGACGCTGCTTGACCATGAATGCACTTCACAGACCCGGGATAAGCTACGCCGGCATCTTGAGGAATGCCCGGGCTGCCTGCGGCACTACGGCCTCGAGGAGCGGATCAAGGTGCTCGTCGCCAAGAAGTGCAGCGGCGAGAAGGCCCCGCAGGGTATGCGGGAGCGGCTACGGATGCAGATTAGCCGGACCACCATCATCCGGGGCTAGCTGTTCTGACCACGGACGTTGGTGACGGCGTGGTGTGGCGTGGTCCACGGTAATGCCCCGTTGTTCGAAACCGGTCGTTTGAGGTTGGCCCGTTGCGTCGTTGAGGCGGTGGTGGCCCAGACGGGGGCGTTGACGGGTCGACGCGCCGGGCGTTGGATTCCACGGTGCTCGACGATGCGGTCGCCACTCAGGACACGGTGACCCAGTTGATCGGGGCGATCCGCTGGGTGCGCCGGATGGTCGGCTCCATGTGCCGTGTCGGGGCAGCCGGCGACAACGCGGCCATGGAGAGCTTCTTCAGCCCGCTGCAGAAGAACGTCTTGACCGCCGTCGATGGGACACCCGCGAGGACTTGCGGATCAGGATCGTCACCTGGATCGAACGGAGCTACCACCGCCGCCGACGCCAGGCCGCTCTCGGCCGGTTGACCCCGATCGAATTCGAGCTACGCTCAACGGACACATCCAAACTCGCCTGAGACGATACACCTACGGACGTAACCAAACTGTGGGTCAGCTCGAACTGTCACCTATCGGTGCAGCAGCGGCGGCTGTTGTCGTTGTCTGCGGTGTGGCCGCCACAGTCTGGACCGTGCAATACACCAGCGACAAAACCGCACCACCGGAAGACTGCGCCATCGTTGCAGAAATCGTCTCCCAGAGCTGGGAGGTCTCGGCGGCCGAGGAACCCTTGTATGAGTGGGCGACCGCCCCGCCCGGCACGGTGACGCCAGATAAGCCGAGATCGACAACGAACCGCAGGCGGGTATCGACCGGTTCTTGACGCTGAGCGCTAACACGCGAAAAGCAGCCGACTCGGTGTCCAGGCCGGCACTGAAGGAGAACCTGGCTAAATGGGCCCACGGATTCGCGCTCGTTGCCCAACTCGGGTTGCCGGTAAGACTCGGGTAACCGGTAAGAACCGTGTCATGAGCGGCAATCGAAGAGTCTCAGTAGTAGTACGTGGGCCGCGATACCAATAATTGGTATCGTTGTGCTCGTGGGTAAGAACACGTCCTTCAGCCTCGACGAGCATTACAGCGCCTTCATTGACGACGAGGTCACTTCGGGCCGCTACCGGTCGGCCAGCGACGTCGTCCGCTCGGCGCTGCGTCTGCTTGAGGACCGCGAAACGCAGCTGCTGGTGTTGCGTGAGGCCCTCGATGCCGGCGAACGCAGCGGCACCTCGACGCCGTTCGACTTCGATGCCTTCCTCGCCCGCAAGCGGGCCGAGGGGTTGGGCGGCCGGTGAGCCGATACCTTCTCTCGCCTGCCGTTCAAGCAGATCTGGACCAGATCTGGGACTACACCCGCGACCGCTGGGGTGTCGAGCAGGCTGAGGAGTACCTGGGCGAACTTCAGCGCGCCATCGAACGCGCCGCGGCGAATCCGCGGATCGGCCGGGCCTGCGACGAGATTCGCCCCGGCTATCTCAAGCTCGCCGCTGGGTCACACACGCTGTTCTATCGGGTCACAGCCGAGGGCGTGATCGACGTCGTGCGGGTCCTGCACCAACGGATGGACGTCGACCGTCACCTCTGACTGCAATAGGCGGCAAGCAACCAACGGACGCCCATATCGCCGATGAGGTTGGCGGCGGGTGTGTGGCGTCAGGTGCGGTGCGTCCGTCGCCAGATGATGGCCATTGCGGCGGTGAGCACGGCGATGGCAGCTGTGGCGATGGGCCAAGCGGGTAGTCTGCTGTCGTCGGCTGGGCTGTTGTCGGCCATCGCAGTTGCTAGGGGTGTGTTCGTCCTGGGTGCGTCGCCGACCGATATGGGCGTGGTAGCTGGTTTGGTAGCGTCGGCGCACGGCCGCAATGAATACGAAAGAGTTTGACAATGGGTCTGATGACCGCGTTGCGTTTCAACATGACCAACACCGCTGACCCGGGCGGCGCCCACGGGGACCGTTACGCGGCTGCGCTTGACATGGCGGCGTTCGCCGACGAGCGCGGCTTCACCGGCATCAGCTGCGAAGAACACCATCTTGCTGAAACCGGTTGGCTCCCTTCCCCGTTGGTCCTGGCAGCCGCCCTCGCGGGTCGCACCACGAGGGTGCACATCACCATCAACGCCCTGCTCATCACCCTCTACGATCCGGTACGGCTTGCAGAAGACATCGCCGTCCTCGACAACATCTCACAGGGGCGGTTCAGCTTCGTGGCAGGCATGGGCTACCGGCCCGAAGAGTACGCGGCAGTCGACAAAGACTGGACACAGCGCGGCAAATTGATGGACCGGTGCATCGAGGTGATGCTCAAGGCGTGGAGTGAGGATTCCTTCGAGTACAACAGCCAGATCGTCAACGTGACACCGAAGCCGCACAGTCGTCCACGACCGTTCTTCTTCATCGGCGGCATGAGCGCCGCGGCCGCCAGACGGGCGGCGCGATTTGGGCTTCCCTTCGCGCCGCCGATGGCGATACCAGACGTCGAGGCGCTCTACAGAGAGGAGTGCACAAAGAACGGCCATCGTAGCCTCGTATACCGCCCTGAGAATGGCAGCACCGTAACACTTCTCAGCCACGATCCCGAGGCGGCCTGGACCGCTTATGGATGTTACGTCATGAACGAAGCCGCCGAATACAGCGCGTGGAAACGTCCAGGTGTTCGCCGGCCAAACGAGATGGTGGCCGAATCGATCGATCATCTCCGAAGATTGCGCCACGTAGAGATCCTGACTCCCGGCGATCTTATCGCGCAGATCCGCTGCGGCCGAAGAGAAGTGGTGATGAACCCTCTCATCGGGGGGCTGCCCCTCGAGGCGGGCTGGGCAAGTCTGCGGCTACTCGGCGACGAGGTGCTGCCCTCTCTCGAATCTGATCCGGGCAATCAAAAGGAGCGCGAAACAAGTACCCTGTCCGGCAGTGCACGCTGACGTGGGTGCGGTGCGCCTACATCTAGCGCAGACCCTGGGAGCGTGCCAGCGTGGTGACCCGCGAAATCGTGGCGGCCGACATGCCGCGGGCCTACAGCGACAAGATCATGTCCTCGACCTGGCCCAGACACCGTTTGCGTTTCGGCCACGATCGCCGGGGTGGTGCTGCCGTGGCGGCTAGCGGCCGCCCTGTGCGTTGGGCCGCTTTCCGTGATTGGCCTTGCTGTGCTTGCGGTCGCGCTTCTTTCGGCCTCGTTTGCCCATCGGGCACCTCCGTCGGTGGTGAAATGATTGAGTCGCCCGGCAATGGCAAGGCGTTGCTTACAGTGTCTCATCCGGCGTTGTGGTTCGATATACCGGCAGGCAGCGGTAAAACGAGTTGGGGTGAAGATGGCCGAGGATGTTCGCGCTGAGATCGTCGCCAGTGTGCTCGATGTCATGGTCAACGAGGGCGATCAGATCGGCGAGGGCGACACCCTGGTGCTCTTGGAGTCGATGAAGATGGAGATCCCGGTGTTGGCCGAGGTTGCTGGCACGATCACCGAGGTGAAGGTGTCAGTGGGCGACGTCATTCAGGCCGGCGACCTGATTGCCGTGATCAGCTAGCCGTTGCTATAGCGTCTGCTCGTGCGCGGAGTACTGCCGGGAGTGTGTGATGTCTACCCTCGGTAATCTGCTGGCCGAGCACACCATGTTGCCCGGTGACGCGGTCGACTATCTGCACGCCGTGGTCGGGGAATGGCAGCTACTGGCCGACCTGTCATTCGCCGATTACCTGATGTGGGTGCGCCGCGACGACGGTGGCCTGGTTTGTGTGGCGCAGTGCCGTCCGACCACCGCACCGACTGTTCTGGTGACTGATGCCGTTGGCTCCGCCGTGGCCGCTGATGAACTGCCGCTGGTGGCCGCGGCGTTCAAATCGGGGACCATAGTCCGCGAAAGCACTGTGGGGCAACGGACTTTGGCGTTGCTGGCCGGGCCGAACGTGGAAGCCGTCCCGGTGCGATACGACGACCAGGTTGTCGCGGTGCTGACCCATCAAACCGCCGTGGCGGCCCGGCGCACGTCGAGTCCGCTGGAGACGGCCTACCTGGATTGCGCCGCTCTCCTGCTGCACATGCTGTCCGAGGGCACCGTGCCCATCATCGGGGATCTGACGATGTCGCGATCCAGCCCGCGGGTGGGGGACGGCTTCATCCGCCTCGACGTCCACGGCGCGGTTGCCTACGCCAGCCCGAACGCACTGTCGGCCTTACACCGGATGGGCCTGAAATCCGAGCTGGAGGGCCAAGATCTGGTCGCCGTGACCAGGCCGCTGATCTCCGATCCGTTCGAGGCGGAGGAGCTGGCCGAGCATGTGCGCGAATCGCTGACCGCGGGGCCGAGCATGCGGATGGAAGTCGACGCGGGCGGCGCGGCGGTGCTGCTGCGCACCCTGCCGCTGGTGGTGGACGGCTCGGCGGCCGGCGCTGCGGTGCTGATTCGCGACGTTACCGAGGTGAAGCGGCGCGACCGCGCGCTGTTGAGCAAGGATGCCACCATTCGCGAGATCCATCACCGAGTGAAGAACAACCTGCAGACCGTGGCTGCTCTGCTGCGTTTACAGGCCCGTCGAACCAACAACACCGAAGGTCGCGAGGCGCTGATGGAATCGGTGCGGCGTGTCTCGTCGATCGCCCAGGTCCATGACGCGCTGTCGATGTCGGTGGACGAGGAAGTCAACCTCGACGAGGTGATCGACCGGATTCTGCCGATCATGAACGACGTCGCTGCGGTGGATACGTCGATCCGGATCAACCGGGTGGGCGCGCTGGGAGTGTTGGACGCCGATCGCGCGACCGCGCTGGTCATGGTGATCACCGAACTGGTGCAGAACGCTATCGAGCACGCGTTCGACCCGGCGGTCGCCCAGGGCTGTGTGACGATCCGCGCCGAGCGATCGGCCCGCTGGCTCGACGTGGTGGTAAACGACGACGGCCGTGGACTGCCCGGCGGGTTCAGCCTGGAGAAGTCCGACCGGCTGGGCCTGCAGGTGGTCCGCACGCTGGTATCTGCGGAGCTGAACGGGTCGCTGGGTATGCGCGACGATCCCGACGGCGGGACCGACGTGGTGTTGCGGGTGCCCCTCGGTCACCGCGCCAGGCTGGTGCGGTGAGGCAGTGCTTCAGAGCTGGTGCCTCTGGGCCAATTGGACAACAATTACGGCCCCAACATTTGTCGGGGCCGTAATTAAAAGGTAAGCCTGGGGTCAGATCCCGGTGCGGGCCTTCGTGCGTGCATTGCGACGCTTCAACGCGCGCCGCTCGTCTTCGCTCATTCCGCCCCACACTCCGGCGTCCTGACCTGAATTCAATGCCCAGGTCAGGCACTCGGTGGTCACCGGGCACCGGTTGCAGACCAGCTTTGCGTCAGCAATCTGCGCCAGCGCCGGACCGCTGTTTCCTACCGGGAAGAACAGTTCTGGGTCCTCGTCGCGGTAGACTGCCTTATGGCGCCAATCCATAGCTTGCCACTCCTTACTGTGTGCGCAGCGAAGCGCTGCGACATTTTTGTCGGCTTTATAACGCGCGCACTACGAAATGTTTCTGCACTGTTGCAATCGATCGTTGCACAGGCTCGACGGATGTCAAGAGCGTTTACCACACACGTGTTCTATCTCACTCTGGGGTCCTGGTTCCGGAGCCCGTACTCGGTTGTACTACGCTAAATCCAACCGCGTCCAAAATTGCCTAAGGTAGTCTGATCATTGCTGATCAGGGGCTGTTGTTGCGGGTGGCGCCACTACGCTCAGGGCTTCCGGAACGGCCCGGAAGGTCATGTCGTCGCGCAGGCCGAGGTAGTCGCCGTCGATCTGGCTGGCGATCGGCGTGTCGGCGCTGGTGACCCGCACGCAGGCCACGTTGTCGTCGCGGATGAGGTGCTTGGCCTCGATCTTTGGCCGTTTTGACAACATTCGCCGCACCAGTTGCAGGTTTGCGAACACGTTCATGCTGGTGGTGGCGAACACGCCCAGCCCGGATTCGAACGTGCAGTCGGGATTGGTCCACACGGGCCGGGCGTTGGCGTAGGTCCACGGGCTGGAGTTGGACACAAACACGAAGTGCACCCCAGAAACCGGATCGCGGTCGGGTAGATGCAGCGTCAGGGTCGGCTTGCGCCGGGCGCTGGCCAGCACCGCCGGGACCGCAGCACGCACGTATCGCGTCATCGTGACTCCGCGGCCCCTGCTGCGGCGGGCCTCGACCGCGGCCACCACCTCGCCGTCCACGCCCATGCCCGCGCCGAATACAGCCCAGCGCTCGCCGCAGTCCATCAGGCCGATGCGACGCCAGCTGCGGGTCCGTCCGTGCACGCCAAGCAGGTCGATGAGCTGGTTCGTCGCGGCGATGGGGTCGTGCGAAATCCCCAGCGATCGGGCGAAGACGTTTGCCGAGCCCCCGGGCACTACCCCGACCGCCGGAACATGTCCCAGCGGCAGCGGGCCGGGGCGGCCCAGCAGGCCGTTGACCACCTCATTCACCGTGCCGTCACCGCCGTGCGCGATTACCAGATCCACTCCGTCCGAAGTAGCGGCCTGGGCGATCTCGATCGCGTGGCCCTGGTGATCGGTGTGCACGACCGTCAGCCCGACGCGACTCTCGAGCGCATGCGCCAGTAGGTCACGTCCGGCCGGAGTGGTGGAGGTGGCGTTGGGGTTGACGATCAGCACGGCGCGCACGAGGCATGAGCCTATGGGATCGATGGTTACGCTGACGGTGTGGCCGACCCAACAGTGACACCCCGCCCGCCGGGCGCCGTGCGCGGTGCGGGGGTATTGGTCGCCGCGCAGGGGCTGGCCGCGCTGGTCGTCGCCGCAGTGCTGGTACTGCGCGCCCTTGGCGGGGCAGACCAACACCTGGTCAACGGCTACGGCACCGCAATCTGGTTCGGCCTGATCGGTGGCTCGGTTGCGGCCGCCGGTTGGGCGCTGCTCGCCGGCCGGCGCTGGGGCCGCGGCGTGGCGGTGTTCACGCAGCTGCTGTTACTGCCGGTCGCCTGGTACCTCGCGGTGGGCTCGCATTGGCCGGCGTTCGGTATCCCGGTGGCCGTACTCGCGCTGGCCGCGTTGGCACTGCTGTTCAGCCCTGCCGCGTTGGGTTGGGCGGCGCGCGACGTTCAGCGTGGCCAGGCGAGCTCGGCCAATTCGGGGCCGGACACCCGGTAGGTGGTCCAATCCCGTTGTGGTTGACCGCCGACCGCCACGTAGAGCGCGATGGCGTCGCGGTTCCAATTCAACACTGCCCAGGACAGCCGCGTATAGCCGTTGTCGACGCATTCGCCCGCCAGCACTGACAACAAGCCGCGGGCCAGTCCGCGTCGGCGGAACCGAGGACGCACATACAGATCCTCCAGGTACACACCGGCGCCGCCGTCCCAGGTGGAGAAGTTGAGGAACCATACCGCGACCGCGGCCGGGACGCCCTCCACCTCTGCGACATGTGCAAGTGCTATCGGATGATCGCCGAAAAGCGCTGTGTGGAGCTGCATTTCGGTGACGGTACACTGATCTGCTGCCCCCTCGAAGGCGGCCAGTTCGTGGATCATGGCGGTGATTTCACCGACGTCGCCGGGTCGAGCCCGGCGGATGTGTTCGATCACGGTTCGACTCCTAGTGCGCTGAGCATGGTTGCGAATTTGGTTGTGGTCTCGGCGACTTCGTCGTCAGGATCGGATTCGGCGACAATGCCGCCGCCTGAGTGGGCCAATGCGCTGCGGCGGTCGGCAGACAGCTGTGCGCAGCGGATGGACACCACCCAACGGCCGTCGCCGCCGGCATCGCACCAGCCGACTGCGCCGGCGTAGAAACCGCGGTCACCCTCCAGTTCGCCGATCAGTGACGTTGCGGCTTCGGTTGGTACCCCGCCGACTGCCGCGGTGGGGTGCAGTGCCAACGCCAGATCAATTGCGGTGGTTGAGCTCAGCCGAAGGCGTCCGCTGATCGGTGTACTTAGATGCCACAATGCGGCGGTGTGGCTCAGCTGCGGGGTAGGCGCGATCTGCAGGTCGACGCAGAGTGGGGCGAGGGCTTCGCGCATGGTGTCGACTACCAGGGCGTGTTCGTGGCGGTCCTTGCCCGATGCGGTCAGCGCCGCGCCATTGGCGCGGTCGGCTTCGGGATCGGCCGATCGCGGTGCCGAGCCGGCGAACGGGCGGCACGTCACCTGGTCGCCGTGGCGGGCCACCAGCAGTTCGGGACTGGCGCCCACCAGGGCAGTACCCGAGTACCGCCCGCCGGCAGGTGTCAGGTCGACCAGATAGCCGGTGGCGGCCGGGTCGGCGGCGAGCAGATGGCCCACGATGGCGCGTGCATCCAGGGGCCCATCGGCGGCCAGCAGCAGGGCCCGGGCCAGCACCACTTTGCGCAAGGTGCTGCCGGGTGTGGTCAGCCGATCCAAGGCTGCGCGGACGCGCCGGCGGTGCTCGTCGGGGGTGGGCTCCGACGCCGCGATGCGCGTCGCCGGCAACGGGCCGGTCGGCCAGTCGGGAAGCCTGGCGGCGAAGTCCACGGAGCGCGGAACCACCAACGCGGCCGCTGCGCTGACATCGAAAGGCACTGCGCCCAACATGATTGGCGCCGTGCCAGCTCGCAGCGCAGCCAGCGCGTCGGACACGTCGGGGTAGGCGTCGATCACACCGTCTGCGATGAGGGCTCCAGTCGGCCCGCTCAGCACGAACGATGGTTCGCGCGGCGTCATTGCGGGCTTTCCACCGAATGTGGGTAGCCGGTGAGGCCGAGCGCACCCAGCTGACGGGCTCCGTGCTCGAATCCACACACCGCGATCGACGCGGCAACCATTGCAAATCGGATGCCCTGTGGCAACGGCAGCTGCAACCATCGAGTGATCATTGCGCGGGAGAAGTGGCCGTGCCCCACGAAAACGACATCGCGGGATGCCATGTGCTGCAACGCCATTGCGACAGCCCGATCAGCGCGGTCGCTGACCTGAGCGACTGACTCACCACTTGGGCAGCCGTGAGTCCACACCAACCAGTCGGGCTCCGATTTCCGAGTCTGCGCCGTGGTCAGGCCTTCGTAGTCGCCGTAGTCCCATTCGGCAAGCAACGGCGACACCTCGTCGACGGTCAGCCCGGCCAGATCGGCGGTAGCCAGCGCCCGTCGGCGTGAGCTGCTGATCACAACGGGGGCGTCGAGGTTGAGTCGGCTCAGTGCCTCGGCGGCAACCCGCGCCTGTTCGCGACCGGTGTCGGTCAGCTCAAGTTCGGTGCGGCCGGTGTGTTGCCCCGACTTCGACCATTCGGTCTCGCCGTGGCGGAGCAGCAGCAGCCGATGCTTCTCGACACTCATGATGACCGATTGTGCCTGATGGGCCTTGATCGATTGTGCCCGATGGGGGATGACCGATTGTGCCCGATGGGGGATGACCGATTGTGCCCGATGGGGCATGCCAGGGGGCGCCGGCAGGGCCATGCCAGGATGGCACTGTGACAGAAACCCGGATACTGGCGGTGGCCAACCAGAAGGGCGGGGTGGCCAAGACGACGACGGTGGCGTCGCTGGGAGCGGCGATGGCGGACAAGGGGCGACGGGTGCTGCTGGTCGACCTCGACCCGCAGGGCTGCCTGACATTCTCGGTGGGCCAGGACCCCGACAAGCTGGACGTGTCGGTGCATGAGGTGCTGCTCGGCGAGGTCGAGCCGGCCACGGCACTGGTGCCGACGGCAGAAGGGATGACGTTGCTGCCGGCAAACATTGACCTCGCTGGCGCCGAGGCCATGCTGCTGATGCGGGCCGGCCGCGAATACGCGCTCAAACGCGCGCTGGCCAAGCTCGATGACCAGTTCGACGTCGTCATCATCGACTGCCCACCGTCGCTGGGCGTGCTGACCCTCAACGGGCTGACGGCGGCCGGAGAGGTGATCGTGCCGTTGCAGTGCGAGACCCTGGCGCACCGTGGGGTCGGCCAGTTCCTGCGCACGGTCGCCGACGTCCAGCAGATCACCAATCCCGACCTGACCCTGCTGGGCGCGTTGCCCACGCTGTACGACTCTCGCACCATCCACACCCGCGACGTGCTGCTCGACATCGCCGACCGCTACGACCTCTCGGTGCTGGCGCCGCCGATCCCGCGGACCGTGCGCTTCGCTGAGGCCAGCGCTTCGGGGTCGTCGGTGCTGGCGGCCCGCAAGAACAAGGGCGCCGTCGCCTACCGGGAGCTGGCGCAGGCGTTGCTCAAGCATTGGAAGTCGGGCAAGCCGCTGCCCACGTTCGCACCTGAGGTCTAGCGGGTCTCTAGCGAGGTCCCAGGGCGACTACCGCATCGCCGCGCTGCTCAAGTACCGTCGAACCGGCGATGGCGGGGATCACCGGTGCGGTCCCGGGGGGCCGGCTGACCGCGATGGTGCGCTCGTTGGCGCCGGTGGCCGGGTCGTATACCCCGATTCCGCCGGTGACCGGGATCAGCAGCCGGCCGGCCATGGGCACCGCGGGGCCCAGCGGAGTGGCCGACCCGGACGGCCCGATGGTGTAGCGATAGCGCAGTCCTGCGGCGTCGAAAACCATCACGCTGTCACCGGTCCACCAGGTGATCAGGTCGTCGGACTTCGACACCGTGGCGGCAGTGGCGGTCGGCGACGGCGGCTTGGGCAGTAGCCGGCTGGCGACCGTGGCGCCGGTGTCGTCGATCACGTCGACCCGCGGTTGCGGCGACGGCAGGTAGACCGCTGTCGTGGTCTCCGAGACGACCAGTACACGCGCGCCGGAATCGTCGGCAATCCCCTGCACATAGCGTTGCTCGGGCTCGTCCTCTTCCTCGCCCGGGCGCAGCAGGTTGAGCCGAAGGTCGGCCTGCTGCGGGCATTTCTCCAGCACGGACACCGCCGATGAGCTGGCCGCGGCGGACAGTAGGGCGCATCCGGTGCCCACTCCCTGCGACGACGGTTTCACGCGGGCGTCAATCTCGCCGTAGGCCAGCATCCGCACCATGTCGGAGCGCCACAGCTCCAGGCGCGTGCTACCGGCCGACAACACCGTTGTGCCGTCGGAGGACACCTCCACATGGCCGTCGGCATAGCTGGTGCGGGCCGGGCCGCGTCGCCCGGTAGACCCGTCGATTGTGCTCACCTGGCCGCAGCCCCGGCCGTCGGGATAGACCGCGACTGCGTAGTGGTACACCCAGGACACCGCGCACAGCTCGGTCCGGCGTACGTAACTCCAGCGGGACTCGCCGGTGGTCGGGTCGCGCCCATCGACCTCGCGGCCGTCACCGGTGACCACCGTGTCGGCCACCACCACCGGGGCAGTGGTGTGCGGGCTGGCCGCCGACCACAGTTGATCCAACACCGCCGGCACTGCTTGAGCCGGTGTCAGGTGCGGCACCATTGCCGAGGCCGGGTGGCTGATGGTGGTCCGGGCATCGCTGGTCCACCAGATCAGCGCGGCGGTAGTGGCGATTACGACGGCGATCGCGGACGCGGCCACGATATCCGCCCTGGTGCGGCGCTCGGGTCTGACCATCAGGTGGCTGCGGGATTCCGCTCAGTTTGGGGTCGCGGTGGCGCTTGGCGTATTGGGTGACCGGCGACGCCGGCGACGCTTACCGGAGCCGGAGCCGGAGCCGGAGCCGGAGCCGGAGCCGGAGCCGGAGCCAGAGCCAGAGCCAGAGCCAGAGCCAGAGGCAGAGCCGTTGGCCGGGATCTTGTCTCCGTCGGTGGTGGCATGTCCGGAGACCGGCTTGCCGCCACGGGTGCGCCGCCGCGACCTGTTGCGGGAACGGGACGGCTTGGGCGCATCCTTGGCCGCAGAGCCTTCCCGCGCGCCGCCCCGGCCTTCCCGCCCGCCGCCCCGGCCTTCGCGCGCGGGCCGGCGGGCCTGCTTGCTTGGCGCGCCGACGGTGCCGGTGACATCGGTCGGGATGTCCAGCTCGTCATACAGATGCGGCGAACTGGAGTAGGTCTCGGCCGGATCGGGGCAGCCCAGGTCGTGCGCCTTGTCGATCAGCGACCAGCGGGCCAGCTCGTCCCAGTCCACCAGGGTGACCGCGATTCCGGTGCGCCCGGCCCGGCCGGTGCGGCCGATTCGGTGCACGTAGGTCTTCTCGTCGTCGGGGCACTGGTAGTTGACGACGTGGGTGACGTCGTCGATGTCGATGCCGCGGGCGGCCACGTCGGTGGCGACCAGCACGTCGATGTCCCCACCGCGAAACGCCTTCAGGGCCTTCTCGCGCATCGCCTGGCCCAGGTCGCCGTGCACGGCGCCGACCTTGAAACCGCGCTCGGCCAGGTTGTCGGCCACCTTCTGTGCGGTCCGCTTGGTCCGGGTGAAGATCATCGTGGCACCCCGGCCACGGGCCTGCAGCACCCGGCTGAGCAGCTCGACCTTGTCGAGCGCGTGCGCCCGGTAGGCGAACTGTTCGGTGGCATCGTGCACGGCCGACGAGTGCGGCGCCTCGGCGCGAATGTGGGTGGGCTGGTTCATGAACGTGCGGGCCAGTGTGATGATCGGGTCGGGCATCGTCGCCGAGAACAGCATCGATTGCCGTTCATCGGGAATCTGGCGCAGAATCCGTTCGATGTCGGGCAGGAAGCCCAGGTCCAGCATTTCGTCGGCCTCGTCGAGCACCAGGACGGCCAGCCCGCCAAGCCGCAGGTGGCCCTGCTGGGCCAGGTCCAGCAGCCGCCCGGGGGTGCCCACCACGACGTCGGCTCCGGCGCGCAGCGCCTCGATCTGCGGTTCGTAGGGGCGTCCGCCGTAGATCGACACCACCGACAACGGGCGGTCCCCGGCGCGCAGGTACCTCGCGGCTGCCGCCAGGTCAGCTGAGACCTGCATGCACAGCTCGCGGGTAGGTACCACGACCAGGGCACGCGGGATTCCGCTGAGCGGGCGTTCAGTGTCGGTGCTGATGCTGTGCAGCAGCGACGCACCAAAGGCGTAGGTCTTGCCCATGCCGGTGCGGGCCTGGCCGATAAGGTCGTCGCCGCCCAGCGCCAGCGGCAATGTGAGTTCCTGGATAGCAAATGGATGTTCGATGCCATCTTCGGCTAGTGCGCGCACAATTTCGTCGCGAACTCCGAGTTTGGCAAATGTGGGATTGAGTGCGGTCATACGAGGGCCAAAAGCCTTTCGGTGTCAGTGCCGATCGGTGTCGATCGGGGTCAGTCGGTTTCGTGCGTTGTCATCGCGGTCCACGCGCGCACAAGGGTCGACTCCGGACACGTTGCCGATTCGCTGGGCCCTGCACTGAGCTAGGCGGGCCAACTGGGTGCACGCACATTTCGCAGGCAGCAGCAATAGCCGCTACCTGCGGTCATAATAGCTGGTCGGTGATCTCGTCAGGTGCGCGCCACTAGAGTGTGACCATGATCTCGCCGCAATCCGCGCACCCCGCCGATCAGTTGCCGGATTCGGTCCCGGGCCGTCTATCCGCCGACCATCCGGGCGTCGACGCGTTGTTCGCGCTACTTGCCTACGGCGAGGTTGCGGCGTTCTATCGGCTCACCGAGGAGGCGCGGATGGCGCCCGACCTTCGTGGCCGGATCAACATGGCCACCATGGCGGCCGCCGAGATGGGGCATTACGAGGTGCTGCGTGACACGCTGGAGCGCCGTGGAGTCGACGTGGTGCCGGCCATGTCGGACCATGCCAAGGCGCTGGAGAACTACCACCGTCTGACCACCCCGAGTACCTGGCTGGAGGCCCTGGTCAAGACCTATATCGGCGATGCGCTGGCCGCTGACTTCTATCTGGAGATCGCAGACGTGTTGCCCGACGAGGTCGCCGGAATCGTCCGCGCGGTGCTGGCCGAGACGGGCCATTCACAGTTCGTGGTAGCCGAAGTCCGCGCTGCGGTAACCTCCAGCGCCAAACAGCGCAGCCGGCTGGCCCTGTGGTCGCGGCGGCTGCTTGGTGAAGCGATCACCCAGGCGCAGTACGTCCTCGCCGAGCATGACGAGCTTGTCGACCTGGTGGTGTCCGGGACCGAAGGCCTCACCCAGCTCGCCGGGTTTTTCGATCGCCTGCAGCGCACGCACAGCGACCGGATGCGCGAGCTCGGCCTGGCCTGATTCGCTGACCGCGAACCGCGGGCGCGGACCGGGCATGCGTCCACTAGTCTTCTTGTGCAACCGCTCACCAACGGAAGGGTCCGGCGTGGAGGTCAAGATCGGTGTCACCGACAACCCGCGCGAGCTGGTCTTCACCAGTGCGCAGACACCCGGCGAGGTCGAGGAGCTGGTAACCGCCGCGCTGGAAAAGGGCGATGCGAGCGGTGCCATGCTGAGCCTGACCGACGAGAAGGGCCGTCGCTTCCTGGTGCACACGGCCAAGATCGCCTACGTGGAGATCGGCGCCGCCGACTCCCGCAGGGTCGGCTTCGGAATACGAGCGGGAGCCGCTACGAGCGGGTGAGCGGCACGTGTGACAAGCCACCCCAGGCGAACTGCACGGTGCCCTCCACGGCGTCTGCCTTGGTGATCGGACGGTTGGCGTCCAGCCAATACCTGGCGCAGTCGACGCTGATGGCCACCAGCCCCACAGCAATGATCCGGGCGCGATGCGGATCTAACCCGGAATCGCTGCTGATCAGGTCAAATACTGCGTCGGTGCATGATTCGGTGGCGACCTTGACCTGCTCGGCGACCTGAGGTTCGGTGACGTAGTCGTTCTCGAAGATCAGCCGGTAGCCCTGGCTGTCGTGCTCGATGAAGTCAAAGAACGCATGTACCGCTGCGTGCAACCGCTGACTATTGTCGGTGGTGGTGCGCAGCGCCTGCCGCACACCCGATACCAGGTTCTCGACGTGGCGTTGCAGGACGGCCAGATACAGTTCCAGCTTGGAAGAGAAGTGTTGATATAGAACGGGTTTGCTGACACCCGCCCGCTCGGCGATCTCGTCCATGCCGGCAGCGTGATAGCCGCGATCGACGAAAACCTCGCTTGCAGCGGCGAGTAGCTGTCCCCGGCGTTCGTTGCGGGGCAGCCGATTACCACGTCGCTTCGGGCTGGCCGGGGTGGAGGCCGATGGGTCGCCGTTGGCCCGGCGGGCGCCTTTCCGTTGAGCCGGGTTGGCGAGATCGCTCATCAAGTCCTCAATCTGGATATCTTGGCCTTCGTTGTCCGGTTCACGCGCGAGCGGCTCATCGCACCGACATTACTACCCTGACACCCGCCTACGCTGCTGGTGGCCAGTGACACGTCGGGTGCCGCCACACCCGGCGCCGCGCGGTGGCATGGGCGTGGCAGGAGTCTGGGCTGCAGGGATTGTGCGATCCTTGGGTGGTGACCTACGACCCGGGGCATCGTGGGGGCGGTCGTGTGCCGGTGTTGCGTGACGAGTGGCGGGAGCCGCTGCGCGCCGAGCGAGATCCGCTGGCCTCGGATTCCGGCCGGGTCAGGTCCAACCGGGATCGGCGGCGCTGGCGTAAACAGACTTGGCTGGGAAGGTTCGTCTCCACCTTCGGCTGGCGCGCCTACGCGCTGCCGGCGCTGGTGGCATTGACCGCGGTGGTGATGTACCAGACAGTGACCGGGACCAGCGCACCGGCCGCGTCTTCCCAGGAGCCGGTCCAGGGCCCGCCCACGATCGACGCGAAAAGCACCGCGATCATCGGCGCCCCGCCACGGGGGCTGACCGAGTTCGACGTCAACCTGCCCACGGGAATCCTGCCCGACGGTGGTCCGTTCACCGAGGCCGGGGCCAGGACCTGGCATGTTGTCCCCGGCGCCGGCCCCCAGGTGGGCGAGGGGACCACGAAGGTGTTCACCTACACAGTTGAGGTCGAGGACGGCATCGACACCACGTCGTACGGCGGGGACGGGGGGTTCGCCCGGATGGTCAGCGAGACGCTGGACAACCCCAAGGGCTGGACGCACGACCCGAAGTTCGCGTTCATCCGGACCGGCGCCGACGATCCCGATTTCCGGGTGTCGCTGACCTCGCCGATCACAGTGCGGGAAGGCTGCGGTTATAACATCGCGCTGGAGTCGTCGTGCTACAACCCCTCGTACGGACCGGACGCGCAGGATCGGGTGTTCATCAACGAAGCCCGCTGGGTTCGCGGGGCGGTCCCGTTCCAGGGCGACGTCGGTTCCTACCGGCAGTACCTGATCAACCACGAGGTCGGCCATGCCATCGGCTACCACAGTCACGAGCAATGCCCGAAGAACGACGCCCTGGCCCCGGTGATGATGCAGCAGACTTTCAGCACCACTAATGACGACGCAGCGAAGTTCGACGCGCACACCGTCGAGGCCGACGGCAAAGTGTGCAAGCCCAACCCGTGGC